>MDSW01221898.1_pt1 | contig 23965 bp, 18 predicted proteins | sample 811171 | NCBI WGS metagenome assembly MDSW01 (sample SAMN05326641, study PRJNA326480) | marine metagenome | isolation source: seawater | place: Atlantic Ocean: North West | collected 2012 | reverse complement strand
TCCTCATCCTCCTCCTCCAACGCCGCCGCGACCGCCGCCGCTTCCTCCGCGACGTCGTCCGTCCAGCGTGCCTCCGTCGCGGGCGTGTCCATCCGTCCGTCGCGAGGGACGACGCGCGACGGCTCCGGCGTCGCGTCTCCCCCGCGCGTCGACCGCGGCTTACTCTTCGGCTTTCGCCTTTTCGGCGACCACGGCCGACGCATCTTCGCGCGCAGGCTCGGCTCGGCGTAGCACACGGGCGTGCGTCCTCGCGTCGCGCGCGTCGCGGAGTCGAGGCCGGTCGCGGCGAACCCGCGGAAGTTCGCCGCGGCGCTCGGCACGGGGTTCGCGGCGACGGGGGTGTCGCGCGGCGGCGGCGGCGGCGGCGGCGGTGAAGGCGGCGAAGGCGAAGGCGACGGCGACCGCGACGGCGCGTCGTCCAGCTCCGTCGGCGCGTCTTCCCAGTGCTCGTCGTCCGGGTCCTCCGCCGCGGGCGAGAACCCGGTGAAGTCGTACGGCGACGGCGGCGCGGCGGCGGTCGGCGCGCGTTGGGGGGAGAGCGGCGAGCGCAGATCGATCGCGGGGTCCGCGACCGCCGCCGCCGCCGCCGCCGCGGGAGACGGCTGCGCCTTGTGCATCCGCAAGTTCCGCAGCGTCGGCGCCTCGAGCGTCTGCTGCAGCTCTTTCAGGCTCTTCGTCGCGTTGACCTGGATCCTGAGCTTCGTGACCTCGTCGTTCGCCTCGTGAAGCTTCGCCGAGGCGTAGGGTCGCGCGACGCGGGGGCGGAGACGTGAGCGAGCGCCTGAGAGCGGGTTTTTTAAAAAAAGTGCGCGTGTTTTCGCGCTCGACGTCCTCACCAGTAGGAGCGCCTTCTGGCGCGCGATCTCTTCTTTCTGCTGCCGCAACAGCGCGGTCATGATGTTCGCCTGCTTCACCGCGTTCGTCGCGATGTCCGCGCGTCGTTTCGCCGACGCGAGCTCTTGACGCAGCTGCGTAGGGAGGAGGGCGTGAGGCGCGCGCGCGAGCGGAAAAAAAAGTCGACGAAGCGTTCGACCGACGCGGTTCGAAGGACGCCGCGCACCTTCGCGTTGTGACGCGCGAGCTCCTGATTGGCGTGCACGAACCGCTTCATGACGGACGGCGCGGGCGGCTTCTCCGCGTTCGCGCCGTCCGTCGCTGCCTTCCCTCGCGCCGCCATGCCGCTCAGAACACGGTCTTTCGCGCGAGGTATATTAAAAAAATTCCCCACCCGCGGCAAAGCGTCTCCTCAGTCCACGTCCAACCGTCGCGGTCGCGCAGCAGCTTGACGTTCTTCGCGGCGAAGAGGAAGAACTTGACGACGCGGCGCATGAAACGCACGCGCGGGCGCGTCGTGCGACGGGGAAGCGCGCGCTCGGCGGTGTGCGAGACCGACGCGCGCGACAACTTATTCAAACGCGAGCGCGCGAGGAGTGAAAAAAGCGACAGCTGTCGCTGTCGAGCGGAGTTCGGCGCAGTCGTCGCGCGCGCGCGCGAAGAGCGGCGCACGCGAGGACGATGCATCCGCTTTACGCGGACGGCGGCGGCGGCTACGACACCGGCGGGAGGCTCCTCCCCGTCCTCGAGCCCTCGCACGACGCGTCGTTCGCGCCGCTCGCGCACGCGCTCGGGCGCGACGGGACGGAGAACGCGAAGAGCGCCACCGCGGTGGTCGACGGCCTGGACGCGTGCGGGATCGAGGCCGCGCGCGTCCTCGCGCGCAGCGGCCTCATGTCGCTCGTCCTCGTGGACGACGCGCGCGTGGAGCAGCGCGATCTGGACGCGTGCTCGCTCTTCACGACCGAGGACGTCGTCCGCGGGCGCTCGCGCGCGGAAGCGCTCGCGCGATGCGTCAACGACGCGACGTCGAATCTGAAGACGCCACACACGAAGGTGAGATCCGTGGCGGAGGCGGACGTCGCGGAGCTGATGAAGCAGGAGGAGTCTGAGGGCGGGTTCGTGGACGTCGTCTTGAGCACGAGGAAGGACATCGACGCGCAGAAGGAGCTCAACCGGAAGTGCGCGGAGTGCGACGTCGAGAGACCGCAGCTCGAGGGCCAGGATACTTACCTGATACTTCCACGAAGGAACGTCGACCACGTCTTCGCGTGCGCGCTCGGCTGCTTCGCGTTCGCGTTCGTCGACGCCGGCGAGCGCCACGACATGAAATCGAAGCGAACGCCGACGTCGAGCTATGAGAACGATAGATGCTTCAAAGTCGCGGACGACAGGGTCGTCATCCCCCCCGTCGCGATGGTCGAGAGCGTCGTCCCGGACGCGGACGAACGGCGCGCCGATCGCGGCGGCCGAGGGTGCGCGGCGACGGTGTGCGACGCCGCCGCGCACGGGCTCAGCGCGGGCGACCGCGTCGAGTTCACCGGCGTCGGAGGCTTCGAGATGAGGTCGACGAAGAGGTCGACGGTGACCGAGGTCGTGAACCCGCACGCGTTTAAGGTTGACCTGGAGCACAAGTACGCGCTGAGCGGGGTTTACACGAGCGGGGTTTACACGAGCGGGGTGAGCGCGCTGGGCGGGTGGGTGGAGCAGATGCCGAGGGAACGGGACGTGCGCTTCGACGCGCTCGAAGAGACGCTGAAGCGCGCGAGACGCATCGCGGAAGACATCGACGCCGAGGTTGACTTCGACTTCGGCGTCGTGCAATCTGGGGGGCACGCGACGCTGAAGTTCGCGGGGGAAGTGGACGTCGCGCACGCGCTCGTGGCGGAGCTCGAGGCGCTGTTGACGACGACGCGTCCGAGTTCGAGTTCGAGTCCGACGCCGATCGTCGTCGACCCGCGTAATCCCGGCGCGAGCGAAGCCGTGGCGCTCCTTCGTCGCGGCGCGAAGTGCGAGGTTCTCCCCGTGTGCAAAGTCGCCGGCGCGATGGCCGCGTGCGAGGCGCTGAAGCTCATCACGGAGAGGCACGTCCCCGCGAAGCAGTGGCTCGTGTACGACGCCGCGGAGCTGATGCTCGACGGCGGCGGCGGCGGCGCCGACGGGTCGACAGACCGATCGAAGCCGGCGGCGTCCGTCGGCGAGTTGATCGGCGCGAAGACCGTGGACGCCGCGAACGCGCTGCGCGTCGTCGTCGCCGGGTCCGGCGACGTCGCGAGAGAGATTCGGAGCCACGGCGTGGGCGACGTGACGACGTTGGAGGAACGCGAGGAGGGCGCCGGCGACGTCGGCGGGCGGTGGCGCGAGGACGACGTCCCGCGCGACGCCGACGTCCTCGTGACCGCGCTGGACGACCTGTCCTCGCGCAGGGCGTTCGACGACCTCTCCGTGCGGCGACGCGTCGCAATGATCGACCCGGGTGCCGATGGGTGCCGTCTGAGTTGCCATGTGGCGATCCCTCACGTCACGGCGCCGTGGTCGCACGGGCCGCGCGACGCCCCGGACTGGGAGCCGCCGTCGTGCGTGCTCGGTAACTTTCCGCACGTGTTCGCGCACTGCGGGAAGTGGGCGAGGGATCGGTACGCGGAAATTTTCGTCGCGCCGTTCCGCGCGGCGAGGGCGTACTTGGACTCGAGCGCCGCCGGAGACGGCTTCGACGACGACGTCGCCGCGGCGGTGGCCACGGAGAGAATGAAGGACCCGAAGGCGAAGCTGACGGAACTGGCGACGATCCGGGACGTGCTCCTCGCGGACGCGCCGAAGACCGTCGGCGACTGCGTGCGGTGGGCGGCGCGTCTGTTCAAACGTCTGTTCGAGGACGGACCGAACGAGATGCTTCGCTCGTTCCCGGTGGATCAGAAAACGGCCGCGGGGGCGCCGTTTTGGAGCGGTACGAAACGCGCCCCGAAACCGATAAAGTACGGCGGGTCCAACTTCCACACCCGGCATTACGCCTCGTTCGTCGTCGCCGCCGCTCGAGCGCGGATGCTCGCGTACGGGCTGAAACCGAAAAAGGAAGGCGACGAGAACGCGGAGACGCTGCGCGAGATGGACGCGATGCGGACGGAGCTGGCGAAGCTGACGCAAGCGCCGGCATCGGCGACCGACGACGCCGCGGGCGCCGCGAATAAGAAACGAAAGCGCGAGGACGACGACGACGACGAGGACGCCGCCGCGCGCGCAGCCTTCGACGCCATCGCCGCTGAGTTGTCGTCGAAACGCGTCCAGATATCGTCGCTGCGCGAGCCCATCGCGGCGTACCTCGCGACGTCCGCCGCGTTCGCGCCTCGCGACCCGATCCACGCGGGTTTCGTCGCCGCCGCGGCGCTGTCCCGCGCGAGGGTGTACTCCATACATCTCGGCAGGTTGGAGGAGTATTACGACGTCGTATCTGTCGCCGCGGACGCGAAGCCGGGGATGCCCGGGGTGAACGCGCTCCTCGCGGCGCTCGTCGCGGTCGAGACGTACAAGCTCGGGGCGCTGAAAGCGAGGGACGCGGCGAAACCCGCGCCGACGCCGGCGCCGGCGCCGGCGTTTCGTAACACGTACGCGTCTGTCGGCGCGAACGTCCACGTCTCCGCGGCGGCGACCGCGCTGCCCTGCACGACGGTCGCGACGAAGACCGGCACGTTTCGCTGGTCCGTGTGGGACGTGATAGACCTCGGCGAGTGCGGGGTCGCGAAAGGCGCCGGCGACGCGTTGACTTTAAAACGCGTCATCGACGCGTTTAAAGAAAAGTTCGGGCTCGAAGTCGGCGCGGTCTCCATCGGTCCTTCGCTTCTGTACGCGGACTTCATGAACCCGGCGAAGACGAAAGACAAGCTCGAGCGGCCACTCGTGGACGTGTTGACCGAGATCGGCAAGATGCCGCCCGCGGAGGAGGGCGGCGGCGGCGAAGGGGCGGCTGCGGTCGCCGCGGTACAGCTGTCGATCGGCGCGTGCGACGAGAACGACGACGACGTGGAGGGCGTGCCGGACGTCCGCGTGCTCGTGAGAAGGTGAGCGGGCGAGTGTGGGTGGTGGTGTAGCGTGCACGAAGACGCGCGCGCGTACAAGTAGTTTAGTTATTGCGGGCGTTGAAAAGGAGAACGGAGGCACAGACGCGGCGACGTCCACGTTGAGTAAGGTTACGTGTACAGCACGCACGCTGACGACGCGCGCTCACCGCCGCCGCACGTGCTGCAGCACCGCGTTCCTCTCGTACGTCCTCGCCAGACCCACGCCGTCGTCATCCGTCTCTCCCACTTCGCCGATGCCGGCCGCTTGTGAGCCGCCGACGCCGACGCCGCCGCCGCCGACGCCGCCGTCGCCGGCGTCCTCGTCCTGGTCCTCGTCCCAGTCTAGCGGCTTCTCCTCCTCGTCGTCGTCGTCGTGCTTCCACAGGTCCGTGAGGAACTCGCCGTTGAGCCTCCCAGCGCGCTCCTTCGCCGCGGCCGCCGCGGCGGCGAACCCGCCGTGACTCTGCCGCGACGCCGACGCCATCGGATCCGGCACCACGCTCGACGACGCGCCGTTCGACCCGCGGCCGTTCGACCCGATGCCGTTCGACCCGCCGTTCGACCCGCCCGCATCGTACGCCTTCCCCGCGCCGCCGCCGCCGCCGTCGTTCTTAAACGCGTCCATCCTCGCCTTGTCCACCGCGTCGCGCCGCGTCCCGACGCCGTCGCGCCCGTACGTCGACGGCGACACCCTCGCGTCCGTGTACTGGCGCTCGACCCTGAGCACCACGGGGACGACGAGGAGGAAGAACAGGACGATGCATATCACGTGCTTCTTGCTGAGGACGGACACGAGCTCTTCGCCGTTCGGGTACCGCGCGTTCTGCGGCGGGAACCGGTTCCCGGGGAGGCCGAACTTCGGAGACGCCGGCATCGCGGCGGCGGGTGGTTCGCGCGCGCGGTGTAAATGAGCTGACGATGATTCGAATCTGACGATATTTTCTTCACGCGATCTGGACGATCCGCGCGCCACAACGACGACGCCAGGTCGACTGCGCGTTCCGACGAGGGTCCGAGCGACGACGATGCGCGGCGTCATCGCGATCGCCGCGCGTCGCGTCCTCTTCGTCCTCGTCCTCGCCCTCGTCGCGTCCTCCTCGCCGCGCACGCTCGTCGACGCGGCCTCGTCGTCGTCGTCGTCCGCGGCCTCATCGACGACCTCGACGAGAGGCCTGACCGACGCGTCGCCGCTCGCGACGCGCGACGGGATCCCCGACGCGTCACTGTGCGAGCACGGCGACGCGGGCCACCGCCGAGCGACGACGATGGGCGACGCGCACTTGAAGCAGAGGAAGCCGCTCCTCGCGGAGGCGTGCTACCTCGGCGCGCTGCGCTACAAGTCCGACTTCCCGATGGCGCTCTACGGCCTCGGCGAGGCGCACGTCATGGCCGACCGCGACGCGCTCGCCGCGGAGGCGTACGCGCTCGCCATCGACGCGTGGCCGCAGTACGTCGACGCGCGGATCGCGCTCGGGGAGCTTAAAGCGCGCGGCGGCGACGCGATCGCCGCGGAGGCGGCGTTCCGCGGCGCCGTCGCGATCGCGCCGACGGACGCGCTCGCGTGGGAGGCGCTCGGGAAGCATCTGCTGTCGATCGGCGCGCGCGACCGCGCGCACGACGCGTACGAGCGCGCCAGCGCGTCCGTCCCGGGAGGCAGAGAGAACGTCGGATTGCTGTTCGGGCGCGCGCGCGTCGCCGCCGCGAAGAGGGAATGGCGCGCGTGCGTCGAGTCGGCGGCGGCGGCGTCGGCGCGCGCGGGCGGCGCGTTCGCGGACGCGGCGTTTCTGTCGGGCGAGTGCGAGGCGCGTCTCGGGTGCGCCGAGGCGAGCCGCGCGGAGAAGACGGAGGAGGAGATCGCGGATGGCGAGCGGCGCGTCGCGAGCGGGCTGAGGCGGATGAAGGACGCGATCGCGATGGATGATGATGAGCCGGGAGATGGCGAGGAGGTGCGTTCTATACACTGGTCCCCATACGACCGCGTTGGCGAGGTGAACGCCGATCCTTAAGGACTTTTGCCTTCGTCTCTCTCCGCCCATCCCTCGCTTTCAATCCCCGTCCTCGACGCCTTTCAACGCCAACTGATGCCTATGAACTCCACCCGGACGTCGTCGTCGTGGAGGTGGTCGAGATCGACCCCGTCGTGTTAGAGGCCGTTCGCGAGCATCACGGTCTGGACGTGAAACGACGCGGCGCCGCGATGGGCGCGTCGAAGCTGTGGGGCGGCGACGCCGGGACCGGGCCGGGCCTGGGCGTCGTCGTGGGAGACGCGGAGGCGTTCATGCGAGACGCCGCCGCCGCGGTGGAGGCCGGGGCCGCGCCGCCGGCGTCGGCCATCTTCCTCGACGCGTTCGACGGCTTCGGGGACGTCCCGGCGCACTTACTCACCCCGGAGTTCTTAACGTATTGCGACAGAGCGTTAGCACCCGGCGGCGTCGTCGTCGCGAACATGTTCAACGGCGTCGTCGGGTCGGACGTGCGAACGGGCGTCGGGAAGTTCGCGGCGGAGCTGACGAAGAAGATCGGACCGACGACGTCGTGGCTCGTGGAGACGCCGTGTAACGTCGTCCTCGCCGCGAGGAAGCGCCCGGCGGGGATGGACGCGAAGACGGAAATTCGGTTCACGCGGAAAGAGATCAAGGCGTCGGCGAAGGAGATCACGAAGATGAGACTGTTCGATTGGAGCGAGAGCGTCGGGCATCACGTCCAGAGGGCGTTTTGGGTGGAGACGGACGGCGGGACCGGGTTTCGCGAGGTCCCCGCGGGTCTGTCCCTGAACCCGCTGTCGAAGTTCGTGGAGAGGATGGGGACGGTGATGCCGCCGGAGTGGGACGAGGATAACAACCCGGGGTACCAGCCGGACGTTCCGCGGCGGCCGACGCCGATGGATCAACGCGGCGACGCGGCGGCTAAGGTTGGCGTTGGCGGACGAGAGAAGGACGACTTTGCGTGAGGACTCTTCTTCCGAGAAGCACAATCACAAGTGACGAGCGCGCGCCTTCTGTTCGGTCCGATCGACGATTGGATTAGTAGTGTAGTGCGTGTATGTTATGTGCAAATCGAGTCTGTCGCTCGGACTCGAGTGTACGAAGGCGACAGACCCCGCGTCGCCCGCCCCCTCCTCTCCTCTCTCGTTCCCGCCACCCACGTCGCGTCGCGTATCTTATAGTAGAACGTAACGCATCACGAACGGACGTTCCTTTGTTTAATACGGCCTCTCGTATTGCGTCTGGTTCGTCTGCGTGTTCCAGTAATACACCTGCCCGTTGGCGGACAGCTCCTGCCACCCGGGAGGCAGGTCCGCGGCCCCGGTCGGCGTCGGCTCCGGCTGCCCGTACCCGCCCTGCTGCTGCCCGTACGACGGCTGCGCGTACCCACCCTGCGGCTGTCCGTACCCGCCCTGCGGCTGTCCGTACCCGCCGTATCCGCCCGCCTGCGGCTGCGCGTACCCGCCCGGTTGCGCGTAGCCTCCGCCGCTCGGCGCGTAGCCTCCCGACATCGCGTAGCCGCCGCCGCCGCCGCCGCCGCCGGCCATGCGCTCGTTGTACTGCTGAATGTGCTCGCGGACCACCGCGGCCGCGGCGGCGACTTGCTCGGGGGTGCCCTCGATGACGCACGTCTGCGAGTCGTTCAACACGCGAATGGACGCGCCCGTGCGCTCGCGCAACGAGCGGATGTTGTTCCCGCCCTTTCCGATGATGCGCGACTCCGCGCCGGCGCACGGGATGGTCTCCTTCGCGCCGCCGACGACGGGGCCGGCGGCCGCGCGGTCCGCCCCAGGCGGGGCGCCCATCACCGCGACCTGCGAGATGATCTCGCGAATGGCGGCGGCGGCGCCCTGCGCGCCGGGTCCGACGACCTCCGTGACGCCGTGCTCGCGCTTGAGTTGGATGCGCACGCCGTACCTGTCCTGCAAGTCGCGGATCGTCCCGCCGCCGCGGCCGATGATCCGTCCCTCGTGCCCCGCGGTGCCCTCGACGATGACGACTTCGTTCGCCGCGCCGCCCGCGGCGGCGGCGGATTGCGCCACCGCCGCCGCCGCCGCCGCCGCGGGGTCGGCGCCCGCCGGCGCGCCGTACGCCGGCTGCTTCGCCGCGCGCTCGTCATCGCCCGCCGCCGCGGCGCCGGGGCTCCGCTCGCGTTTCGCGCCGCCCTCGCCCTCGTCCGCGGGCTGCGACGCCATCGCCTTGTCCGCGATCGCTTGCGCTTTCGCCATGATCGCGGCCATGTCGACCGCGGGCGCGGGCGCGGGCTCGGGCGCGGGCTCCGCCGCGGGCTCGGGCGCGGGCTCCGCCGCGGGCGCGGTCGCGGGCTCCGCCGCGGGCGCGGGCTCCGCCGCGGGCGCGGGCGCGGGCTCCGCCGCGGGTTCCTGCGGGATCGGGGGGACGAGACGCGATGATCGGCGGGCGGCGCGTCGGTGAGCGGCGGGCGCGGCGGGGGCGGATTAATAATTGTCCGGGGCGCGCGGGACAGACGATGGACGGGGAAACGGATGGATCAGCGCGGGGGGGGACGCACCGCGGCCTCCGCGGCGGGTTCCGGCGCGGCCGCGGCGGCGTCGCCGCCGCCGTCTACCGCCTCCTGCAGTCGCTTCACGAGCGCGGCCTTGAGGCCGTCGCTCGGGAGCGATCGCTTTTCAAGCTCCTCCTTTAAAACCTTCACCGTGAGCTTGGACACGTCGTCCCCGGGGGTGTAACTCGTGGGGGCTTTAGGCGGCATGACGCCAAGGTTCAGACAGACGTCGGGTGCTTCGGTCGGGTGGTGGTGCGACGAGCGTCCACGGCGGCCGTCCTCGTCCGCGCGACCGAGAGTGATCGTCCGATGCGCGCGAAAGTGCGCCGCTTTGCCAAAATTCTGGAAACGCCGCACTGCATGTCATTGTGAGCGATCAGATCAGAATTCTCCCTCCTACCCTCCGACTCCTCCGACTACGCGCTACGAACTACTCTACTCCCCCCCGCCCACCCTCGACCGAAACGCGTCCTCGTCCACGATCGCGGCCGGGATCGTCCACGTCCCCATCGGATTCGCGTCGTCGATCGCCCCGACCGCGCCCTCTCGCGTCGCGCGTCGGCACCGTTCGCGGTATCTCAGCGCCAAAGCCGGGTCCAGCGTCTTCTCCAGCCGCGCGTACGTCGTCTCCGCGGCTTCTATGATCCTCGCCGTCGCCGCGGCCGCGCCCTCGGGGCCGTGTATGACGACCATCCATCGATAGAAGTTGAATGCCCCGGACGCGACGTCTTCTTCGTAGTCGTACAGGTCGTCCGCGATCTCGACGAGGAACTCCGACGCCGCGAGAAACTCCGCGACGTTTTTCTCCGACGTCGCGAGCGTCCCGCCGCCGCCGCCGGTCGTCGACGCGGCGGCGGAGTCCCCGGTGGTCGCTTCCCCGGTCGCTTCAACTTCATCGCGTCCTCCTCTTTCCACGGCTCCTCCGCGTAATCGCCGCTCCTCCGCGGCCGCCGTCCGCGCCTTCTCGTCCGCCAGCGCCACGGACCGACGCAACACCTCGTTCATCGCTCGATAATCGAAGCTCTTGCGCCGCAACGCGTCCACGACGTGGTCCTCGAGAAACTCTCGCACCCAGCCGTACGCTGGCGCGGCCGCTAGATCTTCCTTCATCTTCTTCACGTCGATCCCGCCCAACGCTCGTTCCACGCGCCAGTACGTCTCTCCCTCCGCGAGGTGCTCGAGCAGCGCCGGCGACGCGAAACCTTCGCCGAGGAAATCGTCCAACTCGCGAACCAGCGACGCGGACGCCCCCCCGACGCGCTCGTCGGCGTCGACCGCCGCGTTGATTCTGTCCATCACGTCGCGTAATCTACCGACAGCGGCATCTTTCGCGTCCTCCATCTTCGCGTCCGACGCTTCAGCGCCGCCCGCGGTCGCGTCGTCCGCCCGCGACGCGGCCTCGTTCACGTCGTCGAGCTCGTAGACGCGCGCCTCGACAAAGTACAACGTCGGAAGATGCGCGAACACGTCCGCCGGGTTCGTCGCGTCGAGGCCGTGGAACATGAAGTAGCTCGCCACGAAATCTTGCAGCGAACTCGCCGCGCGGTGCATCCCGCGGAGGGAGACCCGCGGCCTGCTCGAGGGCTCCATCGCGGAGCGCGGTCGTTGTGCGTCGCGATGATGATGTTTTCATCTTGCCAAAATATATTTCTCGCTCATCAGCCGCTCTCAGCTGCTTGTCAGGGTCGTTCCATACAAAAAATGTTCATCGGTCAGTTGAAAGTGGACGCGATCAAATGTTGAAACCGGGCGATGGGTGAAATACGTTTGTAAGAACGCACCCCATCAGACTTGTGCGGGCGAAACGTGTCGTATCCGAGAGGGGCACGAACGACACCTACGAACGACGCGCGAGTCTTCGCGCGCGCGCCGCCGCGTCGTCGACCGTCCCGCGCGACCGCGAACGCCACGGTCCGCGGCTCTCGCCCCTTTCGCACCGCGATCGCGAGGCCTCGCTCGCGCGCGCGTCGCGCCTCTCGATCGCCGCGCCCCCTCGAGAGGACGGACGCGCGCGCGTCGCCGTCGTCGTCATGTCCGTCTCCACGACCGAGCACGACCGCAAGTACGAGCCGGTGACGGACGCGAAGACGCTCGGTCAGGGAAACTTCGGGACCGCGAAGCTGATGCGATCGAGGCTCACCGGGCAGCTCCTCGCGATCAAATACATCGAGCGCGGGGACAAGATCGACGACAACGTCAAGCGCGAGCTCGTGAACCACCGGATGCTCGATCACCCGAACGTGATTCGCTTCGTCGAGGTGCTCCTGACGCCGACGCACCTCGCGATCGTGATGGAGTACGCCGCGGGCGGGGAGTTATTCGAGCGGATCTGCGGGAAAGGGCGCTTCGGCGAGGACGAAGCGCGGTTCTTCTTCCAGCAGCTCGTCAGCGGGTTAGAGTATTGCCACACCCACGGCGTCGCGCACAGGGACTTGAAGCTGGAGAACACGCTCCTCGACGGAAGCGCGACGCCGAGACTTAAGATCTGCGATTTCGGCTACAGCAAGCACTCGCTCATCGACAGCGAGCCAAAGTCAACGGTCGGGACGCCGGCGTACATCGCCCCGGAGGTGTTATCCAGGAAAGCGTACGACGGGAAAGCCGCGGACGTGTGGTCGTGCGGCGTGACGCTGTTCGTCATGGTCGTCGGCGCGTACCCATTTGAGGATCCGTCCGACGCGAGGAATTTCAGAAAGACGATTCAACGGATCCTGTCCGTGAACTACGCGTTCCCGGCGGCGATACCGCTGTCGAACGAGTGCAAGGATCTCATCGCGCGGATATTCGTCGTGGACACGTCGCAACGGCTGAACATCGCGGGGATCAAGTCGCACGCGTGGTTCCTCAAGAACCTCCCCGCGGAGCTCAGGCGCGTTCTACACACTGGTCCCCATACGACGGCGTTGGCGTGGTGAACGCCGATCCTTAAGGACTTTGCCCGGCGCGTCTCTGCGCCCACCCCGCGCTTTCAATCCCCGCCCTCGGCGCCTTTCAACTCCAACTGACGCCTTTCAACTCCACCCCGACGTCGCTTTGTATGGAACGACCCTCAGGCACGCGGTTGAAAACGACGGCCCGCCGCCGAGCGAGATGCAGCCGTTGGAGGAGCTCATGAAGGTGGTCGACGAGGCGAAGAATAGACCGGGGGACGGGATGTTAGGTAGAGGGGGGGGGCTCGGCGCGGGGTTAGGCGGGGATTACTACCCGGAGGAGGACGAGGACATGGTCGACGGGGACGGCGACGGGTTCTCGGGAGACTACGGACAGTACGACTGACGGACCCAGACCGCGGAGGGGGCGGGGGGCGGGACGACGCGCGACGCGAGGAGCGACGCGCGCGCGGGTCGAGACAGGAGGGAGCGAGGAGGAGAGGAGGAGACGCGCGTTCGTCGGTCCCGGTATCTTAAAATAGCTCGAGAGGTCGACGCGAACGGCGCCAGCCCGCTTCGAAGGGAAATAAATTGCTGTAGACTGTCTGTCGCGAAAACATCCGCGCGAGTTCGCACGTCGACGCTCGAGGTTTTTCGCGCTAGGGTTATTCCGCGGCGGTCTCATTGCACTCCTCGCGACCACGCATCACGATGGCGTTCGCTTGCGCTGGTGTGTCCTCGGTGAGCCTCTCCGCTAGGCATGTTAACAGCGTGACCGCGCGCAAGCCGGTGCGTCCTCCTCCTCGTCTCGCGCGCGCGTCGTCGCCGCGGAGACGCGACGCGGGAAATTTCGTCCGCGCTCCGCGACACCGTCGCGACCGCGGATGGCGGTCGCGGCGCCGGGATGTCGTCGCGCGGACGCGATGCGCGCGTCGACGCCGCCGCGTTCGCGCGGCGCACATCCCGACGCCCACGACGGTCGCCTCGCGCGCGTCGCTCGCGCTCGAGCTCCGTCGCGTCGACCGCGACGCGTCGCTTCTTCCGTCGCGTCCGCGTCGCTGACTTTATCCTCTCCCTCCGCTCTCGCTCCGCTCGCCGTCGTCGCAGGCTCGCGCGCCGGTGAAGGCTGCCTTCGCGGTCAGGGCGGAAGCGGTGCGCGCCCCATCCCCTCTCGTACCCTTCGGACAGACGCGACGTAGACGCTCGGAGCGTCTCGCGCCGCGCGTCGCCGTCGACCGCGTCGCGTCGCCGCCCGTCCCGCCCGCGGCGTCCCGTCCCGTCGTCGTCGTCGCTCGTCTCCAGCAGAGAGCTGACGCGTTCATTCGATTCGTTCCTTCCTCCTCTCCCGCCCCCGTCCAGGCTGCGGTCGCCGCGCAGAAGATTCGCATCCGATTGAAGTCTTTCGAGGTGAACCACATGGCGGCGGCGTGCGATAAGATCATCGCCGCCGCGGAGGCGACCGAGGCGAAGATCTCCGGGCCGGTGCCTCTGCCGACGAAGCGACGCATCTACTGCGTGCTTCGCTCGCCGCACGTGAACAAAGACTCTCGCGAGCACTTCGAGACGCGGACGCACCACCGTCTGATCGACGTGCACCAGCCCACGGCGCAGACGATCGACGCGCTCATGGGGTTGGAGCTTCCCGCGGGGGTCGAGATCGAGGTCAAGCTCTGAGCGGCGCGCGGCGAGCGAGCGCGCGAGGGGGGGGCGGGTCGATCTCGGATTCGGCGATGATCATTTGTGGTGATCATTCGCGGCGGCGATCGATCGATCGGGGACGTCCGGCGGCGGAGGCGCGGTCCGCGCGCGCGAAGGGAGAGACAGACGGACGGGGGTCTGGGTCTCACCCGGGAGGAGCGGACCGTCGCCCGCGTCGGGCGTGTACATAGCGATTTGTAATGCTCGTAGCGGCACATTCTTTGCTTGGCGGTGTGCAATTTTACTCGGCTCGACTGAACACCCGTCGTCGAACGGCACCACATCGATGAGCGGCGACCTCGTCGCGGAGCGCTCGCGGCGGCTCGTCGCGACCGTGACCGGCGGCGGCGAGCGGTCGTACGCGTCCTCGAGCGATGGCGTCCCGTCCTCGCGCGCGCATCGCGCGCTTCTCGAGCGACGCGCCGCGGGAGGGAGCCCGCTCGGACCGACGCGCCGGCGACGACGCGGAGGAGGGACGTCGTGGCGCGCGCGCGCGAACCGACGGTGGATCGCCGCGGGCGTCGCGCTCCTGTGCGCCGGGTACCTGCTGAAGATGAGCCTGGGATACGCTCTCGTGACCTCGGTGGACGCGACGCCGCGGGGTGGGGCGCGGGGGCGCGCGAGCGACGACGACGCGCGCGCGCGTCCCGACGCGCGCGACGTCGGCGTCGGCACCGGATCGAGCGCGAACGCGAACGCGAACGCGGCGTCGACGACGACGACGCCGCGGCCGCCGCCGCCGCGCGACGGCGGGCGCGCGCACGAGGGCGAGCGCGTGGACGACCGCGATGCGAACTTGAGGAAGATCGAGGAGCAGATCACGAGGAGCGCGGAGGCGCTCGCGTCGCTGCGGAGCAAGCTGGACGGACTGGAGGGAACGACGTCGACGTTCCGCGCGAACGACGCGGACGAGAAGAAGGAGGAGGACGCGGCGAATTGGGGGCTTCATGTCAAGGGGCGAGAAAGGCGAATCCGCCTCCCGACCGACGCCGCGACTCGCGACGACCTCGACGAGCGCGGCGGCGACTGGCCGACGGAAGCGACGGAAGCGACGGAAGCGACGACGACGGCGGCGAATGCGAACGCGAACGCGAACGCGAACGCGCGCGAAAAGTTCGACGCCGTCGACCCGTGGCTCACGATCGGCATCCCGACCGCGCCGAGGGCGAACGACGTAGATTACCTCACCGCGACGATCGACGCTCTACTCGCGGAGCTCCCGGACGACGACGACTCCGCGCACTTCGGGAAGACGCGCGTCGTCGTGATGAACGCCGCGGGCGCCGGGACCGGAAATTCGCACCGCGCGTTTGAAAAAGTCCGAGACGCCGTCGTCGCGCTCGCGTCGAGGGCGACGGAGTCCGCGCCGCCGCCCGGCGCGCGCGCGGCGCTTCACGCGACGTTCTTCGACGCCCCGCTCGACGCGCACCCGGACCCGACGCCGGACGCGCGGGACCCGGACGATCTGCACAACCCGACGAGCACGCCGGGACGCGCGGTTCGGAAGCAGACGTCCGACGTGGTGTCCCTGCTCGACGCCGTCGTCGGCGGCGGCGGCGGCGGCGGCGGCGGCGACGACGCGTCGGTGCCTCCGCTCGTCCCGCCGTCGCCGCTGTTCATGTTCATGGAGGACGACTTCAGGACGTGCGAGGGCGCGCTCAGAGGGCTGCGGTACCTCGTCCAGAAGACGCGGACGGTGTACCCGGAGTGGCTCGGTCTGCGGACGTCCTACGGCTTGAACGGCGTCGTCGTCCGCTCGGAGGATCTTCCGGGGTTCCGCGACTACCTTCTGAGGCACCAGGCGCGGCTGCCCCCGGATCTGCTGTGGACGGAGTGGGTCGAGGGCACGCGCGCGGACGTCCGCGAGCGCACGAACGCGCGGAAGCTGATCGTGTATCGGTATAACTTGTTCGAGCACCTCGGCGCCGTGAGCACCTTTTCGATTCGACCGCGGCGGCCGAGCTGGCCCGGGTGTTACGCGCCAATGTCGTCCGCGTGGTCGCTGACGGCGGTGGAGAAGTTCGACGAGCGGCGGTGCGCGAAGATAGGGGATCTGTTTCCGTGCACGGGGGACGTGGACATGGGGAAGTGGACGGGGAAGACGCCGAAGCTGCCGTGGGTGAAAGTCGGGTCGACGGCGGCGTTGAATTACTGACGACGCGGCCCGATTTTATCTAACGACATAGAATAGATAGTCCTCTAGCTACACGACGAGGTCGGTCGCGGTCGCGGTCGCGGTCGCGGTCGCTCACCGATCACCGATCACCGGTCACCGCTCCTCCTCCGGCGGCCGCAGCAGCGCCTCCAGGCGATCCACGCCGCTCTTCTCCTGCGCGGCGAACTCGCTCCGCCACGCGTCAACCTTCTTCGTCGGGTCTCTCTCGCGGCGTTTCGTCCGCACCGTCGCCGCCGCCCTCGACGCTCTGCTCTCCGCCGCTTTCCTCGCGTTCCTCTGCCACTGGTGCGCGGCGTGGACTGCTCTCGTGATCGTCTCGAACGCATCGCCGTCCTGCGTTTCTTTCTTCGCCGAGTCCTTCGCTCGCGGCGGCGCGTGCCCGGCTTTCGCGGCGGCGACGCGCGCGCGGGACGCCTTCAAAAACGCGCAGTGGCTAAACTTTTGACCCCCCCTCAAAATCGGCGGCGGCGGCTCCTCCCCGGCGACGACCGCCGCATTCGCCGCCGCGTCCGGATTATTCCGATCCTTCATAAGGTCCTGCAGCGGCTGCAGACCCTCGGTGCCCTCGCGCGCTTCCTCTTTCCTCCGCTCCTCCGTCGCCGCTCTCTCCTCCTCCGCTTTTTCCGATTCGTCCGCCTCCACGCGCTCGGCGTCGTCGGGGTGCAACGTCCGCCTCGGGAACGTGCTTCGAATGTCTCTCACGACGTCGTGCGGCGCGCCGTCGCGCTCCTTCGTGGCGGCCTCGACCTCGCCGCCCGCGGCGGCGCCGTCGCCGGGCGCGGGCGCGGCGCGCGGCGCGCGGACGACGTACCTCCCGCACGCGTACGGCTTCCCGGGCTCGGACCACACGCCCTTGCGCTCCCTTCCGCTCTTCCTCGCGGCCGCGTCCATCATGAGCGCGACCGGGTCGGACGTGCTCGGGACGTGCGCGCCGTCGCCGCCGCCGTCGCCGCCGCCGTCCGGCTTTGGCTTCCTAGTAGGCGGCAGCGCGCTGACCCGCTCCTCCCCCGCGAGGTGCGCGTGGAACGCGCGCTCTTCGTCGCGAATCTCGGCGAACGCCGCGAAGTCGCGGAACAGCTTCGTGTCTCGTATCGCGCTCGTCTCCCTGATGCACTCCTTCAGCTCTCGCGTGGTCATCTTCCGCTCGCGCCCGGCGGCGGCGTTGGCGACCATGACGCGCGCGACGACGCGTGCGCGCGCGCGGCGAGGAGTGGCGAATCGCGCTCTCGAGCGAATCGATCCCCTTTCGTCGGGCGCGCGCTCGTCGGCGATTCCGTACCGAACAACAATATCGGTCAGTTGAAAGGGGGCGCGATCAAATGTTGAAACCGAGGGACCGGTGGAGACGGGATGACGCTGACGTCGACGCCCCGCCCCGAGGCCCAGCAGACGGCACTAATGTGCGGGCGCGCGCGGGTGACGTGCACGGACGCGGACGTCGCCGCCGCCGCGGGGACGTCCGCGTTCGTCAACCGGGACCAGTACGAGCCGCGGTACAACGCGCAGCCGGGGGCCGCGGTGCCGGTCGTGCGGCTCGCGACGCCGAGCGACCGCGCAACACGGCGCGCCACCTCCGTCTCCGCGGATCTCAGATCGGCGTCGGATGCGTCCGACGCGTCCGACCACGACGACGACGAACGCGTCGTGGACTACATGCGATGGGGCCTCGTCCCGTCGTACGCCAGCGACGAGTCCTCCCCGAACTTCTTCGCGATGTTCAACGCGCGCGCGGAGACGCTCGCGGAGAAGCCCGCGTTCGCGCGCCTGGTAGCGACGTCGCGACGACATCGACGCGGCGTCGTCCTCCTCGACGGCTTCTACGAGTGGCGCGCGGAGGGCGGCGCGGGATCGCGCTCGGTGAAGCAGCCGTACTACGTCCACCTGACCGGCAACGACCGCGGCGGCGACGACGACGACGGTTCGAATGCCGCCGGGGGTGACGGTTCGTCTTCGGTGCTGCTGCGGTGCGCGGCGGTGTACGACACGTGGCGGCCGCGCGTCGGACCGCCGCTGACGACGTGCGCGATCGTCACCGTGGCGTCGTCGCGTAGGCTGCGATGGCTGCACGACCGCATGCCCGCGATTTTGAGGACGGACGAGGAGGTGGAGCGGTGGCTGGCGGGAGAAGAGGGCGATAATAATGGCGACGGTTCGAATGCCGCGTCACGGGGTGACGGTTCGTCTTCGAAGAAGGAGGAGAAGAGGGCGTCCGCGGTTCTGAAGCCGTACGACGGCGAGGACTTGCGGTGGCACGCGGTCACGACGGAGATGAGTAAGATCGAGTTTCAGGGGCCGAGATGTTGCGAGGAGACGACGCCGAAAGTGCGTCAGAACGTGGGGAGCGTCGCGGATTTGTTCCGCAAGGCGGCGACGGCGAGCCCGGCGCGCGGGGGCGAGGGCGCGTCGCCGCGGGCGAATGCGCGCTTCTTAGAAGACGACGACGGCGGCGGCGAAGGCGACGGCGCCCCCGCGAAGAGGAAGACGCCGTCGTCGCCGTCGCCGTCGCGGCCGCGCGGGAAGAACCCCGCCGCTTCGCCTCCGGATCAGCGCTCTATCCACGCGTTCTTCGGGAAGAAACAGAGAGAGGGACGATAGGAGGCAGTACTTCATAGACACGTAGCCCGCGGCGCTCGCGCCGGTAGACTCTGCCTGGCTGGTTTCGAAGAACAGAAAACTCGGTTGTTTACTCTTCTGCAGCTCTTCTGTTTGAAAAGCGGCGCGATCGCGCCACCTGATGCACGCGCGGACCTCGCCCGTCGCCCCCCTATCCCCCCCCCGAGGACGCCGTTCCCCTCACCCCACCTCCCCCACGCGCCCTACCTCCCACGCGACGCCCACGCCCGACGCAGTCATGTCCACGGAGGATAAGATCGACGCGCTCATCGTGCGCCTGCACGAGATCGAGGCGGTCAAGTTTGGCGAGTTCACGCTCAAGTCCGGGCTCGTGTCGCCCATCTACGTCGACCTGCGCGTCATCGTGTCGTACCCGGACGTCCTCGCCTCCGTCGCGGGATGCATGTGGGAGGTTCTGAAGAGGAACGGCGCGGAGTTCGACAACATGTGCGGCGTGCCGTACACCGCGCTGCCGATCGCCACGTGCATGTCCTTGAACAACGATTGCCCGATGCTGATGCGACGCAAGGAGGTGAAAGACTACGGCACGAAGAAGGCGATCGAGGGCGCGTTCACGTCGGGGCAGACCTGCCTCATCGTCGAAGACCTCGTGACCTCCGGCGCGAGCGTGATGGAGACCGTGGAGCCGTTGAACGACGTCGGGTTGGTCACGAAGGACGTCGTCGTCCTCATCGACCGCGAGCAGGGCGGCGAGGCTCGGTTGCGATCGCACGATCTCCGCCTCCACGCGGTGCTGCCGCTGTCGCGGGTGCTGAAGACGCTCGAGGCGAAGAACCTCATGAGCGCGGAGCTCGTCGCGACCGTGAAGGCGTTCATCGCGGCGAACCAGACGGGGCCGAACGCGAGCGGGAACGAGATGGGCGCAGCCGCGGCGCCGACGCCCGCCGTCTTCAAACGCGATTCCTACGAACACCGAGCCACGCTGACGGAGAACAAGTGCGCGAAAGATTTGTGGAACCTCATGGCGAGGAAGAAGACCAACTTGTGCGTCGCCGCGGACGTCGGCACGGCGAAGGAGCTCATCGCGCTCGCGGACAAGATCGGCCCGGAGATTTGCATCCTGAAGACGCACTGCGATTTATACCCAGACTTTGACGACGCGTTCGGCGCGACGCTCCTGGAGCTCGCCGCGAAGCACGACTTCATGATCTTCGAGGACCGCAAGTTCGCGGACATCGGGAACACGGTCGTCGGGCAGTACTCCTCCGGCGTGCACAAGATCGCGGACTGGTCGCACATCACGAACGCGCACATCGTCCCCGGCGCCGGCATCATCGACGGCTTGAAGCAAGTCGGGCTGCCGAAAGGCCGCGGGTTGTTGCTCCTCGCGGAGATGTCCAGCGCGGGGACGATGGCGAAGGGCCAGTACACCGAAGACGCGATCGCGATGGCGGCGAAGCACCCGGATTTCGTCATGGGGTTCATCTCCACGAGACCTTCCGCGTGGAAGGGCGCGTGGTCCCGCGGGCTGGTGCAGATGACGCCCGGGGTGCAGCTCGGCGGCGGCGGGGACGGGTTAGGGCAGCAGTACAACACCCCCGACCGCGTCATCAAAGAGTGCGGATCGGACGTGATCATCGTCGGGAGGGGGATTTACAAGGCTGCGGATCCGGTCGCGTCCGCGGCGGAGTATCGCAAGGCGGGGTGGGACGCGTACGTCTCCGCGTTGTGAGCGAGCGGACGGACGGACGGACGGATCCCCAGCAGTCTTCTCTACAGCGATATCCCCGAGGTTCATTAACCCTTGAAACAGCGATCAATTCAATCGTTATCGTTCGTTCTTCGAAACGCTCTTCGTCGGTGGTTTGATTACATCGTCGCGAGACGCGCTCGCGCTCGTCCCCGCGCGCGCGCCGCTCGCCGCTCGCTCACGTGAACAACTTGGCGACGGAGATGTTCTTCTCCGAGTCCTTCATCATAACCTTGCTCACGGCCATCTCGAAATCCTCTTGGGTGACGTGCACCCTGCGCTCTCTCAGCGCGAACATCCCTGCCTCCGTGCACACCGCCTTGCTCTCCGCCCCGCTCGCGCCCGTCATCTTCGACGCGATCTTCTTCATGTCGATCCCGCGCACTAAGTTCATCTTCCGCGAGTGAATCTTCAAAATGTCCACGCGCGAATCCTCTGTCGGGTTCGGGAACTCAATCTTGCGATCGATCCTTCCCGGCCGCAGCAGCGCGCTGTCGAGGATATCGAGGCGGTTCGTCGCCATGATCACCTTGATCTTGTTCGACGCCTCGAACCCGTCGAGCTGGTTCAAAAGCTCCAGCATCGTGCGCTGGACTTCGCTGTCGCCGCCGCCGCTCCCTCGCGCCGACCCGATCGAGTCCACCTCGTCCATGAACAGAATCGCCGGCGCGTTCTCCCGCGCCATCACGAACAGCTCGCGCACCATCCGCGCGCCCTCGCCGATGTACTTCTGCACGAGCTCCGACCCGCTGACGCGGATGAAGCAGCAGTCGGTGTGGTGCGCGACGGCTCGCGCCAGCAACGTCTTCCCCGTCCCCGGAGGTCCGTACAAGATCACCCCCTTCGGCTGCGCGATCCCCAGCGACTCGAACAGCTCCGGGTGTTTGATCGGGAGCTCCACCACCTCTTTGATCTCCTTCACCTGCTCGTCCAGGCCGCCGATCATGTCGAACGTGGAGTCCGGCACTTTCTCCACCTTCATGAGCGACACGAGCGGGTCCACGAGCGACGGGAGGATGAGATGGAGCGCGTAGCTGTCGTTCTTCAGCGCGACGCGCGCGCCGGTGGTGAGCGTGTTGATGTCTATGTCCTTCGCGATGTCCACGACGTATTTACCCTCGGGGTGAACCTGACGTTTGTCGCGGGAGACGACGAGGCGCGGAGGAGAGAGAGGAAGAGAAGCGAGCGGTCAGACGGATGATCTAGGTTTTTTTTTCGGAACCGCGCGGACGACGACCGCACTGGGAGGGAAGGCGGGCGGGCGGTCGAGGGTCGAGGGTCGCGGCGACCGATCGCGCGGGACGAGACGCGCCTTGCAGAGGACCTTCGTCTTCCCCATCACCTTCACGACTTCACCGACGTACGATCCGGGCTCTTGCAGGAGCTGGATCTCCTCGCGAAGCATCCGGACTGCGGGCGAGGGGTGGCGGATCGACGCGGAGGAGGGGGACGTCAGCGCGGGGATGGAAAAAATACGAAATCTGACCGTGCCGGCCGGGGCAACCCGACGGCGACGACGACGGCGCGTCCATCGCGGACGACGCGTCGCGTCGCCGTCGCGCGAACGTTCACGGCGTTCCAGCGACGAAGACGCCGCGCGAGGACGCGAAAACGCCGCGTCCTCTCGCGAGATCCGCCGCGCGGACGCGAGATCTCGCGCGGGAGGGGGCGCCCGAGCGCGGGGGTCGCGAGAGGACGCACCCTTGTGGTTCAGCTCGTTCCGCTGCGCCTCCAACCGCCGGAGGTTCTGCGTCTTATCCCTGACGGCGATCTCGTACTCCTCGATCTTCGCGCTGTAGTACCCGCGAAGGCCATCCTTCGCGGGTTGGGAGGTCTCCACGAGGACGCCCATCGTGCACGGAGACTGACCGCCTCTTCGCCGATCGAGGGACGTAAAAGGGGACGGCGACGGAGAGGTCAGTTTCGTCACTCATCACTTGGTCCTTTGGCGGCGGGGACCGTTCTCAGCTCGCTAGTCTAGCGTCTTCCTTCGTCTATGACATCGCTACCGATTAAATAAGTCGACCCTGGGCGCCCCCGGCGCGAACACGCCGCCGCCGCCGCTCGTCGCCGCGCGCTCTCCCTTCTTCTTCGCCCTCTTCCCTCGCTTCGCGTCGCCGCCGTCGGCGGCAGCGTCGTCGTCGTCGCTCCCGTCGCCGCTCCCCCCGCCGCCGCCGCCGCCGCGTCCGCCGCCCGCGCCGAGTGCGGTCCCGCCCGCGCCCTTCAAGGCCCCAGGGCCCCTCGCCCCGCCGCCCCCGCTCCCGAGGATCCCTCCTCCCTCCATCATCGCGCTCCGCTCCCACGCCTTGGCGCACTTCTGGTACAGCAGCAACGCGGCGCGCGCGTCGTCCACGCTCGAGTGCTCGCCCGCTTGAATCTCCAACCCGAGCTCGCGCGCGCAGAGTTCCTTCAGCGACCGGCTCCCTCGCCCGCGCGCGATCCCGTCCGCCTGCGCGCGCTCGCGCGATCGCAGCGGCCGCGTCAACGGCCGATACGTCGCCGTGTCGCGCGTCGCGCGTCTCGGGTGGTCCAGGAGTAACGCGCGGAGGTCGTTTTTGAGCGCGTGCCCGACGAGGATCCGGCCGCGGAGGATGTCAGCCATCTTCCGCTGGATCTCCTTGAACGGCGGCGCGTCTCGGAGGTCCTGCGCGCGGACGCCGGACACCGCGGTGCGGTAGTCCGTGACGTGCTCCGTCGGGGCGACGAACGTGTCGAGGACGACGTTGCCGTCCTCGTTCACGACGGACACTCGCGCGAGGATGGAGCGTCGGCCGTCCTCGCCCACGCCCACCATTTCGCAGTCGAGCGCGATGACGTCCGTGAGCGCGGTGTTCCTTCCCGTCGGCGCGGGTTTCTTCGAGACGTGCGCGATGGCGTCGTCGTCGTGAAACGCGCCGCCGTGCCGCGTCCGTGCGTCGTCCGCGGACGCGGCGAGCCTCTCGTCGCGCTTGCGCTTCGCCTTGGTCGATCGCCCCGCGCCGATTTTCGTCGCGAGCGCGCCCCAGTTGGACGCGCCGACGACGCCGGGGGCGAGCGCCGCGGGCGAGACGCCTTTCTTTTTCTTCTTCTTCTTCGTCTTGAGCGTCATCTCCGCGGCCGCGACGGCGCCGTCGCGGCGTTTCTTCGCCATCCTCGCCGCGCGCGACGCGATGTGAGCGCGGCGGCGTCCAGCCGCCGCCGACGTGCGATGCCAGTCATCTCTTCTCGCGCTTTTTCGGATGTGTCACCGCACCGCACGTCTTTATCCAGTCCTTCGCGTCGACGCGCTTCGCTTCACAACGCGCCGTCGCGTCCGCACGCGCGCGCTCGGCTCATCACCTATCGCGTCGTCTCGACCGCGTTCGCGTCGTTCGCACAGCTCGCGTCGAGCGCGGTATTCACCCACCGCGAAGGAGGCAAAGGAGAGCGTCGTCGAATCCATCCGATCGACGGTCTCCGAAGCACCGCCGCCGCCAGTTCTCTCTCTCGTTCATGACCTCTGCGACAACGAACGCGATGG
>MDSW01013083.1_pt1 | contig 23965 bp, 19 predicted proteins | sample 811171 | NCBI WGS metagenome assembly MDSW01 (sample SAMN05326641, study PRJNA326480) | marine metagenome | isolation source: seawater | place: Atlantic Ocean: North West | collected 2012 | reverse complement strand
GCCTGAACATTCTCCGCAAAGTCGAGCATGGACTGTTCCATTTCCTGCTGCTCGCCGACTTTGTCCATGAAGGCCTCATCGACATAGACATGGCATGTGGCACAGGCGCAGGCGCCGCCGCAATCGGCATCGATGCCGGGAATGGAATTCTTCACTGCGGCTTCCATAACGGTTTCGCCGTTTTGCGCTTCAACAACGCGCTCAGTGCCATCGTGGTCGATATAGGTAATCTTTGCCATGGGCAGCTTTCTCTCCTTCAGGCCGCAACCGCTGCAGCCGCAATTTCTTTCATTGAAACTGATGTATCGCCTAGTGTTTCGGGTGCAAGCTTTGCGCCCTGCATAATGAGTTTCTTGGACGCCAGGAATTCCGGCGCGCTGTTGACCGCATCGACCGCAATAAGCGTTCCATTTCGCAAATAGAATGCCGCGAATTTGCGGTCAGCCGGTGAGCCCCGGAGCACAATCCGGTCATAGTCCTGGCTGAGACCGGCGATCTGGAGCTTCAAGTCATACTGATCAGACCAGAACCAGGGGCAGTCTTCCGGCGGACGCGGCTTGCCGAGAATGGCAGACGCGGCAAGCTTCCCCTGCTCAATCGCATTGTGGACGCTTTCGAGCCGGCCTGTGCGGCCATAATGGACGAGCGGCCGGCTGGCGCAGTCGCCAGCTGCAAAAATGCGCGGGTCGGAGGTGCGGGCATCCCGATCAACGAGAATCCCGTTCTTGCAGGCGATCCCGGCATCACTTGCGAGTTCTTCATTCGGCAGGATGCCGATCCCCACAAGCACGATATCGGCCTTCAGGGATGTCCCATCGGCGAGGACCGCAGCGCTGACATGGCCATCTGTGCCTTCGAGGCGGTCAAGCCGGGCACCGGTCCGGATATCGACGCCTTGATTGCGATGTTCTGTCTCGTAGAACTCGCTCATCACCGGGCTGGTCACGCGGGCGAGCACGCGGGGAGCCATTTCCAGAACAGTGACATTCAGGTCCATCTGGCGCGCGACAGCAGCCGCTTCCAGGCCAATATAGCCCGCACCGATGATCACGATCGACCGTCCGGCGACCATTTGCGGCCGGATACGTTCCACGTCAGACAAGGTGCGCAGATCGAACACGCCATCAAGATCAGCGCCCTCGGCCGGCAGGGAGCGGGGGCGCGAGCCGGTTGCAATGATCGCGGCGTCGTAGTCGAGCTGCCCGCTATGTTCGAGCAGGACTTTCCTGTTCGCCCGGTCGATCCCCGTTGCGCGCGTCGACAGGATGAGGTCGACATTGTTGTCGTCGTACCAGGCGGCCGGTTTGAAATAGAGTCGCTCCTCCGCGAATTCGCCTTTCATATAGGCTTTCGAGAGCGGTGGACGCTGATAGGGAAGGGCCGGTTCGTCACCGACGAGCGTCAGTTCGCCTGCGTAGCCGCCCATGCGAAGCGACTGGATCGCCTGCGCTGCCGCCTGGCCGCCGCCAATAATGACAATGCGGTTTGCATCCGACAGGTCCAACGATCACTCCCTCCATAAATATGACGCATGCGTCATTTTTAACCTTGTTTAGGCTACTCTGCCGGTCGCCGCAAGAGATGCCAACACGCCATTTGCGCGCAGATGTAGGCATTTTCGCATGAAATGATGGCGCTCCGCCTTCGGGTTTCATATCTGAGGGGACATGGAAATGGTCCTCACGCTAGAAAATGATGCCGATACACGCAGGCTCGGGGCAGCGCTGGCGGCTTTGCTGAAGCCTGGCGACGTGGTTGCTCTCCGTGGCGGGCTTGGTGCCGGCAAGACCACCCTGACCCGTGGCCTGGTGCAATCGCTCGCGGGATCCGAGGAAGAGGTTCCAAGCCCGACCTACACGCTGGTCCAGCAATATGATGCGCCGGGCTTCCTGCTCTGGCACTTTGACCTTTACAGGCTTGAATCCCCCGACGATCTTCACGAGCTCGGCTGGGACGAGACAGCGGATGGCGTCGTGATCATCGAGTGGCCCGACAAGGCCGGACTGCTGCTTCCCCGCTGGCGGCTGGATGTGACCCTCGAAATCGATGCGGATCGCCGGCAGGTCAGGCTGGAACCGAGGGGCGAAGACTGGCAGACACGCCTTGATGAGTTCCGATTCTAGCGCCCGCGATGAATTGATTGCGTCCTTCCTGGCCACGCATGGCTGGGGCGATGCGGAATTGCGGCCGCTCGGGCAGGACGCATCGACGCGCCGCTACATCCGGCTGGTGCGTCCGGATGGGCAGACCGCCATGCTGATGGATGCGCCGCGGATTGAGGACGACCCCTGCCCGCCAGAGGCTGACGATGCGACCCGGACTGCCATGGGCTGGAACGCCCGGACGCGTCTTGCCGCGTCTCGCGTGGACGCGTTTGCACTGATTGCCCACCATTTGCGGTCTCTTGGGTTCAGCGCGCCGGAGATCCATGCGCATGACAGCGCGGCAGGGCTCGCCCTGATCGAGGATTTCGGACACGCGCGCGAACTGGCCCGGCAGATCGAAAGCGGCGCGATCAATGAGCGGGACTCCTATGTCGCTGCCGCGGACCTGCTGGCAAAGCTCCACGCCCATCCCGTGCCGGACGTTCTGGAACGGGGCGGCGAGCGATGGCCGATTCTTGAGTTCGACCGTCTCGCGCTCGCCTCGAATGCCGATCTCTATGCCGACTGGCTGCCTGCCGAGGTGGGCGGCACGGCGCTGGAGGGGGCAGTCCGTGCACGCTGGGATGCGGAACGTGACGCCCTGATCGCGCAGGCCATGTCCTTCCCGCGCGTTTTCACGCTGCGGGACTATCACGCAGAAAACCTGCTCTGGCTGGATGGTGGCCGGATCGGGCTTCTGGATTTTCAGGATGCGGTGAAGGGGTGGGATGCGTGGGATATGGCCATGCTGACCCAGGACGCCCGGCGGGCCGTTTCGCCTGAAGCGGCAAGTGCTGCCATCCGTCACTATCTGGACCAGACCGGGAAATCCGAAGAGGCATTTCAGGAGCGGTTGGCCGTGATTGGCGCGCTGAACGCGCTTCGGATTGCAGGTGTGTTCTCACGGCTGCAGCACCGCGACGGCAAATCCCGCTATGCGGATTTCCAGCCGCGGCAACTGCGCCTGCTGGCGCGTAACCTGTCCCATCCGGCGCTTGCCGACATGGCGGCCTTTGTGCGCGAGACGACCCCCTTTGTCTTCGAGGGAGAGGCATGACGATCCCCGTTCCCCACACAGCAATGGTGCTGGCCGCAGGGCTTGGCACGCGCATGCGTCCGCTGACCAATGACCGGCCAAAGCCCTTGATCGAGGCTGCCGGGCGTACACTGATGGATCGTATGCTGGATCCGCTGGCCAAGGCGGGAGTGAAGCGTGTCGTCGTGAATGTCCACTGGTTCGCGGACATGGTCGAACAGCATATGGATGGCCGGGATGATTTCGAAGTCCTGATCTCCGATGAGCGGGAACAGGTTCTGGAGACGGGCGGCGCGCTCGCGAAGGCGCAGCCGCTTCTCGGAGATGATCCCATTTTCGTCGTCAACACGGATGCGTTCTGGGGGGATGGCAGCGCTACTCCCCTTCGGGCGCTTGCTGAGTCCTTCGATCCCGAGCGGATGGATGAGCTGCTCCTGCTGGCGGACACACACAGGTGCCTTGGCTATGGCGGGGCAGGTGACTTCATCCGCCATGAGGACGGGCACATTACGCGCAGGGGCGAAGCCGCCACGGCGCCATGGGCCTATGCGGGTGTGCGGATTCTCAATCCACAGTCCTTCGCGGGGATGGCGGTAGAGCCGTTTTCCGTTGCCTGGCGCATCTGGGGGCCGATGGTCGAGGCGGGGCGGCTGCACGGCCTGCCGCTTGACGATTTCTGGCTGCATGTCGGAGACCCACAAGCGCTGAAAGATGCCGAAATGTGGCTGAGGTGCCATGGCGAATGATGGTTCGCCATTTGAGGCTGGAGCTCCGCGCGTCTGGACCATTCCTCCGGGTGAGGATTTTCTGAAACTGCTGAGCGGTGCGCTGGCCTCGGGGAGCGGGCTGGCGGATCGCCCGGACGCGCTGGCAGATGCCATCATCTACGTACCGAACCGGCGGTCGGCCCGGGCGCTGTCCCTGGCGCTCTATGAGGCGTCGGGAGAAAAGGCGATCCTGCCTCCCGATATCCGGGCCCTGGGTGACCTCGAAAGCGATGATGCCCCGCCCGTGAAAGAGAGCGCGCTGGCGGATTTGCTGCCGGCTTTGTCTCCCGCGAAGCGGCTGGGTGCGCTGGCGGCAATGGTTCAGGCCTATTACCGGTCTGTCTTCGAGCGGGAATTACCGCCATCTTCTGCGCTGGCTGCGGCACAGGAACTGGGCCGCCTGCTGGATCAGGCGCAGCTCAGCGAGAATGTCGACTGGGGACCGTTGCCGGAGCTGGCAAAAGAGGCGGACCTTGCGGGCCACTGGGCCAATTCCGCGAAATTCCTTGAGATCGTCACGACAGCCTGGCCTGACTGGCTGGCAGAGCAGGGTGTGATGGACCCCATGGCGAGACGCCTTGCAGCGGCTGAGGCCATGGCAGCGGACTGGATGCGGAAGCCGCCGACAGCGCCCGTCATCATTGCCGGCTCGACCGGTGCCACGCCGGCCAGCCGTGTACTGATGAAAGCCGCGCTGCGATTGTCACAGGGCATGGTTGTGCTGCCAGGGCTGGATACGGGCATGCAGCCGGACGCGCACGAAAATGTGCTGAAAGAAGTCAGCCATCCGCAATTCGCCCTGCTCGACACATTGCGGGAGCTTGGCGTCGATGTTGCCGATGTTGTCGAATGGCCGGGTGTGAGCGAGTCCGCCAGCCGGCGGGCCCGGCGGCAGATCATCCACGAAGCGCTTGCACCTGCGGACGACACGGCCGACTGGCGGGAGACGCTGGATGCGCTCGCTGCGCAGTCCGGCGAACGGCTGGAAAAATTCGCCGAGATCGCCCTGGACGGGCTTTCCGTCATCGAGGCGCCGGACGAAGCGGCAGAAGCCTCTGCGGCGGCCCTGATGCTGCGGGAAGCCCTCGAAACGCCCGGCCGGACGGCGGCGCTGGTGACACCGGATGCCGGTCTTGGGCGCCGGGTATCTGCCCTGCTGCGGCGGTGGGGTGTGGATGTGCCCCCCTCGGCAGGAACACCGCTTGGCCGCACACCGGCTGGCAGCTTCATCGGATTGTGCGCCAATTGGTCGGCTGATCCGGGTGACCCGGTGCGATTGCTGTCGGTTCTGAAGCACAAGCTTGCGACCGGTATTCCCGGGCTTGCTGATCTTGAGATTCATTTCCTGCGTGGTCCCCGGCGGTGGGGCAGTCTCGATGAACTTGTGGAGAGTATCCGGACACGCCACGAGATTGAACCTTATCCATCGTTCAGGGCTGAGCATCAGAAGCAGGCGCAGGCACTTGTCCGGCAGCTTGCCGATACGATGCGGGAAACCGGGGCAGATTTCTCCGGAATGGCTGCGCTCCGCGGTGCTGAAGCCGTGGAACGGATTGCGGATCTTGCCTCAGCGATCAGCGAAACCCCGCTGCCCTGGGCGGGCGAGGATGGCGCCGTCGCGTCCCGACTGCTGGAGTTCGTCCGGGAAATGTCGGAGCCGCTTGGCCCGATGACGCCGGATGCCGTGGCGGAGCTGATAAATATCCGCGCGATGCAGATGACAGTGAGCGCGGGCCGGGCTGAGCATCCGCGCCTGTCCATCTGGGGGCCGCTCGAAGCGCGCTTGCAGTCGGCGGACAGGATCATCCTCGCCGGCCTGAACGAGGATGTCTGGCCAAAACGTCCGCCTCCGGACTCATTCCTGCCCCGGCGGTTCAGGGCGGATCTCGGGCTGAATGATCCCGAAGACCGGATGGGGCTTTCCGCGCACGATTTCGCGCAGCTGGCCTGTGCGCCGGATGTGACCCTGCTGCACGCTGCACGGCGGGAGGATGCCCCGGCGGTTGCATCCCGCTGGGTCTGGCGGCTGAAGACGCTGGCGGAAGGTGCCCTTGAGGGACGTGCAAAGGAGGTATTGAGACCGTCGGGCGAGGATCCGCTGAAATGGGTCGAGGCTTTGCAGGCTCATGGCGTGGGCAAGCTGGGCGAGGACTTCCCGGTGGAGCCGCGTCCGTCTCAGCGTCCGCAAGCCTGGCCGGAGAAGCTGTCAGTCACCCGGGTCGATCTGTTGCAACGGGATCCTTATGCGCTCTGGGCCGAGCAGGTGCTTCGGCTCGACAAACTCGATCCGATGAATGACGAGCTCGGGCCGGCGCCGCGTGGTACGGCCATCCACAAGGCACTGGAGGATCTGGAAGAGGAGGGGGCGCCGAAGACGGCAGATCATCTCCTGTCACTGATCGAGCGGGAACTCCGGAAAGTCGGGGAGACAGAGGATGCCGTCGCATCCCGGCGGGCGATCTGGAAGCGCACAGCAGAATGGTACATGGACTGGCGCGCGCAGCGGGATACGGGCGGCGGCAAGCCGCGCTTCGAAGTCAAAGGCGGGATCGATCTCACCATCGCGGATGTCCCGTTCAGGCTGACGGCGACGGCGGACCGGATCGAGCGGATGTCAAATGGCGACCTGGTCATTGTCGACTTCAAGACCGGCAGCCCGCCGAGAGAGAAGGAAGTCGCGACAGGGCTGAGCCAGCAGATGCCGCTGCAGGCGCTGATCGCCCGGCAGGGTGGTTACGACAGGATTCCGGCGGCCCGCGTCGACCAGCTCCACTATGTGGCGTTCAAGGCAAAGCCGGAGGCGTTCTCGCTCGGCGGCAAGCATGGCCTGCCGGCAGAGCCGTCGGAAATGGCGGATATCGCACTGGAAGGGTTACAGCGGCTGATCGCTGACTACCGCCAGTCGGTGAGCTTGTTCCTGTCTGCGCCATGTGTGAAATTCGTGAAGTATGACAATGGCTATAATTTGCTCGCCCGCCGGGCCGAGTGGGCCAGCGATACGCAGGACGGGGAGGGCGGTGATGGCTGATCAGCCCCGCACCGTGACTCCGGAGGAAACGGCAGACTTCCTGCGCGCGGTGAACGCGCAGCGGGTGTCTGCCGATCCATCCTATCAGGCCTTCGTGATGGCGAATGCCGGCAGCGGCAAGACGAAGGTTCTGATCGATCGTGTGGCCCGGCTTCTCCTGCGGCGCGAAGATGGCAGGCCGGGTGCGCGGCCGGACTCCATTCTCTGTATTACCTACACCAAGGCCGCAGCGAACGAGATGTTGTCCCGTCTGTTCCGGACACTTGGCGAGTGGTCGGTGATGGAGGACGGACGGCTTCGCAAGGCGCTGTCACGGCTCGAAGGGCGTACGGAAGAGAATTACACAAGCGACGATCTCCGCGCGGCACGGGCCCTGTTTGCCCGCGCGCTTGAAACGCCGGGCGGTCTGCGTATTGAGACCATTCATGCCTTCTGTGCACGGATCCTCCGGCGGTTCCCGCTGGAGGCGGGTGTGGTGCCGGGATTCCGCGAGATCGAGGAAGACGAAGCCCGGGCCATCTGGCAGCGGGCACGTGCGGATGCCGTGCTGGCGGCCCAGAGGGAATGTCCCGATCAGCTTGCCATCCTGGCGCTTGAGGGTGGATATGAAGGCGCGTCTTCCGCGCTGGGCACGATGCGGATGAAGGCATCCGTATTCCTGGATTTCGGCGAGCGGCATGATTTCGATGTCGCCCGCATGCAGGACGCGATGCGGGACATGTTGAATGCGCCCGAGGGGCAGCCTGCCGACATACTTGCATCGGCCATGACGGATGAAATGCCCGTCACTGCATTGCGCGAGGCACTTGTCAGCCTTCGGGCTTCCGGAAAGCGGGACGACATGCGGACGGCGACCGCCGTCGAGGCGGCGCTTTCGGAAACCGACCCTGCCCGGAGATGGGAGGCTTATCGCGGCGCCTTCTTCGGAACGAAAGATGCCTACAAGCGGCTCTACAATGCGGACGCCGGCAAGGATGCGAATGTGGTATCCCTGTTCGGAACGGATGATCCGGTCGGTTCGGAAGTCCAGCGGGTCTACGCACTGGCAGACATGCTCCGGCTTGCGGGAACCGTTGAGCGGACCGCGGCGCTGCTGGAAGTCGGGCTGCCGGCGCTGAGGGCATATCAGACAGCAAAAGAGGCGCGCGGCGCGCTCGACTTTGATGACCTCATCCGCAAGACCCGTGACCTGCTTACGCGCAGGGGAATGTCGGACTGGGTGCTCTACAAGCTGGATGGCGGGATCAGTCATGTCCTGCTTGACGAGGCGCAGGATACGAGCCCGGAGCAATGGGAGCTGATTTCCGCCCTCACGGAGGAGTTCTTTTCCGGGCTTGGGGCAGAACGCCAGCAGGACCCGAGAACGCTGTTTGTCGTCGGTGACGAGAAGCAGTCGATCTATTCCTTTCAGGGCGCCGAGCCAGCGAAGTTCCGCCAGAAGGAACAGGACTACACGGCAAGAGACCCGGACCTGCGCACCGAGAATATGGAAATGTCGTTCCGGTCCTCGCCGGAGATCCTGTCTTTCGTCGATGCGGTCTGGAACTCGGCCGCACCGATAGATGTGGCCGCAGGTGAGCATCCACCGTTCACGGCGGATATGGTGACTCACACGGCGCGCCGCTCCGGACAACCGGGGCTGGTGGAGCTGTGGCCGCTGGAGCCAAGGCAGGACGAGGAAGATGCGGATGCCTGGGCCCTGCCGCCAGTCAATGCGATGCGGGCGGGCTCTCCCAAGGCGCGCCTTGCCCGGCAGGTGGCGGCATCGGTTCACGACATGATCGCACGTGGCGAATCTGTCTGGGAAGAATTGCCGAACCGCGACTGGACGCAGCGACCGATGCGCGCGGAGGATGTGCTGATCCTCGTGCGTGGACGGACGGGTGGCCTGTTCGACGCGATCATCTCCGCGCTCAAGGCGAAAGGGTTGCCTGTGGCGGGAGCGGACCGGCTGAAGCTTGGCGATCATATCGGTGTACAGGACTGTCTGAACCTCATGCGGTTTGCCCTGCTGCCGGAGCGCGATCTCGCGCTTGCCGAGATCCTGCGCGGACCCTTCGCCGGGCTGGTCGATGACGACCGCTATCTGTACCCGCTCGCGAGCGGACGCAGGCGGGGAGAAACCCTGTGGTCGCGTGTCCGGGCCAGCACCGATGGTGATGTCAGGCCGGTCGTGGCTTTCCTTGAGGGGCTGATCGCCCGGCGGGACCTGCCGCCCTATGAGTTCCTCTCTGCGGTCCTCGACCAGCCTGACGCAAGCGGTGTGACGGGATGGGAACGGATCAATGCGCGGCTCGGCACGCCAGCGCATGACCCGGTCGAGGCTCTGGTCGCGCGGGCGCAGGCCTTTGATTCCGGCGAACCATCCGCTCTCGAAGCTTTCGTGTCGGAGATGGAAACCCGCACGGTGGAGATCAAACGCGATCTTGCGGCGCCTGAAGGCAAAGTGCGGGTCATGACGGTGCATGGTGCCAAAGGGCTGCAGGCGCCCGTGGTCATCCTTCCGGATACGACTGCGGGGCCGAAGCCGGTTTCCGACTCGATCTTCTCTGTCGAGGAAATGCCCATCTGGTCGCCGCGCAAGGATGCGGACATTCCGGCGGCAAGTGTTTCGCGTGCGATTGCGAACGCCAAGGCGGAGGAGGAATTCCGGCGCCTGCTCTACGTTGCCCTCACGCGGGCGCAAGACAGGCTTGTGATCGCCGGGAACTGGCATGGATCATCCGCCGAAGGTCACCATGCGCGAAGCTGGTATACGCTGTGCCGGGACGGCATGGCGAAGCTGGGGGCAGAGGAAGACGATACGGGCGTTCTGCGGCATGGCAGGCCTGTGCCCGCCTTTGGCGGCCAGTCCGTCTCAGCCGAAGCGCAGGCGGGATTGCCGTCCTGGGTATTCGACAAGGCGCCCGAGGAGGCCGGCGGCAAACGGTTTACGGCGCCGACGCGGATATTGGGTCCGGAAACACCGGTGTCAGCCCCCTTTGGCGCAGAGCGTCAGGCACGCATGCGCCGTGGGCGCATCATCCATGCCCTGCTGGAATACCTGCCGGAACTCGATGAGGTCGAGCGGAACGGCGCGGCAGACGCCTATCTGGATGAGCTGAAAGACCTGACCGATGCCGAGCGGGCGGAAATGAAGGCAGCCGTGTTCGGGGTTCTGGAGGACCAGGATATGGCCCTTCTTTTCGCGCCCGGCGGACGCGCTGAAGCGGCGATTGTGGGTGCGGATCCGAACCGCCTGCCGCCCGGCATGGTCGTGAACGGCCGGGTCGACCGCCTGATCGTCACGGACTCCGAAGTCCTGATCGTGGACTTCAAGACAGACCAACCCGCGCCGGATTCGCCGGAAAAGGTTGCCGATACATACAAGGCGCAGATGGCCGCCTACTGGGCTGTGCTGCAGAAGGCCTATCCGGGGCGGAATGTCAGGGCTGCGCTGTGCTGGACAGATGGCCCGAGGCTGATGTTCCTCCCGGAGGACATGCTTTTAGAAGCACTAAACAGTGCGCAGAGCGTGATTTGACTTCGACAAAGAGTCCCTATGTATGATCCAAGTCAAACAGAAAGCCTGAAGGAGCCGCAGAATGGCTGCGATCAATGTGACAGATGATGATTTCGACACTGTCGTCGGCGGATCCGACGTGCCGGTTGTCGTGGATTTCTGGGCCGAATGGTGCGGCCCCTGCAAGCAGATGTCCCCTCATCTGGACGCCGTCTCTGAAGAAATGGCCGGCAAGGTCAAGGTCGCGAAGATGAACGTCGACGAGAACCTGATCGCCCCGTCGAAATATGGCGTGCGTGGTCTGCCGACGCTGGTCATCTTCAAGGAAGGCAAGGTTGCCGCGACCCATCTGGGTGCGATGAGCAAGCAGGCCATCGCGGACTGGATCAAGCAGAGCGTCTGATCGCTCCTGCAGCATGAAAACGGGCGCCAGCGGGAAGACCCGCTGGCGATTTTTTATGCGGGTTCGCTGGTGAGGGAGATGAAGACGTCTTCCAGGTCCGGCGCTTCGGTGACGAGATCCGCAACGCCGACACCGGCAGAGCGCACCAGTTCGAGAAGGCGACCGATGCCGGTCTCGCTGGTCCGGTAGGTAATGGCGAGATCGCCATCCGGACGGATGGATGCGTCGAGAGATGACAGGGCGTCCGGTACAGCCGTCAGGGGGTCTTTCGGCGTGATGACAAGTGTCTTGTAGTCGAGCCTGGCCAGCAGCTTGGGCGTTGGCTCGCAGGCGACGATTTCGCCATGGTTCACGATGGCAATCGAGTCGCAAAGCTCCTCGGCTTCCTCGAGATAATGCGTCGTCAGGATAATGGTCGTGCCGTTCGCGTGCAGCTCGCGCACATATTCCCAGAGGGAACGGCGAAGTTCCACGTCCACGCCCGCAGTCGGCTCGTCCAGGATCAGAACCGGCGGATTGTGAACCAGTGCCTTCGCCACCATCAGGCGGCGTTTCATGCCGCCGGACAGCTGGCGGACATAGGCGTCCTTCTTGTCGTCAAGGCCGACAGCCGTCAGGATTTCGATGCTCCGCCGCTCAGACTTCGGCACACCATAGAAGCCGGCCATAAGTTCCAGCATTTCGAGGGGCGTAAAGAAGGGGTCGGCCACGATCTCCTGATTGACCACACCGATCGCCGCGCGGCTCTGGCGGGGGTACTCGTCAATATCCAGCCCCCAGATGCTGGCCGAGCCGGACGTCTTGTTCACAAGGCCTGCAAGAATGTTGATGAAAGTGGATTTTCCGGCGCCATTCGGGCCCAGCAGGCCGAATATCGACCCGCGTGGGATATCCAGGCTGATTCCCTTCAGCGCATGCTTTTCAGGCATCTTGCCCGAAGCCCGGTAGATTTTCTGCAGATCAGATACGCGGATGGCATAATCGGGAGCCGGATTTCTGGAAGTCATTCAAGGCCCTTCTTAGTCTGTGTATCCGATCTTGCGCCGGATCGCGGTGCAATCTAGGTAGGTCCGTGCAGCGCTGCGAACAAGCCGTGTTGCCGTGATTGCAGATGGAATGACAAGTCATGTCTACTAAACGCGATGTGTTTGATCCGCCGGAAATCGAAATGGTGACGAGCCGCAAGGTCTCCTGCAATGGCGGCGGCGGTGCACTCGGGCATCCGCGCGTATGGTATGAGATGGGCGACGATGACTTTGTCGAGTGCAAGTATTGCGACCGGCGCTTTGTGTTGATCGGCGGCCGGGAAGATCCCTCGCGTCCGCGCTGACAGATTTGAGTGAGGTAGCCAGATGCGTGTCCTGATAGCAGGCGGTGGCATTGGCGGCCTCACAGCGGCGCTGGCCTTCCAGAAACTGGGACATGAGGTTCTGCTTTTCGAGCAGGCCGGTATTCTCGACGAAGTCGGTGCCGGGTTACAGCTCAGCCCGAATGGCATGAAAGTCCTGAACGCGCTTGGCGCCTCCGCGCGGGTGGCCAAGGATGCCTTCCGTCCGAAGGCTCTCGAAATGCGCATGGGCAAGAGTGGCCGCCTTCTGTTCGACATCCCGCTCCGCAAGGCCGCGATAAACCGCTGGGGCGCCGATTATCTGCACGTGCACCGGGCTGATCTGGTCGAGGCCTTGAAGGAAGTGCTTCTGGAGCGGGCGCCGAATGCGCTCATGCTTGGGCGGAAGCTCGTCTCCTATGGGCAAACGGGTTCGGGAGTTACCGCTCGCTTCGATACCGGCGAACAGGTCGAGGGTGATGTTCTGGTTGGCGCGGACGGTATTCACTCGACGGTGCGGACGCAGATGCTCGGAGAGGATGCCCCCCGCTATACGGGCATGACCGCCTGGCGGGCTGTGGCACCGGTCTCCGAACTTGGCGACCAGTCTGTTCCATCGACGGCCTGCGTCTGGGTCGGGTCGCGGCGCCATGCGGTAACGTATCGTCTGCGCGGCGGAAGCCTCGCGAACTTTGTCGGAGTCGTCGAGCGCAAGCAGAAGCATCTGGAGTCCTGGACCGCAACGGGCTCCAGGGAAGACGCGCTGAAGGACTTCAGGCGCTGGAACCCGGCTGTCACATCCATCATCGAGAAGGCGGACACGCTCCATCGCTGGGCGCTGTATGACCGGAGTGAACTGCCGCGCTGGCATGAGGGGCGTGTCGTTCTTCTGGGCGATGCCTGTCACCCCATGTTGCCATTCCTCGCGCAGGGGGCGGTGATGGCCATAGAGGATGCGTATGTGCTGGCAAGGGAGCTCTCCGGCGATGGTCCGGTGGAGGATGCCCTCTCGCGCTATGAGGCGGTGCGGAAGCCTCGTGCCAGCAAGGTGCAGGCGGGCGCGCGGGCCAATGCGAAACTGTTCCACAAGGGCAATCCCGTCACCCAGCTGTCCACCTATGGCCCGATGTGGATGGCGGGCCGGATGATGCAGCCCTTCATCCACTCGCGGAATGACTGGCTGTACGGCCACGACGTCACCCAGACCTGATTCAGCTTGTCAGATGCGGTGATACCGGGCAGGGATTGGTATCAAATGAAACCAATTGACGGGCGCTGATGCTTTCTGTCCTGGACCTTTTCCGTGTCGGCATCGGGCCGTCGAGTTCACATACTGTCGGGCCCATCCGGATTGCCTTGCGATTTGTGGAGGCCTTGCGGGATGCGGAGCTGCTGGAGGATGTTCAGCGCGTATCTGTGGAGCTTCAGGGGTCGCTTGCGCTGACAGGCGCAGGGCATGCGACGCCGAAGGCGGTGATGCTGGGCCTGTCCGGATTTGATCCGGAAACACTTGATCCGGACCTTGCCGATGCGAGTGTGGAACGTGTTGCACGGTCGTGTGAACTGATGCTCGCCGGTGAAGTTCCTGTCCGGTTCGACCCGCAGCAGGACATTGTCTTCGCCTATGACGTCATCCCGGCACTCCACCCCAATGGCATGCGGCTGCAGGCGTTCGATGCCGATGGCGCCCCGCTGGCGGACGAGACATGGTACTCGACCGGTGGCGGCTTCATCGCCACGCAAAGGCAGCTGGAGCGTCCGGTGCAAGACGATCTGGTGCCAGCCGGCGCCGATGTGCCGTTTGCCTACGGCTCGGCACGGGAACTGCTGGCGCATTGCGCTGCGCAGCAGATGGCGATGCACGAAATCATCCTTGCCAATGAAGACGCGATGCGACCGCGTGAGGGAACGGAACGCGCATTGGACCGTATTGGCGAAGTGATGATGAATTGTGTGCAGCGCGGCCTGACCCGTGAAGGAACATTGCCGGGTGGCCTGAAAGTCAGCCGCCGCGCGCCGGTATTGTGGAAGAAGCTGACCGGGCAGGCGCCGTCGAACGAACGGGAGCAATTGTTCGACTGGCTGAACGTCTACGCCATGGCAGTGAATGAGGAGAATGCTTCCGGTGGCCAGGTGGTGACCGCGCCGACGAATGGTGCCGCCGGGATCATTCCTGCGGTTATCCGCCACTATTGTACGGACAGGGAGGATTGCGCGGAAAGCATCCGCAAGTTCCTGCTGACGGCCGGTGCGGTCGGCTTGCTCTACAAGCAGCGGGCATCCATCTCTGGCGCGGAGATGGGGTGTCAGGGCGAGGTGGGTGTTGCCTGCTCCATGGCTGCTGCTGGCCTCGCCGCTGTCTGGGGAGCAGACCCGCAGCAGGTGGCCAATGCAGCCGAGATCGGCATGGAGCACAATCTGGGACTTACCTGCGATCCCGTCGGCGGGCTGGTTCAGATTCCCTGTATCGAGCGGAATGCGATTGGTGCTGTGAAGGCCGCGAATGCCGCAAGGCTGGCGCTGCACTCGACGGGACACACACGGGTGTCACTCGACCAGGTAATCGAGACGATGCGCCAGACAGGGCTTGATATGTCCTCCAAATACAAGGAAACCAGCCAGGGAGGGCTTGCGGTGAATGTGGTGGAGTGCTGATGACCAAAGTCCACAATCTCGGATCACTCCTCCGAAGCCTTGAGAACAGCGAAGGCGGCGAGAAGGTGACGGTGAGCGAGATGCTCAATTCCGTCGGCCGGCGTTCCTATGGTCCGCTGCTTCTCCTGCTCGGATTCATCTCCATTACGCCGCTGACAATCATACCCGGCGCGAACTGGCTGCTCGCTCTCCTTATCCTGCTGATTGCGGGGCAGGTTCTGGTCGGGAAGAAGTACCCATGGGTGCCAGGCCGGATCCTGAAGATCCGTTTCCCGCGTACGGCATTGAATGAGGGGATCGAGCAGGCTTACCCCTATGTCTGTCAGGTGGACCGGTTTCTGAAACCGCGGCTTACCTTCCTGACGGATCCGCCATTCGTGCAGGTCGTGGCGCTGATCTGTATCGCGGCGGCACTTTTGTCGTTTCCGCTCGGGCTGGTTCCGTTCGGTCCGGTTCTGCCGGGATTGACGGTTCTTCTGTTCGGGCTGGCGCTGACCGCGCGGGATGGGTTCATGCTGTTCCTAGCGGGCACGGCTCTGGTCGGCACCGTCTTGCTGCTCATCAATCTCTGGGAACGGCTGTTCGGTTAGAAAACGTCCGGCATGGCGGAGGCGGGGATGATCGCGCCCCTGTGCTGCACGACTTCCGCGGCAAGCCTGTGACCGGCAAGGACGGCATCCTGCACAGGAAGACCGTGCATCAAACCCGCAATAAAGGCTGCGTTGAAGCTATCGCCCGCGCCTGTGCTGTCGGTCACACTGACGGCCTCTGGTACCGGGATGAATTGTACTTCCCCGTTGCGCGTCAGAAGCCTTGCGCCGTCTGCGCCACATTTCAGCACGACAGTATCCGCGCCGAGGTTCAGCCAGTGGCTGGCGGTGCCGGTGCCGAACATGCTGATCTCATCGTCAATTGTCGGAAGAAGGATCGAGGCGTTCCGGCAGAAGGCCAGCATGCATTTCCGGGCGGCCTCGACAGAGGGCCAGCCTGCAGGCCGGAAATTGGGATCAAAGACGACCTGTCCTCCCCGTTGGTGGACGGACTCTGCGAGGGTGTTCAGCTTCCCACGTTCTTCGGGCCCGAATATCGACAGTGTAATGCCGGACACGTACAGCCAATCCGCTGTGGCGGCGTACGCCATGGACGACGTGTGTTCAGGCAGCTGGAAAAACTCCCGCGCGGCGGATTCCCCGCGCCAATAGTGAAAGCTGCGTTCTCCGTCCGCGTCCGTCGCGATGGCATAGAGGCCCGGAAGACGGGACCGGTGGCGCAGGACATGCGCGGTATCGATCCCCTGGTCCTGCCAGTCCGCCAGCATTTCGTCAGAGTAGGGATCACACCCAATAGCCGTCATGTAGGTTGGGCGCAGGCCCAGCCGCGCCAGGTAGACGGCGGTGTTCAGTGTATCGCCGCCATAAGCCAGCTTTGTGGAGCCGCCGGGGCCGCGCGACAGTTCCAGCATGCCTTCGCCAATAACAACGATGCGGGGGTGCTCCGCCATGCCTACCAGTTCCAGAGAGTGCCGTCTGTCAGCCGCGCGATCGGAAGCTGTTTCGCATCGTAGGGATGTTTTGCCGCCAGTTCCTCATCGATATCGACGCCAATACCGGGGGCCTCGCCGGGATGCATGTAGCCGTTCTCGAATGTATAGGCGTGCGGGAAGACTTCATCCGTCTCCGGTGTGTGACGCATGTATTCCTGAATGCCGAAATTTGGCACCCAGAGATCGAAGTTCAGCGCGGCGCCCATGCAGGCCGGCGAAAGATCGGTTGCGCCATGGCTGCCGGTGCGCACCTGATAGAGCGCGGCGAGGTCCGCAATGCGGCGCAAATGCGTTATGCCGCCGGCATGGACCACTGTCGTGCGGATATAGTCGATCAGCTGGTTCTGGATCAGCTCCCGGCAATCATGGATCGTGTTGAACACCTCGCCGACGGACAGCGGTGTAACCGTGTGCTGACGGATCAGCCTGAAAGCTTCCTGGTTCTCCGCAGGTGTGGCATCCTCCATCCAGAACAGGCGGTAGGGCTCCAGCGACTTGCCAAGCCGTGCCGCTTCGATCGGTGTCAGCCGGTGGTGGACATCGTGGAGCAGCTCGATGTCCGGTCCGTGAGCCTCGCGGAGGGCTTCAAACAGTTTCGGCACGTGACTGAGATAGGAAGTGGTGTTCCACACTGTTTCTTCCGGCAGGGTGGAGTCTGCCGGTTCATAGTACATCGTACCCTTGGCGACCCCGTATGTGCCTTTCACGCCGGGAATGGCACACTGCGCGCGGACAGCCTTGTAGCCCATGTCGATATACCGTCCGACTTCGTCGACCGTGTGTGCGATGTCGTTGCCGTTGGCGTGGCCGTAGACCAGCACGCCGTCGCGGGAGGCTCCACCGAGCAGCTGGTAGACCGGCATTCCCGCCGCCTTGCCCTTGATGTCCCAGAGCGCCGTGTCGACCGCGGCGATGGCCGTCATCGTCACCGGACCCCGACGCCAATAGGCGCCCCGGTAGAGATACTGCCAGATATCCTCGATCCGGCTGGCTTCGCGGCCGATCAGGACCGGAATGACATGGTCTTCCAGATAGGCGGCAACCGCCTTCTCCCGGCCGTTCAGCGTGGCATCGCCGATACCGTAGATGCCTTCGTCGGTTTCGATCTTCAGCGTGACAAAGTTCCGTCCCGGGCAGGTGACGATCACACGTGCATTGGTAATCTTCATGAAGGGGCTCTTCTATTCGGCGGCTTCGGACGCGCGCGTTTGCGTGTCGTCCAGCCTGTAGGCATCTGTCACAAGCGTCGTGGTCAGGTCGCTGATCAGGTCGAAGGCTTCGCTCTCATCCAGCCGGCCTTCGGCAGTCAGCTCTGCCAGGAAGCGGCAGTCCATACGGCGGGCCAGATCGTGGCGTGCCGGAATGGAGAGCAGGGCGCGGGTATCGTCGTTGAAGCCTGCGGTATTGTAGAACCCCGCCGTCTCCGTCACCTGCCTGCGAAAGCGGATCATGCCTTCCGGGCTGTCATGGAACCACCAGGGTGGACCAAGCCGAAGGCAGGGATAGTGACCCGCCAGCGGCGCGAGTTCGCGTGAATAGGTCGTCTCGTCCAGCGTGAACAGGATCAGCGTCAGCTCGCGATGATTGCCATATCTATCGAGCAGGGGCTTCAGCCCGTCGACGAAGTTCGTCACTAGCGGGATGTCCGCGCCGTTGTCTGGGCCGAAGCGGTCGAACAGCTGCGGATTATGGCTGCGCGCGACGCCGGGATGCAGCTGCATGACAAGGCCGTCTTCCAGGCTCATGCCCGCCATCTCCGTCAGCATCTGTGCACGGAACAGTTCCTGCTCCCTGGTGCTCGCCTCGCCGGTCAGGCATTTCTCGAAAAGGGTTTCTGCGGCCTCGCGGCTGAGGTCAGCCGTGGTCGCGGTCGGGTGGCCGTGGTCGGTCGCCGTTGCCCCATGCGCCTTGAAGAAGGCCCGGCGGTTGCGCAGCGCATCAAGGTATCCCTTCCAGGTCGTCGTGTCCTCGCCGGTGATGCTGCCGAGTTGCTCCACATTCTGCGTGAAGTTCGGCCGGGAGGCATCCAGCACGTCGTCCGGACGGAAGGTTGTCACAACGCGGTCGCCCCAGCCATCGGCCATGATCTTGTCATGGTGGGTCAGCGGGTCGAGCGCGCCTTCGGTTGTCGCGAGGAAGGCGACATTGAAACGGTCGAGGAGCGCGCGCGGCCGGAAGTCCTTTGTCTGCAGCGCATCGGTGATGTGGTCGAAATAGGCGTCTGCGGTGTTTCCATCCAGGCGCTCGGTCAGGCCGAACACCTCTCCGAAGACATGGTCCAGCCAGAGGCGGGAAGGCGTGCCCCGGAAGAGATAGTAGTGCTCCGCAAAGAGCCGCCAGGCCCTGCGCGGATCGGCTTCCGGGACGCCACCGCGCGGCGGGACACACAGTTCCTCCAGCGAAATCCCCTGACTGTAGAGCATGCGCAGCACATAATGATCGGGCACCAGCAACAGCTCCGTTGCATTGCCGAATGGCATGTCATTGGCGAACCAGGCCGGGTCCGTATGCCCGTGCGGACTGATGATCGGCCGCGCCTTCACCGTGTCATAGAGCTCCCGCGCAAAGGCGCGGGCTTTTGGTTCGGTGGGAAAAAGCCTGTCGGGATCGAGTTTCAGCGGTGTGTCTGGCATCATCTTGTCTCTGTAACAGGTTCTGTCCTAAGAAGGATTATAGGGAGCGCTAACATTGGTGCGCACCATGCTGTGCGCGCGCCCAGTGATCAAGCCCCGTCGGGAGAGGAAAGATGCATGACATCGCTTGAGCGCGCACCGGCAAACCGGGCGCCGATGCCAGAGGCCAAAGCGTGTGGTGACTGTTCGTGAGTGAACGGCAGGCTCTCACCGGGTTGTCGCGCCGGCAGGCGATTGGCGGCGCCCTTGCGGGAAGTGCGCTGGCTTCGCTGCCCGCCTGCACGCGTGACGGAGAGCGCGTGCTGCGCGCCGCCGATGCCCAGCCGGCTGGCTATCCCACCGTGCTGGCTGTCGAATACATGGCCGAATTGCTTGAGGAACGTTCGGGCGGTCGCCTTCGGACGAAAATCTATCCCGGTGCCCAGCTGGGCGAAGAGAAGGACACGCTGGAGATCACCATTTTCGGCGGGCTGGACCTGAACCGCGTGAACCTTGCCCCGCTGAACTCCATTGCGCGGCAGACGGTTGTCGCCTCGCTGCCCTTCATGTTCCGCTCGACGGCGCATATGCGCACGGCAATGGATGGCGCGCCGGGAGAGGTGATCCTTAAGGCGCTGGAACCGCATGGCCTGATCGGTCTCTGCTTCTATGACAGTGGCGCCCGCAGCTTCTACACGGCCAGCCGGCCTGTCGAGACGCCGGATGACCTCAAAGGCCTTAAGATCCGTGTGCAGAATTCAGATCTCTACGTTTCGATGGTGGAAGCGCTGGGCGGCGATGCGACGCCGATGCCTTTCAGCGAAGTTTACCAGGCCCTGCTGCAGGGCGTCGTGGACGGCGCCGAAAACAACTGGCCGTCCTATGAAAGCACACGCCATTTCGAAGCGGCGAAATTCTACAGCCTGACGCATCATGTGATGGCGCCGGAAGTGCTCGTCGTCTCCGCCAAACGCTGGGCGAAGTTCTCGGACGAGGACAAGGCACTCATCCGGTCCTGTGCGAAGGACAGCGTGCCTTACATGCGTGAGATCTGGGATGCGCGGGCAGAACGCTCACGGGAGATCGTCCTCGCATCGGGCGTACAGGTGAATGAGCCGGATATCCTGCCTTTCCAGGAAAAGGTGCGACCCGTGTGGGACCGGTACCTCAACACGCCGGAGCTGAAGGCGCTTGCGCAGAGCATTCAGGACATTGAGGTGACGGGATGATGGAAAAACTCTCCCGCTGGCTCAGCCGCGCTGCGCTCTACGCATCGGCCATCGGCCTTGTCGGCATGACGCTGATCATCGGCTGGCAGGTCTTTGCCCGCTATGTGCTGAACGCGGCCCCCAGCTGGACGGAACAGGCGGCGCTACTGCTCATGCTCTGGTTCATCCTGTTCGCGGCAGCAGCAGGGGTGAGGGAGGGCTTCCACATCAGGCTGTCGCTCCTGCAGGACAGCCTGCCGGAACGCCGGCGCAAATGGCTGAAACTCGCCTGTCACCTGATCGTTCTGGTGTTTGGTGTATACATGGCGTGGGGCGGGGCGGAGCTTGTTGCCGCGACGTGGGAACACCGTATCCCGACGCTCGGCCTGCCGCGTGGCTTCGCCTACATTCCGATTGTCGGGTCAGGCATTCTCATCGCCTTCTTCTCGCTTGAGCATGTCCTGACAGAGCTGCAGGGCAGGGAGGTGAAGCCGCTATGGAGCTAGCCTTCCTCCTTGTCTTCCTCGCCATCCTGCTGGCCATGGGCGTTCCGGTGGCATTTTCGCTGGGCGTCTCATCGCTGGCGACATTCCTGTTGCTGGACATTCCGCCGATCGTCGCGCTGCAGCGCATGGCGGCGGGGATGAGCGTCTTTGTACTGATGGCTATCCCCTTCTTTGTCTTCGCCGGCGACCTGATGGCGCGAACCGGAATCGCTGAGCGGCTGGTGAAAGTCGCCGAGGCAGCCTTTGGGCGGGCGCGCGGCGGGCTGGGGCAGGTCGATGTCGGGGCCAGCATGATGTTCGGTGCCGTGTCAGGCTCATCCGTCGCGTCGGTCTCCGCCATGGGGTCCACCTTGATGCCGCTGATGCGTGAGAAAGGGTATGACGCCGACTATGCCGTCAATGTGACCATAACGGCGGCGATCCTCGGTATCCTCATCCCGCCCTCGCATAACATGATCATCTACGCAGCGGCCTCGCCTGTCAGCGTCAGCGTTGGCGACCTTTTTCTCGCCGGCGTGGTTCCCGGGATTCTCGCGGGCGCGGCCCTCATGTTTGCCGCCTGGCGCGTCGCCGTGAAGCGGAACTATCCCAAGGGTGAGTTTCCCGGCTGGGGCGTGTTTACCCGAGCTTTCATCAGCGCGCTTCCCGGACTGATGACGGCCATCATTATCGTGTTCGGTATCCTGCTGGGAATCTTCACGCCGACAGAGAGTTCCGCCGTGGCGGTGATCTACACCATCCTTGTCGGCGTATTCGTGTACCGCACGCTGGGCTTCCAGAAATTCATGGAGGCGGCATCCGGGGCTGTGAAGACCACGGCCATGGTGATGCTGATCATCGGTGCGGCCGGCATGTTCGGCTGGCTGTTCGCTCTGCTGGAAGGGCCGTCGGCGCTGGCGGGCGCGCTGACCTCCATCTCCGACAGTCCGGTCGTCGTGATGTTGCTGATCCTGCTCGTCCTGCTGATCCTTGGCGCCTTCATGGACATGGCGCCGCTGATTATCATCACGACCCCGATCTTCCTGCCGATCGCGATGGAGCTTGGCGTCGATCCGGTCCAGTTTGGCATCATCATGCTGCTCAATCTTGGTATCGGGCTTGTGACACCGCCTGTGGGCTCCGTCCTGTTCGTCGGGTGCGCAGTTGGAAAAGCGCGGCCTGAAGATGTCGTGCGGACCATCTGGCCCTTCTATCTGGCGCTGATCGCGGTGATGCTGATGATCACATTCATTCCCGGCCTGACGCTGTGGCTTCCGGGGCTGTTCAAGTGATACGGCGGCTGAATGAAGAGGTGCGGGCATCCCTGCCTGCAGACGTGGCGGGCCCATCCTATGACCGGCAACAACCGGCGGGCATTGTCCACATCGGCATCGGGGCCTTTCATCGTGGGCATCAGGCCGTCTATTTCGACCAGTTGATGGCAAATGGCGAGGCGGGCTGGATGATCCGCGGCGTTTCGCTTCGTAGCGCGGCTGTCTCGCGGCAGCTCAACCCGCAGGACGGTCTCTACACGCTGGTCATGCGTGATGATGAGGCCGAGACGACGACCGTCATCGGATCGATCAGGGACGTGCTGGTTGCCCCGGAAGACCCGGCCGCTGTCATCGCGGCACTGTCTTCCGCCGACACCCAACTCGTTACACTGACCGTGACCGAGAAAGGCTATTGCCTCGACAGCGCGACAGGCAGGCTGAACCTCGCGCATCGAGACATCCGGGACGACCTTGCGTCGCCGAATGCTCCCCGCACCGCGCCGGGGTTCCTTGTGGCCGGTCTCAAGGCGCGCCGGGCGGCTGGGCTTGAGCCGTTTACGGTTCTCTCCTGTGATAATCTCTTTCACAATGGTGCGGTCACCCGGCGCGCGGTTCTGGACCTCGCGGAGCGGCTGGACCCGGACCTTGCCGGCTGGATCGCGCGGAGGGGAGCGTTCCCGTCATCCATGGTCGACCGGATCGTACCGGCCACAACCGGGGAAGACATAACGCAACTGGAAAAGACGCAAGGCTACAGAGACGAAACCATGGTGAAGACCGAGCCCTTCACGCAATGGGTCGTCGAAGACAGCTTCTGCGCCCGCCGCCCGCCTCTGGAAACTGTCGGCGTCCAGATGACGAATGACGTGTCCGGCTGGGAAAAGGCCAAGCTACGGATGCTGAACGGCGCGCACTCGGCCATGGCCTATCTCGGCTCCTTGGCGGGCCACGCCTACATCCATGACGCCATACATGGCGAAGGCTTTGAAGTGCTCGTGAACCGGCTGTGGGATGAGACTCAGGAGACGCTCGATCAGGCAGACGGGTTCGACCCATCCCAATACCGCGCGGAATTGCTCGCGCGTTTCCGCAACAGCTCGCTGCGGCACCGCACCTACCAGATCGCAATGGACGGCAGCCAGAAGCTGCCACCGCGTCTTGTGGCGCCCATTCTGGAGCGTGCCGCCAGAGGCCTCCGTTCACCCGCCATGATTCTGGCCGTGGCTGCGTGGATGCGCTGGCAGTCCGGAGTTGATGAGTCGGGTGAGGCTTTCGAAGTTCAGGACCCTCTGGCCGCCCGCACCCGCGCCATTGTTGATGCGTACAGCGGTGATACGGCAGCAATCGTGAAAGGGCTTCTCGCGATCGGTGAGATCTTTGATCCGCGCTTCGGCAAGGATGAGTCGATCAAGGCCAATCTGGTGGCTGCGTTGACGAGTCTCATGTCAAACGGCGCGGCCAAAACGGTGCTGGATGCCGCGAAATAGGGCGGGCATTGCCGGGGTCTGATCTGTCGGGAAAGGTGGCTCCGCGAGTAGGACTCGAACCTACGACCGGGCGATTAACAGTCGCCTGCTCTACCAACTGAGCTATCGCGGAACAGCTGAAGACGGGTGAATAGCAGACCCGAAAAGCCGTTCAAGCCCCCACATGCTGCGGAGTCATAAAAACTTGCAGAAATCGCAAAAAAAGGCGGGAGGCTTGAAGCTCCCGCCGAGGCGTTGGGTGATGGTGGGTGTCTCCAAGAGAAGACAGGATCACAATCCCTTAAAATGGTTAACGGGCTGTAAACGCTTTGCGAATGCGCCCGGGAAAATTCAAGGAAGCGGATTCACGAGTCTGAAACCATGCCAGCGCCCCGCCGCGTTCTTTGCAGGCCATGTGGCGGGATTACGAGGTGAGGGAAAACTGGAGGCTCCGGCCGGAATCGAACCGGCGTACACGGATTTGCAATCCGCTGCGTCACCACTCCGCCACAGAG
>MDSW01014715.1_pt1 | contig 23973 bp, 27 predicted proteins | sample 811171 | NCBI WGS metagenome assembly MDSW01 (sample SAMN05326641, study PRJNA326480) | marine metagenome | isolation source: seawater | place: Atlantic Ocean: North West | collected 2012 | reverse complement strand
GTATCAGTAACGGTTAAAAGTGCTATATTCACATTCATAAATTTAAAATGATTATATTATCAATTTTATTTTTTGTAACTGCTATATTATATTCCAGCGTTGGTTTTGGAGGCGGTTCAACTTACCTCGCTTTGCTATTAATTTGGGGTATTCCATATAGTATATTCCCAGTGCTAGCTTTATCATGTAATATTATAGTCGTATCAGGCAATTGTTTTAACTACATAAGAGCAGGAAAGCTAAATTTAAAATTGCTACTGCCATATTTAATTGGTTCTGTTCCATTAGCGTTTATTGGCGGGTCTTTAAACATTGAAAAAAAATTATTTGAAATATTATTATTTATAATTTTAACAGTAGCAGGAACATTGTTATTATTTAAATTTAAATCTTATGATGATAAAAATGAAGTTTTTAAAAAAATTCCACCTATAGTTTCGGTTTTAATCGGTGGGATTTTAGGTTTTATTTCTGGAGTTGTTGGTATAGGTGGTGGAATTTTTTTAAGTCCTATACTTTTTTTACTAAAAGCAGCTAAACCTAAAGAGATAGTAACTTCAGCATCTGTTTTTATCTTAATAAATTCATTATCAGGCATTTTTGGTCATTTAACTAAAAGTTATGTTTTTAATGAAATGCAAAATTATTGGTTTCTTTTGTTAGCGGTTTTAATTGGAGGACAGGTAGGTAATTATTTAAATTTAAAAGTATTTCCTTCCCGTATTTTAGCTTTAGTTACAGCTGGACTAGTACTATTTGTTGCAATTAGAATGGCTTATAAAATATTTATCTAATACTATGAATAAAGATTTTTTTAAAAAAATAAGAATTTTAGATGGTGGCATGGGACAAGATCTTCTTGAGAGAGGACTTGTAACGAAAGGAACCCTTTGGTCGTCAAGCGCTTTGTTAGATGAAAAAAATCACAAATTAGTAATCGATTCACATTTATCTTTTATTGATGCTGGGGCAGAAGTAATTGTTACAAATAGTTTTACTTCACGTAGAGTAAGATTTGAACAAAATAAAGTTAATGACTATTTTGATTACGCTAATAAAAAAGCTGGTGAGTTAGCTGTAAAAGCAAAAGAAATATCTAAAAAAAAAATTTTAATAGCAGGTAGTCTTCCAGGACAAAATGATACTTATGCTGTTGATAAAAGAGATAAAAATATAATAAAAAAAAATTTTTTCGATCAAGCAAATCTAATTAACCCTTATATAGATTTTTTTTATTTAGATGTAATATCCAGTGGTAATGAAATTGAAATTGCACTAAATATAACTGAACAATTAAACAAGCCTGTATTGGTAGGAGTACATCTTAAAAAAAATTGTAAACTCCCTTCAGGTGAAGAAATATCTGAAGTGGTTGAAAAATATAAAAATAATAATTGGCTGGGAATTATTGCGGCGTGTGTATCTCCAGAAATAATAGAAAATTCCTGTAATGAGTTAAAAGATCTAAAAATTCCCTTTGGTTTTAAGGTAAATTTGTGGGGAGTCGAAGAGCCTCTACCAGTGCATGCATTTAATAATGCTACCCCTGATGAAATAGGAGTTAATCCCAATATAAAATTAGGTAAAAGAGATGATATAACAAATGAGATATTTGCCTCTTTTGTAAAAAAAATTATAAATAAAGGCGCAACAATTCTTGGGGGGTGTTGTGAAGTAAAACCAAAACATATTCAAGAAATTAGAAATCTAATTCACTAATCTGACGATTTTTTTACAAAATAAATTCCAATTATTACAGCTGTAAGTGAAACAACGACTTTTGAGGTAATCAACTCTCCAAGAAAAATATAGCCCAGAATTATAGCAAAAATTGGTATTAAGTAAGAAACTTGAGACTGAAATATTAACCCGTTTTTTTTTAAAATTCTAAATCTAAGTAACCATGCTAAGCCAGTGCAAACAATTCCAAGGTATATTAAAGAAACTGTAGATTTTATACTAGGATCTAAGTTCCAAGGTTGTTCAAAAATTAATGATAATGGCAGGAGTATAATTGAAGCCCAAATACAAATAGAAGTAGTTACGTTTTCATTTCTTTTTGAGCTTATTTTTAAAGTTAAGACACCGCCAATCACATATCCTGTTGCGCCAACTAAAATTAACACTGCTGATAAAAAATTATTTTCATTAATTAATATATTGTCTGAAAATAAATAAACAATTCCTGAAAATCCTATTAATACTCCAATTGTTTTTATTAAATTAAATTTATCATTTTTAGTAAAAAAATGTCCCAATATTGTTGAGGTAAGAGGTCCACTAGACATTAAAATTGCAGCCAAATTACTTTGAACTGATTTCACTCCATAAGCGATCAAAAAAAAAGGTATAACTAAATTAATAAAACCAATTAATACAAACCAATGCCAATCTTTAGAAAAAGCTTCAATTTTAATTTTTTTGTAATGACAAAGTATTAATAAGGGTATGCAAGCCAAAAAAACTCTTAAAAAAGCAATTGTAATGGGTCCAAAGGAGTCTGTGGCAATTTTAATATTAAAAAAAGCTGAAGACCAAATTAGAGCAAGAAAAGCAAGAAGTAAATAATCAATCAATATTGGTTTTTTCATTCCGTAACTTCTATAACTTTTCCATTTGTAATTTTTATTAAATTGTCGAAGTTGATTTCAAAAACGCAATTTGGATGACCTGCGGCAGCATATATTTTATCAAATCTTTTGAGAGAAATATCTATATAAATTTTGATCATATTAATATGTCCTACAGGTGAAACGCCTCCTATCGTATATCCTGTTTGACTTTTTACCTCGTCTGGACTTGCCATACATACATCTTTTTTTGAGGTAATTTTTTTTAATTTATTAAGAGAACATTTTTTATCACCAGAAACTAAACATAAAACATAAAACTGATTTGTTCTAAATAATAAACTTTTAACTATTGCTCCAACTTCGCAGTTTAAAGATTTTGCTGCATCCTGTGCGGTTTTGGCTGAAGTCTGTAATACAATAACTTCCATAGTATGGTCAAAATTTTTAAGAGCTTGCTCTGCCCTTTTAACCGATTCCTTACTTAAAATATTTTCCATGCAACTAAAAATTGTAACAATATGTGAATTGATAATTTCATACTAAATACCCATTTATATATGTGAGAAATGCATAGGTGATATCTTAATAATAAACAACCTTATTATGCAATTTTTTGATATTAAGACACAAATATATAATTATTAAAGGAACTAAAAATGAGCACTAATGATGTTTTAAAATTAATAAAGGACAAAGAAATTGACTATGTGGACTTAAGATTTACTGATCCTAGAGGAAAACTTCAGCACTTAACAATGGATGCAACAGTCGTTGATGGTAGTATGTTGAATGATGGTGTTTTTTTTGATGGTTCATCTATAGCTGGTTGGAAAGCTATAAATGAATCAGATATGATTTTAAAACCTGACTTAAGTAGAAAAATTGTAGATCCGTTTACTTCCCACAATACCCTTATCTTGTTTTGCGATATATTAGATGCTATTAAAAAAGATCCTTATGAAAGGGATCCTCGAGGTATAGCAAAGAAAGCTGAGGCATATTTAAAAAAGACAGGTATTGGAGATAAAGCTTTCTTCGGTCCCGAACCTGAATTTTTCGTATTTGATGATGTAAGAATTAAAAATGATATGAATGAAACTGGTTTTTCAATTGATAGCACGGAAGGTCCATATAATTCTGGAAAAAAATATGAAAACGGGAATATGGGACATAGACCAGGAATTAAAGGTGGTTATTTCCCCGTGCCGCCAGTTGATAGTGCACAGGACATGAGAAGCGAATATTTGAAAGGCTTAAAAGATGTTGGTATAAAGGTCGAAAAGCATCACCACGAAGTAGCGCCAAGCCAACACGAACTAGGTATGTACTTTGGTACATTGGTAGATCAAGCGGATAACGTTCAGCTTTATAAATATGTGGTACAAATGGTTTCCCATTCATTTGGAAAAACTGCAACTTTTATGCCTAAACCAGTTAAAGGAGATAATGGTTCTGGTATGCATACTCACCAATCAATTTGGAAAGGTAAAACTCCTGTTTTCTCTGGAAGTAAATACTCAGGGCTTTCTCAAATAGCATTATACTACATAGGTGGTATCCTAAAGCATGCAAAAGCAATAAATGCTTTTTCTAACGCAACAACTAATAGTTATAAAAGATTAATTCCAGGATTTGAAGCTCCTGTCTTATTAGCTTATTCTGCAAGAAACAGATCGGCATCATGTAGAATTCCAATTACCTTAAGTAAAAATGGAGCAAGATGTGAAATAAGATTTCCTGATGCATCAGGAAATCCTTATTTAACTTTTGCATCAATGTTAATGGCAGGTCTTGATGGAATTAAAAATAAAATTGATCCAGGTGAATCTTTTGATAAAGATTTATATGCTTTATCAGAAAAAGAAGTGAAAAAAGTTCCAACTGTCTGTGGATCTTTAAGAGAAGCAATGGAAAATTTAGATAGAGATAGAAACTTTTTAAAACAGGGAAATGTATTTACAGACGATCAAATTGATGCTTACATTGCATTAAAATTTGAGGAAATTCACAACTTTGAACACACACCTCATCCAATAGAATTTGATATGTATTACAGTTGTTAAGATTTATTGTCTTGTAGATGCTATTTTGTTTTTTCCAGCACCTTTTTTAACAACATAATCTTGAGTTCCATTTGCTCCTGTTTCAACTGTTCTTATTAGCGACCTAAAAAAAGCTTTTCTCTTTTCTTTTTTGTCTGCTGATTTTAGCAAATTTCTAAATTCAAATTTATTCATGATATATTGATATCATAGATATGCATTTTTCACAATGCAGTCATGCATTAAACTAATACTAGATTTTAAATGATTCTCCACACCCGCAGCGTTCTGTTTCGTTTGGGTTATTAAACACAAAAGATGATGAAAAATCACTTTTCTTATAATCCATCTCAGTTCCCAACAAATACATCACTGCTGCTGCATCAATAAAAACCTTAACTCCTTTATCCTCTATTACTTCGTCATTTGGATATGGACTTTTTGTATATTCCATTACATAAGACATTCCCGCACAACCTCCACTTTTAACACCTACTCTTACTCCAACTGAATCTTTTTTGGCTGCAGACATTATCTCTTTTATTCTGTTTGCTGCGTTGTCGCTTAATGTAATTATTTGTTTCATTATAAATTTAATTCTAATTTTGCAGCTTCTGACATCATCGATTTATTCCACGGTGGATCCCAAACTAAATCAAGATCAACTTTGTTTATACCTTCGACTTGCATAACACTGTCTTTTACCTCATTTGGTAAACTTTCTGCAACCGGACAATTTGGCGAAGTTAAAGTCATTTTAATTTTTGCTTCATCTTCTTTTACTAAAATATCATAAATTAAACCAAGTTCATAAATATTTACAGGTATCTCAGGGTCGTAAATTTTTTTAATTTCTGCTATAATTTTTTCTTTCATTTCCATAACTATATACTTTCAGTGTTAATTTCATTTTGAGACTTATCAACAGCTGCAATAAGAGTATGCCATGATAATGTAGCACATTTTACTCTCATGGGATATTTTTTAACTCCAGATAAACACATTAATTTTGTTTTTTCATCATCTTCTAACAATTTAGTATTGAGTTTCTCTTTTTCTTTAATCATTTCCAAAAAATCATTAACTATTTCTTTAACTTCATTTTCCTCTTTACCTTTAACCAGGCTAGTCATTATTGATGCTGATGCCATTGAAATTGCACAACCTTGTCCCTCAAAAGAAATATCTTCAACTTTCTTATTTTCATTTAATTTTAAATAAACATGTACTTTATCTCCGCATAAGGGATTATGACCCTTTGCATCTTTATTGAAGTTTTCCGTTTTTCCTAAATTCCTTGGATTTTTTCCATGGTCTAGAATTATTTCTTGATAAAGTTCTTTTAAGTTCATTTATTCAAAAATTTTTTTACATTTGTTTATCGATAAATTTAACTGATCAAGATCGTCTTTGGTGTTATAGACACCTATCGAAGCTCTTGCTGTTGCTACCAGACCTAATTTGTCATGAAGTACTTGACAACAATGATGACCAGCTCTAATTGCGACTCCATCTTCATCTAATATTGTTGCTATATCATGTGGATGAATGCCATCGATTGTAAAAGATATAACACCACCTTTATTTTTTGGTTTCCCAATAATTTTTACAGAATTATTTTTTCTTAAAATTTCGTTTGCATAATTAATTAATTCATATTCATGCTTCATAATATTTTCTATTCCAATTTTATTTAGAAATTTTATAGACTCATCAAATGCAATGACTTGTGCTGTTTGCATTGTGCCTGCTTCATATTTGTTTGGTAGATCTCCGTAAGTAATATTATCCTTTTTAACTTCACCAATCATTCCCCCGCCTCCTTGGTATGGTGGTAATTCTTCAAGCCATTTTTTTTTTGCATAAAGAATGCCAAGGCCTGTTGGCCCATACATTTTATGACATGAGATTGCATAAAAATCACAGTCTAGATCTTGCATATCTAATTTTAAATGTGGTGCTCCCTGACAACCATCTACTAAAACTGGAATATTTTTTGAATGGGCTAATTGAGTTATTTCTTTAATTGGCAAAATTGCCCCAGTTACATTTGAAAGATGTGTAATAGCAATAATTTTAGTTTTAGGAGAGATTCTTTTCTCTATACTTTCGATTGTAACTTCACCATTCTCATTTACATCTGCAAATTCTATTTTAACTCCTTTAGATTTTCTCAAATAATGCCACGGTACGTAGTTAGAATGATGTTCAAGCTCTGTAATCAAAACTTCATCTCCTTCCTTTAAATACTTTTGTCCAAAAGTATTAGCGACGAGATTGATTGCTTCAGTTGCTCCTTTTGTAAAAACTATTTCATTTTTATCATTTGCATTAATATATTTTTGAACAGAAACTCTAGTATTTTCATACAAATTAGTTGCTGCAACTGCCAAATAATGAACACTTCTTCCTACATTTGAAAATTCTTTTGTATAAAAGTCATAAATTCTATCTACAACTACCAGGGGCTTCTGGGATGAATTAGCACTATCTAGGTAAACAAGATCATTGTTATGTATCTTATTGTTAAATATTGGAAATTCTTTTTTAATATTATTTATATTCATTCTTTTAATCCAATTATATTCTTAACTAAGTTTTTAATTTCATTATCCGTAATTTTTTCTATAACATCTAGAAGGAATCCGTTTATTAAAAGCTCTTTAGCTTCTTTGTAATTAAGACCTCTAGACATTAAGTAAAAAATTGAGTTTTCATCTAAACTTCCTGATGCTGATCCATGAGAACATTTTACGTCATCAGCATAAATTTCTAATTCTGGTTTTGCATTAAATTCTGTTGTTTCATCTAAAAGTATAGCTTTACTTAATTGGTATCCATCAGTTTTTTGAGCTTCAGAGTTAACAAATATTTTACCCTGATAGACTGCTCTGGACTCGTTTTCTAACACGCTTTTAATTAGTTGATAACTTTTTGTATTTTCCTTTAAATGATTTATGCTTGTTCGTATTTCGTGATGTTTTTTTTCATTCAAAGAAAAAATTCCATTTACGAAAGCAGATGAATATTTTCCAGCTAAATTACAATTTATTTCATTTTTACTAAAATTAGATCCAGAAGAGACAATAAATGTTTCTGACAAACTATTTTTTTCTTGCTCAATATTGTTGTATGAATATTTAATATTGTTATTATTTTTAATATCGATTTTATAATTTTTTAAAATTGAGTCTTGTTTTAAATTAAAACTATAAAAAGTATTTATAAAATTTTTCTCCGATACATCTTCTAAAATATCAATTAATTTTAAAGAGCTATTTTTTTCAAGTAAAAAATCTAATCTTAAATTTATATTCTTTGATTTAATTTTATTATTTGTATAATGATAGATAACCAGAGGTTTTTTCAAAGAGTAGTTTTCTTTAACAACTATCTTAAAGTGTTTATCCGCAAAAGCTTTATTAAGATTTATTAAAGAATTTATATCTATGTAATTATCATTGAGTTTAAATTCATCTAAAATTTCTATTTTATTTTTGTCTTCAAATTTAAAATCAATCTTTTCAACCCTTCCATTTACAAAAACTATTGAGTTTTGCTCTAATCCATCAAGATAAATAGAGGTATCAATTTTATTTCGAGATGATGTGTCATTGTAAAAACTTAAATTACCGATGTTGTTTTTTATTATTTGACTTATGTCTGAAAATTTCCAATTTTCTAATGTTTTATTGGGCAGACCTTCTTCAATAAATTTATTTAAAAATTTCTTTTTATAATTAATATTTTCTAATGTAAAATTAGAATTTTTTAGAGATTTTTCAAAATCAATTTTTAATTGTTCTTTCATTTAATTAAAATTTTCATACCCTTTCTTCTCTAGTTCTAAAGCAAGCTCTGGACCACCTGATTTTATTATTTTTCCATTTATTAATACGTGAACATGATCCGGTTTTATATAATCTAATAATCTTTGATAATGGGTAATAATTAAAAAGGAATTATTTTTTTTTCTCAATGAATTTACTCCATTGGCAACTACTTTTAGCGCATCAATATCCAAACCTGAATCTGTTTCATCTAATATTGATAATTTTGGATTTAAAATAGACATTTGTAAAATTTCATTTTTTTTCTTTTCACCCCCTGAAAAGCCAACATTGAGTTGTCTATTTAATTTTTCCTCATCAAATTTTAATTCTTTCGCTTTTTGTTTAACTAATTTTAAAAACTCAAGTGCATCTAATTCTTTTTCACCTCTAGCCTTTCTAATTGAGTTGAGTGAAGTTTTTAAAAATATATTTGTATTTACTCCTGGTATTTCCAGTGGATACTGAAAAGCTAAAAAAATTCCTTTATGTGCTCTTTCTTGTGTTTCAAGAGAAAATAAATCTTTATTTTCAAACAAAATTTCACCAGAAACATCATAACCTTTTTTTCCAGACAAAATGTTTGAAAGTGTACTTTTACCTGATCCGTTTGGCCCCATGATCGCATGAACTTCTCCTGGGTTTATATTTAGTGAAAAACCGTTTAAAATAGATTTTTCATCTACCTTCGCGTTAAGATTATTTATTTTAAGCATTTAACCTACGCTCCCTTCTAAACTAATGCCAACAAGTTTTTGAGCCTCAACAGCAAATTCCATAGGCAATTGTTGAAGAACCTCTTTGCAAAAACCGTTAACAATTAATCCTACAGCTTCCTCAGAATTTAAACCTCTTTGTTGACAATAGTGTAATTGTTCCTCACTAATTTTTGATGTAGTGGCTTCATGTGCTAAATTAGAGTCTGAATTTTTATTTTTAATATATGGGATAGTATGAGCGCCACATTTATTACCCATTAAAAGTGAGTCACATTGAGTGTAATTTCTTGAGTTATTTGCTTTTGCAGAAATATCAACTAAACCTCTATATGTCATATCAGAAAATCCAGCACTTATACCTTTGGAAATAATTTTACTTTTTGTATTTTTTCCTAAATGAATCATTTTTGTTCCAGTGTCAGCCTTTTGATGATTATTTGTAATAGCAATCGAATAAAATTCACCTATAGAATTTTCACCTTTTAATATGCAACTTGGATATTTCCATGTAATTGCAGAACCTGTTTCAACTTGTGTCCAAGAAATTTTTGAATTTTTGCCTTTACAAAGTCCCCTTTTGGTTACAAAATTATAAATACCACCTTTGCCGTCCTTGTCTCCAGGGTACCAATTTTGAACAGTTGAATATTTAATTTCAGCATCGTCTAAAGCAATAAGCTCGACATTGGCTGCATGAAGTTGGTTTTCATCACGCATTGGAGCAGTACAACCTTCTAAATAGCTTACATAGCTTCCTTTATCAGCAATTATTAATGTTCTCTCGAATTGTCCAGTATCTGATGCGTTTATTCTAAAGTATGTTGATAGTTCCATTGGACATCTTACTCCTGGTGGCACATATACAAATGAGCCATCTGTAAATACGGCTGAATTTAAAGTTGCAAAAAAATGGTCAGACAAAGGAATAACTGATCCTAAATATTTTTTTACCAAGTCTGGATGTTTTTGAATAGCCTCAGATATTGAGCAAAAAATTATACCTTTTTCTGTTAATTTATCTTTAAATGTAGTTGCAACAGAAACAGAGTCAAATACTGCATCAACTGCTATATTGTTTAATCTTTTTTGTTCTTGTAAAGGAATTCCTAATTTTTTATAAGTTTCTAATAATTTAGGGTCCAAGTCATCCAAACTCTTAGGTTTTTCTTTAAAACTTTTTGGAGCAGAGTAATAATATAAGTCTTGATAATTAATTTTAGGATATTTAGGTTTTTGCCAATTAGGTTCTTTTAAAACTTGTAATCTTTCAAAAGCTTTAAGTCTCCAATCCATTAGCCATTTAGGTTCTTTTTTAATATTCGAAATAAACTTTATTACTTCTTTATTAAGACCTTTTGGTGCTTTTATACTTTCAATATCAGTCGAAAAACCATACTTATATTTTTTTAATTCTTCAATTTCCCTATTTCTTGATATCTGATTAGATTCTATTTTCATTTTTTCCCTTTAATAAATCTGCAAGATTTTTCTTATTAAAAAAATCGTTTATGTGCAGCTCCAACTCATCCCACAAATTATGTGTAATACATTTTGTTGACTTCCCATTGCATCCTTTTTTTGACTCTTTTTTACATTTAACTGTTTTAACTTCTTCTTGTACTGCTGAAAAAATATTTGATAGCTTTATTTGTTCAGGATTTTTTCTTAGCTTATAACCTCCATTTGACCCTCTAACACTGTCTACAATTTCATTTTTTTTTAACATTGAAAATATTTGCTCAAGATAAAGAAGTGAAATACCTTGTCTAAGAGAAATGTCCCTTAAAGAGACAGGTTTATTTTTTTCAAATATAGCAATGTCAGCTAGAGCCATTACAGCATATCTTCCTTTAGTTGAAAGTTTCATAAAATCCTTTATTTACAGACCTTTATATATATACCATAGTAAAATAGTCAAGATTAGTTAATTTAAAAATAGCAATTTGTCACCCACATATGATACAGGTAATTTTTTTTATAAAATTTTAATATATTTTTGAGATTAATTATCAATTGCATTTATGGAAAATAAAATAGTTGAAATATTTATTCCTGGACCAGCAGGAAGACTTGAGGCAAAATATTTTAAAAGTAAAAAAAATACTTCTCCAATAGCTTTAATTCTACAGCCGCATCCTCAATACGGTGGCACAATGAATAATAAAGTTGTAGTAGAATCTTTTAATACTTTTATGGATAATCACTTTTCGGTTTGTAGATTGAATTTTAGAGGAGTTGGAAAAAGTGACGGTGATTTTGATAATGGTCAAGGAGAACTGGCAGATGCTGCAGCAGCATTAGATTGGTTAGAAAAAGAAAATTTTGACAACTCACAATGTTGGGTTGCGGGTTTTTCTTTTGGATCATTAATCGCAATGCAACTACTAATGAGAAGGCCAGAAATAAATAGATTTATTGCAATTTCACCACAACCAAATGTTTATGATTTTTCATTTTTATCTCCTTGTCCTACATCGGGATTAATAGTTTCTGGGAAAAAAGATGAATTAGTCCCTCTTGAATCTATTAATGAGTTAAATAACCGATTAAGTTCACAAAAAGGAATAAAAGTTGAATTTCAAACATTAAATGATGCAAACCACTTTTTTACAAAATCTGAAACTCATTTGTATAAAGTTTTAGATAAGTATATAAAGAAAGAAACTACGTTATTCTAAAATGTTTGCAGAGTTCTTAAATATATTTTTTAGTTCATTAAAGTTAGATAAAAATCTTTATAAAGATAACAAAAACTTTGGAGAAGCTGGCATCTACTTTGCGGGGTTGATAATGATTTTAGATGGAGTTGCAGGAGCTGTTGCCGCAAATACAATCGTTAAAACAGCTATTGGTTTGTCTGGTTTAACCGCAATACTTACATGGCTTGTCTGGGCAATATTCATATATGTTATTGGTGTTAAATTATTTCCAGATAAAGAGTCTAAAGTACCTTTTAAAAAGGTCTTAATAGGCGTAGGATACGCTCATGCACCTGGTATACTCAGATTTTTTGCAGTTACCCCTGATCTGATGATACCGATAATTTTTATTACTCAGTTTTGGATTTTTGCTGGGTTAATAATTTCTACAAAACAAGTATTAAATTTAAAATCAAATTTAAAATCATTTGGTATAGTTATTTTATCTTTTTTAGTTATTGCCTTTATTTCAATTGCTTTTGTTATGAGTAGATTAAATGAAATATCTATAAGTACTATAAGTTAAACAGGGAAGATAACTTTAGATAACTTACATGAGTCACAAATTTTAAGACTTAGCAAAATTAAATTTTGAAGTACACTCTTATCTTTTTTTTTACATTCTTCGCAAATATTATTTATTTTTTTAGAATCTTTTTTGTTTAATTTAATCATTATCTGTTAATCCGGCACCTGCCCCTGTTTGTTTTAAGCTTTCATTCTCTTCAACAAAAGTTTTTTCAGATAATTTATATAGTTCTTTCCATTCAAAATCATTAAACGTATTTTTATTTTCAAGGAATCTAATCTGAATTTTATTTGCTGATTCAATAATATCTTTAGTAAAATAATTGGTGTAAATTGATTTATTAAAATTAAACAAAAACTCTTTTTCATCAATTTTAATAAAAATTTTTTTTCCAATTATTTCTGAGGATCTGCTTAAAAAAGGTACAAAAAGAATTGGAAAAGCAAAATTTTCAAACTCAATTTCATGCATTTCTTGTAAAAAAAAAACTTGATCTAAAAAATTAATACCAGATATAATTGGACAATAAGGTATTTTTGAAATATTTGATTTTGAAATCATACTTACATTCTGAAATTTTTTATTTTTGTAAGTTTTATAATATTGATTAAGATTTTTTATCCCAGGCAATCCAAACATCTCTAGAATGCTTATACTTTTACCTACTTCTTCTGCTATACCCCAGGGAAACCCAATTGCTTTAGTTGCTCTTTTTGCCGTGGTATCTATTTCACTTAAACTAATCATTAATTTATAGAATTATAAATCCATTTTTCATCAAAAGGTATTGAGTCATTAGGAAGTGGAGCACCCTGAAACATGCAAATTCTTAACCATTTATCAGAACGTGGATCAAATTTTACGGCACCAAAAAAAGATAACTTTACCCTAAGCATATCAATGGGAATTAATTTGGAACTGATTGTATTATCTTGAATTTCTGCGTAAGGAAATTTTTCTGATATAAATGCTCTCCTAACAACATGTCTTAAATCATTATTTTCATTCATAAACTTTCCAATTGTTAAGCTATTTTTCATATTCAGAATTCGTTCATAAAGAATTTTAATATCCCTTGCAATTGCAAGTGGTTGTTCTAATTCAGAACCATTCTCTGTATATCTATTTGCCAATCTAGGTTCTTCTTTATTTTTTGATATAAACCAGAAATTTTGATTATTTTCTTTTTTTAAAAAATCAATTTTGATTATTTCAGAATAGTTTCTTTCAAGAATATTTTTTAAATTTTCAACAGTTCTCTTTGAAGGTATATCAAAATATTTTTCTTCATCTGAGCTCATCTGTTTTATTAAAGGATTTATAATATCATCAAAGGGTTCCATCATTAAAGATACTATATATTCAACACACTCATCTTTTAAATTTTTTTCACACCATAGATAAAGTCTATTAAAAGAATATTCTTCTTGAAAAGAAAAATCTTTATCTAGAAATTGTATCAACTTTTCAATGTCTTTTATAAGACCAAAAATTTTTATTTTTTGAAATTCGCTTTCTGTATTCCATGAAGTGATATTTTTTAACGATTTTTTTAAAAGAATTTTGAATAAATTGGCCTCTTTAAAACTAATTTTTTTGATTTCCCTAATTTTTTTTAAAGATATTTCTCTCGCCATTATCCAGTTATTTAATAATGTTGGGTGATTCACTATAAAGGGAGCCATCCCTAAACCAGTTGAATTTCCTATACCCAAAGCTCTACAAATTTTTTTATCTAACTCCACCGCTTTTTTAGGATTTTTTTGTTTTGCAATATGATTTACTTGATCAAAAGTAAATTGCCTCACTAAATAAACCAACATCATTTCAAGTCTAAAGGGACCACAAATTTCATCTCTATTTTTAATTCTAAATCTATCAGCCAAACCAAATTTACCAGATCCATATACTGCAGTTGTTCTGTACAAATAACCTACTTCTAAAATTTTTTTTATATCTGGTTGTTTTCCTTCAGATAAATTATCAACAACATAATTAAAAATCCTCATTGATTTATTTGCCCTGGATAAAGTTAATTCTTTATATGATAGTCTGCCTATTTCTTGTTTTGGAACGTGCTGATTTAATCTTTCTAAATCTTTTTTAGCGGGTATTCCATCATGCAATGCAAAAGCTGCGTCCCATTTGGTAGCTATAACTCTGTCTGATCTTTCTGCATTATTAATTTTATTTGAAAAACAGACTAAAGAATATATTTTCTTATCTTTGCTTAACGAGTAAACTGCTCTACCATAGCCGTTTTCATCTAATTCAAATAAATCTTTTTTATACTTCCAATCTCTAAATTCTTTCAAAAAAGATCTCAAAAAAGATAGTTTTGATTGATGAAATGAACCTAGTTTAGAAAGCTTCATTACTTTTTTTGGATCTCTTAATTCAATTTTCATTTATTTATTTCTTTATAGAAATTAAACCAGTTATTACCCAATATACAATTAACTTCATTTTCACTAAATCCAACTTTTTTTAAACCAATTTCTAAATTTTTAAAACCTCTAGCATCAATAAACCAATCAGGCTGGTTTGGAAAACCAGGTTTATTTTTAGATCCCTCTCCATAATTTTTATTTTTTGTCCAAGTTCCATTTCTCATCCATTCAACGACACTATCGGGTTGATTAAGACAAAGATCTGAACCGATTCCTACATTTTTAACTCCCATTATTTCACATGTTTTTGCCGTCATTTCACAAAAACTATCTAAACTACAATTTGTGCCATCTTTTAAATGATGCGCGTACAGTGACAAACCTAACATCCCCCCGCTTTCAGCTAATGTTTTTAAAAGTTGGTTTGATTTATTTCTCAAAGCTCTGTGCCAAAAATTTGGATTAGCGTGTGTGATTGCTATTGGTTTTTTGCTTATCTCAATTGCATCAAAAGTACTTTTTTCTGCAGAGTGCGACATATCAACAACGATACCTAATCTATTCATTTCTTTAATAGCCTCTCTACCAAAATTTGTGACACCACTGTCGTTTTTTTCATAACATCCTGTGGCTAAAAGTGATTGATTATTATAAGTTAGCTGCATAAATCTACATCCATGTTCATAAACTTTGTCTAAAAGTTCAATATCATCCTCAATTGGAGAACAATTTTGAAAACCAAAGAATATTGCGGTTTTATTTTCTTTCTTTGCTTTTTCTATATCTTTATAATTATTGCCAAAAAATATTAAGTCAGAGTTTTCAGAAAAATATTTGTTCCACTCATTAATTCTAATTAAAAATTCATCATAATTCTCATGGTATACCAATGTAACATGAACTGCGTCTAATCCTGCCTCTCGGTTTATTTGAAATATTTCTCTAGACCATTTACAGTATTGTAGATTATCAATCTTATAATTCATATTTTTAAATATATATTAGTGCTAAATTATTTGATATTAAAAGATACATATGTCCCTTAAAAAAAAAAGACCTAAAGTAGCAATAGTTATGGGTAGCCAATCCGACTATTCAACAATGAAATTTTGTCAAAAAGTATTAAAAATACTGAAGATTAAATGCGAAACGAACATTATATCAGCTCACAGGACCCCTGATAGAATGTATAAATTTGCGAAATTAGCAGAAAAAAATAATGTTTCTGTAATTGTTGCTGGTGCTGGAGGATCTGCTCATCTTCCAGGAATGATTGCAGCATTAACTAGTATACCTGTAATTGGAGTACCTATAGAAAGTAAAAAATTAAAAGGACTTGATAGTTTGTTGTCGATTGCTCAAATGCCAAAAGGAATTCCTGTAGCTACAGTTGCAATAGGAAAAGATGGGGCTATTAATTCAGGTCTTCTAGCAGCATCAATAATATCAATCAGTGATAAAATTACTAAAAAAAATTTAAATCTCTGGAGAATTAAACAAACAAAATCTGTAAAAAAGAAACCTAATTAAATGGTTAACCCTATTATTGGAATAATTGGTGGAGGGCAGTTAGGCAGTATGCTTGCACAAGCTGCAAAAAAAATAAATATTAAAACAATTATTTTTAGTGATGATATAGACTCTCCAGCAAAAAACTTTTCAGATGAATTCCTATGTGGAAGTTATGATGATGAAAACAAAATAAAAGAATTCGTAAGCAAAGTTGATATAGTGACATTTGAATTTGAAAATATTCCATATCAAACTTTAAAAAAAATAAACGAAATCAAAAAAGTTATACCAAAGCCTGAAATTAATAAAACAATACAAAATAGATTAACCGAAAAAGATTTTTTAAATAAAATTAATATCAACACAACCAAATATGTATCAGTAAAAAATGATAAGGATTTAAAATCAAATACAAATTTGTTACCTGGAATTCTAAAAACCTGTACAATGGGATACGATGGAAAAGGACAGTATAAAATAAATTCAAATCAAGAACTAGAAAGTTTAAAGTTGGATTTTAAAAAAGAATTTATTTTAGAAAAATTAATAAATTTAAAAAAAGAAATTTCTGTTATAATTACTAGATTCGGCAGAGAACGATATGAAATATACGAACCAATAGAAAATATCCATGAAGATCAAATTTTAAAATATTCAAAAATACCCTCAGATATAAGTGCTATAATTTCAAAAAAATCAAATGACTGGGCCATTAAAATTTCAGAAGAATTAAATTACATAGGAACTTTATGTATTGAATATTTTATTGACAAAAATGACAATTTATATGTTAACGAGATTGCACCAAGAGTTCACAATTCAGGCCATTTAACAATTAATTCACATAATGTAAGTCAATTTGAAAACCATATAAGGGCAATTTCTGGATTAGAGCAAATTAAAATTCAAAAATTTTATAATGCAAAAATGAAAAATCTAATAGGTGATGATATTAGTGCTTATAGAAAAAAAAAATTTAAAGATAATGAATTTTTTTTTGATTATTTAAAAAAAGAAATTAAAAAAAAAAGAAAGATGGGACACTTTACGATCACAGAAAAATGTTGAAATATAATCTTAGATTTTGTAATTAGTTATGTGTCAAAACTTATAATTATCTTATTCATATTTATTAACTACAATACAATTTTAAATTCTATGGAAAATAAACCTTATCACCACTTAAAAAATGGAACTTTCAGAAATCCTGAGGGATCCCCTGTAAGAGATATGAAATTTAATTGGAGTTACAAAATATTTAACGAAGAAAAAAAGAAGCTAGACATGACTATTCCAAAAGACCACGTGATTGAAAAAAGAGAAGTAATAAAATCTCTAAAAGAAAATGAAAATAATGATTATATACTCTGGATTGGTCATGCAACATTTTTGATAAAGTTGGGAAATACAACTATCATTACTGATCCAGTTTTTGAAAAAAACATGGGACCATTAATATTTGGACCTAAAAGATTTGTTGATCCAGCCATAAATTTAAATGAGTTACCTAATGTTGATTTGTTTCTTTTGACACACAATCATTATGATCATCTTAGCACAAGAACAATACAAAGATTTCCATATAAAAAAGCTAAAGTTGTTACTGCTTTAAAACTTGGAAAATACTTTACAAGAAATGGCTTTAATGATGTCAATGAACTAGATTGGTATGATAAAATAAAAATTAATGATGTCAAAATAACTTTCGTCCCTGCAGTACACTGGTCAAAAAGAAGTCTTTGGGATACCAACAAAACATTGTGGGGAAGTTTTTTAATTGAATACAAAGATAAAAAATTTTTATTTGCATGTGACACTGGTTATGGAAGTATTTATAAAGAACTTGGCCAAAAATATGGCCCTATAGATTTAACATTTATAAATATTGGTGCATATAATTTTTACCCTATGGCTTCTAAAAAAGATAAATCAATTTATCACACTAACCCTGAGGAGGCACTTAACATTGGGCGAGATTTAAAAAGCAAAAAACTTTTAGGAATGCATTGGGGAACAGTTGTTTTATCTTTAGAACCAATTATGGAACCTGGAAAAAGATTTAAAAATTCCTCTAGTCGGTACGGTTATAACCCTAATGATGCTGTTATTTTTAAAATTGGACAATTAGAAAAAATCAAAAATATTTTAAAATGAAATCAATCCTAGGAAATTTTGAAGATAAAAATGTAAATGATTTATTAAAAAAACATTTTATAGAATTAAGATCGGTTTCCCCCGAAGGAAGTGCACATGTTTTAAATATTGAAGGACTTAAAGATAATTCTATTCAATTTTGGAGTTTTTGGGAAAATGATGAATTGCTTGGTTGTGGTGCTTTAAAATTTTTAGATAAAGAACATGGGGAGTTTAAATCAATCAGACTTGCCAAAAAATATAGAAAAAAAGGTAACGGAATTAGGTTAATCAAAAAACTAATAGAAGAAGCTAAAAAATTAGGTGTTAAAAAAATAAGTTTAGAAACAGGAGCTGGTAAATTTTTTAAACCAGCCAGAAAACTTTTTGAATCTTATGGATTTAAAAAATGTAAGCCATTTGCTCATTACAAAGAGGATGATAACTCTGTTTATATGAGCTTAGTAATTTGATTTTAAATTTATAATAATTACTAAAAAAGAATAAATTGATCTTCTATAACAGAATTTAAATTATTATTAGATTTTTCTGTATTTTTAAGAGAAATATTTCTTGTGATTTTAGTTAAATCTTTTTTAACAACATTTACTTTTTCATTTAAAATAAGATCTAAATCTCCATCAAATTCATTTGATGGGTCTAAAAAGGTAACAACATGGTCAAATGTTGTTTTTCCTGTTGCCTTGTATAGTAATTGATTAGAAGTAAAGCTTAAACCTGCTTGATAAATATTTCCTGAAGATCCAACACTTATAGCGGGACCTAACAATGCAGTTGATTCGATACACCCGTTTAAAGTGATAAAGCTAGTTATTAGCAGAAAAAATTTTTTCATTTTAATTGATTCGACTCCCATTGCTTAATTATTGAAAATATAAATTAAACTCAATGAGACAAATGAAGTTATCAACAAAGGTAAAACTAAACTCTTACTAGAATTTAATACTAATTTAGCTTTTTAATAATTTGAATAAATGGTTTTTTTAAAACTAATTTAAAGTTTTTTGCATCATAAAAGGGAAATGTCCAAAAAAAACTATAAAAAAATAAAATAAATATCATGATAAATTTTTTTGCTAATATTTTTTTTAAAATTACATTTTCATAAAAAAGTAAAAGATTGCTTTTCAAACAAAAAATATAAATAAAAAACATACAAGAGTAAGAAATAAAAATCCACCTTCCCCAGTCGATACCCAGTATATAAATCGGCAATGTTAAGAAAAACAAAAAAAATAAAATTAATGATGGATTAATTTTATTTAAATATAGGTATTTTATTTTAAATCTTGAATAATATATTTTTATTCCTAAAAAAAATTAACAGCAAAAAATGACAAAATGTAAACAAAAAAAGAATTATAAAAATAATTTCCTGACCTAAAAAATGAAACATGATCATTTGCGCTCATCGAAAGTGCAAAAAATTGCCCAGAGTCTTTACAATTATAGGTTACAAAATCACTGACAGATTCACAGATTTTAATAACATTAAGTGTTGTTGTTTGATGATTTAATATTATTAACAAAAAAATTATTAATATAGAACCAAATATAGTGAACAACTCAAAGAATTTTATTTTTTCATCACGACTTAACTTTATCAAAATATATAAAAAAACCATGTAAGGTGTATAGAATAATAATCCTGAATGAGATAAACAGAGTAAAAAAAAGGATACAACCAAAATTATTAGTAAATTTTTACTTTTAAAATATTTGTTACAAAAGACAAAAAAACCCATAAGACAAAATATTAAAATTTCTTTTCTTCCAACAACCCCTGAATTCATAATCGGATAAAGAAAAAAACCTGGCGATAAGAAAATTAAAATATTTTCATTTGAGTCTTTTAAATATTTCAAAGATTTAAATAAAAAGTAACTTAAAAATAAATACAGTGTAATAACAAAAATTAAAATAATAATGTCTAATGAAATAGACGAAATTCTATATAACTGAAATAATATTTCTCCTATAAAACCTCTTCGTATAAAACCACCCTGGTAGTTTATAAGCCAATCAGAATACTGCCACTCAGAATGTTCTATGTAAAATGAATAAAATTTAACTGTTACAAAAATAAAAAAGCACGTAATAAGAATAATTAAAAAATTTTTTGTAGATATCATTTTGTTTTATATTTAAAATAAAAATAACATAATAATGAAAAATAAAAATATTTCAGATTTAACAGATCAGTATAATAGCTATATATACCCAAAACCAACTGAAAATTTATCTGAAGAGTGGATTAAAAAAAATCGTTTCCAAATATGTGATCCAAATTTCTGTTGGCACAGATTGTGGCCTGAAAAACCTTATAGTTCAAAAAGGATGGATATATTAATTGCAGGGTGTGGATCAGACCAGGCTGCCATATTAGCAAAATGCAATCCTAATCATAATTTCATTGGAGTAGATATATCTGAAAATAGTTTAAAACACGAAAAAAAACTTATTAAAGAAAATAAAATTCATAATCTAAAGCTGTACTGTGAGGATTTTAGAGATGTAAAATTTAAAAATAAGTTTGATTACATTATAAGTTCTGGAGTTATCCATCATCTTGAAGATCCTGGATCAGGATTACAATATTTTAATGAAAATCTTAAAGATGATGGAGTTATTTATATAATGGTTTATGGAGAAAAAAAATCCTATGCCACAAATCAAGTTAAACAATTATTTAAAAAATTAAATTTAAAACAAAACGAAAGCTCTATAAATTTTGTTATGAATACGATTAAAAAACTTAACAACTTACATCCAGCAAAAATATTTGCTGAAACAGAAATAAAAAAAGACTTAGAACATCCATCAGGCGTAGTTGATTTTTTTTTACATAAAAAAGAAAGTTTTTTTTCAATCAAAGAGCTAATTGGGCTATTAAACAAAAATAAATTAATTATCAAAAATTTTGCAAATGGAAGAATAAAGCCTTTGTCAAAATTTTTTAATGACTCGCCGCCTGAAATTAAAAAAAAAATTGAATCCTTCTCAGTTGAGGACAAGCTAGAAATATCTCAAATATTAAATTGGAACGATAGAAAAATTGATATTATATGTTGTAAAAGTCAAAATAAGAAACAGTCTATAATTTACAACAAAATCGATTTAGATAAAATTTTTACTTATCAATATCATGGAGTAGAATATAAAATTGAAGGATCAGTTATTAAGATTAATGATAAAATTAATAATGGTTTTTTTAATCTAAATTTTGGAAATAATAAATTCAATTTAATCGAAATTTTAAAGGGACAAAAATTACTCAAAGAAATAACTTTAAACCTAAACGAAAACCAAAAAATAAATTTTAATAATAAAATAGTTTTTATGATAGAAAATTCTATTTTAGATTTTTCATATCATCCTGTTGAAGATTATAAAAAATACTATTCAGTAAAAACTAATTAATTATATATTTTTGTAGCCAAACTCTAAACAAGAATCTGTTATGGAATGATATAAAGATTCACCAAAACTTCTAAGTGTAAACAATCTTAATTTTTCTGGAGAATCTTCTAACATATCTACTGTTATTGTAATTCCGTGAAAAACAGAATTAATACAATTATTTTTATTAAGTTCATTAAAATTAAAGGGACAGCCTTTTTTTAATACTTCTTTGCATAATTTACCTTCAATTTCAATTATTGTTCTTGAATGTGATAAATCTGTAACTGCAAAATCACTTTCTTTAATTTCACTACTTATTTTTGAAAATAAATTTTTATCTTCAAATACAGCCAGCCAATTATTTGGTCCAGACCATAGAATTCTCATTCGATCATTTGATATAATAGAGTTTGCTTTTTCACTTAATTCAAGTCCATCGATTTTTAAATCACTAATTCTAACTTTTGAAATTTTATATTTTGCTATTTGGAAGATTTTTAAATTACTTACCTCTTTAATTTTTAAAAGGTTTGTCTCATTCTTATTTTCATAGTCACCATATAATCCTTTTTTATGAATTTTATAAAGTGGTGATTGATTTTTCATGACCTTACTCTTTCTCCTTTTGGGTCTACGTAATGAGATGAAACTATTTCTACAGGAATTGACTTATTTTTAAGCGGAGAAAGTGCATACAATTTTTTTCCAATCATATTCTTTCCATCTTTTAAAATAGCTAATGAAAAAGGATTATTATGTTCAACGCTCCAACATGATGCTGAGATATGACCTAGTTTAGGATTTGGTAGTTTTGCAGTTGCTTCTTTAACTAAATGTGAACCTTCTGGAATGCTTGTTTTTTTATCTAAAGGAACAACTCCAACTACCCTTTGTCTATGTTTTGAGATAAAAGCTTCTCTATCTAGTGACCTTTTTCCAATAAAATCTTTCTTTTTGCTTACCAATCCATCAAGGCCATTGTCATATGGTATAGTTCTGCCATCTAATTCTGATCCAGCTACATGTCCCATTTCAATTCTTAAAGTAGACAAAGCCTCAGTACCATATGGTTGAATTTGAAATTCATCACCTGTTTCAATTATTTTTTCCCACATGTAATTGCCAAAGTTGGACTCAACATTAACTTCGTAAGCTAACTCACCTGAAAAGGAAATTCTAAAAATTCTTGCTGGAACACCAAATAAACTTCCTTCTGTATAACCCATGAAAGGTAAACCGTCATTTGAAAGATCTTTATCTGGAAATAATTTTTGTAATAAATTTCTAGATTTTGGACCAGCTATTGCTGCTCCTGCCCATTGTTCAGTTGTTGAGACAACATTTACGTTTAATTCAGGCCAAACTACTTGTAAATAATATTCAAGGTGAGATAGAACGTTGGCTGCTTGAGCGGTTGTTGTAGTCATATGATAATGATTTTCTGAAATTCTCGTAGTTGTCCCATCATCCATCACGATTCCATCCTCTCTTAACATTACCCCATATCTTGCTTTACCAACTGGGAGTTTTAGCCACGCATTTGTATAAACTCTGTTTAAAAATTCTGCTGAATCTGGACCTTTAATATCTATTTTTCCTAAAGTAGTAACATCACAAATTCCTACATTTTTTCTGACATTCTCTGCTTCTCTTTTTGAAGCTTCAAATAAGCTCTCATTTCCTTTTTTATAGTATCTTGGTCGTAACCATATACCTGCATCAACAAATACTGCGTTATTTTTTTCATGCCATGAATGCATTGGAGATTTTCTAGTAGGTTTAGAATGTCTACCTACTTCTCTACCAACTATTGCTCCAATTGACACCGGTGTGTAAGGAGGTCTAAAAGTTGTATGACCAACTGAAGGTACTACTTTATCTTCAACATCTGAGACTAGTTGTAATCCATTAAGATTGCTAGTTTTACCTTGATCAGTTGCCATACCTAATGTGGTATATCTTTTTACATGCTCAATTGATCTATAGCCCTCTCTTAAAGCGAGTTCTATATCTGAAACTGTAACATCGTTTTGAAAATCTAAAAATCTTTTATAATTATTTTTATCTGGTAGTGGCACACACCAAAACTTATCATGACTAGTATAATTTTTTTCAGAAACTTG
>MDSW01151841.1_pt1 | contig 23978 bp, 22 predicted proteins | sample 811171 | NCBI WGS metagenome assembly MDSW01 (sample SAMN05326641, study PRJNA326480) | marine metagenome | isolation source: seawater | place: Atlantic Ocean: North West | collected 2012 | reverse complement strand
GTTTCTTTTCTTGGCATTACTGCGTACAATTCTGCAGTATCAAAAAAATTAACACCTCTTTCAAGAGCATAGTCCATTTGATTGAATGCCTCTTCTTGTGAATTTTGTTCACCAAATGTCATAGTTCCTAAACAAATTACACTAACATCTATTTGCGTGTTTCCTAACTTCCTATATTTCATAATATTTTCAAAAATGCCTTGAAATTAACAGATTTATAGCGATATTAGTATATATTAAAAGGAGAAATTATGGCTTTAGACTTTAATCAAAGATCATATACTAAATCAGTAGATCAGGCGGCAATAGACGAAGGCTTGAGAGCCTACATGCTTAAAGTCTACAATTACATGACTATAGGTTTATTACTAACAGGATTTATTGCATATTTTTTTGGGAAAGCTTCAATTGTCACCAATGAAATGGGGCAAATAGTTGGTGTTACTCAAGTTGGTGCATTGCTATTTGGTTCTCCTCTAAAGTGGGTGGTTATGTTGGCTCCACTAGGTTTTGTATTTTATCTTAGTGCAAGAATAAATAAAATGTCAGTCTCAGCTGCTCAAATTACTTTTTGGATTTTTGCAAGTGTAATGGGGCTCTCACTAGCGTCAGTCTTCATTGAGTTCACACAAACTTCGATAGCAAGAGTATTTTTTATCACTGCAGGGACGTTTGGTGCTATGAGCTTATACGGCTACACTACAAAAAGAGACTTGACTAGACTGGGTGGTTTTTTATTTATGGGTTTAGTTGGTATAATTATTGCAAGTGTCGTAAACATTTTTGTTGGATCCTCTGCTTTACAATTTGCTATCTCAGTTATAGGTGTTTTGGTTTTTGTAGGACTTACAGCATATGATACTCAAAATATTAAAAATATGTATTATGCGGGTGATAGTAATACAATTGGCTCGAAGAAAGCTCTCATGGGGGCTCTAAAACTTTATTTAGACTTCATAAATTTGTTTATACTATTACTACAATTGTTTGGACAAAGAAGATAACTCTTTCAAAATATTATTTTTATTTTTATTATACCCAGTCTTTAAAGACTGGGTTTTTTGTTGGAAATATAAATGAATATTATTTTACAAATCAATAATTTATTACAAGAGTATAAATCTGGAAATAAATTAAAAGTTTACAAAAAACTTAATCAAATTCTAAAAAAAAGAAAAGATGATAATCTTTTAAGATTCAATATAGCAGTTATTGAACAAGAATTAAATTTAAATAAGGAAGCAAGAAAAAATTATAAATTCATTCTTATTAATGAAAAAAATATTAAAGCAATGGTCAATTTATATAATCTTGATATTAAAGAAGAAAAATTCAATAATGCATATAAGATATTAAATCAAATATTAGAAATTAATACAAATTTAGATTTTGTTTATAGAGATAAGGCGTTTGTTTGTTTGAAAATAAATAAAATTGAAGACTCAATAAATATATGTAAAATTTTATTAAAAAAGAATAATAGAGATCTTGATGTTTTAAACGTATTAGGATTATGTGCATTAGCTCAAAATAAAAAAAATGATGCTAAAAAAATATTTAATAAGATTTTAAGTTATAATGAAAATAATTTATCAGCTCTCAATTCTTTAGGTAGAATTAATCATGAAGATAGAAACTCAAAAGAAGCAGAAAAGTTTTTTTTAAGAGCATTAAAAGTAGATAAATCATCTTATCAAGTACTAAATAATGTAGCAGGTTTTTACAGAGAAGAGGGTAAATATGAAAAGGGAATTAAATTTTACTTAAAAGCATTAGAGATAAATCCAAACAATTACAATATTCTTAATAATTTATCAAAATCATATTTTGATATTAATAATTTCGAATTAGCTAAAAGTTATGCATTAAGAGCTTTAAAACTTAATGAAAATGATGGTGATATAAAAAAAATTCTAGCATTTATTTATTTGAGAAATCAAGATTATGATATTGGTTGGAGCTATTTTGAGGGTAGATTGAAAACTTCTGATTTTCAAGAAAAAAATGATTCTTTAAATAAAATTCAAAAAAAATTATTTATTGGAAAAAATCTAAATAAAAATAAAAAAATATTAATAATGAGAGAGCAAGGCGTAGGTGATGAAATACTTTATGGTTCAATTTATAGCGATGTGTTGGAGAATATTGAAAATGTTAAAATTGAATGTGATCCAAGGTTATTAGGATTGTTTAAAAATTCTTTTTCAAAATATAAAGACAATTTCGTTGAACTTGGCTCAATCTCAAATGATCAAAAAAAAATAGATACTTTTGATAATGTATTATATGCGGGAAGTTTAGGAAAATTTTTTAGAAAAAAAATAAAAGATTTTAAAAATAAACCCTATTTAATTGCTAATGAAAATAGAATTAAAGAATTTAAATCTTATTTAAAAAAATTTGATAAAAAGATAAATATTGGTTTATCATGGAAAAGTTTTAAAAATAGATATTCATCTGAAAAATCTTTATCTCTTTATAATTTTAAAAATATTTTTAAATTAAGGGGCTGTAATTTTTTTAATCTTCAATATGGAGATGTTACAGAAGAGGTTACAGAATTTACAAATAAAAATAATTTTGAAATAATAACTAATAAGGAATTAGATCTGTATAATGACTTTGAAAGTCTAGCAGGTCTTCTTAAAAATATTGATGTATTTTTAACAGTAAGCAATAGTACAGCTCATTTAGCTGGTTCTTTAGGTGTAAGAACAATTTTAATAAAACCATCAAATCATGCTTTATTTCATTATTGGAATCAACCAACTAATAAAACTCCATGGTATAACTCAATAGAAGTAGTAGATAGAGATTTTCTTAATAACAATGAATTAATTAATAATATTATAAATCTATAAATTAAATTTCTTATTTATATATTCGTCTCTTTCATTTATCCATTCATTTGCAAATTCAACATCCTGCCATTCGGAAAACCATGGACCACCCCTTGTATAATGAACTGCAAAAGGTTTTTTATCATTATGACCTGATGTCCATCCCTCTAACCAATTCCATCTTTCGTCTAAAGATCCAATTTCTTCGTCTTTACACCATTTAAATTGGTGTAAAAATGCCCCGGATTCATTGTTAACCTTATCTAACGTAAGATTTCTAGTGCTTGGATGTGCACAATTAAAAATAATAAAGCTAGACCAATTTTTACGAGGATATATTGTTTGCTTTTGTCCATCCATTTTGTGTTTTTCTTTTGGTGTATAATCATGCTTTACACAATAAACAGCTTTAGACTCATCTAAATTTTCAAATAATTTTTTTACATCATCCAAAAATATAAAATCACAATCACAAAAAACGGCCCAACCTTTGTAATTCATTAAATTTGGAACTAGAAATCTTGAGTAAGTAAACTCTGTTGATGCTAAAGGGTCAACAGTTCTTGTATACAAATTTTTTGATATGAGTTCGTCTAGTTTTAAAGATAAAACTCTCACGTTTTTTGATGCTCTTTTTAAAAGAGAATATTTACATACCCTGTATGCAATATCTTCTTTAGAGTCATATCCTATAAAAAAATTTAAACTCATATTAAATATTATTTTTATTTATCATTTTTGTATTAGATAAAACAAGAGAATTAAAATAACCAGACTCAGACAAACTTGTCCATTGACTTTGGGTTTGATTGGTAATCCTACATTTCCATATATCTTCAGTTATCGAATTTTCTGCTCTCATAATCCAAGAATCACTTTTTTGTTTATCATTATTTTCTCCAAGTTCAATATTTGACATAAATAAACAAATTTCACTTGATGGATTAGCGCCTATTAAGCCAGAAATATTTTGTCTTGCAATATTCCATTCCTTGTTTTGAATAGCAAAGAAAATTAAAAGTTTTTTGGACTCTGTATATTCACTATTTTTTTTAATTACATTGTTTATAAAATTTATATCATCTATTTTATTATCTATGATAATTTGTGTAACTATTGATCTCAAAAGTGAATTTGGGCTCACAGACCAATATTTTTTTATTAATTTTTTTAAAAGAGAAATATTATTAGATTGAGCAATAGCCTCTAAATGTAATTTTATAAAAGGTGGAAAATTTTTTTTCAAATTAAGAGCTTTAGTTATATTTACAATTGATTCTTTTATCTGGTGATCAAATTTTATTTTTGCTATTTCATAAAAACCAATTGATTTGTTTTCATTAAAAGTTTCTCTATCAATAATCTTCTTGCTATATGCTTTATCAGATATTAAAATTAATTGATTCCAGTTTTTTGTTTTAGCAACAATATTTATCAGAGTTTCATATAGTTTTTCAGTAAAAGGATTTAAATTAAAAAGTTTTTCACCATACAAAAATGCATGATGATAATCTTGATTTTTTAAATTAATTTCCATTAAACCTCTGAATCCCAAAGCTTCAGTTTTTTTAGATTTTAACATGTTTTCATAAATTTCAGAAAGTTGCTCATATTTTCTCTCAATTTTATACACTTCTGACTTAAGAAGTAATGACAGAGAAGGATCATCTTTCAAATAATAATTCATTTTTTTGTGAGATGTTATGGCATTTCGGTTATCTTTATTAGCTATTGCAATCATTGCCTCAACAAAATGCAAATATCCTTTTTCTAATTTTTTATATTTATTATTCAAAAAATATTTGTTGATAGAAAATCTAGATTTAAAAAATAAGTAAATTAATAAGTAAAACAAAACTAAAAATATAATAAAAACACCTGAAAATATGTTTGAGTCAAATGCGTATTTATAATTTCCAATATCTAAAGAAATTATAAATGGATTTGTAAAAATTAGTGTAAGAATTGATAATAAAACAATTAATTGTATTGTAAAAATTAAAAGTTTGTACATTTTATTTTCTTATACTTTGTAGTTCTTTTTTAAATGTTAGAATTTTATTAATTTCATTTGAAGATTTTTCAAAAATATTTTCATAATCTTTTATCGTCTCTAAATTTTTAGAAGCCAATTCAATATTATTATTTTCAATATACATATTTATATATTTAAGCTTTAAAATAAGGTCATCATCAATTTTATTTTCTGAAGATGGCGATATTTCGAGATAAGGAAGTATAATTTTACTAAACAGAGAATCTGGATCATTATTAATAATTTCTTTTAGGTATGTATTTAGTTCTTTTTTAAATATACTTTTTAAATATAGATGACCTTTATAAGGCTTGATTGATAATAAGGATAGTTTTTCGAAATTATTATCTTTATCTTCTGATGATATTTTTTTTAAAAATTCTATCTCTTTGTTGAAATTCAAATTATTTTCATATTTGAGAAGTATTAAATCTAAAATTTCATTTTTATTTTTATTATTTATATTTTCTTTTTTATTATTTTTTTTTGAAACATCAAAGGTATTATTTTTTATATCTTTGATTTCATTTGATAAAGTATTTAAATTTTTATTTAATAATTCAATACTTTCATTTATGTTACTCATATTATTTTCATTATTTTGTTGAGTAATTAATTCTATATTTTTTTTTATTTCTATAAGTGCTGATTCCTTTATTTGTATTTCATTTCTAATTTGATTTATTAATTTAGAATTTTGAGTAATACTATCTTGTATATCCTGCTCAAATTTAAGTTGATTCCTTGATAATTTATTTTCCTTTTGGTAGTTAATTAATAAGACATAAAGTGCTATTATAAGACAAGCTAATAGCAAAAGAGTGAAGGATAACTTGGAAATAATATAGAAATTATCTAATAATTTTTTCATTTATATATTTATTTAGCATTATTAGAATGTTGTTTCACAGAAGAAAATATTGTACGAAAATATTATGCTTATTTTTGCAACAGAAACATCATGTGATGAAACTTCAGTTTGTCTTATGGAGGATAACAAAATTATTGAACATATTATTTTTTCTCAGGAAATACACAAGAAATTTGGGGGGGTAGTGCCAGAACTAGCATCACGGTCTCACTTAGAAAAATTGCAGGAAATAACAAAAGAAATACTAAATAATCCAAAAATCGACCCAAAAAAAATTGATGTATTTGCCTCTACTTGTGGCCCAGGATTAATAGGTAGTTTACTTATTGGCTCAACATTTACTAAATCATTAGCAATTAGTTATAAGAAGCCTTTTTTAGCAATAAATCATTTAGAGGGACACGTATTGTCAACCAGTTACAATAACAAAATTAAATACCCTCATTTAGTATTGCTGTTAACTGGTGGACATACTCAGATTTACCTAATGGAAAATGATAAAGAAATTACTTTGCTTGGCGAAAGTGTCGATGATGCACTGGGTGAGGCTTTTGACAAAACTGCTAAGTTAATAGGATTAAATTACCCTGGTGGACCAGAGATAGAAAAATTATCAAAAGAAGGAGATGAAAATGCTTTTGATCTTCCTAAACCTCTAATTAATGAAAGGAATTTTAATTTTTCATTTTCAGGTATTAAAACACATATAAATCTTTTAACAAAAAAAAATATGGTTGATGATATTTTTAAAAAAAATCTATCTGCATCATTTCAAAAAACTATAGCCGAAATTATTATTACAAAATTAAAAAAAAACATTGGATTATTAATTGAAAAAAAAATCAATATACAATCAATATCTGTTGTGGGCGGTGTAGCAAATAATGATTATATTAAAAAGAAATTAGAAATTTTATTTGATCAAATAAAAATTGAACTTTACTATCCAGTTAAAGAAATGATGAGTGATAATGCTGCAATGATTGCATGGGCATGTTTAAAAAAGTATAAATATAAAGAAAATGATATTTTTTTTAAACCAGATCCAAGATTAAAGATTAAAGACATGAATATTAGTAAATGATTAAATTTTTATGAGATATTGGCTATTAAAATCAGAACCAAATGCTTGGTCTTGGGAGAATCAAGTGAAAGAAGGTGCTTCAATGTGGGATGGTGTTCGTAACTTCCAAGCAAGAAATAATTTAAAAAAAATGCAAAAAGGTGATTTATGTTTTTTTTACCACTCAGTTACTGAGAAATCTATAATAGGAATAGTCAAGGTGGTCAAAGAGTCATATCAAGATCCTACAGATGATACAAACAAATTCGTTGTTGTGGACGTAAAAGCTGTCAAAAAGTTGAAAAAATCTGTTTCCTTAGAAAAAATTAAAAATAATAAAAAATTAAATAACATAGCTCTAATTAAACAAAGTAGATTATCAGTTATGCCACTTAAAAAAAATGAGTGGGATACAATTTTAAAATTATCTAATGAATAATCAAATTTTTTGGTTAGCTTCATATCCTAAAAGTGGAAATACTCTGTTGAGGTTTATTTTAATATCACTTTTTTTTACTGAAGATGGGATCTTTAATTTTAAAAAATCAGGTTTTATAGGCCAATTTGATAAAATGCCAAATATTGAAAGAAATAAAAATATTTTTGGTAAAGACTATAAAAATATTGGAGATATAAATATTTTTTATAAATATATAAGAGAATTACAATCTAAAAAATCGCTTGGCTTTAAAGAAGATTTTATATTTTTAAAAACACACGCTGGTCTTTTTAAAATAGGTGAAAATGTTTTTACAACAATAAATAATACTAGGGGAATATTCTACATTATTAGAGATCCAAGAGATGTTAGTATTTCATGGAGTAAGCACAATGGTGTATCTATTGATAAAAGTATAGAATTTATGAATAATGATTATGCATATTATAAGTGGACTCAAATCTCAAATGACAAAAAAATATATACAGAAAAAACAATTCCAAAATCATTTATGAGCAGTTGGGAAAAACATGTAATTTCATGGACATCGATTAAATGGAATGTTCCAATCATGATATTAAAATATGAAGATCTAGTATATGATAAAGTAAATACTATTTATAAAATTATTAATTTTTTTGAAAAAAAATTAAATATACATTTCAAAGAGACTAGCAAAAAAATTGATAACATTTTACAGTCTACTGATTTTGAAACATTAAAAAAATATGAAGAAAAAAAAGGATTTAATGAGGCGTCCGAACATAATAATTTTTTTTCAGTTGGAAAAAAAAATCAATGGAAAAAAAAACTAAACCAATCTCAAATAATCAAAATAGAAGATAAATTTATTAAAACTATGAGAAAATTTAATTATAAATAAACGTTGAATTTTAATTATTTTAGAATTAGTCTATATATATGAAAATAAAAGATAATTGGATATTAAATAGCAAAATAAATAAACAAGAATATGAGTCAATGTACGCAAACTCTATTCAAGAAAATGAAAAATTTTGGAGTAAAGAAGCCGAAAGAATAGATTGGTTTAAAAAATTTACTAAGATAAAAGAAGTAAAATACTCAAAGAGTGATGTTAAAATAAAATGGTTTGAAGATGGGGTCTTAAATATTTCATATAATTGTATAGATAGACATTTTAAAGAAGATCCAAACAAAATTGCAATTATTTGGGAGGGTGACAATCCAGAAGAGTCAAAGAAGATAACGTATGGTGAACTATTGGATAATGTATGCAAAACTGCAAATGTACTAAAAAAAATAGGTGTTAAAAAAGGAGATCGAGTTACAATTTATTTAACTATGATCCCAGAACTTGCATATGTAATGCTTGCTTGTGCAAGAATAGGGGCTATACATTCAATTATTTTTGGAGGTTTTTCAGCTGAATCTATTTCTGGAAGAATTCAGGACTGTAAATCAAAATTTGTAGTTACTGCTGATGAAGGAATAAGAGGAGGAAAAAAAATACCTCTTAAAAATACAACTGATAAAGCTCTTGAAACATGTCCCGATGTCGAAAAATGTTTAATCATTAAACGAACTAATACCAAGATTAATATTAAAGAAGGAAGAGATGTTTATTTTGATGATTTAGTAAAAAATGCTGATAAATATTGTGAGCCAGTACAAATTAATGCTGAAGATCCACTTTTCATTCTTTATACTTCTGGTTCTACTGGAAAGCCAAAAGGTGTTATGCATACATCAGGTGGGTATATTGTTTACACTTCAATGACTCACGAATATATTTTTAACTATAAAAGTGGAGATATATATTGGTGCACTGCAGACATAGGTTGGATAACTGGTCATAGTTATATAATCTATGGACCACTAGCAAACGGCGCGACTACAATTATGTTTGAAGGTGTTCCAAACTATCCTGATTTTTCAAGATTTTGGAAAATTATAGATAAATATAAAGTAAATATATTTTATACAGCACCAACTGCAATAAGATCCTTAATGCGAGAGGGAGATGATTACGTAAAAAAAACTAATAGATCGTCACTAAAACTTTTGGGTACTGTTGGTGAGCCAATTAATCCGGAAGCTTGGAAATGGTATTTTGAAGTCCCTGGTAATTCTAATTGCCCTATTGTTGATACCTGGTGGCAAACAGAAACTGGTGGCATATTAATTTCTCCTCAAACAGGCGCTATAGAACTTAAACCGGGCTCAGCATCAAAGCCTTTTTTTGGAATTGAACCATGTATTGTTGATAAAGATGGTAACGAGCTAAAAGGTGAATGTGAAGGAATGCTCTGTTTAAAAGGATCTTGGCCAGGACAAATGAGAACAGTTTATGGAGATCACAAAAGATTTATAGAAACTTATTTTTCACAATTTGATGGGAAATATTTTACTGGTGATGGGTGTAGAAGAGATGATGATGGTTATTATTGGATAACTGGGAGAGTTGATGATGTTATTATTGTTTCAGGTCATAATTTAGGTACAGCTGAAATTGAAAGTGCATTTGTTTCTCATCCAAAAGTAGCAGAAGCTGCAGTTGTGGGATATCCTCATGAAGTAAAAGGTAATGGTTTATATTGTTACGTATCGTTAAAAGCTGGTGAAGAAATTGAAGAAAGCTTAATTATAAATTTAAAAAAAACTATTAGAGAAAAAATAGGGCCGATAGCTACTCCTGACTTTATACATATTACATCTGGTCTTCCAAAAACACGATCAGGTAAAATAATGAGACGAATACTTAGGAAAATTGCTTCAAATGATTTTGAAAATCTTGGTGATACTTCAACACTTGCCGATCCTTCTGTAGTTGATGATCTTATAAAAAATAGAGAAAATAAATAATTATCTAGGTTGCCAATGCTTCAAACATCTTGGTTCATAGATATTTGCAGCTCCAACTTGTGTTCTTTCTCCACCTTCAGTTTTTCTATATGTTTTTGTTGCCTCAACACCACAAACATTACAAAAACCATAAATTTTTAATATTTTATCAGATAAACCTAATAACATAGAAGATGTTTCCCAAGGCTTTCCTCTTGAGTCTTGATCCAAACCTGCACAGACAACATCAATACCTTTGTCTAAAATTATTTCAACATTTTTTAGAGTTTCATTTGTATTCATAAATTGTATTTCATCCAAAAAAACAACATCTACGTTATTCTTTTCAAACTTAAAATCCCTCAAGGTCGTTTTCCAGTCCAACATTGAATAACAATCATGACTTAAATCATTGTGGGTTATGATTTTGTTGTTTGAATATCTATTATCAATACTGGGTTTAATTACTATAATTTTTTTATTTTGATGTTTAGCCCACAAAATTCTTTTTAGCAACTCACTTGTTTTGCCTGCAAACATAGCCCCTACTATTGTTTCTAAATTACCTCTCATAAAATTAATTTTTTTTATTATTGATGTATACTACATTAGATTTAAAAGTAATTAACTAGATTTTAATTTTTATGAACAATGGTGTAAAATTACGAGAAAAAATTCATTATATATTAATGGATGTTCACAAACTAAATATTTCCATTGATCAGTCTTACATAAAAAATAATATTAGTTCTTATTCTGAAAGAGATATATCTTTTATAAATAATGTATGCATGAATACAATGAGATATGTATTTCATTGTAATAAAATTGTAAATTTATATACAAAAAAAACACCAGGATTAAATGAGAGATTTTTATTTAGTAGTGCAATAACACAAATTGTTTTTTTAAATTTCAAAAATTATGCAGTAATTAATAGTACTGTTGAAGTAGCTAAAAAAATCAAAGTTTATCATAGTTTTATAAATGCAGTATTAAAGAAAATTTCTCTTGATAAAGATAGGCTGACAAAAATAAAACCTTCATACGATGATTTGCCAAAATGGTTTTCAAATTATAGTAAAAATTTGTCAACCCAAGAAAAGAAAAATTTTTTAAAAAATTATTTTGAAGAACCTGATTTACATATAGTTTTTAAAAGTCAAAATTACCTAAATTCTTTTGAAGATGAAATTATAGTCACTTCAAAATTGTCAGGTTTTTTAAAAAATAAAATGAAGATAAGTAATGTAAAATCATATGATAAAGGATATTGGTGGGTTCAAGACTTTTCTTCTGCTTTTTCAATTAATTTTTTAGAAGATGAAATAATCAATAAAAAATGTATTGATCTTTGTGCAGCACCTGGTGGAAAATCTTTTCAAATATTATCAAAAAATAAAAACATTACCCTTAATGATAAAAATGCCGAAAGAATTCGATTACTAAAACTAAATATGAATAGGTTAAATTTTGACGCTAAAATAATTAATGAAGATATTTTAAATTTTAATGAAAGAGAAAGGTATGGATTTGTTATTCTTGATGCTCCCTGTTCTGCAATAGGCACGATTAGAAAAAATCCAGAAATTTTTTTTAAATCTAAGAAACCTGATATTAAAGAATTAGTCAAACTACAAAAAAAAATGCTGGATAAAGCAGCTGTCATTACTGAAAGAAATGGATTAATTCTATATATGGTATGTTCATTTTTAGAAGTGGAAACAACAAATCAATTAAAAGATTTTCTTAAAAGAAACAAAAATTTCTCAATATATAAGTTTTGTGCAAAAGGTAGACCTTTACATTATAATATATTAGTGAAAAATAATTATATGTATACTCTTCCTACAAAAATTAAAAATTTTAACATAGATGGTTATTTTGCAGTATATTTAAAAAAGAATAAATGAAATTTTTAATAAAAATATTTTTTATATTCGTATCATCTAAACTAATTAAAAATACTAATGATTTGTCATTCAATGATTTAAATTTTAAGCAATTAGATTTTACAAACTATAAACAGATTAAGTCATTTATTTTTAAAAAAAATTTTTATGAATTAAAAAATAAATATGTGCAAAGTTTTGATTTTTTGAATTTTTCAAGAAGCCTTGGAGGTAAACTTGGTATAAGTTTATCAAAAAATGCTGTCATTGATTGGTTTTTATTAAATAAAAATAAAATTGGATATCCTTGGTCCGATGATCTTACATCAAAAAGACTAATTAATATTCTATATAATTATGAATTTATTAATTCTTCATCAACAGCTAAAGAAACTAAAATTTTAAATAAAATTATATTATTTCATATACATAGAGTCCTATTTGAATTTAAATATAAATACAAAAATGAAATTACTTCTTATGATCTAATTGCAAATACATTATCTTTTTTTATTTTAAAAAAAACAAATAATTATCAATTAAAATACTTAGATGATATTATTATTGAACATATTGATAATTTAGGTGTACACAAAAGTTACAACATTTTGGAACATTCAAAATATTTAAATAATATTTCTGAATTAAAAAATATTTTTTTGTACTTCAATAATAATATATCTAAAAACATTGAACAAAGTCTATTAAAAATGAAATCAATATTAAATGAATATTTTCATATTGATGGATCAATTCCACTATTTAATGGAGCCAACAATAATTACACTAATATTATTTATAGCTCACTAAATAATGAAGAATTTTTAAAATCTAGAAGTTTTATAAACACTAAAAATGGAATAGCTTTTTTTACTGGTAAAAATAAAAAGTTGTTTTTTGATGTAGTTCAACCAAAAAAAAATAAACTTTCAAACAGTTTGAGTGCAGGTACATTAGCTTTTGAACTGAGTTGTATGAATGAAAAAATTATTACAAACTGTGGTGCATCAGAGAGTTTAGGAAAAAATCCAGAATATTTGAGATACAGTGCAGCACATTCAACAATTATAATTCAGAATACTAATATTAGTGAAATAAAAGAAAATAATCCTCATATAAAATACCCTCAATATGTAACCTTTGATTCAGATATTAAAAATGGAAACACAATTTTTGAAGGATCACACAATGGTTATCAAAATAAATTTCATAAAATTGTAAGAAGAAAAATAGAAATATTAGACAGCGACAATAAGATTAATGGTGAAGACTCAATAATTTCTGTAAAAAATAAAAATGAAAAAATAATTTATCATATAAGGTTTCATCTTGTTCCAGGGATGAGTTACAATTTTACAAATAATAAAAAAAATATAATTTTGAAAACAAAATTAAATAATATGTGGTTATTTAAAAGTGATATGGAATTAGTTGTAGAGGATAGTATATTAGTTGATAAGAATAAAACTGTACCTACAAAGCAGATAGTTTTAAAAGGAATTACAAATTCTAATAAGTTATTAAAAAAATGGTCATTAGAAAAAATATGAGCTCTAGATATGCGTTAATATCCGTTTATAATAAATCTGGCTTAGAGTATTTATGTAAAAATTTATATAAAAACAACTTTAAATTTATATCTACTGGATCAACGTGTAAAAAGATTAAATCTTTAGGATACAACTGTTTAGAAGTATCTAAAATTACAAATTTCAAAGAAATACTTGATGGAAGAGTAAAAACATTAAATCCAAAAATATATGGTTCAATTCTTTTTAAAAGAGATAATAGTAAACATATTGAAGAGTTTAAACAGCTTAAAACACCCATAATTGATATTGTTGTAATTAATCTTTATCCCTTTGAAAAATTTGTTCAGCAAAATAATAATGACGAAATAATAGAAATGATTGATATAGGTGGACCAAGTTTGTTGAGAGCTTCTAGTAAAAACTTTAAGTATGTTACTACAATATCTAAAATAAATGATTACAAAAAATTAATTAAAAATTTGAATATTAATAATGGAAAAACAGATATTTATTTTAGAAAAAAAATGGCATCCTCTGCATTTCAAATTACTGCTACTTATGACAAAATTATAAGTCAGTGGTTTAAGAAGAAAACCAATAAGAAAATTAAAAAAAAACTTAGATATGGTGAAAATCCAAATCAAAATTCATTCATAGTAGAAAATCATTCTAAAAAAATATTTGATCATCAAATTAACGGCAAAGAAATAAGTTATAATAATATTATTGATATTGATAGTGGCTTAAAATGTTTAAATGAATTCAAAAAACCAACTTGTGTAATTATCAAACATAATAATCCTTGTGCAGTTGCTTCATCTGATAATATTAACCTGGCATTTAAAAAAGCGATGCAATCAGATAGTAAAAGTGCTTTTGGTGGAATAGTTCTTTTAAATAGAACAATCGATAAAAATTTATCAATCATTATATCTAAATATTTTTTTGAAGTAATAGTGGCACCGAATTATAACATATATGGATTAAATATTTTGCAGGAGAAAAAAAGATTAATATTATTGAAAATGACTGTAAAAGATTTACAAAAACTTGAATTTAAATCAACTATATTTGGAACAATTTATCAAACAATAGATAGTGTAATAATAAATAAAAATTTTTTTAAACTAGTATCCAATAAAGATGCTGGAAAAAAGAATATAGATGATCTTATTTTTGCTACTAAAGTAGTTAAACATTTGAAATCAAATGCCATAGTTCTTGCATCCAATGAACAGACTTGTGGAATTGGAACAGGTCAAACGAATAGGGTTGACTCATTAAAAATTGCTTTGAAAAAATGCAAAGAAACTTTTAAAAATAAAAAATTTGTATGCTCTTCTGATGGATTTTTTCCATTTACAGATAGCCTAAAACTATTAAAAAAAAATAATTGTAATATAGTTGCACAACCGGCTGGATCAATTAAGGACGATGAAAATATTAAATATTCAATTAAAAATAGAATGTCACTTTATTTTTCTAAGAATAGGATTTTTAAACATTGAAAAAGAAAACTCAAATGCCAGAATATATAATTGAATTAATAAAAAAACATCCAAATATTACAAGTGGAAGGAAGAATTTTTTGAAACATCATCATAGAATAATAAAAACTTTAGATTTAATAAAAAAATATTTTATTAAAAATTAATATTTATATTTTTTGATCCACCTACTTAGATTATTAACTAATAAATCAGAATTTTTAAAATTCTTCCATCTATTTATTGAAGAGCTATATAAAGGATTTATAACTTGATTATAACTTGGTGTTGATATCTTTGATCTTTTTTTTGCTGTAATATAAAATTCTTTTAATTTTTCTTCATAGTCTAAATCTAAAAAATTGATTAGTTTGATAATTTGATTTTTAAAATCACTTACTACATCTTCATATTTAATAACATAATAATTAAAATTAATTTCTCCTTGATAAAATTCAAACAAATCAAGAACTGTGTTGTAAAAACTTATAGTTTGTTTCATATTCAAAAAATTAACCATTGCATCATTAATTTTAAAGGAACTAAAAAAACAACTTGTAACAACATCACAAGGATGTCTCATAGCCAAAATAATCTTAGAGCTTGGAAATATACATTTAATAAAGCCTAATTCAATTATAGATAAAGGAAGTTTATCAATAATTATTTTATCCTTATCTCCGCTTGATATTTTTATTTCTTTATAATATTTACTTCTTATATCATCTTTTTCTTTTTGAGTAATTTCAAGTAAAGACGATAGATTATTTTTATTTTTAATAAAATAATTATGACGCAGATTAATAATAAAAGGTTTTTCTTCAAGCACTTTAATTTTTGAATGAGTTCTAAGTATAGTGTCCAGCAAAGTAGTTCCTGATCTTGGAAAGCCTACTAAAAAAACTAACCTACTATCATCTTGGTATTTAAGATTTTGTAAGATTAAGCTTATATTTTTTTTATTGTAAAATTTTTTATATTTTTCAATTGTATTAAATATTTTTTTTCCATCATATTTTTTATTTTCATCTAAATTTTGAGTTATATTATTTCTTTTTTCTACTTTCTCATATGCCTCATTATATTTACCCATTTTTTCTAAATTTTTGGATTCAATATCTAAAAGAATTGTTAAATATAATTTTTCGTTTTTAAATTTATTTAATAGATTTTTTTTGTTAATAATTTTTTGTGATTCATTATAGTTTTTTTTTCTATTTAATAATATTGTACTATATAAAGTTATTATATCTACATTTTTACCTTTTTTAAATATTTTCAAAGCTTCATCTATTAAAAAACTAAGTTTTATAATATCATTAGTTTTTTCATATAAACTTAAGAGGTTTAAATAACTTTGAAAAAAAAATTTATCACATTTAATCGAGTTTGAATAAGCTAACTTAGCATTATTAAATTCTTCATTTTGTTCTAAGTATTTTCCTTGTATAAAAAAAAGATAACATTTATCTTTTTTATAATCTTTCAAATGAAGATTTGATATCTTAAATAATTCTATTATTTCTTTTTCAAAATTAAAATTAAAAAATAATTTTCCAGCATGTTCAGCGATATGTTTATTGAAATTAAATTTATATAAATAATTAATTAACAATTCACTGCATTTATTTTTTTTATTTTGTAAAATATAAACATTAGATAAATTTATATAAGCTTGGTATTTTCTCTTACTCAATTTAATAGCATTTAAAAAATAGCTTTCTGCACTGTCAAACTTACGATTGTTTACAGAATCAATTCCTTGTCTTATCAACGTTTCATAATTATTTTTAACATTTTTATCCATTTTAAATAATTTTCTATTTACTTAAGCTATTTAAGATATATTTTGATTATAGAATATAAAATAATATGTCAGGTCCAAATCTTTTTTTCTCAACACCTGTTTGGGTATCTAAAATCGAAAATTACAAAGAAACAAACGAAGAGATTTATGCTTATATAAAAAATTTACAGAATATAGATAATAAAGGAATTTTAAAAAGTAATATAAATGGCTGGCATTCAAAAAATTTTGATCTTAAAAATCCTAAAGTTATAAATTTCATTAATTTAATATCCCCAAATATTAATCAAGTTTTAAAAGATATGAATTGGAATATTGAAAAACAGTCTGTTAAAATTACAGGTATGTGGTCAATTATTAACAAAGGCGGAGCATCAAATGCTAGACATCATCATGGTAATAGCGATATTAGTGCGGCTTACTATGTAAGAGCCCCCAAAAACTGCGGAGAAATAGTTTTTTATGATCCTAGACCAGCTCCAGTTTTTTCTCACCCTATTTCAAACGACTCAAACTCTCTCAATGCGATGGTAAATTCTATAAATCCGGTTGAAGGTGGTTTAGTTCTTTTCCCAAGCTATTTAGATCATTCAGTTAATTCAAATCTTACAAACGAAGAGAGAGTTGTAATAAGTTTTAACATCTCATTAATTTAAATTACTTTTTTCTTTTGAAATAGTGGACCACGCTTCACCACTTTGAATTTCATTAATTGTCCATTGTCCATACGCAAGATTATTAAAAATAGAATAATTTATTTCGTGTCTTTCTATATCCTTAATATTACCTAAATTTTTCAAGTAAGGCTCAGTAAAATATGCTGGAACGCCCTCTAACATGGCTTTAAAACCTGCAGTTGATTGAAGACTTACAAAAGCCCATGCATTTTTTAGTAGTGACTCTAACGGTTCTTTAGAAAATTTGTTATGTATTATTAATTTGCGGTCTGTGAATTTTTTAATAGAGTTTTTAGTTTCATCTAACCAAAATTTAGCGTTGTAAAATTTTTTCATTACTTCAGATGGTTCTGACAAAATAATATAATCACCAGATTTATTAATTTTTTTAAAATTCAAATCTAGTTTTTTTAATCTATCTGAGGGATAATTTCCTTTTCCGTTATGTATATAATTATTAAAAACAATTCTAAAATATCCATCTAAATCAATTACGTTTGTTCTTTTATTCTCAAAAGTTCTTTTAGATTGTTTAAAATAACCATGATCAATGTAATAAAAATTTTTTACTTTTTGTAGTAAATCTCCAGTACCTCTGAGTACTCCATAAGTGGCTATTGTTTTGTCATAATCTCTGAAATTATCTATGTGACACATTAGAGATTTTGAACCCTTTGCAAAGTTGTAACATATGGTTTTACTTATTATATGATCAGTGTAAATTGCAATTGGTAAAACATTCATTCAAAATATATATCATATAAATTATTATATTTAATTGCTAATTTATTTTTATTAATTTGATTTTTAATTAATTATTTTTAGGAATTAAGTTAAAGTTAAAAATAAAAGTACTTTTTTATATATAGTAATTAATTTCAAGTGTAACCTTTAATAATATTAGATAATTTTTTATTTATTTTAATTTTATATAATGTACTTATAATTTTATAATGTCTATATCTTTTGTATCTACAATGAATCAAAAATTATTTGATGATTATGGGAAAAGATTCATATTTGAATTTGTTGATAAAGCATCGGATGACATTAATTTATATATAATTTTTGAAGGTGAATGTCCCAATGAGATTATTAATTTAAAAAATAATCTTATTGTTAAACCCTTAATGAACAAAAAACATTCAAAGTTTTTAAAATTTTTTGGAAATCTTCATGAAGCGAGAGGATTAAGAGTAAAATTTTTTGAGGAAAATGGTATTAAAAAAATTAATGTTGTAAATAATTTTAAGTTCGATGCAATAAGATTTTCATTTAAACCATTTTCTATACTTCAAGTTTTGGAATATATTTCAAATGAATGTAAATACTTAATTTGGAGTGATTCTGACATAAGGTGTAAAAAACAATTTAATATTGACTCTCTTATAAATTTTTTACCAAACAGCGATGAACTTATGACATATTTGGGAAGAAAAAATAATTACTCAGAGTGTGGTTTTTTAGGATTTAATCTTCATCATGCTGAATTTACAAATTTTATAAATAGAATGACAGATATTTATGTAACAGGTGAAATTTTTTCTTTAAATGAATGGCATGATAGTTGGATATGGGACTATGTAAGATTAGAATTTGAAAAAAAGAAAACAAAATTTAAAAATATATCAAATAAAGGCTTTAATCATGAACACCCTTATATTAATTCTGGCCTTGGAGAAATATTTGATCATCTAAAAGGTCCAACTAGAAAAAAAAATGGGTGGTCACAAGAAAAAGATTACTTATAATTACTTTTATTTAAATTAATTAAATTATAAAATTTTGTCGAATAAATTTTGCCATTTTTTTGATATGGCTTGAACGCTATATTTTGTTTGAACAAAATCTTGTCCACTTTTAACTAGTTTAATGGCATCATCTTGATTATTTAAAAACCAACTTAATCCCTCACCTAGATTTCCTACATAACAATACTTATCAAGGTCTAAATGACAATTTGTATGAGATTTTATTACAAATCTTCCAAAATTTAAAGCATCAACAATCCTATTAGATGATTTAACTAGTCTAAGATGATCATTAATTAGAGGTATAATTATTATTGAAGAATTTGTTGCAGCATTTAACAAATTTTTTTCAGAAAATGGAATTAATTTAATTTTTAGGTATTTAAATTTTTCTAATTTTAGATTTTGAAATATTTCTGAAGATAAATTTGTTACAACGTTTATATTTGAATTAATTTTATGAAATTCAATTTCCCTTAAACCTCTAAATAAAGTGTCATGATTAGAAGAAGTACCAAACCAAAGAAGGTTAAGTTTATTATTAATTTTTTTAATTTCAAGTTTATTATATCTTAAGCAATCTTCAATTACATTATAATTTAATCCAGTATTCATTTTTATAACTTTACCTGCATCAATGGATTTAACAACTATTTGATCTGAATTATTTGCTAATAAGTTATTAAGATAAAACTGTTTTTCTTCTTTTTTATTATTTGGTTTGAAGTGCCAATCGTTAAAGCAAGAAATAGTTTTTATTTTTTTTTTATTTGCCTCTTTAGCTAAATTAATTATATTTGAGTTAAAGCATTTGCCAAATACAATTATTTCAGGTTCATAATTACTTATTACTTCATTTGACTCAGTGTCTTGACTAACAATTATTTTTGGTAATTTTAAAAAATTTGCAGGAAAAATACATCCGGCAATATCACTTGGTATTGGAACATTTGTGGAGAATACCCAGAGAATTTTTTTTAAATTTTTTTTCAAAATTAAACAAGTAATTCATTATAATTTTTTTTAAAAAAAAGCAATTTTAATCAATTTGAATTTATTTATTCTAAAAAAAATATATCAATTGAAATATATTTAATATGTTTGGTTGTTAAAAAATGAATGAAAAAATACCATTTATAAAGTTTAGTAATGGCGAATTACTTAAGGCAGGAGAGAGTAAACGGCTGGAAAACGGAGAACTAACAATTCAAAAATTTACACATGGATATGATATTGCGTCAAGAACATCAATAATAAACCATCTAATTAAGAAAAACAATTTTAAAAAATATTTAGAAATAGGTGTAAGAAAAGGAAATAATTTTAATAAAATTGAAATAGATTTTAAAATTGCAGTTGATCCAAATCCGCTATTCGAACATAAAAATTTAATTAAGACAACCTCTGATAATTTTTTTAAAAAAAATACTACATCTTTTGATTTAATTTTTATTGATGGGTTACATTTAGAAAAACAAGTTGATATGGATATTAAAAATTCATTAAATTTTATTTCAAAAAATGGCTACATATTATTACATGATTGTAATCCACCAACAAAGTTTCATCAAAGAGAAAATTATGAAATTGAAGGTAAGTTTCCTGCATGGAATGGGACTGTCTGGAGATCATTTGCTAAATTAAGAATTGCCGATCCCTCATTAAGTATGTTTTGTGTTGATTGTGATTGGGGAATAGGAATTATTTTTAAAAAAAAATCTAAACCTCATATTTATGAAGGTAATTTGACCTATGAATATTTAAAAAATAATCGAAAAGATTTGCTTAATTTAATTTCAGTAAGTGAATTTATTAACATATTTTAACTATAAATTCATTGAATATTGTTGAGCCCACGTTCTAAACATCCATGAAACAATAACTCTTTTTAGATTACCTTCATAGTTTTTTTTACTTAATAGCTCTTTAATTCCATCGTCTTTGTTAACTGTGTTTAAATATTTATTTTTTAAATTATCATTTTTCATTAACCATTCTGTAATTGGTAATGACCAACCAGTCTTATATTTATTAAGTACATAATTTGGAATCTTATCTTTATAACAAATTTTAATTGGCAATTTCATTTGATTAAAATTATTGCCTATTTTATAATCTGAATTAATAGACAAACAATATTCCATATATTTCTTTGATGCTAATGGAAATCGTCCTTCCATTGAAAAAGCCATTCCAAACCGGTCATTTCTCGAAAAAAAATCCTCAGATACTGTGGTTATACAATCAAGTGCCATTGCAGAATTTGCAATATCGTCTGGATTCCATAAATCTTCAGGCAAAACCTTGATGAGAATATCTTGTAAGTCGTTTTCATCAAATTTCATATTTAGATCTATAGGAGATGCAAATTTTTTCATCCATATTTTTATAAAATCCCTCCAGGTTTGTGGTTTATCATTCATATGCTTAAAATTATAATATTGACTATAGCCTCCATAAATTTCGTCGCCTATATCACCAGCCATAGTAACAACTACATTATTTTTTGATAAAAATTTATTTGTAAAATAATACATTGGTAAGTTCCAATTATATCGTGGTTCTTCTATGGTTTTAATTGCATTATCCCATTCGTTAATAATAATATCAGGAGTAATTTTAACCTCTTTGTGATTGATGTTAAGTTGATTAGAAAATTGTTTTGCAATATTAAAATCACTGTTGTGATCTTCACCTTTAATTATTGCATTAGGACTCATTTTGTTTGTGAAAACTTCAAGAAATTTCAAATGTTTTTGTAATTCATATGTAATTAATGAAGAGTCTATTCCTCCTGACAAAAATATACCAAACTTTCTAATCCCAATAGATGAATCTTTAATTGTTTTTTCTGTAATTAAAGAAAATTCTTCATTATTAAGTTTCTTGTTAGAATGGGGCTTAATTAAGGTTCTGAATGATTTCTTTATTTTTTTTTGACTTAAATCGTATATTAAAGTTTCACCTGGTAGGACTTTATAAATTCCACTAAAAATGGTTTGTCTAAGTACATTAACACCTATTAAACTTGTGCATGCTAGAGCGAGTCTATCTATTTTATTTGAATTACTAACATAACTTAATAATCCTTTAATTTCAGATGAAAACATTATTCCTGATTTTGTATTTGCAAAAAAAAGTGGTTTTATTCCAACGTGATCACGAGATAAAACAATTTCATTGTTTGCTTGATTAAAAAAAACAAAAGAATGCATGGAATCTAATAATTCTTTAATAACAAATTCATAAGAAAACTCATCCAATAGCCAGCTTAGCAACTCTGTGTCACAGGTTGTTTTTGGCAAGAATTTATTTTTAAAATTTATTTTTAAATCATTATAATTAAATATTTCACCATTAAAAACTAAAACATTATTTTTAGGTGTTATCCATGGTTGTTTACCTTGTTGAGGATTAGATGTAATTGATAGTAAATTATGTCCCAATGTTAAATTATCATTTAAAAAAATATCTGAAGCATCTGGACCTCTATATGAGCATGTTTTAATTAAGTTTCTAATTAACTCTTCATTGTTTTCAGTAATTCCAAAGATTCCGCACATAAATTTGATATATTAAATTAATTAATCAAAGACTAAAGAAGTTCTTTTGTTTTTATTTAATTGTTTATGGGATTAAAATAAAAGATAAAGTTTATTAATTTAAATACATTTAATATAGTTATTTTTTTTTATGGATAAACATTTGTTTTGGTTGGCATCATTTCCAAAAAGTGGAAATACTTTACTAAGAAGCATTTTAACAGCTCTTTTTTTTACACACGATGGAGTTTTCTCTCTTGATAAACTAAACAATATTAGCCAATTTGAAAGGACAATTCACGTTTTTAAAAATAAAGATATTTTTGGAGATGCTTTTGATAAAATCGGCAAAACATCACTTTTTTACAGATATTTATTAAAGCTTCAAACAAAAAAAGTTTTGGGTTTAAAAAATGATTTTATTTTTTTTAAAACTCATAGTGGGCTTTTTGAAATAGCAAATAATCCATTTACTATTAGTCAAAATACAAGGGGAGTGATTTATATAATTAGAGATCCAAGAGATGTTTGCATATCTTGGAGTAAACATTTAGGTATTAGTATTGATAAGTCAATAAATAATATGACAGATCAGCTCGCAAGTTCTTTCTGGGTAGAACCAAAACAAAGAGAATATTTCGAAGAAAGAAAAAGGCCAAAATCTTTTATAAGTAGTTGGGATAAACATGTTTTATCATGGACTAGTATGAAATGGAAAGTTCCATTAAAAGTCATAAAGTATGAAGATTTAGTATATAATAAAAATGATACAATTAGAGAAATAGTAAGTTTTTTTATTGATAATTTTAATTTTAATTTTAGAAATTTAGATGTTAAAATTAAAAATATTTTATCGACAACTGATTTTCAAAAACTAAAAAGAGAAGAAAAAGAAAAAGGATTTATTGAAAGTGCTAATGATGATTTCTTTTCTATTGGAAAAAAAGAGCAATGGAAAGAAATTTTAAACAATTATCAAATAAAAAAAATAGAAAAAAATTTCTCAACAGTTATGGAAAAATTTAATTATGAATTATCTTCATGATATAATTGTACTTAAATATTAATTCTGTAACATCAAATATTTTTCCAATCAATTGGAGCGGGCGAAGGGATTCGAACCCTCGACTTCAACCTTGGCAAGGTTGCCATTACCAAAATCAAAGAGCCTTTTCTTAACTTTTTATTAACATAATTAAAGATTTTGTAAACCAAGTGG
>MDSW01139981.1_pt1 | contig 23982 bp, 23 predicted proteins | sample 811171 | NCBI WGS metagenome assembly MDSW01 (sample SAMN05326641, study PRJNA326480) | marine metagenome | isolation source: seawater | place: Atlantic Ocean: North West | collected 2012 | reverse complement strand
GCCAATGAGCCGGCGGTAAACCACAGCCCCGGCTGCGGCGTGCGGCACCACATGTTGTTCAGTTCGCCCTTTTCGTTGAAGCCCCAGACCGGGCCGATCCTGTCGGCAACGTCGTCGCCCATGAACTGACGTACCGTTTCCTGCTGCATCTTGTAGCCGGTCGCCATGACGATCAAATCGGCTTCGACGACGGTGCCGTCTTTCAGTTTCGCGCCTTCGGCACAGAAGGTGTCGATATCGTCGTATTGCAGGATGCCGATCTCGCCGTCGGCAATGAGATCCGAGCAGCCGACGTTGAAGTAATATCCGCCGCCGCGCTGCAGGTAGCTCATCTGGAAGCCGCAGTCCTCGACCCCATCGTTGAGTTTGAAACCACGCGCCGCCAGCTTGTCGAGGAGCGGCTTGTCGATCTCCTTCGACATCTTCGTCGCCATCTTGTACGACCTTTTGAGTACCGGGAACGGCATCGAGGTGGCGATCAGATCGCAATCGCGGACCGGCGGGCCTTCGGCATAGATCAGATAAACCCGCTGCGCCTCTTTCAGGCTGACAATGTGCGTCGAGGAGCGCTGGACCATCGTCGTCTCGACGCCGCACGCGTGCAGGTCCTGCGCGACGTCGTGGGCACTGTTGCCGGTGCCGATAACGAGCGCTTTTTTGCCTTCCCATTTGTGGCCGGTTTCGTACGAGCCCGAATGCAGGACGTCGCCTTTGAAATCCTTTATGCCGGGTAAGTCCGGCATAATCGGAATGCCGCTGGCGCCGGTTGCCATGATGACGTGGCGCGGGCGGACGATACGATCGGTGCCGTCGGATTTCTTCAGGGTAACCGTCCACTCGCCGTTCGCGTCATCGTAATGGGCCTCGGTCATCTCGGTGCCGGTCCAATAGTTGAGTTCAAGGGCCTCGACGTAATGCTCGAACCAGTTGGCGAGCATGTCTTTTGGAATATAAACAGGCCACGTCGACGGAAACGGCATGTAGGGCATGTGATTGACGTACACTTCGTTGTGCAGCGTCAGCGAATGGTAGCGTGTGCGCCAGTTGTCGCCGATGCGCAGGTACTTATCGACGATCAAGGTATCCACGCCCAGGTGCGTCAGCCTGGCCGCGACGCCAAGTCCCGCTTGCCCCCCACCGACGACAAGCACGGCCGGGTCATGGTCTGCGTAGGCGCGCTGACGGTTACGGAAGTCGAGCCAGTTCTCGCCGCCCCATTCGCGGCTGAAGGCGTCGACGCCGGCGCGATTGGCGCTGGTCGTTTCCGGATACCCGTCGAGCGCCTGAAGCGTGGTCGAGAACGTCCACGCCTTCCAGTTTCCGTCATCCGTCTCGCGCAGCCTGACAATGCCGCTGCCGGTGCCGACGGCAGTCTTGAAGTCGAACATCACCTCAATCACGTCGGTTCCGGCGCGGGTAACGCTGCGCGGCGGAGTGCGGGTTTCCGGGATGTGGAAGTTAGTCGCCTTTGCATTGGTTTGTGCGCTGCAGAGCTTTTCGGCGATCGTGTCCGGGCCGCTCACGGAATAGAGCCGCCAGTCGAACGCGAGGATGTTGCGCCAATGACCGTCATCCATGAACAGCGCGGCAATGGCTTCCCGGTCGGCACCGGTCAGCGCCTTTTCGAAATCCGATAACCATGCGTGTGCGATGTCTGCGAGCGGTTGCTCGGTATCTGAATCTTTTGGCATTTTTTCGTTGTCCGTTTTCTTCCCTGCGCGAATGGTAGAACTTAGACGCCGGCGTTCCAAGGGTCAGGCTTCGACGCAGAGATAATTCCTTGATTACGGACCCGGAGGTATTACGTCTAAAATCAGCGTAAGAACAAAACCAACCCAGGGGGACACCATGGAATTCAAGACGCTCGGCGCGACCGGCTTGCAGGTATCCGAACTCTGTTACGGGACCATGTCGTTCGGTGGCGATGCCGACGAGGCGGAATCGAAAAAGATGTTCGCCGCGTGCCGCGACAAGGGCATCAATTTTTTCGACTGCGCCAATGCGTACTCGCGCGGCAAGGCGGAGAGCATCCTCGGCAAGCTGATGGCGTCCGAACGGGATGATCTCATCATCACCACCAAATGCTTCAACCAGATGAGCGACGACATTAATTCGAAAGGTGGCAACCGGCGCAATATTCTGGCGGCTGTCGAAGCCAGTCTGAAACGCCTCAATACCGATCGTGTCGAGGTGCTGTTCATGCACCGCTGGGACCCGGTCGTGCCGCTGGAAGAAACCCTCAGGGCGCTGGAGAAGCTCGTCGCGGACGGCAAGGTTCTTTATCTGGGCGCCAGCAACTATTCGGCATGGCAGGTGGCCAAGGGCCTCGGCATATCGGAGAAGATGGGATGGTCGCGCTTCGACGTCATCCAACCCATGTATTCCATGGTCAAGCGGCAGGCGGAAAGCGAGATTTTCCCGCATGCGCTGGCGGAGAATTTGGGCGTCATGACCTACAGCCCCGTTGGTGGCGGATTGCTGAGCGGGAAATACGGTCCCGACAAGCGCCCGGACCAGGGCCGCCTGATGTCGAACAAGGAGTATACCGCGCGTTACGGCGAAGATTGGGTCTTCGAAACGGCGGGCAAGTTCACCGAACTGGCGAACGCCAAGGGGGTGCATCCGGTGAGCCTCGCCGTCGCCTGGGCCGCCGCGCATCCGGCGGTTACGTGCCCGATCATCGGTGCGCGGAGCCTCGAACAACTGCAGCCGTCCCTGGATTCCATCGAAATAGACATGACACCCGAACTGCATGCAGAGATCGCGGCGCTCGGCCGCACACCACCGCCGGCGACCGACCGTCTCGAAGAGCAGCAAAGGTGATCCGCACGGGAAGCGTCCGATGAACTACAATCGTCTCGGCGCCAGCGGTCTCAAGGTGTCGCCGATTTGTCTGGGCGCGATGACGTTTGGGAAGGAAACCAGTGCCGACGTCGCGGCCAAGATGGTCAACCATGCGCGCGATACCGGGGTCAACTTCATCGACACCGCAGAATCGTATGTCATCGGCGAGTCCGAGAAGATCGTCGGCAAGTTGATCAAGAAAGACCGGCACGATTGGGTCGTCGCGACGAAGTTGGGTTCAAAGCCGGTCGGGGACGGTCCCAATCAAAGGGGGCTGAGCCGCGCGTGGATGATCGATGGCTTGAACGGCAGCCTAAAACGTCTCGGCATGGACTACGTCGATATCTACTACCTGCACCGGGCCGACCCGACGACCCCCTTGGTCGAAACGATCGAGACGATGGGCGACCTGATCCGTGCCGGGAAAGTCCGCTATTGGGGCTTCTCGAACTTCCGCGCCTGGAAGATCGCCGAAATGGTCAATCTGGCGGAGAAGCTCGGCGTTCCCAAACCTGTCATCGCGCAACCGTATTACAGCGTGCTCCACCGTTTGCCGGAGATGGAATACCTTCCTGCCTGTCACGAGTACGGGATCGGCGTGGCACCCTACAGCCCGCTTGCGCGCGGGGTACTGACCGGCAAGTACGGGATGGATATCACGAAGGCTAAAGACACCAAGCGCGGCGCCGGTGAGATCGGTACGTATGGCGATGTCTACACGCGCGACTGTTTAAGTATCGCATCGAAGATCAAGGCGCGCGCCGAAAAGCGCGGCATGACGGCAGTCGATCTATCGATCAATTGGCTGTTGAACAGTTCGGTCGTCAGTTCGATCGTGTCCGGCCCCCGAACCCTCGCACACTGGAAGGCGTACGTCGCCGCACTTGATCACGATTTCACGGCAGCGGATGAAGCATTCATCGAGAAACTGGCGCCAACTTGCTATCCGCATCAACTCAGTTATACCGAGTTGAAAGATCCGCCGCGTGGGCGTTTCGCGATCAAAGTCTGATCAGATCAGACGTTTCCTGAGTTGTGATGAGATGATGTCGATGATCGATACCGAGATCACGACGACGATGATCACGGCCGATGCCCGGTCATATTGGAATGAGCGGAACGACTCGTAGAAGATAAAGCCGATACCCCCGGCACCCACGATGCCGAGCACCGTTGCCGAGCGGACCAGCGTCTCAAACCGATAAAGCGAAAAACTCGTCCAGAGCGGCAGCACCTGCGGGATGACCCCAAAAATGATTTGCTGCAAGCGGGATGCGCCGGTTGCAGCGATCCCCTCGACCGGGCGCGGGTCGATGGCTTCGACGGCTTCTGAAAACAGTTTGGCGATAATGCCCAGATTGTGAACGAACAGCGCCATGACGCCGGCAAACGGGCCCAATCCGACAGCGGCCACGAACAGGATCGCAAAGACCAGCTCGTTGATGGCGCGGGCAGCATCCATCAGGCGCCGCATCGGCTGCACGATCCAAGGCGGTGCGATGTTGTTGGAACACAGAAGCGCGGCGGGCACGCCGAAAATAATCGAGAGTACCGTGCCCCAAAGCGCGATCTGGATCGTCTCGATCATCTTGAGCACGATATCTTCGAGATCGACGAAATTCGGATGAAGGAAATCCTTGATGAACGTCGCCATGTTGGCGGCGTCCGTATAAAGCAACGTCCAGTTATGCACTTCGGCCGGGTGATACAAAACACCCAGAAGGATAACGATGACCAAGGCAGTGACGGCGGTCCCGGCGTGTCGCGTCCAGCGTGGCTTCAACTGTTCCGCGACAGCGGGAGAAATGCTTTGTGACAACGCGATTTCACTCATGACGGGCCCGCCTCCAATATCGATAAAAAAAGAAAACGGGGTGATAGGTTTCCGCTATCACCCCGCCCGTGATCAATTGGCTTAGTAGCCGGCTTTGCCGACGACGGCAGCCATGTCCTTGAGCTTCTTGAGTTCGGCTTCGGCTTCGGCAATCGCAGCCTTGTCACCGGCCTGTTCGGCTTTCAGCTTCTTCTTGAACGCCTCAATTTGGCGGACGTCGAGAAGCTGAGCGTTAGAGGAAGCGAGGAACGGACCCCAACCGTCGGAGAGGTTGGCGAGGATTTCGCGCTCACGCTTGACCTTCTCCATCGGACCAAAGCGACCGTACTGCATGATGAAGTAATAAATCTTCTGCTTGGCATCGCTATCGAGGTCCTTGCGCCAGACCATCGGGTCGGACGGGATCAACGGCGAACGCCAGATTTCCTTGATGTTCTTGAACGCGTCCATGTTGTTCTTCTGGAGGCGTGCATAGATCGATTCCGTGTTGTTGGTAGCGACATCGACCTTGCCGTTGGCGACCGCGAGGGCGTTGCCTTCGTGGTTCGACCGCGTGACGCGTTTGAAGCAGTCTTCAGGCGTCTTGTTGTTCAGCGCCCAGACGTAATAACCCGGGATCGCGAAACCGGAGGTCGAGTTCGGGTCGCCGTTGCCGAAGGTCTTGGTCTTGTCGCACTTCAATACGTCGTCGAGGGAGTTGATCCCGGAGTCCTTATGAGTGATCAGCAGGGAGTGGTAGCCTTCGGAACCGTCGTCTTTTATGGTCTGCGCGAAGACTTCGCCACCGGCGCGATCAACGGCGACGATGGCCGATTTGTTGCCGAACCATGCGAGGTCAACCTTGCCGAAGCGCATGCCTTCGATGACGCCGGCATAGTCGGATGCGAAGAACGGCTTCACCGGCACGCCCAGGCTTTTTCCATGTCGTCCAAGAACGGTGTGAAGGATTTTTCGAGCGCGGATGCGGACTCGGTGGAGATGATGCCGAAGTTGATTTGCTTCGGCATTTCGGCATGGGCGGCTCCCATACCGATCAACGATACCGCGACTGCGGCAGCAAGTTTTTTGAACATGTGTTCGCTCCTGTAACTTAAGGGTTCTTACGCGTCCAGGGTGGACGCGGCAGCTAGTTGCGGGTTCGGGTCGCGCCCGATCCCGTAAACGGGGCGCTTCTCGGCCTTTTTGCCGGGCTTCTTGATGCCGGCTCCCCGAATCTCGTGATCGTCCTCTGCGGCGAGTTCGACGCCGTAGAGGTGCTCGATATCTTCCTTGGTGATCTGTTCGACGTTGCCGTCGTGGATGATCTTGCCATCCTTCAGTGCGATGATGCGGTCGCAGTGTTTGAAGGCGTGATCGATCTGGTGCAGCGAGACAATGACCGTCACCTTGTCCTGTTGGTTAATGGACCGGAGGATGGTCATAACGCGCTCTGCCGATGCCGGATCGAGCGAGGCGATCGGCTCATCAGCGAGGATCAGCTTCGCTTCCTGTGTCAGGGCGCGGGCGATGGCGGCGCGCTGCTGCTGGCCGCCGGACAGTGTCGAGGCGCGCTGATAAGCCATGTCGACGATGCCGACGCGTTCGAGCGCTTTTAGGGCCTTGATCCTGTCTTCTTCCGGAAACAGCCCGAGCGTGCCGCGCAGACGGCTGATGCGCCCGAGGCGTCCGACCAGAACGTTGAGAAGGAGCGTCAGGCGGCCGATGAGATTGAACTGCTGAAAAATGATACCGACGTCGTGGCGCAACTCACGGATGGCGCCGGTGCGCCGCCCGGCAACCTGGCAATCGCGTCCGAACAGTTGGATATTGCCCTGGCCCTTATCGATCGTCTCAAAGCCGGCAATCAAACGGATCAGTGTCGACTTCCCCGAACCGGATGCACCGATCAGGCCGACCATTTCGCCTTGTCTGACGTTCAGATCGATCCCGTTCAGGACCGGCTGATTGGCTTTAAAAGATTTATTGATGCCTTCAATCGCAACGGCTGGCGCTTGCATGGCAACTCCTTCCCCCGGCTTGTCTGGGGGGAAGGTGCCGACGCCGCGTTACACTAATATGTCGGGTATATGAACCTTTGTTTCGGCTGGGGGCCGTTATCCACAACCACGGCAAAAGCGTATGATCCGTCTGCGTTTTTGCAGGACATCATCAGTGGATAAGGATGCCGGATAAGGCGGTGAAACGGACTGGCGCCAGGCTATTGCCGTGCTGGGCGGAAAATCCATGTCTTCGTTACATTCCCGCGACCGCGCGAGTCGGCTTCGTGCCTATATCGACGACCAGACCTGCTTTTCGAACTCGATCTCCTTTTCGAAGCTCGATAGTTCGGTCAGCGCGAAATCGCGGATCGAAACGATGCCGTAGCCGCCGCCATCCAACCCGGTGACGACCACGTGGCGGATCGCCAATTCGATCATCAGGGCGACGGCTTCGAACCCGAGTTGTTCGGCATTCAGCGCAACGACCGAGGACGTCATCACCTCACGGACTAGGGTGTCCGTTGGATTGCGTCCTTCCGCGACGACGCGGCGCAACAGGTCGCGCTCGGTAAAAATGCCGGAAAGCTCGCCATCGTCGATGATGAGGACGGCGGCGACATTTCGTTCAGCCATCAGCCTGGCGACGGAATCGATGTAACTTGTTCCCTCGACGGAAACGAGTTTCTGTTCGGCGACGATTTCTTTGAGTTTTCTGTGATGCATGGTTGCCTCCCAATCTCGCCGGTTTTGCTCGCCGGGCGTTTAAGGACACTGGCCAGAGTATATCGTAATTCATGATCTGCGGGGAGCCGATATATTGAATCGGTAGTGTGCCCCCTAAAAGCTCTCGGCCAAGGCAAATTCCGTTACGCGCTCAGCATTTTTTCCAGCAAGCGAAGGATCTTGCCCGCGTCGATGGGCTTGGTGATGTAGTGATCGCACCCGGCTTCATGGGCGGCCTCGATGCTTTCGGTCGCGTTGTCCCCGGTGAGCGCGATGATTGGAACGTTTCTTGTTGCCGGATGTGTCCGCAGAACGGGAGCGACTTCGAACCCCGTCATCTTCGGCATTGTCATGTCCAATAGGATCAGGTCGGGCTTGGCCAGGCGAGCCTGCTCGACACAGGTGTCACCGTCGGACGCCTCCAGCACGTCGTACCCGTTGTTGCCGAGAATTTCCTTGAGGATATTTCGAATGATTTCATCGTCGTCGACAACGAGTATCCGTGCCACGGTTGACCTCCGGAACGTAAAAAGAATCGATGGGTCTCAACGCGGGCATTGATACCTCAACGCCGTTCCGGCTGTCGATTGCGTCAAGTACGTAACTCGAATAGGGCCGTCGTCAGTAAATCTCTAGCACGCATTGGGCGCCAAATCGGCGGCGCAGTTCCTCAAGGCCCTGATCGACCTGGCGGCGAATGCGGGTGGCCTCGGCAGGATCGATACCCTTTTCCGTGGAGGCCATGAAGTGGCGCATCGCGAGTTTGTTCCAGCGGCCGTTGAGGACGGTTTCCTCGGCAGGGCTGAGCTTGCAAGACGTGACGCGCTCATGCCGTTCGACGTTGGGGTCGATGGCTGCCTGTGCGGTGCCGGTCACGAGAAGGACGGAAACCGCAATAAGTGCACATTTCAGTCTCATAGCCAAAGTATTGCAGAATCTTTTCAAATTTCAAAATGTCATAAAAGTATGTAATGAAAACAATGTTATAGAATCCATAAATAAAATAAGGATAAGCAATAAGTGCGCATTTCAGTGATTCGAGCGGTATTCGTCTGCAGAAGGCCTATGACGACCTTGCGGAAGCGATGACGAACCCCGACAATCCCTCGCGTTGATCCTCGCCGGTAGCGGCCAACCCAAGTTTCCGAGATTGATATGAGCAGTGCATCGCCCCGTATTTCACTTATCCATGCGACGCCGGTCGCCGTCGAACCGGTGGTTGGTGCGTTCCGCCGCCTGTGGCCGGAAGCAAACGTCTATAACCTTCTTGAAGACTCGCTGGCACCCGACCTCGACCGTGCTGGTGCACTTGACGAAATGATGACCGATCGCTTCATGCGGCTTGGCCGCTACGCCGCCGATTGCGGCGCCGACGGTATCCTGTTTACGTGTTCGGCGTTCGGCGCCTGCATCGAGGCGGTCGCCGATGCTTTGAAACCGATGCCGGTATTGAAGCCCAACGAGGCGATGTTCTCCGAAGCGCTCAATGCCGGATCGAAGGTCGGCATGATCGCGACTTTTCAACCGAGCGTGCCATCCATGGAGCGTGAGTTCAGGGAAATGGCGGCGGATGCCGGATCTGATGCCGAATTAACGGCGGTTTGCGTTCCGGATGCCATGCAGGCCCTGTTGTCGGGAGATGCCGGAACTCACAATGCGCTTATCGCCGCCGCCGTCGACGGGCTCGGCGATGTCGACGTGCTGTTGCTGGCGCAGTTTTCGATGGCGCAGGCGCGCGATGCCGTTCAGGCGAAGACCAATGCGCCGATCCTGACCAGCCCCGAAAGTGCAGTTCGCGCGCTGCAAGCGGTGCTTGGTTAATTCGCTCTCTTGGTGGCGAAATAGATGATGAGCCCGGACGCCAGTAGGAACGCCAGCGCGATTGGTGATTTCAACAGGAATAACGGGTCACCACCAGACGCCGAATAGCCGCCGCGCACCAGTTCCTCCAACCGCGGTGACAGCAGGAAGCCGATGACGAACGGCAGGATCGAGATATCCAGCCGCTTCAGCACGTAGCCGATCAGCCCAAATATCATCACGACCCAGATGGCGATGAAACCGCCGTCCTGCGCGTAGACGGCGGTCAGCGTGATCAGCAGCACGACCGGCAACATGATCGATTTCGGCACCCGGGCGAGAACACCGAGCGAGCGCATGACGACGCCGCCCAGCGTCCAGTTGAAGACGTTGGCGATGACCATCAGCGTGAACATCGCGAATGCGATCACCAGATCCTTGTTGATGATGGTGCCGTAACCTTCGATTACCTTGATTTCGGTAAAACGGAATACGTGCGGGCCGAGCGTGAAGTCGCCGACGCTTTCGACGGCGAGGATGATGAACACGGCAGCGAAGTTGCCGGGAATGCCAAGGCTCATCACTGGGATCAGGTTCGCCCCCGACACCGACGAGTTTGCGGCCTCGGTCGCGGCGACGCCTTCGGGAATGCCGGTGCCGTATTTCTCGGGCGTCTTCGACATCCGTTTCGCGAAGTCGTAGCCGAGTGTCGCGGCCAGCGTCGTGCCAATCCCGGGGAGCGCGCCGATGGCTGTGCCGATAACCGACGAGGACAGGATGTTCGGCATGATCCGTTTGATGTCCGAGAGCCTGAGCCGGTTGTCGCCCAGTGCCGGGGCTTCCTTCGGCCCGTCTCTTGATAAACGTTCCCGGGCAGCTTCTTCGATACCGATGAAGACCTCTCCGACGATCAGCACGCCCAGGATGGCGGACGACAGCGGCAGCCCGTTACCGAGTTCCGCGATACCGAACGTCATACGCGGCCCATTGCCTGAAAGCGTGGAGCCCATCAACGCCAAAAGCATGCCCAGCACCCCGACGGCCAGGCCTTTGATCGGCGAGCTGCCGGCAACCGCTGCCATGAATGACAACGACAGAATAATGAGTGCCGCTTTTTCGGGAAGGTCGAGAACGCTCTCGATCAGGACTGCCAGCACCGGCGCGGTCAGGAACAGGCACATGTCGCTGAACGTGTCACCGCATACGGATGAAAAATGTGCGACCTTGAGCGCCTTCGGCCCTTCGCCCTTTTGCGCCATCGGATGCCCGTCGAGGGTCGTCAGATAGGCGTCCGGTGTGCCGGGGGTGTTGAACAATATCGCAGGCACGGCGCCGCCGACGGTCGCGCCCTTCATCAGCCCGATCAGGAAGCCTAGAATCGGCAGTAAAGCATCGTCGCTGACACCGAAGACCCAGATCAGCACAGGTAGTGACAACGCCATTGCGAAGGGGCCGTTGAGGCCCGGCGTGGCGCCGACAATGATTCCGACGAAAAGCCCGGCAACAACCATCACCAGCGGCATCCAATCGAAAGCGCCGTTCGACGTCGTGAAGACATCCGCGATGCCGCGGATCACATATTCAAAAACCAGTTCCATCGATTGCGGCTTCTAATACTCTGCGTTGGGTGGTAGCAGCACATTCGTCAACAGTACGTCGAAAACGACGATAGCGACTATCAATACCGAGAGCACCGCAATGATCCCGGCGGGGCGCACGCGTCCCTCGGTCCACGCGATCAGGGTCACAGTCATCAGAAATCCGCCGACGACGAAGCCGATATACTTGTATGGGGCTGTGTCCGTCAGATAGCGATATTCGGCATCCGTCATGTCCAGTTCGCGCATGATCCAGACGACCGCTGGGCCGAGCAAGAACATGATGGCGAGACCGGCGGCGCAGATGCTCAGAAAAATAATAAGAAAACGAATATTGTGGGGTGTCAGCTTGCCGAGGCTGCCCGGGCTCGGGCTGGGGGAGCCTTTGATCAGCGAGATCGTGATCTGCAATACGCTCAAGAACGCAAGCGTCGCCGCGAGAATGACGGGGAAGAACGCGTCACCCGGCTCGACCCGGCCGATCGGTGTCGTGTTGAAGAACCCGCCTTTGATATCGGCCGGGAACCAAACGAAGATCGCCAGCAGGGACCCCGCGAGAACGACGACGCCGAACCCGATATCCCACGGGTCCGGCGCCTTCGAAGTGGTTGCTTTGTGCGTGTCCACGCTTACTTGACCAGCTTGACCAGCTCTTTGTTGGCTTCAAGATTCTTCTTGAGCTGGGCCGTCAGCTCATCACCGGACGTCATCAGCGGCCCCGGAGGGTACTGCTTGGTGATGAACTTGGCGGTTTTCGATTCCGGGTTCTTCAGAACCTCGTGGATCGCCGCCGCGATGGTGTCGCGGGCCTCATCGCTCAGGCCTTTGGGGGCCGCCAGCAGGAACTGGAAGCCGAGGCCGGTTTCCATGACGCCGAGATCGATCAGGGTCGGCTGTTTTGGTGCCTGCACCAACGGCTGCGGTTCCGCGGACGCCAGGATCACCAGTTCACCGGCCGCAACAAGCGGGCCCTGGACACCGCCGCCCCAACCGACGTTCGCGTCCTGTGCGACCAGCGCGTTGATGGCGGATTTGCCGCCCTTGCCGCGCAGGTGATTTACCTCGATGCCATAGTGGCGGGCGACCATTTCAGCGCCGGCTTGAACCTGATTGCCCCAGTTGGCCCAGACGATCTTGGTGCCGCTTTTGGCGGCCTTGACCATATCATCGAGCGATTTCCAGCCGCTGTCGGCGCGGGCCAGGACGGCCATCTGCGACCCGGCGGTCATGGTGATGTAGGTGAAGTCGTCGATCGAAATGTTTTCATTGCCGATCGTTGCGAAATCGAAGGTGGTGTTGATGGCGAGACCGAGGGTCTGGCCGTCGGCCGGCTCGTTCTTGAGCTGCGCCGCCATGACGGCGCCGCCGCCACCGGCTTTGTTCTCGGGAATGATACGCCAGCCCTTGAGGGCTTCGAGCTCTTCGGCAAGGGCGCGGGCCTGGGTGTCCGTGCCGCCGCCGGCGCCGAAACCGATCCAGAACTTGATCGGGCCTTTCGGTGCCCATTCGGCGTGCGCCGGTCCGGCCAGCAGCGCAAGCGCTGCGATGATGGGAATAAATAGCCTCATTGACTTTCTCTCCTCTGGTGAGTGGGTCCCTCAATAGTGTTGTTGTCGATTGCTCTTCTTATGGCCCACGGTTTCATTGTACGCCGTAGGTTTCCGTAATCTCGACCGGCATATGCCCTGGCGGCAGCTGATAACGCTGAAACAGCAGCGGCGCATCCTGAATCGAGAAATCCTTGATGTCCCAGACCATCCCCATGGTGCCTTCCGGCAGCAAAAGATGCTGGCATGCCATGGCGTCGAGCGTGCGGCAGCCGATCGCATGTTCCATGCGTAATGTCGGGAGATTGAAATGTTCGATCAACATCCGGTGCAGCGACGAGCCGTTGAGGTTCTCTATATTCTCGTTGAGATACATTTCCCCGTGCTCGTACTTGAAGTAGACGCTGGAGAAGGCGGGTGGCTGCTGGTCGAACCAGACCAGACGGTCGACACGAACGCATCGCTCGACACCGAGCGCGCTCTGCCATGGTCCGTCACTGTCATCGACGTTAACGGCCAATGTGCGCACGAACGGCATTTTGAGCTTGCCGGTTTCCGGGTCCTTGTAGCGGTAGACGAAGACCTCGTTCACCTGCGACAAGCGGTCGGCGATGAACGTGCCGGTGCGCCGATGGCGCACCACAAGGCCATTGGCGACCAGCCGGGCCAGGGCCTTCTGCACCGTGCCGACACTGACCGGCAATTGCTCGGCGAGCGTGGTTTCGGTCGGCACGCGTTGGCCGGGTTTAAAACGGCCTGAAATGACGCATTCGGAAAACGCTTCGACCAGCTGCTGGTATTTGGGCGCGCCGTTCCCGGTTGAGCCGTCGCCGACGGACTGAACCAGCGCATCCATTGCAATCATTTGTGCAGACATCGAAACCATATACTTATTAGTTTTAAGTCTTATACTCTATAGTATATAAATTCAGGGAGCCGTCAATAAGGCGATCAGCAAAGACATTCCGGGAGACAAAAATTGAAGATTACACTGCTCGGCACCGGTACGCCGGCACCGTCGCTGGAACGGCAGAGTTCCGGTTATCTGCTCGAAATCGGTGACGACGTCATCGTCATGGATCATGGCCCCGGTGCAGCGCACCGCCTGTTGGAGGCCGGCTGCCATCCGACCAAGGTAACGCATGCCTTCATCAGCCACCTGCATTACGACCACATGATGGATTACCCGCGGCTGATCCTGCAGCGTTGGGACGTTGGGGCGAACAAGATTCCGGAACTCAAGGTTTACGGTCCCAAACCGATCGCCGAATTGACCGATAAGGCAATCGGCCCGGAAGGCCTGTTTGGCCTCGACATCGAATCCCGGGTGACGCATCAGGCGAGCCTCGACGTTTACACATCCCGTGGCGGCGTCCTGCCGCGCCCGAAGCCGGCGCCCGTCGTCACCGAGGTCGAGCCCGGAGACGTGATCGAGGGCAACGGCTGGCGTGTCGTCGTCGGCGAGGCGCAGCACTTCCAGCCGATCCTGGAGTGCGTCGGTTACCGCTGGGAAACGCCAGAAGGGGTGTTGGTTTATTCCGGCGACAGCGGCGGCGTGCCGGACAGCATGGTCGAGTTGTCGAAGGACGCCGATATGCTGATCCACATGTGCCATTTTGCGAGCGGCATGGAGCCGACGCCAGCATACCGCGACGCGAGCGGCAGCCACATGGACATTGCCGAAATCGCCAGGCGCGCGAACGTCAAGACGGTCGTGCTCACGCACTTCATTCACTTGCTGGACCGTCCCGGCGTTCTGGAGCAACTGGTCGGCGAAATGAAAACCGTCTTCGATGGAAACATCATCATCGGACGCGACCTGATGACCATGTCGCTCGACATCAGCATGCCGCATCGAGTCGATTGAGGAGGATCAGATGATTGAACCCCGTGATCTCATACGCGCCGACAGGTACGCGATTTCCGCGGGCCATGAGCTCGCGACCCGCGCCGGGATGGAGATTCTAGAGAACGGCGGCAATGCGGTTGATGCCGGTGTCGCGGCGGGTATGGCGCTCGGCGTCCTGCACTGCGATCTGGTCAACTTTGCCGGTGTCGCTCCGATCATGATCCGCATGGCCGATACCGGCGAGACGATTACTATCGACGGGCTCGGCTATTGGCCGAAGCTGGCGTCGGTCGACTTTTTCGAGAAAGAGTTCGGTGGCGCGATCCCGCAGGGCATCCTGAGGACCGTAGTGCCGGCCGCACCGGCGGCCTGGATCATGGCGCTCCGCGACTTCGGTACCATGAGTTTCAAGGACGTGGCGCAGTACGCCATGCGCTATGCGGCGGAGGGGTTCCCCGCCTATCCGGTGTTTGCACGGTTCATCGCCGACAACGAAAACGCTTATCGGCGAACCCCTGCGACCGAGGCGATCTACCTGCCCGGCGGGCGCCCGCCTGCGGTCGGGGATACGTTCGTCCAGCGCGACCTCGCGCGGATGATCCAATACATGATCGATTGTTCCGAGGCCGCTGGTGGGAACCGCGAAACCGGGCTCAACGCAGCCTACGATGCGTTCTACAAGGGCGATATTGCCAAGACGATCGCCGATTATCACATCGCGCACGGCGGCTTCATGCGCATGGAGGATATGAGCGAATACCGCCCGCGTTTCGAGAAACCGATCAGTGTCATATATAAAGACGCCGAAATCCTCGCTTGCGGTGCGTGGTGCCAGGGTATCTCGCTGGCACAGGCGTTCCGAATGCTGGGCGGTATCGACGCCGTCGGGCTGGGCCATAACTCAGCTGAATACATTCACTACCTGAGCGCCGTGTTCGATCTTGTGTTTGCCGATCGCGACGAATATGTCGCCGATCCGGCCTTCGTGGACGTGCCCGTCGCAGAAATGCTGAACGACGAATACCTGGCGCAACGTCGAACCTTGATAGATCCCGATCGCGCGTTTCGCGAAATGCCGCCCGCCGGTGATCCGCGAAAGTGTCTGGCAATGCTGGGCGAGGTTCCGGCGCACGCGGCGCATGCGCACGGGGAGGCCAACGATCCGCATGACACGGAACCCACGGGAGCACACGATCTTAAGGACACCGCATCGGCGGACACGACTTATGTCAGCGTGATCGATGCCGACGGAAACATGTTCTCGGCGACGCCGAGCGATACCTCCGCGGATACCGAGGTCATTCCCGGCACCGGCCTTTGTCCGTCGTCGCGTGGCTCGCAGTCCAGGGGAGAGGCGTCTTCGATCAACGCGGTTCAGCCCGGTAAGCGGCCGCGCCTGACGCCCAATCCGGCGATCGCGCTCAAGGACGGCAAGCCGCTGCTGGCGTTCGGCACGCCGGGTGGTGACGTGCAGATCCAAGCGATGATCCAGGTTTTCATCAACGCTTTCGGTTTCGGGATGGATATTCAGAAGGCGGTCGAGGCGCCAAGGTTCGCGACCTATAACTTCCCGTCCTCTTTCGCGCCGCATACCTACCATCCGGGTCTGGTGATGCTGGAAGAAAGCATTGCCGATGACGCTGCGGAAACCTTGGCGACACGCGGACGCAATGTCGAACGATGGGCCGACGGCACATGGAAAGCCGGTGGTGTTCTTGCAGTCAAACGCGAAGGCGACGGCACATTGACGGCAGGCGCCGATCCGCGCCGCGCCGGCTTCGCGGCGGGAGTTTGAGAATGAACGAGATAAAGAATGATGGTGCCGTGATCAGGGCGCTCGGTCAGTATGCGGAAAACGTCTCAACGGCACCGGATGCAGGTGTCGCGTTCCGTTATGCCGAGGAAGCGACGCGGGAACTGATCGGTCACCGGCTGTTCACGATCATGCAGTTCGATCCAGTCGCTATGCAGGTGAAGCGCTGCTATTCGTCGAACCCGGACGATTATCCGCCGGGCGGACATAAGGAAAAGCGCGACACCCAATGGGGCCGGCATGTGCTGGAACAGGGCCGTTACTATCTGGGTAGCAATGCCGAAGACATCCGCGCCAATTTCGACGACCACGACGTGATCGCCAAGCTCGGCCTTGAATCGGTCCTGAACATGCCGATCCGTAATCTCGGTCAGACCATCGGCACCATGAATCTTCTCGATGTCGCAGGATACTATCGTCAGGATCATGTCGTCGTCGCATCGGTGATCGCGGCTGGACTCGCGTCGGTGCTGCTGCATCTCAATTTCCGGAATAAGTGCTGATCGGGCCCGGATTTTTCTGTCCATACCCCAATAAAGAAAACAAACCGGGGTTCTTGGGTTGCCGTCGCGGCCCCAGCCCATGACACTTTGACCAGATCATCCCTAGAAAAAAGGGGGAGGAAATGGGTAACAAGGTGAAATTCGGTATCCGCCTGACGGTGCAGGGCGAAATGGGCGCGACGTCGTCCGGCTTTGACTACGCGTTGGAGATGGCGCGCATCGCCGAGGATCTCGGTTTCGATTCCGTTTGGATCCCGGATCATGTCGAGAACGCACACCTCGACCGCTCAAAGCCGATCCTTGAGTACTGGACGGCGATGACTGCGATCGGCGCACTGACGAAACGCGTGCGTTTGGGCGGCCATTCGATCAACAACACGTTCCGCCATCCCGGGCTCACGACCAAGATCGCCTGCACGCTCGACGAGATCACCGGCGGGCGCGTCATTCTGGCGCCCGGGTCGGGATGGTTCGCGGCGGAAGCCAAGGCTTACGGCTTCCATGAATGGTACGATGACGGCTTGAAACGGATTAAGCGACTCGACGAATGTCTTGAAATCTATCGTGGCCTGATCACCACCGACAGTGAAGACGGCTACAGTTTCGAGGGCGAGTTCTACACGCTCGAAAACGCGTTTTGTAATCCGAAACCGCCGCAAAAGCCTTACCCGCCGATCTGGATAGCGGGCGACTCGCCGCCGACGCAGGAATTGATGATGAAGCACGGCGACGTGTGGTTCATGTATTCGAAGGCACCGGCCGTGGTGAAGGAACTGGTCGACGGCATGAAGACGAAGCTCACAGGCCGCCCGTGGGAGACGGCGATTTCGACTGTCGGCTTGTCTGGCACGACCGAGGCGGAGACGATGAAATGGGCGACCATGTACGCGGAAGAGCGTAAGCACCGCTTCCCGGTTCCGCCGACGGTCGACGATATTCTGGAATCCAACCTGCTCGGCGACGAGGCGCGGGTGTGCGACCGTATCGACGAGTGGATCGACGCCGGGGTCACCAACATCGTCGTGCAGCCGATGCCGCCGATGGAAGGTATGCGTTTCATCGGCGAGAAGATCCTGCATCGTTACAGTTAGGCTTTGTCGACGATTCCGGCGATGGTTTCGGCGGTGCCCGCCGACAATGTCCAGCCCAGGTGTCCGTGCCCGGTGTTATAGAAGACACCCTTTTCCCGGCCGGGCCCGAGCATCGGCGTCATGCTCGGCATCATCGGGCGAAGCCCTGTCCAGGTTGCTGTTTCATTGGCGATCAGGCGCGGAAAGTGTGCCTTGGCCCAGTGTTCCAGCACGGCCGCGCGCGCCGGATCGATGCTGAGATCGGCGCCTCTGAATTCCGCGAGCCCGGCGATCCGGACACGATTGCCGCGGCGGCTGGTCACGATCTTGGCTGCTTCGTCGAGTAACGCCACTTCCGGCGCTCCGTCCATTGCCGTTTCCGGGGCGATGCCGAGGGTAAGCGAGTAACCTTTCACCGGATAGACGTTGACGCTGTCGCCGAGCATCGCCGCCAAGCGCCGCGAGCCGACGCCTGCGCAAATCACCACGTTGTCGAAGTTCGCCGCCTCATCGTTCTCAAGGGTGAGCCGGACTTTGCCATCCATTACCGAGATGGCTCGAATGCCGGTGCCAAGGTGCGTCCGCGCGCCGCGGGCCCGGCAGATATCGAGCAAACCCTGCGAGAATTTGTGTACGTCGCCGGAGAAATCGCCGGGGGTGAAGAACCCACCGTAATAATCGCCCGAAAGCGCCGGTTCGATGGACTTGATTTCGTTCGGTGTCACGGCGCGCCGCTCGAGCCCGCACGCAGTGAACCCCTCGTTGGCGCGCGCCGCGGTCTCGAACTGCGCCTTTGTTGCGTAAACATGCATTAATCCGGTTTCGCGCATGTCGAAGTCGATGCCCTCGCGCTGGGCGATGTCCCTTAGGCATTCCCGTGAATGGAGCGCCATCCGTACCAGGCGTTCGGTGTTCTCGGATTGGCGCAGACTCTCACGCGCGAACGCGGTGAACCAACTCAGCTTGTGCCAGTCGGGTCTGACGCCAATGCGAAGCGGCGCGTCCGGCGCGAACATCGCCCTTAAGGCAGTGCGGACCGTGTGCCAGTTGTTCCAGACCTCGGCGTTGGAGACGGAAATCTGCCCGCCGTTGGCGAACGAGGTCTCCATCGCCGCCTGGTCGTTTTTGTCGAACAGACAGACCTCGTGACCAAGCCGGTTGAGGTGATAGGCAGTAAGGACGCCGGTCACGCCGGCGCCGATGATTGCAATTCGGGACATGAAGCTTTGCTTGCCATATGGCCGAGGCGGGGTCACGCGGAACCGTACACAAGCGGGTCCGGGGATGCGACCGCAACCGGGTCATCTCCCTCTATCGATCTCATCGATTGATGTATTTAATATATTTATTAGAATGATGATGCGTGATCGTATATCGATTTCATTCATTCGACCAACGCACAAGGATGGGAGCACACCTGTGGAGGATATATCCGTACTTTCCCGTGAAATCGGGATGCTGGTTTTCGATCAATACGGCACCGTCGTCGACATGCAGAAGGGTCTAACCGAAATTGCGGCACCGTTTTTGAAAAAAAAGGGCTGGGACGGCGAGGCGCACCGCTTCGTCACGTGGTGGCGGCGCACGCATTTCGAAAACTCGATGATCGACGCGCTTTGCGATCGGGGACACACGCCATACCGGCAGATCGGACACCGTGCGGTATCGTTCGTGATGGACCGCTGCGGCATTGAATATACACAGGAAGAGGTCCGCTGGTTGGTCGGAGAAATCGAGAACCTGAAGCCGTTCCCGGACGTGCTGGACGCGCTCGCGAAACTCCGAAATGCGGGTTTTAAACTGGCGATCCTGTCGAACGGCGACCGCGACATGCTGGAGGCGGCAAAACCGCATATCGGCTTCGAGATGGATTATACGATCTCGGTCCAGGAGTCGGGGTACTTCAAACCGGCATGGCAGACCTATGCCTCGGTCGAGGATCTCACCGGTGAGGAACGTTCGAGTTGTCTGTTCGTCGCCAACCACGCTTTCGACTGCATTGGCGCCAAGGCGTTCGGCATGCGCACCGCCTTCATCGACCGTCGCAAGCGACCGTTCGGCGAAACGCCGCATCAGCCGGACCTGATCGTTGAGGATTTCAAGAGCCTCGCCGCCGCGTTGACGGGCGGGTGACAGCTTGATGGGGACGCTATGAACCTTCGAAAGATCGATCTCAACCTGCTGGTCTATTTCGACGTGTTGATGCAGATGCGGCATGTCTCGCGGGCGGCCGCGTATCTCGGCGTCGGGCAACCGGCGATGAGTGCCGCGCTCGGCCGGCTGCGCGAACTGTTCGAGGATCCGCTGCTGGTCCGCCAGGGCCACGAGATGGTGCCGACGCAGCGTGCCCTCAATCTGGAAACCGAGGTCAAGAAAGTCCTGCGTGGGATCGAAAATGTGATCGAACCCCCGGACGCATTCGATCCCGCAGAAAGTGCGCGGGCGTTCCGACTGCGGATGTCCGATTTGCTGACGTTTCTCGTCCTGCAGGATTTTGCTCGGAAGCTCGAAGAATCGGCGCCGGGGGTCACGCTCACCGTCGACCATTTCGCGCCCGATGAAACAGCCGATGCGCTGACCGGTGACAAGATCGACGTCGCGATCAGCACCGGGCTGGACGTGACGAAGTCGATCCGGAAGGCCGATCTTTACGAGGATTCGGTTGTCTGTATCGCGCACCGGGACCTGAATGTATCCACGGCTTTGGAATCCGCCGAGGCGTTCTCGCAGATGCCACAGGTGCGGGTATCGCAAAGCCCGCTCGACGACCGGTTTACCGACCACAACCTGCAGAAGATCGGGCTGGAAAGAAACGTCCGCATCACGGTCCCGCATTGGCTGTCGGTTCCGGAAATCCTGTGCGCGACACCGCTGATTGCCACCGTACCCCGAACATTCGCGCTTCGGGTTGCGACGCGCCACCCGATTGCGATCCACCCTATCCAGATATTCGACACGATGTTCTCATGGTCGATCTACTGGCATCACCGCTACGACGGTGACCCCGCGCATCGCTGGCTGAGGGACAGTCTGGGCGACAGTTGCGTTCGTCAGCTCAGGCAGGCGGGCGCTACGGAAGAACGGGCGACGGACGCTTGAGTCATTATGGGGGGGATGGTCGTTTCTAAAATGCCGCGACACGGCAGGCGTCGGTCGGCTTCGGAAGTTACTTATATGATTTTTCGTTGAATTGCAGGACATTGCACGGACGGATCATGTGGCGCCGTATTTGGGGGATGCGGGACATGGGCGAGTAGAGACATCGTGCATCCGGATCATCGGCGCGCGGCTTCCTCTTGCCTTACCTCAAGGTGCGTTGAAGGACCTCCGAATGAACGAGTTGTTGCGCAGCATCGAAAATTTCATCCGTTTCGTCGGCCCCGGACAAGACTCGTCACAGGCGCTGCCGGTCTCGTACGACCCTTATCTTGTCGGTTTATCCATCGCAATTGCGGTATTAGCGTCCTATGCGGCGTTCGTGTTGGCCATGCAGATGCGCGCAGGTACCCGGCAGTGGGAACGTCTTGTGTGGCTGGGGTGCGGGGCGCTGGCACTTGGCGGCGGCACTTGGACGATGCACTTCCTTGGAATGCTCGCATGGCAAGTCTCCATGCCGGCGAGTTATGACGCCGTTATCACCGCACTTTCTGTTGTGCCTGCGGTGACGGCGGGCGCCATCTCGCTTTACGTCATCGGGTATTTGAGCGCGGGTCGATTCATCGACAGCATGATCGGCGGCGCGCTGATGGGTGTCGGTATCGGGGTGATGCACTATGCCGGGATGGCGGCGCTCAGGATGGAGGCGCTGGTCCTCTATGACCCGGTTATGTTCGCCGTTTCGATCGCGGTCGCCGTCGGTTTCTCGACGGGCGCGCTGCACCTGGCGGCTCTCGCAATCAACAAATCCGACGGTCGGAAAATCCATTCCGGTATTGTCGGCGCGGCGATGCTGATGGGGGTAGCGATTTCCATCATGCACTACACCGGTATGGCAGCGTCCTTCTGTTTCGCCGCCTCGAATATCGAGGTCAACGGTGTCGATGTGCATGGTCTGGCGTTTATCGTCGGTTTTGCTGCCCTGTTGTTGTTGACGTTGGCGATCATCGCCAGTCAGGTCGTGCAGCGGCTTCGTGTGATTCCCATGCTGGAGTGCGAAATTACTAAGCGCCGTGAAATCGAGGAAGAGTTGCGCCTTAACCGTGAGGCACTCAGGCGCAGTCATGAGGAACTCGAGGAGCGGGTCCAGCAGCGTACGCAGGAGTTGTCACAGGAAATCAACGAGCGCAAGCGGATCGAGGCCGAGCTTGTGCTGGCGATGCGCGATGCCGAAAAGGCGAACCGCATGAAGTCGGCATTCCTTTCGCACATGAGCCACGAGTTCCGTACGCCGCTGAACGGGATTATCGGCTATCTGGAGCTGCTTTCAACCGATGCCAGCAAGACGTATACGCACGAGAAGGTTCAATCGATCGTTGTCGAAATTCACAAGGCGAGCATGCATCTCGCTACTCTGATCAACGATGTGCTCGATCTGTCGCGCATTGAGGCCGGTATGGAGGAGGTGCGTAAGGAGAGTTTTGATCTGACTGCCGCTATCGGTAAATGTTTCGATCTGGTGCACATTGTTGCCGAAAAAAAGGATATCGCGATTCGCCTGACAGAACATGTATCCCCCATCAACGTCAGTTGCGATTCCAAGCACTTTCGGCAAATCCTGATCAACATTCTGTCCAATGCCATCAACTACACGGCGCCCGGCGGAGATGTGCATGTCGAGACGGATTTCGATTCGGACGGCTTCGCCGTCATCAGGGTTACCGACACCGGGTGCGGCATTCACCCCGACGAGATCGAGCGCGTCTTCCGGGAATTCGAGCGTTCCGACAATGCTCTGCTCAGCACCAGTAGTGGCACCGGTCTCGGATTGCCGCTGACAAAGCGTCTGGTCGAGATGAACGGTGGATCCATCGGCCTTACCAGCGAGGTCGGCGTCGGCACTACCGTAACGATTCGTTGCCGCCCGAGCCTGAGGCAGGCTGCGCTAGACGCGGGGCCGCTTATGGAGCGGGCCTCCGCCTGAGATTTTAGCCAGGTGCGGAGATTGATAACGTCTCCGCCGCGCCGACGAACTCGCTCAACACCCGCGACCGGTTCAGCCGGCTCCAGACCAGGACCGTCTCTACCTTGAAGTCTTCGTGCGCAATCTTGCTGATCGTGACCGGTCCGGCGAGGGTTTCAGCCAGGCTCTCCGGACACACCGTGATGCCGAGGCCCGCCGCGACAAGACCGCTCAAAGCCAATGTATTGGATGCTTCCTGCTTGATCCTGAACTGTAATCCCCTGGCGTTGAACAACTCGGTCAGGCGCCAGCGGTAAAACTCCCATTCGCTCAGGTCGCCGAGCACCAGATCGTGCCGGCAGACATCGTCCGGGGTGATTTCGAATTTTCTGGAAAGTGGATGATTGTGCGGCATTACCGCATATAACGGCTCCGATTTGACCAGCCGAGTCGCGAAATCGGAATGATCGAAAGGACCGATCATATAGCCGACGTCGATCTCGCCGTGCGAAATCGCGACCTTCTGGCGTTGCGTGCCGATATACTGGAGAGAAACATCGACGTCCGGGTGCTGGCGCTGAAACCGGGCTACTGCGAGCGGCATCAGTTTCGGCGCGGCAAAGGCCATGTAGGCGATCCTGAGCCTGCCCGATTTGCCCTCGGAGATCCGACGGGCAGCCGCGGTAGCGCGCGTATAGTCGCGCAGCAGATCGATGCTTCTGTCGTAAAGTTCACGGCCGGCCGGCGTCAGTAAGACCTCACGCGTGGTGCGTTCGAAAAGCGGAAATCCGTTGATGTCTTCAAGCTTTTTGATGCGCCGGGTTAGCGCCGAGCGGTCGACATTCAGGATTTCGGCGCTACGGCGGAAACTCAATTCTTGCGCTACAATTACGAAGCTGTGTAGTAATTCTATCCCGTCATCGCGCATTAAATCATCCTAAGATATTGAAATATAATAGTTAACTATTGTTGTTGTAAACGCAACAATATTTGCGAAACCACCAATTCTCCAAAGTTTCGAGATGCGTCACCGTGTGTCTGAGCGCTGGCACCGCACCCTGCGGTCAGCGTCCGCGAAACAGAAATCCGGCAGGGCCGGCAGATGGAGGACACATGGACGGGATCGATACCAAGGAACTGGACCGGATGCTGAAACAGGCATTCGATGCCTCGACCAAGATTTATCAGGAACGGGGCTTCCAGCGCCGCATCGGGTTCGGCAAGAAACCGGCGCTGATCAGCGTCGACCTCGCCAACGCCTGGACGCGGCCCGGCAATCCGTTCACGTGCGATCAGGACGCGATGGACGACGAGATCATCCCCGGCATGCAGAAGCTTCTGGAGGCCTGCCGCGCCAACGGTC
>MDSW01108983.1_pt1 | contig 23984 bp, 25 predicted proteins | sample 811171 | NCBI WGS metagenome assembly MDSW01 (sample SAMN05326641, study PRJNA326480) | marine metagenome | isolation source: seawater | place: Atlantic Ocean: North West | collected 2012 | reverse complement strand
TGAGTGATAAAAAATATATTCCTTTTAAAGTTAAAGATATTTCCTTGGCTGAATGGGGAAGAAAAGAAATTAGATTAGCTGAAGCAGAGATGCCAGGGCTTATGGCTCTTCGTAAAGAGTATGGTAATTCAAAGCCTCTTAAAGGTGCTAGAATAGCTGGATGTCTTCACATGACTATACAAACTGCTGTTTTAATTGAAACTCTTGTTGAGTTAGGGGCAGACGTTACATGGAGTTCTTGTAATATATTTTCTACCCAAGATCATGCAGCAGCAGCGATTGCAGCAGCTGGCATCCCAGTTTATGCATGGAAAGGAATGAACGAAGAAGAATTTGAATGGTGCATTGAACAAACCATATTTTTTGGTCAAAATAAAGAACCTCTTAACATGATATTAGATGATGGAGGAGATTTGACCAACTTAGTTCTTGATCATCATCCAGAACTAGTAGCTGGCATAAAGGGTCTTTCAGAAGAAACTACAACAGGAGTACATAGGTTATATGAAAGAGTCAAGAATGGAACTCTACCGCTACCGGCCATTAATGTTAATGATTCTGTTACTAAATCCAAATTTGATAATAAATATGGATGTCAAGAAAGTGCAGTAGATGCAGTACGAAGAGCTACTGACATTATGATGGCAGGAAAAAGAGTAGTAGTTGCAGGATATGGAGATGTTGGAAAAGGAACTGTTGCTTCTTTCTCTGGCGCTGGCGCTATAGTCACTGTTGTAGAAATTGATCCTATATGTGCTCTGCAAGCTTCTATGGATGGTCATGAAGTTAAAAAAATGAAAACTGCCATTGTTAATGCTGATATTATTGTAACTGCAACTGGTAACAAAGATATACTTAAGGAAGAACACTTTAGAATGATGAAAGACAAAGCTATAGTTTGTAATATTGGTCATTTTGATAATGAAATCGATATGGCTTGGTTAAATAAAAATTATGGCCACACTAAAGACGAAATTAAACCTCAAGTTGATTTGTATAATATTGACGGAAAAGATGTTATTGTGTTAGCTGAAGGTAGGTTAGTTAATTTAGGTTGTGCCACTGGTCATCCTAGTTTTGTTATGAGCAACTCTTTTACAAATCAAACTTTGGCTCAACTTGAATTATGGATAAATACCGACAAGTATGAAAATAAAGTATACATGTTACCAAAACATCTTGATGAAAAGGTTGCTAAACTTCATTTGAATAGCCTAGGTGTAGAATTGGATGAACTTAATGATGACCAAGCAAAATATATAGGTGTAAATGTTGAGGGTCCGTATAAGCCAGAATACTACAGATATTAAATAAGTGAAAAAAGTTAATATTTCAGTGATTGGACTTGGCTATGTTGGTTTACCACTAGCTGTTGAATTCTCAAAAAAATATAAAACGATAGGTTTTGATATTAATAATCAAAGAATTGAAGAATTAACTAATTTATACGATTCAACAGATGAATGCTCAAGTGACGAACTTAAGAATGCAAATAATTTAATTTATACCTCGAACATTAATAATTTAAAGAATTGTAATGTACACATTATAACAGTTCCAACCCCAATTGATAGCTTTAAATCTCCAGATCTTTCATATTTGATAGATGCAACAAAAAAAATAGCATCAATTTTAAAGAAAGACGATATTGTAATTTATGAAAGTACGGTTTATCCTGGTTGTACTGAAGAGCAGTGTGTTCCAATATTGGAGCAATATAGTGGACTAAAATACAATAAGGACTTTTTTTGTGGTTATTCGCCTGAAAGAATAAACCCAGGTGATAAGATTAATAGACTAACCAACATAATGAAAGTGACATCAGGATCAAATAAAAAAACAGCTCAGTTTGTTGATTTTCTATATAAATCAATTATAAAAGCAGGTACCCATTTAGCTAGTTCAATAAAGGTTGCTGAAGCTAGTAAAGCAATTGAAAATGCACAAAGAGATGTTAATATTTCTTTTATTAATGAGCTATCTATAATTTTTGAAAAGATTGGTATTGACACACAAGAGGTCCTAGATGCTGCTGGCACTAAATGGAATTTTATTAAACTAAAACCAGGACTAGTTGGAGGTCATTGTATTAGTGTAGATCCATATTATTTAGCGCATAAAGCTGAGTCTTTAGGGTATTACCCTGAGGTAATTTTGAGTGGAAGAAGAGTTAATGATAGTATGCCCGAGTTTATAGCTAATAATTCTATTAAACTATTATTAGAAAAAAATATTATTGTCAAAGATTCTAAAGCATTAATTCTTGGTATAACTTTTAAAGAAAATTGCCCTGATACTAGAAACACAAAAGTTCCTGAGGTTTACTCACATCTTAAAAGCTATGGATTTAAAAGAGTTGATATTTATGATCCTCACGCAAACTATGATGATGTAAAGAGCATTTTTAATATTAATTTATGCAATAAACTTGTTAAGTATGAATTGATTATTCTTGCTGTCGCTCACGATAGTTTTAAAATAATCAATTTACAGGATTTAAAAAGCACAAAAGATTCAGTAGTTTATGATCTCAAGTGTTTTTTTGATGCAAATAAAGTAAATAAAAGATTATAAGGTGAAAAAATTCTTTGTTCATGAAAGCTCTTTTATTGATGATGGGGCAAAAATAGGAGAGGGTACAAAAATCTGGCATTTTTCTCATGTAATGACCGATTCAATTATTGGTAAGGATTGTAACATTGGTCAAAACGTATTAATATCTCCGAAAGTTATAGTTGGAAATAATGTAAAAATTCAAAATAATGTTTCGCTGTATACTGGGGTTATTTGTGAGGATAATGTTTTTCTTGGACCATCAATGGTTTTTACTAATATTATTAACCCTAGAAGTGAAGTTGTAAGAAGAAATGATTATGTTAAAACTCTGGTAATGAAAGGTGCTTCTATTGGAGCAAATGCTACTATAATATGTGGAAATACTATTGGAAAGTATGCAATGGTTGGAGCTGGCTCGGTTGTTACTAAAAATATCCCTGATTATTCAATATTTGTGGGAAATCCCGCAAAACAAATTGGTTGGATTTCTGAATATGGACATAAAATGCATTTTGGTGATAATGGAATTTTTAAATGTGAATATTCAAACAAAGTTTATAAATTGACAAATAATAAAGTTAAAATAACAAATGAATAAAAACTTTGCGCTAATTGGAGTATCGGGATATATTGCTCCTAGGCATTTAAAAGCCATAAAAGACACTAATAATAATTTAGTTGCTGCATTGGATCCATTTGATTCTGTTGGTATAATGGACAGTTTTTTTCCTAATACTGACTTTTTCATCGAGCCTGAACGTTTTGATCGTCATCTAGAAAAATTAAAATATGAAAAAGAGGTTGAATTAGATTACGTTAGTATATGTACACCCAATTATTTGCATGATTCTCATATAAGAATGGCACTTCGAAGAGGTGCAGATGCTATTTGTGAAAAACCATTGGTATTAAATCCTTGGAATTTAGATGCATTACAAAAAATGGAGAAGGAATCAGGGCAAAAAGTTTGGAATATTTTGCAATTAAGATTACACCAAAGTATTATTGATTTAAAATCAAAAGTCGATGCAGCTCCAAAAGACAAAGTATTTGATGTAGATTTAACTTATTTAACTTCCAGAGGAAGCTGGTATTATACATCCTGGAAAGGAGATAAATATAAATCTGGAGGAATTGCAACCAATATTGGGGTCCATTTTTTTGACATGCTATCCTGGATTTTTGGGAATATGAAAGAAAATATAGTTCATATACAAACTCATGATAGATCATCAGGTTATTTAGAGTTTGAAAGAGCTAGAGTTCGATGGTTTTTATCAATTAATTATGACTTAATTCCAGATGAAATAAAGGATTTAGGTCAAAGAACTTATAGATCAATTCATGTTGAAGGTGAAGAATTAGAATTTTCAAGTGGATTTACAGATTTACATACACGAGTTTACGAAAGTATTTTAGGAGGTTATGGGTTTTCTTTGAATGAAGCTAGGCAAGCAATTGAGATAGTTCATACAATTAGGAATTCCAAGCCAATTGGTTTGAAAGGAGAATATCACCCTTTTGCACGTAAAAAATTAGGGAAACATCCATTTAATTCTAGTTATTAATACATATTTATAATTATTTTATGAATAGATATAATTGTAATTGAAAATTAAAAAATATTAAATAAATGAAATTAAATGAAATCACAACAGCACTAGTTATAGCACCTCACACGGACGATGGAGAATTTGGTTGCGGAGGAACAATAGCTAGGTTAATCAATGAAGGAATTACGATTCATTATGTTGCTTTCAGTGCTTGTCAAAAATCTGTTTTACCTCAGTACTCACCCGATATATTGATAACAGAGTTAAATGATGCAACAAAAGTTTTGGGTATAAAAAAAGAAAACTTACACTTACTTGAATATGATGTTAGGACATTTAATTCTAAAAGACAAGAGATTTTAGAAGATATTATAATTTTAAAAAATAAAATAAAACCAGATTTAGTGTTTATACCTTCTTTAAATGATATTCACCAAGATCATTCAACAATTGCAATAGAGGCAGTTAGAGCATTTAAGTTCACCAATATTTTATCTTATGAAATTCCATGGAATAATTTTTCTTTCACTAATACAAGTTTTTTCATATTGAATGAAAATCATATCAATATTAAAATAAGTGCATTAAAAAAATATAAATCCCAAAAACATAGATCATATGCCAATGAAGAGTTCATAAGATCCTTAGCTAGAACTAGAGGAGTACAAATTGGACAGAAATATGCTGAGGTTTTTGAAGTAATTAGGTCTATAAACTAAAATATATGAAAATAAAGATACAAGATCTTTTAAAAGATATAATTTATATTAAATACTCTGGTCCTAAAAATCAAATTATTGATAAACTTGTTAGCCTAAATGAAATTAATGGAACAAGCCAAGCTATATGTTGGTGCAGTGAAAAAAACTCAAAAATCTTAAGTAAAATAAATACTTCATCCATAGTAATAGTTAACTCAAATATTAATGAAGATTTGTTAAAAAATGTAAATTATCTCATGGTTGAAAAACCAAGATTAATTTTCCAACAAATTTTAACCAAATATTTTGTATCTCCTAGATTAAGTAATATTAGCTCATCTTCAATTATCTCCTCTGATTGTTCAATTGGTAAAAATGCTTTTATTGGACATAATGTAATTATTGAAAAAGGTTGTACTATAGGTAACGATGTGGTTATAATGCATAATAGTGTAATCATGGAAAATACAATAATCGGGAATAATGTTAATATTGGTTGTAATAGTACAATTGGGGGTACTGGTTTTGGTTATGAAAAAAATTTGGAAGAAGAATATGAGTTAATACCACATATCGGGAATGTTATTATAAGAAATAATGTAGATATTGGCAATAACACATGTGTTGATAGGGCCGTATTAGGAAGTACACTTATTAATGAAAATGTAAAAATAGACAATCACGTTCATATTGCTCATAACGCAGCTATAGGTAAGAATAGTATTGTTACTGCAGGAACAGTTATATCAGGAAGTGTTAAAGTTGGTGAGAGCTGCTGGTTAGGCCCTAATTCTACAATCAATAATAAAGTCTCAATGGCTGATTTTTCTACCTTAGGTATTGGAAGTGTTTTACTAAAAACAAAAATAAATAAGGGAACCTATTTTGGAATTCCAGCTAAAAAAATTTAAATGTGGGTGCTGAAATTAAAAATATTGAATTTATTACACCAAGTATTAGATTAACAAATGATGATCTTAAGAAGGAGTTTGAAGATTATAATTTTAAAAGGTTTGAATCTAGAGTTGGAATTAGCCAAAGATATATAGTTGGTAAAAATGAGTCAACTTTATCTTTAGCAGAGAAAGCAATTAAAAAGCTATTAAGTACATCTACTTTAAAAAGAAAAGATGTACATTACGTTATTCTATGTACTCAAAGCCCAGAGTATAAGCTTCCAACTACTGCATGTATGCTTCAAGATCGATTAGGTTTAAATAAAGATGTCGGAGCTTTCGATTTTAATTTAGGTTGTTCAGGATATGTTTATGGACTATTTCTTGCAAAAAAAATTGTATGTAAAGAAAAGAAGAATCTAATATTAGTTACATCTGAAACATACTCTAAATTCTTACATCCAGAAGACAGATCTAATAGATCAATTTTTGGAGATGCTGCAACAGCTACATGGATTCAATATTCAGAAATAGATTCAATCAAAGAATTCGTTTTAGGCACTGATGGTAGTGGTTTTGATAAACTAATTATAAAAAATGGAGGATGTAAATATCCATTTGATCCTTCACCTGAAAAAATAAGTTATGGATCTGATAATGCTTATACTCAAAACCATCTTTATATGGATGGACCTGAAATATATAATTTTACATCTACTAAAATTCCTCAGCTGATTAAGGATACTTTGACTAAAAATAACGTAGACAAAAAAGATATTAATCAATTTATTTTACACCAGGCTAACAAAATACTATTGAATCAGATTAGAGTTTCACTGGAAATTCAAAAAGAAAATTTTTATATTAATTTAAATAAATATGGAAATACAGTTTCAAATACAATTCCCATAGCATTAAAAGAATATCTTGATGAAAATAAAAATGGTAACAAACAAAAAAATATTATTTTGACCGGTTTTGGAGTTGGTTTATCATGGGCTAGTTGTCTAATTAAAATTTAAAAAATGAATATTATAAAATCATTGAATGAGTGTCTTTCTTTAGAAAAAGAATTAAAATTTGAAGAAAATTTTAGAGATCATGATGAATGGGATTCAATGACTCAAATAATTCTTTTATCCTGTTTATCTGAAAATTTTTCAATTAAAATAAATTCGGAACAATTAAAAAAATATAATTCCGTAAAGGATATATTTGATCATTTATATAATTAAACAACTAAAATTGTATAAATCAAAAAAAAGAATAATTAAGTTTTGAAGTTGGATAAAACAAACTAATAATCCCAAGCTTAAATAATATTTTTTTAAATCCTTTGATTTTATTTAAAAAATGATTGCAATTAATTTTAAAATTTTTACTGAAAATTTATTATTACTTAGTATTTTTTTTTCTGGTTTTTTATTTCTGGGCTATACTTTTCAGCATGACATTATTTTTTTATTATTTAGCATTGTATTTTTAAACAATAAAAGAATTTTAATTAATAAAAATTTAGTAAACTTTCTGTTTATATTTTTAATAATTAATTCTGTTAGAGGATTCATAAACTTTAATTTTGATTTCCAAAAACTTAGATGGGTTTTATTTTTTTTAACAACTTTTTTATTTCTAACCTATATATCACATACTAGTTTTACGTTTAGTAATAATTTTAATAAAAAACTTATTAAAATCCTCGTACTTAAAAATATAATTTATTTAATTTTTGGTATTTCTGCAGAGATTATTGGAATTAGTAGGTTTGAACTTCAACCAGGACACTCACATTCTTTTTTATTTGGAACTACTGCTTATTTTTTATTCACAAATATCTTTTTTTTAATTACTGTAAATGATTTAAAAAAAGTTAAATATTGGAAAAAACTAATCATATCAACACTATTATTAACTGTAGCAATTTATTATGAATCTAGAGTCTCATTAATGGTTACCCTTTTATTTATGCTATTACTTTTTTTTGAATTTAAACTCAAAAAATTAATTCCATTAATTTTACTTACCCCAATTGTTATTTCAATTTTAGCTTCTTATATAAAATTTTCAGATTTTTTAAAAATTTACAACACTGTTGTATCTCCATATGAGTCTACTCTTGGCGCAAATGATTTTGACAGATTTTCACACATAGTTGGAGCTTCAAACTTTGTGTTTGATTTTAATAATTTTCCTTATAATCTCATAGGTTATGGAGCTAGAACAAGTTCGTTTACCATTGGTAATGAAATAATAAATTATTTTGGATCTATCGGTGTAGATTTTAAATTTTTTAAAGAGTCAGATTTCTTAAATATAGGAACAAACAGTTATAGCGGATTATTAATGGATAATGGATTGATTTTTCTAATAATTTTATTATTAATATTATATAATATTGTACGTATCAGTTTTACAAGGGATAATACATTAAACATTTTATCTTTCACAGTTTGTTTTGTTTTATATTTATTTGTAATAGATCTTAGAGACTTACCAATATTGTATTTATTTTTATCCTCAACCGTACTTTTTAAATTATATAGAAATGAGAGTAAAGTTTAATTAGATTTATATAGATAAATTTCTAATCAAAAATTAAATATGTTTGTGCGATTTAAATATTTATTAACCAAATTCAAATGGAAATTTTTTTGGATTTTAAGAGAAAAATCAGAGGCAAAAAAATATTTACATAATACAAATTTAGAACACAGAAAAATTTTGGCAGAAACTGTTAAATCACTAAAAGTTCAAAATCTTTTGGATGTTGGTTGTGGAAATGGGTCAAATATTTATGTTATTCAAAAATTTATTAATGATAGTAAAATACAATTTTATGGATTAGACCTAAGTTCTGCTTCAATTAGTGCTGCTAAGTCTCGTAAATATATTTTTCCTTATAGTGTAAATTTTATTCAAGTGGATCTTTTAAATTATTTCAAAAAAAATAAAACTAATTTTGATTGTGTTCTGTTTGATGCAATGTTGATGTACTTAACTCCAAAAGAATTATTTAGTGTATTGCAAAAAACCGCCCTGGTTTCAAAAAATTTGATAATTCACGAATTAAATTCAGATGCAGAAAGCAAAACAAGTAAAAACGGTTTTATACACAACTACAAACAAATTTTTAAATCATTAAATTTTATTTATAGCGAAGAAAAATCAACGAGAGAAGATCAGTTGTGGAAAAAATTTGGAAAATTATTTGTTGTTAGCACATCTTGATTGCTTAGAAAATATGTCTTCATTTAAAAATATTTATATTAGTCAAGCAGCCACTATAATTTCATTTGTTATATCTGCTCTACTACTTTTTATTAGCACTTATTTTTTGTCTGTAGATGATAGAGGAATTTTTGGACTAATTTATAGCCTTCCAGCTCTATTAATAACTTTTACGGATTTTGGGATTGCACCAGTTCTTATTAGATATTCTTCAATGAACAAGAATTTAGATAAATTATTAACATCTATTTTTCTTCTTCATTTAATCAGAATTATTGTAACAGTTTTGATTTCAGTATTTATTATTTTTTTCTTTGGTGAAGAATTATTTAAGGTTTCTAACATCTACTTATTTCTTGGTGTTCCTATCATATTAAGTTTATCGGTTAACTCCTTTTTATCCCCATATTTTTATGGTATAAATAAGGTTATTATTTATTACTTTTTTATAATAATTCCAAATTTAATTCTTTGTGTTTTTTCTATCTTATTATTAATTTTTGATTATTACAATTTATTGAATATATCAATAATTGCAGCAATGATTTATTCTATTCATTTTATGATAGTTACATATTTTTATTCGAGATCATTTAATATTAGAAATTATAAATTTTATAAAATTTTTTTTAAACTTTTAGATGAAGCTAAGTTTCTATTTGCTTCCAATATATTTAATTATGGATTTATGTATTTAATTCCAATAGTTTTAAACTATAATTTTGGTATAACTACATTGTCATATATATTATTTTCTATTGCTCTTGCTGATAAGCTTTTATTGGTTGGGGATTCAGTTGGTTATGAAATAATTAGAAAATTAAATGTTTTTAAAGATGATTCAACCTTAAATAATAAATTAAAATATTTTAAAAGTGTAGTTTTTTATATGATCCCAATTATTATTATTTCATCTATGCTAATTTATTTTGTAACTAAATATTTCTTCTTAGTTTATGTTTTTGAAAAATATTTACCAATATTAGACTTTTTCTATTTAATCATGATTTCTTTTGCAATTCAGGCTTTAATAAGAATTTATCAGCAGTATTATAATGGTCTTGGAGATACTAAGTTTACAATGAATATTTTAGTTATTAGCTCTATATTAAAGACGTTATGTTTGATTTTTGTAACTTCCAAAGTTACTACACTATTTTTATTATTTATTTTAATTGATTTTATTTTATTAACTTTTATAATTTCAAAAACTCATTTTAAAAAATGCTAAATAATTTATTATTCAGCTGCGTAATAGTTTCCTACAACAGAACTAAATATTTAAACTTGTTATTGAGTGATATCAGTAAACAGAAAATGTTACCAAATGAAGTTATAATAGTTAACAATGGCAATGAAATTATAATTGATAATTTTAATTTACCTGTAAAAATTATTAAAAACACTAAAAACAGTTTAACATCTGGCAGAAATTTAGGGTTAAAAAATGTAAAAAATAAATATGTTTTTTTTTTGGATGATGATATAAGAATTGAAGTTAATTATTTTAAGCAAATGCTTGATGATTATTTGTCTTTACTAAATTGTTTTGGATTACAGGCACACGTTGAGCAGCAATATAAACCTTCACTTAGATCAATAATTTTTAACTTTTTCAATTTATACACTCTTTCGGACAATTGCATAGTTAAGCCATCAGTTAATGTTACATATCCTATTAAAATGTATGATAAAAAAATTATTTCATGTCAGTGGATTTCTGGAACTAATCAACTCTATGAAACATCAAAATTGAAAGCCTATAAATGGGATGAAAAATTGACAAAATATTGTGATGGTGAGGATCTTGATTTTAGTTACAATCTTTTTTTAAATAATAAAAAACTTTTTTTAACATTCAATCAGTCAATTAAACATGACGAATCTTCTCCCTCAAGACTTAATTTAAAAGAACTTATTTACATGAGAGAAGTTTATGGGTTATATATTTTTTATAAATATTTTGATAAAAGTTCAGAAAAACTTACATATGCCTGGTCAAGATTCGGAAAAATTCTAATAGCATTAATTAATATTGTAAAAGGTTTAAAAATATATAATCTTTTAGAGTTTAAATATTTAATCAGTGCCTTATTTTTTGTTTATAAAGACAAAAAAAATATAAAATCTGGAAATCTAAATAAATTTAACAACAAGTTTAATTATAAATTTTAATGAAAAAATATAATTTTTATAACATTCATAATATTATTAGAATGTGTGTATCCAAAGATATATCATACGTAAATGACATAGATTCTCATCTTAACTTTTTTAAAGATAAATCTGGTTGGGAAAATCCAGAAACTAAATCTGATATAGTTATCAAATCCTTTGAATCATTTTCTTATGATGATTCAAGAAACGAGATATTCTTTGACGATTATGTTTTTAATAATAATTTTTTAATTAGATCTGCTACCAAATTTGCTGTTAATTTATCAAGTTCTAGATTAAAATTTTTTATGTCAAATTTAACTCTTCCAATCAATTTGATTCTGCAACTTGCTTTACTTAAAAAAGGATATTCATTTCTACATTGCGCAGCTATGTCTGTAGACAATAAATCTTTTTTGTTGCCTGCTTTTGGCGGCGTTGGTAAAACTTCAATAATTTCATCATTTGCCTCTGAGGGTGAAAAAATATTTGGAGATGATTTATGTATTATTGGAAATAATAGAGTTTATTCTTATCCCCAAGATATGTCAATTTATGAATATCACTTAAAGATATTTAACAACTTACCAAATATGGCATTTTCATATTTTAGAAAGAGAAATTTTATTAAATCATTAATTTTACCTTTTACATTTTTTGGTAAAAAGGCAAATAAATTGATAAACATCGTTTTGTCAAGATACTATCCAGAGGCCATAAATATTCCATTGGTTGATGTTTTTGGAAAAAAATGTATTTCTGATGCTCAGGATATTAATTATATAATCAAATTGAATAAAAGCTCTTATAATGATAGTTTAAAATTAGATAATTTAAATAAGGACAGGTTTGTAGAATTTTGTTCTTCTGTTGTCTTAAATGAGTGGAGTCATTACTACAATATTTTATTTCTTTTAGAGGCATCAGTTGCTAATAAAAATACTTTTAGTATTGAGAAGTTTTTCAAAGATACAAGTGATGTATTTAAAGAAAATTTTGATAATGCAAATTTATATGAGTTTAATATAAATTATAAAACTAAACCATCTGATATTAACAATAATTTTAAGAAAATATTAAATAGCTTAAAATGAAAATATTTATTTTATCGGATGGATATGCTCCTCATACAAGAAGATGGGTAAATTGGTTTGCAGAAAATAATCATAAAGTATTTTTAATTACTTTTAATTCTAAAGTCTTACCCAATTATTCTGAAAAAGTTGAAGAGATTTTTATTATTAACCCTAAATACATTGGTAGATTATATGTTGGCAAATTTATTGGTGTTTTGTTTTTATTAACAAGATTATTAATTAAGTATCTAATTGAAAAACCAGATTTAGTTCATTCTCATACATCAGGAGGATATGCCTGGGCTCCTTTTGTATTGAGACTTAAAAATAGATTTATTACACCTTGGGGCACAGATATTTTAGTTGACATAAATGAATCAAAAATCAATTATTTTTTTACAAGCAAGTCCTTGCAAAATGCAAAGTTTGTTACTACAGATGCGGAATTTTTTAAATCTAAATTATTAGAATTGGGAGTGAAGAATGAAAAAATTTATACTCACAATTTTGGAACAGATGTTAATAAATTTAAATCTAATTCAGTTAAATCGTATAGATCTATAAATACCGATGAATTGGTGGTTATTTCTACTCGCACACCTAATCCTGTTCATGATGTTAATTGCTATATTGAATGTATCCCACATGTTCTTAAAATAAAACCAAATATTAAGTTTATAGTTGTTGGTGGTGGTAGTGAATTAGATTTCTTAATAGAAAAATCAAAAAAATTAGGAGTTTTTAATAGTATTAATTTTACAGGAATGGTGGAAGAAGAAGAAATGATAAGTCTTTTGGAAAGTGCTCACGTTTATGTAAGTACGTCATTTATGGATGCTGGCCTTGCTGGTAGCACAGCCGAAGCAATGTCAATGAGCAAGCCTGTAATTAGTACAGATAATAGTGATAATAGACTTTGGGTACATGAAAATAAGGGAGGATATTTATTTGAGAATTCTGATAGCTTATCTTTAGCAAAAAAAATTCTTCTTTTTATTAATAATCCAAAAAAAATAGTTGAATATGGGTTGTACAACAGATCATTAATTGAATCAAAGTACAACACTGATATTGAGCTGAAATATGTAGAAGAACTGTACTCTGCACTTAAAATTCCAAAAAGATGAACTTAAAAAAATCAAGAATAATTTTTTGGGTTCATACATTTACTCCATCTATTATGAACTCAGGAGTATTTATGAAATTTTTTTTTAATTTCTATAAAAAAAACTACAACAATAATGTAATATTATTTTATTTAGGAAAAAAAATTAATCTTTTTGTTGGATTAAAAAGACTGTTAATTAAAACTAATAGAAATGATATTATACATGTACAATATGGTTCTTATTCTGGTTTTTTATGTAGCCTAATTCCTAGAAAAAAAATTTTGACAATTAGAGGATCTGATTTAATACCCCTTACTAATGGAAGTTTGTTAGAAAAAATTCATTCCTTTTTTGGAGTTTTTTTAACAAAAATTTCATTAAATAATTATAATAAGATTATTGTAATGTCACATAGAATGTTAAGAAAAATACCCTCTAAATTTCATTATAAAACTTGTGTTCTTACGGATCCTATCGACCAAAAAAAATTTGTATTAAAAAATAAAATTGAGTGTAGAAAAAAACACTTTCCTGAAATAGATTTAGATAAAATCTTAGTGTTATTTACGTCAATTGACATTAACAATCCAATAAAAAGATTTTCTTTAGCTAAAGACGCTGTAGAAAAGGTCAACTTGATTTCAGATAATAAATATTGTCTAGTAAGTGCAACAAATATTGACAATGATTCTATGGTTGAGGTTTATAATGCAGTTGATATTTGTCTTCTTACATCTACACATGAAGGCTGGCCGAATTGTATTAAAGAAGCTATGTCCTGTAATGTTCCATTTGTTGCAACTGATGTAAGTGATTTATCGATAATTGCAAATAAAACTCAAACTTGCTTTATTTCAACTGATAATCCTAAAGATATTTCTGAAAAAATTCTAAAAATTGACTTATCAATTAAAGAAAATTTAAGAAAAAAAATTTCATTTTTAGATAATAGTTTAATTTCATCAAAACTTGATGAATTATATTTTAGTTTATGAAAATTTGGATTGTTACAATTGGCGAACCTACTTTACTAGATTCTAAAAATCCAAGGTTATTAAGGTCAGCAATTTTAGCTAATAAATTAACCGAAAAAGAGGTAGATGTTACTTTTTTTAATTCTACTTTTGATCATACTCAAAAAAAACATAGGTTTTCAAAAAACACAGAAGTAAAGCATAAAGAATTTTTAAAATATTTCTTCTTAAAATCAACAGGTTATAAAAAAAACATTTCACTTTTAAGACTTATAGATCATTTTTTTATTGCCAGAAATTTTAAGAATGTAATTAATAAATTAGCAGTACCCGACTTAATTTTTTGTTCAATGCCAACTATTGAACTTGCATATTACTCAGCAAAATTTGCTGAAAAAAATCGTATTCCATTAATTATTGATATTAGAGATTTATGGCCTGATAATTTTTATGTTAATAAAAAAAATAAATTCTTAAAATTTATTTTTAAATCTATTTTTTCTATTTCAAACAGTAGATTGAAATATGCTTTATCCAGTTGTTCATCAATTACTGGTATTACTGATTCTTTTGTTAGTTGGGGTGAGTCAAAAACTAAAAAAAATAAATATTTAAATAATCAATCATTTTTTCTTACTAAACCCTTCAAACCTAATTCTAAAGAAAATTTAAATAAAGCCAGAATTTTCTGGGATAAGTTAGGTGTTAATGAAGATGACTTCAACATATCTCTATGTGTTAGTTTTAGTAGTGCCCTTGATTTTGATACGATAATTGAATCTGCTGTTATTCTAAGTGAAAAGAAAATTAATGTAAAATTTATTTTATGTGGAATTGGAGAGTTACTTGAAGATTGTAAGAAAAAAGCTTCTGGTTTAAAGAACATATTGTTCCCAGGTTGGATTAATAGTTCAGAAATTGAAATATTAATGTTAAGATCTAAATTTGGAATACTGCCTTATAAGAATTTTTTTGATTTTAAGATGAGTATACCCAACAAAGTTAGTGAGTATTTTTCATATGGATTACCACTGCTTACCTGCCTTAAAGGAGATGTTGAAAAACTTATTTTAAATAACAATTGTGGAATTATTTATAAAGAATCTGATTCTTTAGATTTATCAAAAAAAATAATTTATCAATTAGAAAATTATGATAGTTTCGGCTATAAAGAAAAATCATCAGATCTATACAACAAAAAATTTAAAGCTGATAAAATTTATGAAAATATGTGTAATCATATATTCAAAATAAATAGAGACTTTAATTTAAGAGAGCAAGAATCTTTTTAAATGATGTAATTTATTTTACTAAAGCAATAAATTAATTTAATAGTTTATTGTAATTAAAAACTAACTAAATTTGCAGATAATAATTGTTGATTAATTTAATTTTTTTTTGTTAAAAAATTATAATTCACAGATCATAAAAATTTGAGTATTAATACGTATTCATATGTCACAGAAACACCAGGTTCTTTTGCTACAAAAGAACAGTTATCTATGATATTAACACGATACAATTTGGCTAAAAAATACTGCGAAAATAAAGATGTTTTAGAAGTTGCATGTGGTTCTGGAATTGGTATTTCTTATTTAAATGAAATAGCTAAATCGGTATCTGCATGTGACATTGACTCTACTCTCGTAAATATTACAAAAAATAACATAAAAAATATTGAAAATGTTGATGTTAAGGTAGGAGACGCTCAGAATTTACCATATTTAGATAAATCATTTGATGTTGTAATTATTTTTGAGGCAATTTATTATTTAGATGATTTTAAGAAATTTTTAGATGAAGCAAATCGAGTGTTAAGAGCTGAGGGTTTAATAATAATTTCAAGTGTAAATCCAGAATGGCATGGATTTAATCCTAGCCCTTTTTCTACTAAATATTTTAATTTAGACGAATTGAATTCTTTTTCTAATAGTCTTTTACCCTTTAAAAACTTATGTTCTTTTTATGGATATAATAATAAAATAAACTATTCTAATTTTTTAATATCTATAATAAAAATATTGGCAGTAAAACTAAATATAATGCCTAAGACTATGAGTGGAAAAAAAATATTAAAAAAAATATTTTTAGGAAAATTATATACTATTCCTAATCATATAGATGATAAAATGTGTAAACTAGAAAAATTGATATTGAGTACCAAAATTTTAACATCAGAAAAAAAAAACTTCAAACAAATTTATACAGTATTAAAAAAGAAATAATATGATAAAAAAAATCCCTTTTTTTAATTATGCTCATGTATTTGGGCAATACAAAAATGAAATTCAAAAGATTATTTTGGATATTTCTGAACGAGGCTCTTTTATATTGCAACAAGAAGGTATAAATTTTGAAAAGAATTTATCTGATTTTACAAATTCTAAATATGCTTTAGGTGTCGGGAATTGTACAGATGGATTATTATTATCTATTAAAGCAGCTGGTATACGTAGGGGAGACGAAGTAATTTTTTCTTCACATACTTTCGTGGCTACTGCATCCGCAATATACCACAGTGGGGCAACACCTATACCTGTTGAGTGCGGAGCAGATCATTTGATTGATATTAATTCTATAGAATCTGCAATAACTTCTAAAACAAAAGCAATTATACCAACTCAATTAAATGGACATGTTTGTGATATGGACCAAATTCTAAAGATTTGTAAAAAATATAACTTATTATTGTTAGAAGATGCTGCACAGTCTTTAGGAGCCAAATTTAAGGGTAAATCTGCTGGAACGTTTGGTCTTTCAGGTTCATTTAGTTTTTATCCAGCTAAAGTAGTTGGATGTTTTGGTGATGGTGGAGGAGTAGTAACTAACAGTAAAGAAATCTATGAAAAAATCTTTTTAACAAGAGATCATGGCAGAGCAAAAATCGGGGAAATAGTAACCTGGGGAATGAATTCAAGACTAGATAATTTACAAGCCGCTATTTTAGATTTTAAGTTATCAAAGTATCAACTAGATATAAAAAGAAGAAGAGAGATTGCGACTATGTATGAAGAGGGTCTTAATAGCGTTAAAGAGATAGTGCTTCCAAGGGCTCCAGACTCTAACAAAGATAAATATGAAATTTATCAAAATTATGAAATTGAAGTAGTAAATTCTAAGATGAGAGCAAGTTTTCGTGAATTTTTACTAAAAAATAATATAGGTACAATTCTTCAGTGGGGAGGAAAAGCTGTACATGAATTTGAAGGTTTAAATTTTAATATATCTTTACCTTATACCGAAGATTTAATGAGGAGATCTCTTCTAATTCCTATGAATACATCTTTAAGTGACGAAGACATTATGTATATTATAGAAAAAATTCGCAAATATTTTGGATATGGAACTTGAAAAATTAAAAACATTAGCTAATAAAATTAGAAACCATGCTTTAGATATGACAAGTAAAGGTTCAAGCTCTCATATTGGATCTGTATTTTCTATTGCGGATATATTAGCTTGTCTATATGGTAAACTTCTAAATATTCACCCCAAAAATGTTAATGATATTGAAAGGGATAGATTTATTCTAAGCAAAGGTCATGCAGGAGCTGGTGTTTATGCAGCTCTTGCAGAATGCGGATTTTTTGAAACTGAAATATTGAAAACTCATTATCAAGATGGCTCCAAATTAAGTGGTCATGTATCTCATAAAGATATTCCAGGTGTTGAATTTTCTACAGGATCTCTTGGCCATGGTTTATCTGTTGGAGTTGGTTTTGCACTTTCCGCAAAGTTAGATAAAAGAAAGAATAAAGTTGTAGTGTTAATGAGTGATGGAGAATGTGATGAAGGATCTAATTGGGAGGCAATCATGTTTTCTGCACATCATAAACTAAATAACCTAATAGCTATTATCGATTATAATAAAATTCAAAGCTTGGATTCAGTTGAGAATACACTAAATCTAGAGCCGTTTAGTGATAAATGGATTTCATTTGGCTGGAACGTTATTGAGGTCAATGGCCATGATATTAATGATTTTTTAAATGCTTATAAAAAGGCTATAAAATTTAATAACAAACCTACTTGTATCATAGCTCATACTATAAAAGGTAAAGGTGTTTCGTTCTTTGAAAACAAAGTACTTTGGCACTACAGATCTGCAAAGGGTGAAGAATATGAGAATGCAAAAAAAGAACTAATAAAAAAACAATAATATGAAAAGGTTTAGAACAGATCAAGAATTAAAAGTTGGAAAATCCATAGAAAAAATATTTACAAAAAATCCAGATCCATTAGAGATTAAACTTGAAAATTTTCCTAAATATGTTAGAAGGCAGCATTTAAAAAGATTTTTAACACTTTATGAAATTTATAAAAAGTTATTGGATGTTAAAGGCTCCGTGGTTGAATTAGGTGTTTTCAGAGGTTTTAGCCTGACTACTTGGGCAAAGCTTAGTACAATTCTTGAACCAGAAAATTTAATTAGAAAGGTATATGGATTCGACACTTTTGAAGGCTTTCCAAGTATTCATAAAAAAGATAAGACATCAGAATTTGATCATAAAGTTGGACATTTTTACACCAATGTTTACGATGAATTAAATGAATTAAATGAAATTTATAATAAAGATAGATTTTTGGGCCACATAAATAAAATAGAATTGATTAAGGGAGACTGTACAAAAACTATCCCTGATTTTTTAAAAAAAAATCCACATCTTTTAATCGGAATGTTATTTATTGATCTTGATTTATATGAGCCTACAAAATTTGCGCTTGAACAGTTTTTGCCCAGGATGCACAAGGGTTCCATTTTAGCTTTTGATGAATTGGATAATCCACAGTGGCCAGGTGAAACACTTGCCCTACTGGAAAGTATGAATATTAAAAATTTAAAGATACAAACTGTTCCTGGTGACCCTTACATAGGATATGCTATTTTAGATTAATAAATTATAAGTTTTTTTTATGAGAGATCATTTTATAAAAACCCTAACAGAAGAAGTAAAAAGAAATAAGAACATTATTTTAATAACAGGAGATTTGGGTTTTGGAGTTTTGGATCATTTTGCAAAAAAGTATCCAAAACAATTTTTTAATGCAGGAATAGCTGAACAAAATATGACTGGTATAGCTGCTGGATTAGGTATTGAGGGCAAGACAGTTTTTACATATTCAATTGGAAATTTTAATACATTAAGATGTTTAGAGCAAATAAGAAATGATGCTTGCTATCATAATGCAAATGTTAATATTGTTTCAATTGGTGGAGGTTTTAGTTATGGTGCTTTAGGCTATTCACATCATGCAACAGAAGATATCGCTATAATGAGGGCAATTCCTAATTTAAGAGTTTTTTGTCCCTGTGATTTTTGGGAAGTTCAAGAAATTACTAAAAAAGTAATCGAACTAGGTGGTGTAAATTATATAAGAATCGATAAATCTTCTTACTTAAATAAAAAAAATAAGAATGAAAATTTTAAAGCTGGTAAGGGTAGAGTCCTTTCTGAAGGTAATGATTTAACTATAATAACTTGTGGTGGTATAGCCAATGTGGCCATTGAAGCTAAGAAAGAGCTGCTAAAATTTAACATAAACTGTAAAGTAATTAGTATGCATACTATTAAACCCATTGATAAAAAAATCATAATTGACTCAGTAAAAAAAACAGGTTGTATAGTTACTCTTGAAGAACACATCTTAATCGGTGGCCTAGGAGGTGCAGTGTCTGAAGTTTTAATGCAAGAAAACTTATATCCAAAACGATTTAAAATGTTGGGATTAAAGCCTAAGTTTTCAACAATAGTTGGATCCCAAAATTACTTAAGGCAATACAATAAAATTGATAAAGATTCCATTGTTCGAGAAATAAAATGTTTGATTGATGAAAAGGGTGTTTGATTTAGTATTTTCTTTTATGGGTTTATTTTTTTTACTTCCCCTTTTCATATTAGTTGCAATAACTATTTTTCTTTATGACTTTAAGAATCCTTTTTATACACCATATAGGATGGGAAAAAATATGAAACCCTTTAGAATGTTTAAATTTAGAACCATGATTTTAAATGCAGATAAAACTGGTGTTGTTTCAACTTCAATAAATGATAAAAGAATTTTACCTATTGGAAGATTTATAAGACGATATAAATTAGATGAATTATTACAGCTAGTTAATGTTTTGATAGGAAATATGAGTTTAGTAGGCCCAAGACCTCAAGTTGTTGATTATGTAGAAAAGGAGTTTACTGATAAAGAAAAAGAAATTCTCACCATTAAACCTGGAATTACGGATTTTTCATCCATTATTTTTTCAGATGAAGGTGAAATTTTAAAATTTAGCAACAATCCTGATCAAGATTATAATCAATTGATCAGGCCATGGAAGAGTAGGTTAGGTATTTTTTATATATCCGTAAGCAGTTTTTCTCTTGATATTAAATTGATATTATTAACTATTATAGCTGTTTTCTCTAGAAAATATGCTTTGCAGAAACTATCTACTTTATTATTAAAAAATAATGCTGAATCAAAATTAATTCAAGTTGCAAGTAGAAAAACTGACCTTAAACCTTACTTCCCACCTGGCTATAATAAAACAGTTACATAAAAATTAACAATTTGATTTTAAAAATTTTATTTAGAGAGTTTTTAAGTGGATGGTCTATAATTTTAGATTCAATTGTATTTTATTTAACATTCAACCTAGTAACCTTTTTATTAATTAAGCCCTCAACTTTTACTAATATAAGTGTTGTTTTATTATTTATTCTAATTCCTTTACTATTACTAATATTTTCAAAATCATATAATTTTTTTTTACGATACACATCATTTAATGATATAATAAAAATAATGTGTGTTTTAATTATATCAAACATTATTCTCTTTGCTTTATTAAATAAAACTAATACATCTTTAATTTTTGTAATACTTAATTTTTTTATATCCTCCTTATTCATAATTTTTTACAGGATTTTAGTTAAGTATCTTAATAAAAATGTGACAGTACGAAATGAAACTCCTTTTAAGGTTTTAATTTTTGGATGTGGAAATTCAGGTATTTTAACTAAACGAGCTCTTTTTAATAATTCAGAATTTAAGGTTTTAGGTTTTGTTGATGATGATAAATCTAAATTAAATATGAGCATAGATGGTGTAAAAGTTTATGGAATTAATAAAAGTTTTGAAAAATTTATTGAGAAAAATAAAATTGATAAAATAATTATTACTACCCAAAAAATCACCTCTAATAGATTAAAATTTCTATATGGTTATTTTCAAAATTACAGTATTCAAATACTTAAAGTTCCGCCTGTTAATGAATGGATTAATGGAATACCATTAGTTTCAGGTTTCAAGGAAATCAAGATTGAAGACCTGCTAGGTAGGTCTGAAATTAATATTGACATTAAAAAGAATGAAAAGCTTTACAAAGGAAAAAATCTCTTAGTCACTGGAGCAGCAGGTTCAATTGGAAGTGAAATTGTTAGACAGCTTATTAAATTTAATCCAAAAAAAATTATTCTTATTGATAATGCTGAAACTCCTATGTTTTTATTAAGAGAAGAGTTAAAAAATAAAAATTGTAAAATAGAATTTATTTATCACATTAATTCTGTCACAAACAAAAATTTTATAAGTAACCTTTTCAAAAAAAATAAAATCAATGTAGTTTTTCATGCAGCTGCTTATAAACACGTCAATATGATGGAGATGAACCCAAAAACAGCTGTTTATAATAATATACTTGGAACTAAAGTTCTAGTCGACAATGCAATAAAATTTGAAGTTGAAAAATTTATTCTGATTTCTACTGATAAAGCTGTAAATCCAACTAATGTAATGGGTGCAACAAAAAGAATTTGTGAATTATATCTTTCATTTAAGCTAACTGAAACTAAACACTGTACATCCCTAATATCTACAAGGTTTGGTAATGTTTTAGGATCAAACGGATCTGTAGTACCAATTTTCGAAAAACAAATTAAATCTGGTGGTCCAATTAAAATAACCCATCCAGAAATAATTAGATATTTTATGACAATTAGCGAAGCTACTCAATTAGTTTTAGAAGCTGGAGCCATCAGTAAGGGGGGTGAGGTTTATATTTTTGATATGGGAAAACCTGTAAAAATTGTTGACTTAGCCAAAAATATGATTATTCAATCTGGTTTTAAACCTAATAAAGATATTTTTATAGAATACATCGGTTTAAGGCCAGGTGAAAAATTGTTTGAAGAAATTTTAGTTGAATCAGAAGATTTAGAAAAAACTCATAATAAGTTAATTTACATAGCTAAAAAAGAAAAAATAGATATAAAAACTTATAATTTAATCGAAGAGCTACTAACTATTTTGAAAAAAAACAGTGATGATAACTACAAGATTGTAGAGTTTATGAAAAAAATTGTCCCGGAATATAAATCAAACAACTCAAAATATCAAGTTTTAGATAATGCTTAAAACTATATATAGAATTGTACTTTATTTTTTTTCTAAGTTTATTAAAACTGATGAAATAGCAGATAAATTTCCAATTTCATTAAAAATTTTAATAATTGATAATAACAGGGTATTATTTCTAAAAAATGAGAGAAATGAATGGGATTTGCCAGGTGGAAAAATAAACTTCAATGAAAATCCTATATTTTGTCTTAAGAGAGAAGTTTTTGAAGAAACCAAACTCAAGTTGTCAAATATTGAATTAATAGATTTTTTAAATTTAAATTTTGATAATATACCTGTTTGCATTGTGTTGTATAAATCATCTATCAATTCAGACAATCCTGTTGAAATTTCTTTTGAACACAGTGAGTTTAATTTTTTTGATAAGAATCAGATAAAAAATATTAATTGTCCTTCTGAATATAAAGAAGTTATTTCTAATTTAATTTTTTGATTACAAATGTTACTATCCCCCATATAATTAATTCATTTTCATTTTTTATCTCAATTTCTTTATAGTTTTTATTTTCGGGTTTTAAGTATAGTTTTTTATTTTTCTTAACAATCCTTTTTACTGTAAATTCTCCATCTAAAAAACATATAGCTATTTTTTTGTTTTCAGGGTTCAAGCTCCTATCGATTATAATCATATCTCCATCTGATAGCCCCGCATCTTCCATCGAATTTCCACTAACTCTAGCATAAAATGTACACTCTTCATTTTTAACAAGCTCTTTATCTAAGCTTATTCTTATTTCTTTAAAATCATCTGCAGGTGATGGAAACCCTGCTGAAACTCCCTGTTCAACTAGCCATTGACCCAATGAATCTCCACTCTTTGGTTTTAAAAATATGAGTTTATTTCTTTTCATTTTACTTTGATAATTTCATCTACTTTGCAAGTGTAATTAGGGCTTAATTTTTCTTGTTTCATTTTCCACCTTTTTTTTAAATCTTGAGAGGCAAGTTTAATTTTACTTTGACCTTCCTTTTTCTGAATAAAATCTATAGTTTTCATTAGATATTTATGTTTAGGGTTTTCATTTTCAAACATATTGAGTTGGTAGTTTTTTGATGAATCTAATCCCATTACTATAGCTCCAGCTTTTTTATAGTTAATACCTTTTTTAAAGATCTTTTTAAGTCCTTCAATAGCATATTTACTAATTACCATATTTGAGTTTGTTGAAAAAGGAATCGTCATCAATATTCCGTTTCTATATTGCGTTTTGTTTTTCTGGAACTTATTACTTCTTATAAATACATATATAGAATTACAATTACTATTTTGAGCTCTTAGTTTTTCAGCACAGCATATAGCAAAAGTTGATATCCTCTCCTTT
>MDSW01133655.1_pt1 | contig 23987 bp, 16 predicted proteins | sample 811171 | NCBI WGS metagenome assembly MDSW01 (sample SAMN05326641, study PRJNA326480) | marine metagenome | isolation source: seawater | place: Atlantic Ocean: North West | collected 2012 | reverse complement strand
CGAGGGAGAGGATCGTGAGCGTCGTGCCCGCTTCTCTATCGGACATGTCCCAGGTGTCGTACGCGAGACCGCCCTTCAGGAGGCGAGCGTCGCACTTCGTCGTGGACATTTTTGAGCTGCTGCACACGTTGTAGTACGTGCTAGCCGTCATGGACGTTGCGCCGACGCCGTTCGTAAAGAAGGGGTTGCTCGCGCAGTTCGCACCGCTGGGGCACTCGTAGTAGGAGGTGACCTTGCCGGAGGCGTCCTTCATCATGGCCAACGGCGCGCGCGTTTTCAGGAGGTTGCTGCCGTCCATCCAGGAGGCCTCCCAGTCGGCGTGGAAGTTGGAGCAGTCCGAGGTGGACGTGCACGCGAAGGCAGAGACCGCTTTCATCTGCGTCGAGGTAAACGATTCGCTGCAGTAGCCGTTGCAGTAGTTCTGCGAGACGAAGTCTGCGACCTTCTTGTCGTAGGCGGCGATGCCCTTGGTGTAAGGGGAGACGTAGGGCTTGAGGAACTCCGTCTTCGAGCAGTCGTCGCCGTCGGAGTCGTCGCACGCGTCGATGTCCTTGACCATCTCGTACGTCATCTCCTTGAAGACGGGGTAGATCCAGTTGATGGGGAGCCAGATGGCGACCGCAATCATGTTGAAGACGTCGTGCACGGTAGCCGCGGAGAAGCCGCGGCGGAGTTCCTCCGGGTTGTTGAAGTGACCCATCGCGACGATGGTGTTCGTCACGGACGTACCGATGTTCGCACCCATGATCATGAAGACCGCGTACTTCACGGAGAGCTCGTTCGCGCCGACGAGGGAGACGATGATAGACGTCGTCGTGGACGAGGACTGCACGAGCACGGTGGCGAGGATACCGACCATGAGGGCGGAGATCGGGTTGTCGACGACGTCGAACATCTTCGCGGAGGATTTCCCGCCGAGAAGCTTGAAGCCGGTGCCCATGATGTTGAGGACGAGGAGGAACGTCCAGACGCAGTAGATGATGAAGACGACGAGGAACACCTTGAACCAGTTGACGCCGGCGAGAAAATGGAGGAAATCGCGCGCGGCGCTCTTGTCGTCGATGGAGAGCTTCCCGAAAGAAGCGGTGCGAATAAACTTCGCCCTGTACTCTGGCGATTTCTCGTCCCCCGCGGGCTTGAGCCACTTGTCCTGCGCGATCTTGTCGCGGATTTCGTCGTCGGTCATGCCTTCGTACACGTTCTTACTGCCGTCCGCCTCGGCGTTGGCGGCCGCGAACGCTTTCGCGTCCACGAGCTCCTCGGAGAAGTCCTTCTTGTCTTCCTTCTTCTTGATGAACCTGTCGTAGACGAAAATGAAGAGCGCGATGAAGTAGATGAGGCAGAGCATAGTCATCCCGGCCTCGCCCTCGCCCTCGTCCGTGCCATCGTTGCCGGGGTCGTGGTGGGACGCCCCGAGGAGGTTGCGGAGTGCCATTTTTTCGGGGCGTTTCGTGCGCTCGCGAACCGAAAAGTGACGCGACATGCGGCGGCTAAGGTGACAAACAAGAGGAATATTCTTTTTTTGAACCAGGGTCCCGCCGCGCCGTCAAATCGAGAACGGAGGGCGGGAAATCAGCCCGGCGAACCCTGCACTGAGACAACCCTATCCTCGCCCCGGAATGAGAAATGGTATCGAAGAGTCGACCGACCGACGACATCCGACCGCGATTTGTCCAAGTCACGAGTTTCTCCGGCCCAGGTTTTTTTTTCGTCCCCGGTCCCGCCCCGCCCGGATCACCATTCCTCGCGCGCTCACGACACCACACGCAAACCCACTCAACCCGTCAAGATGGCCACTATCATGAACATTTCCGCTGTCGCGAAGGTCGCCCCCAGGGTGCGCGCTCTTCTCGCGTCGTCCGTCGCCCGACGTCGTCGTCGTCGCCGCGGTTTTGGTATTTTTAGGTCCTATCCGATTCCGCTCGCACTCGACGCGCGCGCTTCGGGAAACGCGCTCGCGACGCGACGCGCGATCGCGCGAGGACGACGCTACCGCGCGCGATGATGCGACCGCGATGCCACGTCGTCCACGCGCGCGCGGTCGCATCGCGCGCGGCGTCGCATCGCGCGCGCGACGCGCGAGACCGCCCGCGTCCTCTCGCGCGAAATCCGCCACGGCCTTCGCTGACGCTTTTTCCCGATACGCCTCGTTTCCCGACCGCGCGCAGGCGCAGCTCCGCTCGAAGTCCACCGCGGCGCTCCGCGCGACGAAGCCCATCGTCGTCGCGAAGGCTGCCTTCCGCGTCAACGCCGCCGCGGTGCGTCTCCCGACGCGCTTTCCCCGCTTCGCTTCGCGCGAAGACGCGCGAGACCGAGGGGCCCGAGTCGACTGATCGATCGGAGGCTTCCGACTTTTCTTCGCGGGGCTCACCCCGCTGCGCGGCCGGATAATTTTTTTCTCAATTCGATCCCTGACCCGCCTCGACCCTCCTCCCTCTCCCTCCCTCGTCTCTCTTCCTCTCGCCCGCCGCATCAGGACGCGGACACGCTCACGAAGGTGCGCACGATCATCTCCGAGCAGCTCGGCACCGATCTCGACGCGGTCGCCGCGGACGCGAAATTCGTCGACCTCGGCGCGGATTCTCTCGACACCGTGGAGATCATGATGGCGCTCGAGGAGCAGTTCGAGATCACGCTCGACGAGGAGGGTGCCGAGAAGATCGCGACGGTGCAGGAGGCCGCGGACATGATCCAGGATCAGATGAAGTAAGTGAGCGCGAGTGACGTTCGCGTTAGCTAATTCGTTGATCGTAGGATGAACTCGGTACTGTAATACAACTCCCGACGGCGGTCGGGGACGCGACGGATGCGATAAAAAAGAAGCCGACGGCGCCGCGTCGCTGGCCGAACGCGTCTCGCGCTCGCGTCGTCCCGTCCCGTCCCGTCCATCACGCGTACCGCGGCGACGGCTGCTTGCTCCGGCTCCGACGCTTCTTCTCCTTGTGATGCCCCGACGACGCGGACGCGGACGCGCCGCCCGCCGGCAGAGGAATCTTCGGCGGAGGGATCCCCGTCCCCGTCCCCGTCCCCGTCCCCGTCCCCGCCGCCGCGCTCCGCGGCTTCTCGCGACCGGTGAACGCCGCCAACGACGCGTCGTACCTCAGGTGCGTCTCCGCGGCGACGGACGGCGACCCGCTGAGGGACCCGCCGTAGAACGACGGCGCGAACGGGTTGGCGTTCTCCTTCGCGCCTCGCGAGCGACCGACCGACCTCGGCGTCGGCGTCGGCGTGGCGTACTTGACGACCACGTCGAATAAATCCGCCGCGCGCGCCGTCGCGCCCTTGTACACGAGAAGCGCGTGGTTCTCCATCTTCAGGACGACGATCATCGGGTCCGGGCGCTTGCGCTCCGCGTCGCGCCGCGCGTGCGCCGCGCCGAAGGACTTGAAGTAGTTCTTGCTTCCGCCGACGACGCGCTCCGCGGACGCCTTGCCGCCCCCGGCGGCGGCGTCTTCGACCGAGGACAAGACGTATTTGAAATCCGATTTTCGCACGAGCGACACGTCGGCGCCGTTCTCGTGCAGCGTGTCCTTGAGCCGCTCCACGAGCGCGTCCACGTCTTTCGCCGTCTTCTCCGTCGATTTCACTCGCATGTGGGACGGCAACCGCAGCGGGTTCGGCGCCATCGCGCCGGTTCGCACGAGCTCGGACTCCATCGCCGAGAGCTGCTCGTTCTCCGCTTCCTCCTCCGCGACGGCGGCGGCGATCTGCGCGTCCCACGCCGCGCGCGCCGCGCGCAAGAACTCCGGCGTCGCCGCGCGGCGGACGTCGCGTTCGCGCGCGGCGCCGCCCCCCGTCGGGGAGAACATCTGCGAGGAGCGACGCGAGGACGAACCCGGCGAGCGCGCGGCCGGCGCGACGAACGACGGGCTCGCGACCGCGACGGATTGGAGGCGCGGCTTCGGCGCCGACGCCGACGAGGGACTCACCGCGCTCGCGGCGGGTCTCCGCGTCGTCGGCGTCGAGTTCGGCATCGGCGGCAGCCCGTCGTCCGGCTCCGGCGGCGTCCGCGGTCGGGCAATCTTGAATCCCTCGATCGCCTCCGGCGGCGGCGACTCGCCTCTCAGCGCCCAGACGACTTCTTTCCAGTTCTCCACGGACTCTTGGTCGCCGACGCGCGCGGCGGCCTCGATCGACCGCGCGGCGGCTTCGATCGCGTCCACGCCGTCGATGGCGGCGCGCGCCGCCGCCGCCGCCGCCGCGGCTTCGCGCAGGTACGCGTCCACGCCGTCCGGTCCGCGCTGGAACTTCGTCACGGAGTCGCGCGCGATCGCGGAGGACGGCGACGCCAGAGTGAAGTCGCGTCCCGCGTCGCTCCCTCGCGGGGACCGCGATCCCAGCCCGGAGAGCCCCGCGGCTTCCGCGACGGCGGCGCGCGGCGACGCCCCGACGCCCGCGACGGCGTCCACCTGCCTCGATAGCGCGCGGTTCACCGTGCGCAGGTTCTGTCCCTCCTCGCGCAGCCGCTGCGCCTCCGCGGCGGCGAGCTTCGCCTTGATCTCCGTGTCCTCTCGGTCCGCGAGCGCCGTCTGCGCTCTGCGCTCGGCGTACGCGACGGCGTCGTCTCTCTCCTCCGCCGCGCGCGCCGCCTTGTACTCGCTCTGCGTCGCCGCGCGTCGCGCGTCCTCGAGCTTCCTCTGCAGGCGGTACGTGTACCGTCGCAAGCGTTCGAGCTCGGAGCACAGCTCGTCCTTGTCCATGCCCTTGAGCGCGCGCGAGAACCCGTGTTCGCCCGCGCCGAACGCGGACGGGCTGCCCCCCGTCGACGCGTGGGTCCCGAGCGCGCTTCCGGGGGAGACGGCGACGGCGGCCCCGGGGGTTCGCACCACCGCCGCGGCGTTCGCGGCGTCCTCCGCGAGCTTCCGCGCCCGGGAGTTGGCGGGCGCGTTCGCGATGCCGAGGATCCCGCCGTCGCCTTCGTACCGGTGCCGCAACTCGCGAAGCTCCTCCGCTTGTTCGACGAGAAACCCGCGCAGGGTCTCGAACCCGGCGGCGACGACGTCGGCGCCGTCGTCGTCGTCGCCGCCGTCGTCGTCGTCGTCGTCGTCGTCGTCCGACGCCTCCGATTCAGAGTCGAGCTCGAACGTCGGGTTCATCAAAAACTCGCGCTGCTCCGGCTCGGAGCGCATGATGGCGATCATCTTCTTGAACCCGCGTTTGAACGCGCGCGCGTCCGTCTCCGCCGCCGCCGCCTGCGCGAGCGCCCGCCTGACCGCCTCGTTCGCTCTCTGCGCGAACGCGACGGCGTCCTTCGCGCGCTTCTTCTCCTCCGCGGCGGTGGCGGTCGCCGCCGCCGCCGCACCGCCCGCGGCTTCAATCTCCTGCTCTTGCGCGCTCTTCTCCTCCAGGATCGCCTCCATCGCGTCCTCCGCCGCCCTCGCTCGCTCCTCGTATGTCAACGCCGCGAGCTCGGCGCCGTCCGCGCGGAATTTCGCCGCCTTGGACGCCTTCTCCGCGTCCTCCGCGCGCGTTTTGTACGTCATGAGCACCCTCCTCAGCTCCGCGGAAGTCGCGTTCGGAGAGACGATCGCGTCCAAGGACTTCCTTTTGTCCTTCTTCGCCGCCGCCGGCTTCTCTTTCGCGCTCTTGACCTTCTCGACGACGGGTGGAGATCTCTTGGCGGGGACTTCCGTCTCGTCGTGCGCCGCCTCCGGGGCGGCGGGCGCGTCCTCCGACTCCGACTCCGACTCCGACTCCGACTCCGACTCCGACTCCGACTCCGACTCGGATTCAGACGCCTCTTCCTCTTCCTCCTTCTCCGCCGATTCAGACGCCGCCCCGCGCGCGTCCGGATCGAACGTGTCGTCCGGGAGCTCCGACAGCGACACGGGCGGGGAAACCCCCGCCTTGGCGCGCTCGGTGAGGTACATCGCGATGACGTACTCGTCCGCGGACATCTTCCCGTCCTGGTCCTCGTCCGCGAGGTCCCAGATCACGCGCAGGGTTTCGTTCGGGACGCCGGCTCTGAGGAGGACCTCGACGATCTTCCCGCCCTCTAAGGACTCCGTGCCGGTGTCGTTCAGGGCGTCGAATTCCGCGAGCCACGCGTCGCGCGATTCGGCGGAGACCTTCGGCCACGGGTCCGGCGCGGGCGGCTCCGGCGGCGGCGTGGGCGCGCCGGTCGCGGCGTCCGCGGGGGACGCGATCGCGGACGCGATCGCGGAGGCGGGGGATCCCCCCGGGGAGTTCCGCGCCTGCACTTGCGCCTCCAATTCCGCGATCATCTTTTGCTCTGCCGTCGTGCCGTCGTCGCTGCTGGAAGCGGGCGCGGGATCGGCCGTCCTCGGCGCGCGCGGCGGCGAGTTCGGGCGCGAGTTCGAGTTCCCGCGCGATTTGTTCTTCTTCTTCTTCTTGCCCGCCATGACGGACGACGCGAAGACCTCCGCGTGGACGCCCGTGCCGTGGCTCGCGCGACAATGCCGCGCGCGATCCCCAATTCGACCTTTCGCCGCGCGATATCACGCGATTTCCAAAATTTTGCGTGTGACGAAGATTCACCCACCTCGTAGTTTCAAGATTTGATCGCGCTCCCTTTCAACTGACCGACGCTTTCTTGGCATTGAATGATGTGCACAGAGTCTGGAGGTTCAAACCCCGACGGCGGGTCGACGCACGCCACAACATCGCGACCCCGCGCGGGGCACGCGTCGTCGTCGCGCGACGCACGCGATGACGCCCCCCCTCGACCCCTCGCCCGCCGGCGACGTCCCGGAGATGGACCCGGAGCAACTCCTACGAGAGTTCCCGCCCAAGCCGAAGGACGAGGCGTACCTCCGCGCGCTCGCGGAGGCGTCGGGAGGACGCGCCCTCACCGACGAGGAGCGCGCGACGAACGAGAAGAACGCGGACGCGCTGTTCGAGACGTACAAGGTGGCGGAGGTTCGAGAGATCGAGAAAAAGACGCGTTTGGAGGCGGCGGAGAAGGCGAGAGAGCTGAAGAAGCTGAGGGGCGGGAGCTACCTCGACGCGATCGCGACCGCGGACGCGATCGAGGCGATCGAGCGACACGCGCGAAGCGCGGTGGAAAAACTGGGCGAGCTCAATAAGATGCTCCAGGATCTCCCCGACCCCGCGGTGACGACGCGGGGGGATTCCTCGAGCGAGCCGGCGTTTAAGGTGGACGAGATCACCGGCGAGATTTTCGTCGAGGGCGAGGAGGATCTCGAGTACGCGACCGGGAGCAGGGTGAAGTTCCTGGTGGACACCCCGGAGAAGATCTGGGGATCGCTCGAGGAGGGCGACCTCCTCGGCGCCGCGGAGCGATTCCTCGCCGCCTCCGACGTGTACTCCGCGCTCGAGCGAGGCGAGGGAGACGACGGCGTCATGTCGTGGGCGGACGTCCTCAAGATGTTCCCGCTCGTGAAGCAGCAAGGTCCGCTGCTCGATTCGTTCCGCGCGCAGATCGCTCGACGCGCGCGAGAGGAGTTGCGCGCGAAATCCGCCCTTGACGCGTCTCGGGCGTCCTCCGCCGTCGCCGCGTGCGTCCTCGTCGAAGACCTGTCCGCCGCAGAGGCGCTCGCGCTGGCGATGCAGTCGCGCCGCGCGCACGCGCGGGCGATCCTGCGACGCGGCGCGGAGGGGAAGACGCGCGGGAAGGCGGCGAACGCGCTCGCGAGGACGCTCCTCGACGCTCGGCGAACGACGCTCCTCGCGTCGCGGTGCTTCCTCCCGCGCGTCGGGGACGGGGACGGGGACGGGGACGGGGACGGGGACTTCTCGGTCTCGGTCCCGCGCGCGTTCCGGGACATCGTGGGGACGTCGTCGGGGTCCGAGGAGGGGACGCGGAGGGAGATGGACACGTCGTTCGCCGGCGTCGCGGTCCCGAAGCGCGAGGCGGAGCGACGGAGAGCGCGCGTGGAGGCGCGGGCGACGGCGTTGGCGACGCGCGCGCCGTCGCGGAGAGACGTCGCCGCCGCGTGCGAGGCGTACCTGACCGGCGTCGCGGAGGACGTCGCGCGCGCGGTGGAGAGCAGAGGGCTGCTGAATTCGGTGCGGAGCCTCGGCGAGCTCGCGGCGTTCGAGAAGGACGTGACGCGGAGGATGGAGCGCGGCGGCGGCGGCGGCGGCGGAAAACCCGGCGCGTCGGACGAGGACCTCGCCGTCTCGGACCTCCTCGGGACCGCGCTCGACGCTTGGGGCGCCCTCGCGGAGAAACCGTTCGTGCAGCGCGCGAGGGCGTTGCTGAGGGACGCGCTGAGCCACGCGCCGACGCGAGCGGCGATCGACGCCGCGCTGAAGGCGACGACGACGACGGCGGCGGCGGCGGCCGCCGCACGGCCCGCGGCGTTGTGGGGGAAAGGCGCCGTCGCGACGACCGACGACGCCTCGCCCGACGCGCCGTGCACGCCCGGGCGCGAGACCGCGTCGTCGAGCGTCTCTTCCTCCTCGTCCATCAGCGCGATCGTCGCGCGAGGGATCGCGTTGGAAGTCGCGACGACGCTCGCGGAGACGCGACGGGAGGCGTCGGCGCTGACGGCGGGGGGCTCTTCGAGCGCGTCGAGCCGCGAGGATCGAGCGGCCGCGGTGGAGGAATACGCGCATCACGAAGCGCACGCGGGGATGGCGTCGCTCGCGTCGTTTCTGCGATCGAAAATCGCGGAGGAGAAGGAGGACGCGACGGCGACGGCGACGGAACGCGCGCTTCTGATTGGTCAGACGGCGCACGCGATCGCGACGGACGCGGCGCCGGAGCTCGCGACGATGCTCGCGCCGCGCGACGCGTGGGACGTCGGAGATGAAACGTCACGACGGTTCGTATCCGGTGCGCTCGGCAGACGCGCGGGGGGGAAGTACGGGAAAGCCCCGAAGCTGTCGACCGCGGCGCAAGAGCAGCTCGCGGACGCGACGGCGGCGCTGCGAGCCGCGCGCGAGCGCGGGTTCAAAACGTGGGCCGTCCGCGTCGCCGCCGACATCGGCGCCGCCGTCTCGCGATCGCTCGCCTCCGACGACACCATGACCTCCGCGGAGCTCCCCGCGGAGTGGGAAGAAGAGACGGTCGCCGACGCGGGCGGGGACATGACGCTCAGGCTGCCGTCGCAGCCTTCCCCGCGGGTGCTGGACGCTATGCGCGCTGCCGCGGACGAGGCGACGCGCGTCGGCGGGCACCTCCTCCCTTCCGCGGCGACGCACGCGCTCGGGGCGGCGTGCGCGCGCGAGTGCGCGCACGCGTACGACGCGTTCGTGAAGACGACGAACGCGGGCGGGATCGGCGAGAAGTGGACGATCCAAGCGCTGTTCGACGTCATGACGATCACGCGCGTTTTCGTCGGCGCGGAGGATCGCGGCGGCGGCGGCGGCGGCGGCGGCGGGGCGCAGTACGCGTGGGCGACGCGCGCGGCGTCCGAGGCGCGCGCGATCGCGGCGAGCGCGACGGACGCGTTATCTTCCACGCTGGATCCGATCGATTGGGCGACGTACGAGTCGTTCTTGACGCGCAACGCGTCGTCGTGGAGACGCCGGGTCTCCGCGTTGTTGGGTCTGTTCGCGCGCGGCGTCGGCGGCGGCGGCGGGAGGGACGATTCGTCGATCGAAACGGCGCGCGTCGGCTCCGGCGGGCTCGGCGGCGGCGGCGGCGGCGGCGCGCTGCCGCCGCGGTTCTCGTACCTCCCGGTGTCGTTGCCGTCGTTACGCGGCGGGCGGGCGCGCGCGGGCGCCGGAGGCGCGGGCGCCGGCGGCGTCGACTGGACCGCCGCCGGGTTCGACCGCTTCGGGGACGCGAGCGACGTCTCCGCGTACGCCGCGGAGGAAGGGGCGAACTTCTTAGGGAAGTTGGGGCAGGGGTTGGGGTTAGGCAAGAGCGCGCTCGGGTGGACGTGAGCGGCGACGGAACGGCGGAGAGGAGGAGGAGGAGGAGAGAGAAGGTGGAGCCTTCGAGAGAAATCATAACGTCTGCGTCTCAACAGAATCGCATCGTCTCGGAAAGAACAATCGAATCCTCCGCACTCGTCCCCGCGCGCCGGAGCAGGCGTCGCGCGACATGGCGTCGTGCTGCGCCCCCGCGGGCGGCGGCGCCCCCGGCTCGAACCCGCGCAAACCGCGCGGCAGGAAGCTCGTCTCCGGCGGCGTCACCGGCGCGTGCGAGTGCTCCTCGGGCGCGCGATGCGACTGCCAAGTATGTCACTGCCTGGGATGCCCGTGCAAGCCCGAGCGCGTCCTCACCGCGGCGCTCTCGCGCGCGGGGGACCCGGAAACGCTGAACGACCTCGTGAGCAAGCACTGGGGGCGACTAAACGCCGTGCACGTGTGCGCCGCGCTGCGATCGCTCGCGAGCACGACGACGACGACGACGCGCGGAGACGACGATCGCGATCGCGAGTCGCCCGCGCTCGAGAAGCTCCTCTGCGCGCTGCGCGCGCGCGCGAAAGAGATGTCCCCGCGAGCGCTGAGCACGTCGGCGTGGACGCTGGCCATGTTATCCCCGTCTTCCGCGGACCTCGCGACGGTGGCGCCGACGCTGTCGAGCGCCATCGTGACGCGCGTCGCCGCCGGATCCCTCCCGCCGCGAGACGTCTCGCAGATCCTCTGGTCTTACGCCACGCTGGGGGAGGCGAAACTGCCGACGACGAAGGCGTGGCGGGACGCGATGACGGACGCGGTCGTGAGGATGGTCGCGTCGAGAGGAGGAGGCGGAGGAGGCGGCGGAGGCGGCGGAGGCGAAGGAGGAGGAGGAGGAGGAGGAGGGGCGGGCGGCGGCGCGGCGAACCCGCGGGATCTGTGCGTCGCGTTGTGGGCGGCGGCGACGCTGACGCCGCCGCTCGCTCGCGTCGCGTCCGACGCGTCGTTCGCGCGCGCGGCCGCGGACGTGGTCGCCGCGTCGGAGAGGACCATCACGCCGCGGCAGCTCGCGCAGTGCCTGTGGGGATACGCGTCGCTCGCCGCCGCCGCGGACGCCGACACCGACGGAGACGGACTCCGCGGACGCGAACAGACGATCGAGATTCGACGCGAGAGGACGGCGTTCCTCGGCGCGTGCGCGCGCGCGATCGCGCGGCCTGGCTTCCTCGGCGTAGATGACACGGGATCCGACGTGGATGCTGACGTGGAGACGGACGGGACGGAAGAACGCGAACGCGAACGCGCGACGCCGCAAGACGTCGCCAACGCGTGGCACGCGTTCGCGTCTATTCGCGCCGACCCCGGGGACGACGCGGTCGCCGCGCTCGCGTCCGCCGCGACGGACCTCGCGGACGACTTCACCCTCGAGGAAGCGTCGGACGCGCTCTGGGCGATCGCGACGACGCGCGCCGACGCCGACGACGCCGACGACGCCGCCGACGACGCCGACGACGCGGCGGCGGCGGCGGCGGCGGCGGCGGCGACGTCTTCCGCGACTCGAAACCTCGCTCGCCGCGTCGCCGCGCTGACGTCCGCGTCTTCGCCGTGCTGCGTCGACGCGCGGTGGACGTGCGCGTCGCTGTGGGCGTGCGCGTGCTTGGGGCAGGTTCGCGGCGAGGACGCGCGCGCGATGTGGCGCGTCGTCGACGTTCAATTCGGCGGCGGCGGCGAGGCGGTTGGGCGGCTCTCGGTCGCGAGCGCGACGCAGCTGTATTACGCGTCGTGGCGGTACCTCGCGGAGGACGTCGACGACGACGAGGGCGACGCGCGCGACGCGAGCGACGACGCGCGCGGAGCGGCGCGCGCGGCCGCGCGTCGGTGCTTCGCGTCCGGACGCGGACGCGTGTCGGACATGTCCGACGTGTCCGACCGCGTCCGAACGTCGAAGACGCAACGCGCCGCCGCGGACGCGTTTCGCGCGCTGCTCGGGTCGCAGAACGTCGAGCTCGAGAGGGAGATCACGCTGCCGCTGCGGCGGCGCGGGGGGGGCGACGACGCGGAGACGGCGAGGGTGGTCGTGGACGTGGTCGCGGAGACGAAGGAGATCATCGTCGCGGTCGAGATCGACGGGCCGACGCACTTTCTGTCGTCGTGTTCGGACGGAGACGAAAAAATCGGATCCAAGTCGCGCAAGACGGGAGGCACCGCGCTGAGGGACTACTTACTGAGCAGAGGCTGCGCCGCGGCCGGGTACGCGTACGTCTCCATTCCGCACGCGGCGCTCGACGCGGGCGTTGAGGAAGCGGTGAAGGCGGCGTTGGCTCGAATGTAAGAGCGTGATGATGATAGACGTGATAGACGTGATAGACGCCGCCTTGATAGACGTGATGATGGGCGACGACCCCGGTTTCGGTGTCTAGTCTATAAATCTCGCGAACTCTTCGCGCGCGGCTTCGCGCGCGGCTTCGTCGTCCCACGGCGCCGCGTCCCTGTACTCCGTCGGTTTCGACCGCTTCCTTCGCCCGGTCGCGCGGTACATCTCCGCGCGCCACCCCGCCAGCGGCTCCTCGCCGCACAGCGTCGACAGCTCGTCGTTGTACGCGAACTGCGTCTCTCCCATTCTGTGCGCGTGCCTTCGCGCGACGCCGTCCCTCGCGAGGCTCTCCTCGAACGCTGCCGCCTCCTCGGCCATGGCCTCGCGGCTCGGTAACCCCCCCTCCGCGAGCGTTTTCGCGATCCACCTTGCCTGGAGCTCGAACTGCGGGAACGGCACCACCTTCCACGGGAGCCCGATGAACGACAGCGACGGCGCCGAGCGCGGCGGGAAGACGTGCTTATACAACGGCGACACGCAGTTATCCACCGCGGCGACGGAAAACGCCTTCTTCTCCGTCTCGCCGCCGCCTTCTCTCCCTGGTTCCCATACGACCGCGTTGGCGTGGTGAACGCCATTCCTTAAGGACTTTTCCCGGTCCGTCTCTCCTTCCAAAAACGGAAACACGTAGTGATACCCCGTCGCGTACACGACCGCGTCCACGCCCTCCACGATCGCGCCGTCCTCGAAGACGACGGCGACGCCCTCGCTTCGAAGCTCCGCGATGCCCGGTCGAAGGACGCAGTTCCTCGGATACGAGCTCGCGGGAAAGTCCCCCGGGTCCCCATCCTCGGGCCCCTCCCTCGGCGGCGTCCACCCGCGCGCGGCCAAGTGCACCGTCTTCGCGCGCGTCGCGATCTCCCTCGCGAGGTCCTCCCCAGACGCCATCGCGCCCAGCACGACGACGGTTTTCCCCTCGAACCCCTCCGGGGTGCGGTAGTTGTGCGAGTGCGTCTGCGTCCCCGGCCACGTCTGAGGGCCGACGTCGGGGTGGAGTTGAAAGGCGTCAGATGGAGTTGAAAGGCAACGCGGTGTGTCGGGATCGAAAGCGAGGCGTGGGCGGAGAGATGCGACGGGCGAAGTCCTTAAGGAACGGCGTGCACCACGCGAACGCGGTCGTATGGGGACCAGTCAGTGCGAGGAGGACGCGCCTCAGACCCGGGGAGACTCGGGACGCGCGGGACCGAGTAGTGCCCGTTACACACGACGAGCGCGTCGAACGTCTCGACGACGGCGGCGTTCGCGTCGTCGTCGTCGCCCTTCTCGACGGATCTCGTGGTGACGCGCCACTTCGGCCCCCATCGCGTCGCGTCGTCGTCGTCGGACGCCTTGGCGACGACCGGCGTCGCGTCGGTCACCTCCTCGCCCAGCGAAATCGCATCCAACAGATCGTGACGGGTCGCGTACGCGCGAAGGTACGCGCGCACTTCCTCGTGCCCGCAGAACCTCCGGTCGTCGCTCCCGCTGAACGACTTGGACGACGCGAACGGGAACGACGCGTATCCCATGACCTCTCTCGGGAGGTTCGTTCGCAGCGACGCGTACACGGACGAGTGCACAATCGCGCGGTTCGGATCCACGCCGAGCGCGTCGTCCTCCACGGCGGCGTCGTAGACCCAGACGCCGCCGACGTCGCGGCCCTTCTCGAAGACGCGCACGTCGTGGCCGAATTCGCGGAGCTCTTTCGCCGCGGCGAGGCCCGCGGCGCCGGCGCCGACGACGGCGACCTTCGCGACGCGGCGCGACGCGTGCGCCGCGGTCGACGACGACGACGACGACGTCGCCATCGACGCGACGACGACGACGCCGACGCGCGCGCCGCGCGGCGACGGCGGAGAGGGAACGCGGCGCGGAGGACGCGACGCGGGCGCGCCGCGCGATCGAAACGCCGCTCGCGCGCGAGACGCCGCGCGCGATATCGGACACCGAGCGACGAGTACTCCCGGCGACATGCGCGCGCGCTCGGGGACTGCCGTCCAGTCGTCCACCTTCTCGAACGTCCTCGGATATCGGAGGTGGTGACGATGACGTGTCCAGAGATGACCGCGCGCGCCATCCTCCCCACGCGCGCCGCGCTCGCGGCGTCCACGTCCGCGCCCGCGCCGCGACGCCCCGCGAAGAGCGCGCGCCGCCGCGTCGCCGGCGCCGCCCCCCGCCCGCGCCGCCGTCCGTCCGCGTCCGCGTCGTCCTCCGCGACGCGCGCGGCGAGCGACGACGACGCGGATCTTCTTCTCGACACCGACCCCCGCGGCGACCGATACTTCGACGCCGGCGACGCGCGGCCAGTCATCCTCTTCGACGGCGTGTGCAACCTGTGCAACGGCGGCGTGAACCTCGCGCTGGACTTGGATCCTCCGGGGGAGCTGCGATTCGCCGCGCTGCAGTCGAGCGCGGGACGCGCGCTGCTACGCCGGTCCGGGAGGGACGCGTCGGACATCAGCTCCATCGTCCTCGTCGAGCGCGACAGATCGTACGTCAAGTCGGGTGCGTTAGGGCTGTTTCACCCATCCCTCGGTTTCAACATTTGATCGCGTACCCTTTCAACTGATCGATAAGAAACTCTTTCGACTCTCAGACGCGGTGCTTCGAATCGCGACGTACTTGAAGCGGATGCCGCTGCTGCCGATCGCGGGCGTCGTGGGGCCGCTCGTGCCCGGGTTCTTGCGCGACGCGGTGTACGACCTCGTGGCGAACAACCGGTACGAGTTGCTCGGGATGAAGGACGAGTGTCGGCTGAGCGACGACCGCTTCGACGATCGATTCGTCGGCGAGTGAACGAAATGAATGAATGAACGACGACGCGTCGCGCGTAGTCTCGTAGTCTACTAGATTGAAAATTACAACAGCCCGTGAGGATGGCACGTCGCGTCGCGCGCGCGGGAGGGGCGCGTCATCGACCCCCGCGGCCGCCTCGCCCGCCGCCGCCTCGCCCGCCGCCGCCGCGGCCGCCTCGCCCTCGGCCTCGCCCGCCGCGACCCTGGACGAAAATAAAAGATTCGATTCGAATCGGAGAGGGAGAGAGTCAGCGACGAGCGCGGAGGAGCGCGGACGAGAGCGACGCGCCGCGAGGGAGCCACCGGTCGCTCTGACGTTAGTTGGCATAATCACGAACCCCGCGAGGGATATCATGCTGACGTGCAAATCTAAAGGTGTCGATTGATCTTCACTGCGATTATTGGTGCGGGGGAAAGCGATCTGATCTGATCGGGCCGAGCGGCGTAAAATTGTTGAACACGCACCGACATGTCGCCCCAGCCTTTCCCAGCCTTGAACCCGGCGTCGAAGTTCGCGGGCTTGTACGAGCTCATGTCCTGCAGGCCCTGCTTGTCGTTCTGCTTGTTCATCTGCGAAGAGAAGGAGAAGGAGAAGGAGAGAGAACGTCAGGACGGAGCGCCGCCCGCGCGTTTCGAGTTTCGAGGAGGCGGCGACGGAACCGAGTCGGGTCGAATAGCACGAGCATGGTCTGTCCAGAGGCGTAATGGCGACGACGTCGCTCGCCCAGGCAATGGAATATGCGCGGCGCGTGACGGGAGGCTCTCTCGATGTGTGCGCGCGCGAACGCGCGCCAGGGACCGAGAGAGCCTACGACCGCCGGCGGTACTTTAAGGCGTTTTAGCGCGGGATATACACCGTAGAGGAGAAGGTGCCCCTTTCGCCAGGCTTCAAGGGATGCGGGCAGCACCCCTTGAGCCCGCCTATGATCGATCGAGTTTCGAGTCTCGAGTTTCGAGTCGATTCGAGCGGGAAAAGTCGCGAACGTGACGAAACGAAACGAAAAAAAAACGGCAGAAGTGCGACCGTTCGCGCGACGACGACGACGACGTACCCTCTTGCGACCGCCGAAGCCAAACTTTTCGTTCTTGAACTCGCGCTTCTTCTGCGACTCCGGCGTGGACCGCCCGTGCTGCCCGCCGCCGCCTCTGGACCCCCCCCTCTCTTTTTGTCTCGGCGCGTCCTCGAACCCGTCCGGCGCCTTCCCGTCGTCCGCGAACCCGTTCTGTTTCCTCTGCTTCCGCCACTTGTCCAAATTTTTGATGCTCTCCTTCTTCTTGAGCGTCCGCTCCTTGATCTTCTCAGCCTGCACCTGCTTCCCGTACCGCTTCTGCTCCCGCGCCTTGCGCCGCTCCTCCCTCGTCTCCTGGCTCGTCTGCTCGAATATCAGCTCCGCGCGCACGCGCTTCATGTGCTCGTCGGACTTGACCATCTCGGCGTAGAAGTCGTCGGGGCGCTTCACGGCGACGCCGATCTCTTTGAGGTTTTTTATGGCCACCTCCGCGGAGCGCAGCGCGTGCTCGTAGAAGTGCGTCTCGCGCGCGAGATCGTCGTTGACGTCCGCGAGCGTCTCCGCGGTCTTCGTCCCGGCGACGACCATGTGGTCGATCCACTTCGCTTTCTTCGTCCACTGGAAGTCTGCGGAGGCGGAGGCGAGGCGGGGGCGGGGGGCGCGTGAGAGGGCGACGACGAGCGAGGGGAGGGATTCGTTTCGTTCGTCGGGCGAGAATCGAATCGTGCGGCGGCGGGGGCGATCGGTCGATCCTCCGGGGCGGACCCCGCGCGCGCGCGATGAGGAAGGGAGGCGACGAGCGCGCGCGATCGAGGCGCGCGCGTACCGTCGAGCGACGCGCGGAGTCCCTCTTTGTTGTTCACGAACGCCCTGTTCTCGAGCTTCTTGTACCCGCGCTCGCGTCGCGAGCTCTCCAGCGCCGCCATCTCAGCCTCGAGCTCGTCGTCCTCGTCCTCGAGCGCGTCGTCGTCGTCGCCGTCGCCGCCGCCGCCGGCGTCGGCGTCGGCGTCCATCTCCATCTCTCGCCTGAGGTCATCGTCCTCGAACTCGACGTCCGACTCCGACTCCGGCTCCGCCTCCGGTTTGCGCTTCCCCATCGTGTGCTCGACGCGGCGCGCGGAGTAGTGATGAGGTGTGATGGATCATTCATTCGTTCGAGGGATTTCGCGGTCGCGGTCGGCGTGCAACAGTTTTTCTCATCGCGCACGCGTCGCCGTTTTATTACAGTACGATACGACGCCGCTCGCGACCTCCGCGTACTACTTACGCGCTACAACCCCGCGCGCGTCATCACCCGCGCCTCCGCGGCTTCCCCCGCGGCGTCCGCGCCCGCGGTCCCGCCCCCGCGCTCGCACGCGCCGCCGCCCACGAGAGTCACCGCGGCCAGGACGCACGGCGCACCAGCCGCCTTCGCCTTCGCCACCGTCCGCGCCAACGCGGCGTCCTCTCCGCCAAAACCGCCGACGGCCGGGGGATCGAACACGATGCACACGCACACGCCGTCCTCGCCGTCCTCGAACGTCAACGCGTCGCTCGCAGCCTCGGTAACGGACACGACGCGGCGGTTACGTCCCAGGGATTTCGTGTCGAACGCGAGGCACGACGCGACGAGCGACGACGGCGCGACGACGGTGGCGTTCTCAGGCGCGGCGAGCGCGATGGACGCCGCGCACGCCGCCGCCTCGGACGCGGTCGCCTGGGAGCTGCCGACGCACCAGGCCTCGAGCTCTGGGAACGTCGGCTCCTGCTGTTTCTTCACGAGGCCGCCGAGGATCTGGTCCAGGGAGGCGGGCGCGCCGGTCGACCCCGCGGCGGACGCCGCCGCGGAAACCGCGGAAACCGCGGAAACCGCCGCGCCGAGCCCGCCCTTCTTCTTCTTCTTCTTCTTCTTCTTTCCGAACATGGACTCGACGGAGTCCTCCTCGGCGTCGGCGGCGGCGGCCGCGTCGGCACCCCCCGCGCTCGAGTCGGCACCCCCCGCGCTCGAGTCGGCACCCCCCGCGGCGCCGACGGGCGACGCCCCGGGGTCGACCCACGGCGCGCGCGCGGCGACGACGACGGGCGCGTCCCCAACCTTCGCGCGCCGCATCGCCTCCTCCACGCGCTTCACCTCGTCCCCCATCCACGCGAAGTGCGTCTCCGTCACGCTCGCGTCGTATCGCACCTTCGTCGTGTTCAGGTCGGACGCGGTGAGCGCCTCCGCGACGGCTTTCGCGTCGCTCGCGAGGCCGTCGGCGAAGCCGTCCCAATCGCCCGCCGCGGCGAGCGGCGCGTGCGCGAAGATGCGTCGATAGATGTTGTACTCCCCGTCCGGGGACGACAGCGCCTTGCCGACCGCGCATCGCGTCCGCGGGTCGTGAATCCCCGCGCGCGACGTCGCCATCGTGAACCACGCTTTCAGTCCCAGCGAGCGAAGGAGGATGTACTCCTTGTACCCGCGGTTTTCTTCCTTGAGGGCGTCGATCCCGCGCATCGCGACCTCCGCGCGCACCAAGCCCAAGATGGCCTGCGACGAGAGCTCGCCGTCGAGCTTGTCCGCGGCGTCGCTCATCACCTCCCAGTTGATCTTGTTGAGGCGAAGGTTCATCATCTTTCCGAGGACGGACCCGGGGGCGAACTCCTCCGCGAAGTTGGCCTGTCGAACCCTCCGGACGCCTCTCTGGCCCTTCGCGACGACGCGCATCGCGGCGGCGCGACGCGCGCCGCCGCGGCCGGCGTCGGAGGGACGCGCGAGGGGCGAGGCCCCGGGGGCGAGGAACGCGCCGGCGCCGAGCATCGCGCGCGCGGGGTGGGACGTGCGAGATGCGACGCGCGTGGCGGGACTGTCGCGCCCACCGAAACCCTGCATGGGGTTCGTGGAAGGACTCGAGCCCGACGGCGACAGCGACAGGTCGGCACCGATCTGATCGATCATCGTCGCAGTGTCCGCGCCGCGCGACGGCATCGCACGCGCGCGACGACGCCACCCCCCCCCCACCCCGCGCCCCGCGCCCTCCCCCTTCCCCGAGGACGCGATGGAGGCGTTCCTCGCGCGCGCGAGCGCGCTCGTGGACCGCCTCCAATCCGTCGCGGTGACGCTCCGAGATCGCGGGTCCGAGGCGAAGCGCCGCGCGCGCCATCTCATCGCGACTCCGACGTCCTCCGCCGACGCCAGAGCCTCCATCCCGAAGCTGAAGGTCCTCGCGCGGCTGCTCAACGCGCGCTTGCGCGACGTCCTCGACGCGCTGACCAAGGCGCGATCGATCACCGACGCCGCGCTCGTGGCGTATCACCGCCGCGGCGCCGTCGAGAGCGCGAGCGGCTCCGAGACGACGTCGTCGTCGATCGCGGTCGCGCTCGTCGAGGCGGAGGACGCGCTGGAGGCGCTGTCGCTCGACGCGGAGGAGGAAGGGCTGCTCGGTCCCGTGCCCGTCCTCCCGGGCGGCGACGGCGAGGAGGGAGTCGCGGCGATGGCGACGACGACGACGACGCGCGAGGAGGAGGAGGAGGAGGAGGTCGGCGACGCGGAGATGGCGTCGCTCGCCGCCGTCGCGGCGCCGACGTTCCGCGGCGACGACGACGACGACGACGACGACGACGACGACGACGCGAGCGCCGCCGAGACGCGCGCGGCGGACTTGCGGACCGCGATCGCGTTTCTGCGCGCGCGCGAGAGGGACGTCGACGCGCGCGCGAAGCTCGCGGCGGAGACGGCGGAGCTGAGTCGCGCGATGAGTGCGATGAGTCCCTCCGGGGGGAGCGGAGAGGAGAGGGAGGGAGAGACGGGCGCGTCCGGCGGCGGCGGCGGCGGCGGCGGCGAAAAGTACACGGAGGAAAATTTCGCGTACGGCAGCACCCCGCTCGCGAGCTGGCTCCGCGTGATACACGGCGTCCCGGAGCTGCGAGACGCGCTCAGGGAATTGGCGGCGGCGGCGGCGGCGAGCGACGACGGTTTTGGTGTCGGACGTGAAACTGGCGTCGGACGTGAAACTGGCGTCGGCGAAGTGAGCGACCGCGCGGGACGCGACGTCGGAAACGTCGTCTGGGGCAGCAGCGTCGGGTGGCTCGCGTTTTACGCCGCGATCGGTCTCGGGGTGCCCACGCGCGGGTACGAGCTTTTACGGTGCCACGTGGCAACCGCGCGCGAGGTCGCGTCGAATCTCCTGCGCGGCAGATACGATTCCGTGCTGGGGTTCACGCGGGGCGACATGCTGACCGAATGCGAAATCACGAATAACACGCGAGTGGTCACGCTCACGTCGCAGTGCTGGGACGCCGCGGTGCACGACGCCGCGGCGAAGCGGCTCGCGGCGGAGCTCGCCCCGGGCGCGCTCGTCGTCGACTACAACGATCGGCTCGGGCGGGAGGCTGCGTTCGGGGACGCGATAGGCGTCGTGGAGACGCCGACGTCGTGGAACAGACGGCAGAGGATGCACGTCTTTCGCAAGCGTTGTTAGTCTAGCTAGTCGCCCGTACGTCGTCGCTCGCGCTCGTAGTATGCGCTAGAAGTCTACTAGGCCCTATAAGCTACTAGGTAATAATGTAATCGGTGTGCATCTCCATCGATCGCGCATCCTACTAGCCCCATACCTACCCGACGCGGTCCCACTCCGGGATGTTGTCCATCGCCTCGTTCAACAGCTTCACGAGCGCGCGCGTCCCCCCGCTCGCTTTTCTCGGCGGCGGCGGTATCTTCCCCGGGGGCGTCAACGTGTGATCTCTCTTATCCCAGTGCCAGTCCCCAACCTTCCCGTTCGTCATCTGGCCGCTCTTCGTGAAGTCTTGCCCGTACGTGTAGTGGATGACGAACGCCTGGCGCCCGTTCGATTTCGCTCGCGTGCTCGCGTCCCACGGAGGGTGAATCATGAGCTCGTCTACCATCGCGTGCTTCACCCCCGCCTGCGCGACGGCGACGCTGTACGCCCACATCTCGAGCACCCACCCGAACGCCGCGTCCGCCTCCGGGTCGTGCTTCATTCGCACCGCGAGATCGTGCCAGATGGGCGTGACGGCGCGCAGCGCGTCGATGGACAGCATGCACGGCGAGTTTCCCGTCGGCGGGAACGACGCGCGCGGCGCGCGCGCGGCGTTAAACTTTTGGAGTATCTTCCAGTGGGCGTCGTCGTTCGGGGTGATGTAAAAGAACGGATACCCAACAGCCGTTTCATTCGACGCGAGCAGCGGCATTGGCCGCAGGAACAGATGATCCGGCTCCGCGAGAAGGACGAACTCCTCCTCGATTGCGGCCGCGTGCGAGTCTAGCCACTGTTTAATCGCGTAGGGACGATGTAATACGACGTATCCGCCGTCGTCAACGTCCGGAGGGAGCTTGTTCACCACGACCGTGGGAATCTCGCTCATGAGGTCGTCCGGGACGCCGCTGTGGAGGAGGCGCGTGAAGTCGCCCATCGCGCCGGCGGCGCCCGCCTTGGCGCGCTGTTTCTCGTAGTGGTAATACATCGCTCGCGACTGCCATCGCTGGTACGGCGAGCCGTCCGACGTCATGAGGACGTGGAACTTCCCGTTCCCCGCCGTTTTCGTCATCTTCTTCTCTCCATTCCCTCCTCCTCCGTTCGACGCTCCGCTGGACGACGACGGAGAGGGATCGACGCGGCGCACGTCGGACGCGTCCATCGACGACGACGCCCCGCTTTCCCTTTCCCCGATCGTCGCGCGGGCAAAGCGGACCGCGACGCGCCGCGTCGACGCCGCGCCGGCGTCCCACGCGTCCAGCACCGACGCGGTGAGGACGTGCGACGCGAACGCGGCGACGGCGAACGCGAGGGTGAGCCACACCGGCCCGCGCGACCTCCGCGCCATCGCGCGCCGTTCGACTGCGACGATCGGAATCGTGTCGCTGTCGGCACCTCCCGTGAGCGAGAATAGGTTTGCGACGCCGCTGTCCATCAGTGCGCCGAGCGCGGCGGGAGGAGGATGACCGCTCCCGCGGCGGCCGGCGCGGAGGACGACGACCTCGCGGACCTGCTCACGATCGTCCTCACGACGTCGCCGATCAAGTGCGCGCCCCGCCGTTCGCCCTCCTTCGTCCGTCGTTCCCCGTCCGTCTCTCTCTCGTTCAATTTCATTCATCGTCGTCGACCCTCTCACGATCGATCGTTCCCGACCCCGCCGCCGCTCTCTCCCTCGCCAGGACGCACCCGTCCACGAGGCTCATCGAGGAAGTCTTCGAGAGCATCGTCAACCTCGGCGGCATCCCGCGTCGATGCGCGAAGATCATCGTCGCGGACGGCGTCAAAGTCAGGGACGTGTCCAAGTTCCGCGCCGGCGTCTGCACCGCGGAGGACGAGGCGCGGTACCGACGGTACCTCTCCCGCGTGCATCACCTGACGACGTCCGCGCGATGCACACACAGCGCGCTTCACGGCGCGACGTTGCTCGCGCTGGACGAGCGCCACGGGTTCGCGCACGCGCTCCGAAGGGGGCTCATGCGCGTCGCGACGCCGTTCGTGCTCGTCGCGCAGCACGACCGAAGCTTCGTCCGCGTCACCGACGTCGCCGCCGTCGTCCGCGCGATGCGAGAGGCGAACGCGGGGAGCACGGAGGGGGGGAAGACCGGGTGGGGGGCGACGCCGGACGTTGAGGAGGACGAGGGCGACGGTTCGTGTTGGGGTGACGGCGACGGTTCGCGTCCGGATGACGTTTCGCGTCCGGGCCGGAGACGCGTGAACTACGTGGGGTTCCCGACGTCGACGACGATCCGGCACGAGCATCACGTGCTGTCGAAGTACGGCCTCGTCGTCGAGGGGTTCGAGCTCGCGGTGCCGCAGCCGAGGGATCGCTGTGGATGCGATCCGAGCGTCGCGCGAGAGGGCGGCGCGGACGATGCGACGACGCGCGCGCCGCTGCGGCTGCTGCCTCTGTTGCAGTTTTACGATAGCATGCACGTCGCGTCCACGCGGTGGTATCTCTCGCGGGTGTTCGGGAAGAAGCGGTACGTGAACCTGCCGAGAGGGGGGTTCATCGAGGACACGTTAGGGCAGCACATGCTCGCGAAAGCGCGCGAGGACAGCGGCGTGGCGTTGCATAAGGAGTATTTCGGTGTGTATTTGCTTCAAGACGACGGCGTCGGCAGGGACGGTGACGAGGACGAGGAGGAGGACGGCGACGACGGCGACGACGGCGACGACGACGCGAGCGGCGACGACGACGACGACGCGAGCGGCGACGGCGACGAACCCGTCGTCAACTACACGAGCGCGTACTATAAGAACATAGCGCGAGCGAAAGCGCTGAGAGGCATGGGAAAGACAAAGTGCGGGCACATCGACGGCCACGACGCGTTGACCTCGCGGGAGGACTGCAAAAAGTTTACGTACGCCGAGGCGCACACGTCCGAGGAGGCGTGGGCGACGATCGAAATCGAAGAAGAACTCGGCGGCGGCGGCGGCGAGGTGCGCGGGTACGAGACGCTGATGGCGTACAAGGACAGCCCGTGCGTCGCCGCGCTGCCGCCGCACATTAGGTTATAGTTAGTCTAGCTAGAGTCTTATTAGGTCGCGTCGTGACCACTGATCGTCACGTGTTCGCCTCCTCCTCCTCCTCCATCAGCAACCTCTCGAGCTCGGCTTCGTCCTCCTCGGACCACGTCGCGACGACGTCGTCGGCACCATCCGAGTCGGCACCCAAGTCGGCACCCCCCACCGCGGTCATCCCCAAACTCGCGAGCCGCCTCGCCGCGCTCACGGGCACGTGCGCGATCACGCGGGTCCCGTCCTCCCGCCACGTCTCCGACTCCACCACGCCCGCCCTGCGAATCTCCCCGAGCACGGACCCCTTATCGTACGGCACGAGAACCTCCACGCGCGTGAGCGACACGCGCACGAGCTCGGACTGCACGACGTCGACGAGCGCGTCGACGCCGAACCCGGTCGCGGCGCTGAGGGTCGTTCCGTACGAGCGAACGTCGGGGTGGAGTTGAAAGGCGTCAGAAGCGGAGTTGAAAGGCATCGAGGCCGGGGATTGAAAGCGAGGGGTGGGCGGAGAGATGCGCAGGGCGAGAAAGTCCTTAAGGAACGGCGTTCACCACGCCAACGCGGTCGTATGGGGACCAGTGTG
>MDSW01146270.1_pt1 | contig 23991 bp, 17 predicted proteins | sample 811171 | NCBI WGS metagenome assembly MDSW01 (sample SAMN05326641, study PRJNA326480) | marine metagenome | isolation source: seawater | place: Atlantic Ocean: North West | collected 2012 | reverse complement strand
AGCCTTGGTACGAATTCAAGACGAGGTGGTGCGTTTGGGAGGCACGGGAGTCGAGACTATGGATTCCCCGATTTTAGGCACCAAAGGCAATCATGAATTCCTACTGACGTGTGTTTTTGAATAGGCTGGGATTTGATAGGCGTGGGGTTTGACATTCACCTCAAGGTTCTATCGAATGGGACAACATTCGAGTAGAAAACCTCAAGAAGAGAGATCGTTAGATGCAGGTGGTCTGTGATAAATGCGGCGCACGCTACGAATTTGAAGCAGCGGATATTCCAGCTGAGGGATACGATGCTCAGTGCACATCTTGTGGACATATATTTTTCGTAAGCCCAGAGGGAGACGCTCCTTCTAGAGCTATGGAAATGCCGGCGTTTGAAGACCAGGTTGTCGCCCCAGATTCCCTGGCGGATACCGTTGCGGAAATGGACTCTCCGGCTTCGCTTCAAGATGAGCTGGCTCCAACTGAAATGGATATGGATCCAGTAGATTCGGACCCTTTTCCAGATTTTGACGATACTTCAGAGTCACCTGAGCAGGGCGACGAAGAATCTGCGGCCGAATCTGATTTTGATGAGCAAGAAGAAGCAGAGGCGCGCGAAGCTATTGCTGCGGTTGATTCTTTTGACGACATGATGGCTTTGTCGGCTCAGCTGGGTGAGCCAACCCGTGAGGGATTTGACACGAGTCCCGTCGACAACATGGAGCTTGAGGCGAGACGCCGCTCGTCTGTTGTACGTGTGCTGAGCATTGTTGTAATTGGTGCGGCGGCCTATGCAGGGCTGACCTTTACGCTTGCCCCGCAACTCTTTGACCAAACCGTGGGCCAGTTTATTGGCATCGATGCAGGTGTTGACCCAGCGGCAGTTCCTTACTGTCAAAAAGGTCAGGACCTTCTTCTTGGAGATACTTCCAAAGCCATCAAGAATGCTTTGGGGCAATTTGAAAAGGCCAAGAAGATTGACGACAACTATGCCGATGCCCTCGCTTTTGAAGCGATTGCCAACGTCTTTTTGGGAGCTGATCTAAAAGGTGAAGGCACCCATATCTTAGACCTGAAGCAAGCGGCGGAAGATGAACTTGCCCGATTAGATGCAGTTAGCTCTAAGGAGCGACCCAAAGATTATGTGACTGTTGTTCAAAAGCTTCGGGCGCAGGCAACTGCTGGCCAACAAGCCCAAGAATTTGTAGAGCGAGGCGGCCGGGCTTTGATGATAGCACGCCGGGCCATTGAGTCGGGACTTGAGAATCATTCTGGCAATGCTCATTTCAAGTTAGCGGCGGCGCTTCATAAAGCTCAAGACAGCGACACTTTGACCCGAGCCGAGCAGTACCTTCGACTTTATCTGGAAGATTTGGGTCTGCAGCAATCGGATCTAGCAAGTCCCCCGAATCACTGGATAGCATTTACGCATGGTTTGATTTCCATGAGTCACGAAACGACTCTTAAAGAGGCGCCCGCCGCGTTCAGTGCTGCCATCGACCTTGAACCTCGTTTTCAGAGAGCTCGGCTTCGATTGGCTCAAAGCTATCACAAGCTGGGACGTCTGGATGAGGCCGTAACGACTCTTAAGCTTCTTTTGAAAGCTCAGCCGAAGCATGTTCAGGCTCAGCGTTTGCTAACTGCTTGGGAGCCTCCGAAAGTGGCGGAGCCAGCTGCAGTCGCCACCGATAAAGTTGAGTCGAAGAAAAAGAAGAAAGTTAAGAAAAAGGGTAAGCGGGGCAAAAAGAACCGTAAGGGCAAAAAAGGCAAAAAAGGTAAAAAAGGCAAAAAGGGTAAAAAGAAGTCTAAGTAGTGCTTCGTCAATTATCCATGATCATGGTTTGGCTGGGGTTTGGGTGTGCATGCGCTCCAAGTCTGGTCGATATGCCTTCTCCACTTTCTCAATCAGCTTCCACTCCTCCCGTTCGAGCCGACGCTTCGTCGATTGCTTATTTCACACAGGCAGAACGTTTCGTTGTTCAGAAACGTTTTCAGGATGCAGCAGACAGCTACCGTTTAGCGCTGGTGCACGATCCCTACTCTGTCGAGCTGCATCTTCGGCTGGCGAGTACCCTTGGAAAGCTCAACCAATGGTTTTCGGCAGTGGAAACACTGGAAAGAGCTTTGGTTGCTAGGCCTCAGAGTAGGCAACTCCAATTGGAACTTGGGCGACTCTATGTTGAACTCGACGATTTTTCCTCAGCGGAAAAGCTTCTCAAGAAAATAGGTCCGGAGGATTTGGAGTTTAAACATGCCTGGATATTAAGGTTTGAATCGGCACTCTGGGCGAACCGTCCTGAATTGATTCAAGAGATTCGCAATCTTGTTTTGCATGAATTACCGGAGATGGCGTGTGTTGTGGCACGACTACTGGAGGACCACGGAGAGGACGCGGCGGCTCGGGCCGATTATGCAAGGTGCCCTGAACCCACTGACTTGGACCTATTGCGAATTGGTTTTCGTGAAAATGGAGGTAAGCTGTCTGAGCGTTTCCAAACCTATGAGCCTGAAGAAAAATTGAATCAACCTACGTTGCGACCCGTCTCAGATTTAAACAAGTTGAATCGTCGCGGCGTTGAGTTGCGACGAGCACATCGGCAGCGGCCCGGCGATTGTCATGTATTAAGCAAATTGGGTCATTGGTATGGACAAAAAAATAACACGGTGCACTCAATGCGGTACTTAAAAGAAGCACAGCGGCGATGCCCGACCAATCCCGCGATTGTTCTTTCTTTAGCTTGGGCATATTGGAGTCAGGGGCAAAAACAAGAGGCTCTGAAATTAAGCCGCTGGATTTTGACGCAGGACTTTGAAGCACAATATTGCAATGAAGCCTTGAAGGTGATTGAGCTAAGTGATGGTCCGAAAGATGGAAATTGAAACTCGCAACCGTGAGCAAAGTGAAATGCATCCCTGGGTAACTCAAGGCGTGAGCCGAGTGGTTTGGATTTTGGGGATGTTGATTTGCGTGGGCTGTGCGGGCCGAATTCCTATGCCCGAACATATTAAGTCCATTGATGCGCCTTCCGTAGCAGCGGCTATGCAAAAACAAGCCAATCAGTTGGAGTCATTCACATGCGAAATGAGAGTGACTTTTTTTGGCCCCGACGGACGTCTCAAAGGGACTGTTAGCTTGGCCGCCATGCGGCCCGGAAAATTTCGCTATAACTTGATGGGCCCTCATGGTGGGGTGCTTGAAGCCTTTGCAACCAATGGGCAAACCTTTGAGCTATCGAAGATGAGTGAATCACGATTTCTGTACGGACCCGCGACGCCGGATACCCTGGATCGACTTTTATTTTTCGCGCCTTTAAATTTAGATGCGGAAGGCTGGGTCGAGCTTCTTTTTGGCGTCGTTTCTATACCTGACGATGCGAAGATGAAGTATGAGGATAAGACTGGTCAGTTGGTCTTAAGCTGGACTCAAGTCAATAAAGCGATGCGCGTGCACGTGGATCCCGAAACCATGCAAATGAGCCGACTGGAGGTCTGGGTTGACGAGGAGCTTGTTTGTGATGTGTCCATTGCCGATCGTCATGCTTCTGGCTTACCGGCCAAACTGGTCTTAAATGCGCCGCGCGATGACGTTCAAGCAACTCTTAAAACCCGGGACATCATGCTAAACCCGGCGTTGACCGAAAAAACTTTTCTTTTGAGTCCTCCTCGCGGTGTGAAACCTGAATATTGGGGACCTTTGGCTCAATAATGCTCTCGGCTTTGAAAGCCGGCTCTGCCCTGCTACACTTCTCTTGAGTCGCTATTTTTACCTTATGGTAAATTTCGCCAGTTTTGACGGGGAAGACATGACTGATCACTCAGATGATTTTTTGGACGAAGACCTAGATATTTCCGTGGAACCGCCCATTGATGCTCCCGGGCCACCTGTGATTCCACCGCCTTTAGTTGAAGGAGCTTCGGTTCCTGAGGCTCAAAGCAGTGACAAGGCAATCGATACCGACGGCAGTGCTTGGGGCGGTCGTACGCCTTTCGAGGATCTCTTTGTATCGGATTCGCCACCGCTTCCTCCTGGCCGCGGTTCTGCTGAAGAAAAAGTAGCTTACTTGCGTGAGAAGCTGAAGCGCTCAGAAGCCCAACAAACGAAATTCAAAGAGGCATGGTCTACCCGCGACCGGGAGATGGACCTCTTGGAGGGTCTGTTTAAACACTATTGGCATCGCACCACAGAGTTGAAGTCTGAGGTAGGAGAGCTGACTCAAAAACTTGCCGCTATGGAAGATTATCTAGAGCGCAAGAAAAAAGAGATTGAAGATTACGGTGAGCAAGTTGCGCAGACATTTAAGAAGCGCGATGAGATGGAGTCTGCTCTGCGCGAAGAGATGAGCGCCAGACGAGCTCACGACCAAAGATTGCTCGAAGAGAAGAATTCGCAGTTCAATGCACTTGAGGTCCAACATCGTCAACTTCAAGATGAACACAACGCAGAGCGCTCTTCTATGCGTGAGCAATTGGCCCAGCTGAAAAAAGAACATCAAACCAGCCGAGAGGAGCTAAGTCGCTCTAAACTCGAGTCGACGGAAAAAGAGGAAACTCTGCAGTTGGTTCGCGAGGAACTAGAAGAAGCGCAGCTTGCTTTTCAAAGGGACTTGGATGCTCGTAATCAGGCAATTGATAAATTTAAAGAGACCATTCGTAAGCAGCGTTCAAGCTTAGCCCAGAGTGAATCTGAACAGACGACTTTGCGTGATGGCCTGAAAAATCTCGAAAGTGATCTCAAGCAACAAAAGGTAACCCATGCGTTAGAGCTGCAACAAGAGAACGAACGCCTCGAGGTTTTGCAACAAGAAGTGAGCACCGTGCGGGCAGCGCGTGATGGTCTCGATGCAGAGGCTGAATCGCTTCGCGAAAAACTATCAGCGTCTCAGGTGGAAGTATCTGGTTTGAGTGGCGATAAAGAGCACCTCACGAATCGCTTGGAGCAAAGTGAAAAACAAGTGGGTGAGTGGATGGAAGCCAATGAGGATATGAAGGGTCAGATCACTGAACTTCAAAGTGACCTCGGTGACCTACGCGAAGAGCGTACTTTGTTGGAGCAAGATCATGAACGCTTGATTGTTGCTAAGAAAGAGGTTGAGGAGAGCTTTGCTCAACGTGAGCGCGATTTAAAAACCGAGATTGACGGGTACGAGGACCAAGTTGACGCACTCAGCGCAGAACTGAAGTCCAGTAAAGAAACTCTGAAATCACTGCAGGCTGAGCATCAGGAACTGGTGACAGATTCTCAAGAGGCAGCCAGCTCGTTAACGGGCAATATCGAAGAGCGCGATGAGGCCATTGAAAAACTGAAAACATCCCTCGATTCAGGACGTCAAGAGTTGGCGCGGTTGGAGCGAGAGGCCCAAACCTTACGCGAGACGCTGGAATCTGAACGAGCCGAGTCTCTTTCGACTCGAGTGGGCATGATTGAGAAGATTGGGCAAGCTCGCCAGCTCTTACAAAATGCCCAACACCGTGAAGGACTTTAATCTTTCGAGGGTTCTTGAACGATTTGAATTCTGTCCAAAGCGAGTTTGAGTTCTCGCATGGTAAATGGCTTATTCAAGATAAAATCTACGGTTTGAGAACTGCTGGCGCGTTCTTCTAGACTAAGAGGCCATCCTGTCACCATGCCAATGATGACATCTGGATATTTGGCTCGTATTTGTTGAGCGAGTTTCCACCCGTCTGTCTCGGGAAGGTCTAGGTCTGTCAGTAAAAGATCCACGGGTTTTTGAGAAACTCTATCCAGTGCCTGTTGGGCGGAGTTTACGGCGTGAACGATGTGACCCTGGTCTTGAATGAGCTCGGTTATCATTTCAGAAACAAAGACGTCGTCGTCAACAACCATCACGTTAAGCTGGTTCTTTTTGAGTTTACGTTGACCCAGGGCTGTTTGTTCGGTCTTTGGAAAGATAAGTTTGAATGCGGTTCCTTGGCCCAATTTCGATTCCCAGTTGAGCTCAATACCGTGCCCCTCCAGAATATCGCGGGTCATACTCAAGCCCAACCCCGTTCCTTTTTCACCTTTGGTTGAAAAGAAAGGGTCGAACATACGTGCAGCGATGTCGTCAGGTATACCCACGCCATTGTCTTGAACGATGATGGTTGGCTGACCGTTGCTTAGATCAACACGGAGAGTGACCGTGCCCGAACGCTCCGCTACAGCATCCATGGCGTTGCCGGTTAGGTTAAGAAGGACTTCCATTAAGTCTTGCCGGTGACTGACGACATCGGGGGTATGTTTGACGTCGACTTCCAGTGTGACGCCATCGGGAACTTGGGTCTCTACAAAGCGTGAAATCTCTTCGAGCAGTTCAGCCAAGGGAACCAGTTCGAGCTCATCTTTGCGGCGTTTGGAGAATTCCTGAAGCCTTTTCAAGATGGTTGCGGCATTTCGCGTTGCCGATTCGATGATATCAAGGTCTTGGCTGAGCACGGGGGTAAGTTGTCCTCGCGTTCGAATGCGCAGCAAGCGACCAATGACTGTCGTGAGTGCGTTGTTTGCATCATGGGCGACCCCTGCCGCCAGTTGTCCTACCATTAAAAGCTGATGAATGGCCGGGCGTTGGGGTTCTGCATCGGCATCGCTGAGTAAAACAATATAGGTCGGGAGTTCGGGTCCGGAAATTGGTAGATAGGTCAGGGATAAAGCCCCAGCACTGTCGCTTCTTGGGGCGCTGATGGTGCTCGGGGTGCGCGAGTTCAGCAGCTGTGTGATCAATTCGTGAGATGTGGGCGCAAAAAGAGCCAATAAGGAGGCATTGTGAAAACGAGTCGTGTAAGCCTCATTATGGGTAATTGCTGAGCCCTGACAAAGCAGTGCCGGCCCTTCAAAGCTTTCTAGGCTAAGGTTCATAGGGTGTTCTCCAGGTACCGGGTCAACCTATGCCGCGAGCCACGGCTACGCAACTCTCAAGTCCGAGAATGCACCGCCAAGCTGGTTGGTAGATTGCGACCTTGAAGGCTTTGTGCGATTGAACGGGGGTAAACTCTAGGATGGGAGAGAACAAAAGATGGCACAGCACATACTTGCAATTGATCAAGGTACCACCGGGACGACTTGTCTCGTCGTGAAGATTGATCCCGCTCAAGGAAGCGTGGAAGTCATAGGACGGGGATATGCCGAATTTGAGCAACATTTTCCTAAGCCAGGTTGGGTCGAGCATAAACTGGGACAAATTTGGGAGTCATGTGAGAAGTCACTCCCCAAGGCCCTAGCGGCAGCCGGCATTCAAGGTTCCGATATCAATGCGATCGGTATCACCAATCAGCGTGAAACAACGGGTATCTGGAGCGAAGCAGGCGAGCCTTTGGCAAATGCCATCGTTTGGCAGGACAGACGCACCGCGGATACATGCAAAGCGCTTCGCGAAGCGGGACACTTGGAAATGGTGCAAACCCGCACGGGACTGGTGCTGGATCCTTATTTTTCCGGTACCAAAGTCGCTTGGCTTTTGGATAACGTCGACGGTTTGCGTGGGAAGGCTAAGGCGGGACAAGCCCGGTTTGGAACGATTGATTCTTGGCTTGTTTGGAAGTTGACCGGCGGCGAAGTTCATGTGACCGATGCCACCAATGCTTCCCGAACGTTGATGTTCGATATCCGTAAGGGCGTTTGGGACCCAGAGCTCTGCAGCGTTCTGGGCGATATTCCCACCGGTATTTTGCCGGAAGTTCGAGGTTGCTCGGAGGTCTATGGAAAGACCAAAGGCTTAAGTATTTTACCCGATGGTATTCCGATTGCGGGTATTGCCGGTGATCAGCAGTCATCTCTCTTCGGGCAAGCATGTTTTACGCCGGGCATGGCAAAGTGCACCTATGGAACCGGAGCTTTCGCACTTGTGAATGCAGGCTCTGAACCCAAGTCGAGTAAGCGTGGTCTTTTATCAACGGTTGCTTGGAGCCTAGACGGCAAGTTGACTTATGCCATTGAGGGCAGCGTCTTCATTGCCGGTGCGGTGGTGCAGTGGCTTCGGGATGGCCTACAGTTTTTTGAAAGCAGCAGTGAAATTGAAGCTCTGGCCGCTCAAGTAGAAGACAACGGCGGTGTAACGGTTGTTCCGGCGTTAACCGGCTTAGGGGCGCCCCATTGGAACCCGGATGCTCGCGGGATCATTTGTGGACTGACCCGTGGAACGACGCGGGCACACATCGCACGCGCAGCCCTAGAAGGTATTGCTTTTCAAGTTTCTGATTTACTCGGGGCCATGCGCTCAGATAGCGAAACTTCCATTCAAAGCTTGCGAGTCGATGGTGGCGCCGCGGCCAATGCCATGTTGATGCAGTTCCAAGCGGACTTATTGGGGGTTGAGATTCAGCGTCCCACAGTTTTGGATACGACCGCGCTTGGTGCCGCTTATTTGGCAGCATTGGGAACAGGGGTTTTCAACGGCTTGGATGAGATCACAAAGGCATGGGCTGTGGATAGAACATTCCAGCCAGCTATGGATCGTGGCGTTGTGAAGGAAAAAGTAGCGGCTTGGCAAGAAGCGGTGAAGAAAGCTTAAAGATTTGAAAGTGTGTGCGCTCCCCAAAAGGGAGCAGCACACGGTCTTTCAAAAGATGTTCCAAATCACTGCGTATGCGTGAAGTTGGACACGTAAAGTGCTCGGCTCTTCCAGTTAAAGAGCGATGAGATATTCAGCTCATCGTAATCAGCATTCGGTGAATACAAAGCGAGCAGCTGCCAGTAGTAGGCATCTGATGGCAGATTCAAGCCAGCTCCCATTTGCGGGAAAATCGGTAAATCAAATTGAACATTGTTGCCCGGTGAAATTGCAAACCAGTGAATGATGGGGCGCGATATAGGCATCGCTCCATCACATGGGATGATGGTTTCAAAGTTGTACATCCAGTGCACATTGGCCGATGGCTCTACATCAAACGGCATTTCCGGTAAGAGCTGAACTTCAAAGTTCATAGGCCCAAGTGAGTTGGAAACCGTTGGTGAAATCTTTTGGTGAGTCTTCAGGAATGGACTGGCCACAACCGGGTCTTCGGTGTCGGTCAATCCGTAGGTCCGGGTGTCTGAACGCGGCGGGTAGATTTCTCCGTCCACACTTGCGCCCACGCTGGTATCCACGTTGAAGGTTGCAAAGTCCATGGCCTCTGGCAGTCGCAGTGGCATATCGACGTAAACTGTATCGGTGTTGGGTTGAACGCTTGCACCCATCATATGCAGTCCCATGTATCCGAAGTCGTACCAAACATAGCTTGCGGCATGAGTTGGTAAGAGTGCGTTCATACTGGTCACACCTTGGAGAGGTGGATCATCAAGTACAATCTTGAGTGGCTGCTTCAGTGGAGTATCCACGTAAATGTCCATGTCTTCGTAGACTCTTACGCAAAGGCCGCCTTCTTCGGCGAGACCTTCAATGCACTCTTCATTGGCTTCGCATTGTGATTCGGTATCGCAAGCAAGGCCTGAGCTGGCTTCAGTGTAAACGAAGGGTCTAAAACCCATGGCGTGAACATCGAGCATCCCGTCATCGGTTACTTCCCCAGCCAGTGCCATAAGAACCATGTCACCCGTACGCGCCCAAATTTCATAGGAGCCGTTGCTCATAAGCTGAGAGTTTGGACCCGGATCTGGAAGCTGCTCAGAGAAGCTTCGGTAGCTGGTGGTTACCACAACCAAGTCTGCACCTGTGTTGAAGTCATCCTTAATACGATAAACATCTCCGCGAATCAGAGGCGGTACCATAGAGCCAGGCTCTGGACATGGTGGAAGTGGATCTGGTGGCGGATCCTCTTTTGGAGTGAGCTGCATAGTTAGGTTTTGTGCGTCGGTTTCAATCCAAGAGAATTTACCAAAACCAACCTTACCGGCGTGAAAGCTTTGTGCTCCGTAAACTTCAAGTCCACTGATGGTGATTTGTCCGCGTGAATCGGTGTAGCCATAGAGGTGGTCTTGTTCAGGGTTAGCCGTGGCGCCCATCATAACAAAAGCATTTTCAATGCGCTCACCGCTGGTGCTCACGACGGTGATGTTCACGGCTCCGTCAATGATTCCACCACCCGTCCAGTTGTTGAGATCGGCAGGGTCAAAGTAGTTAAAGAAATCTTCGGCATTGCGTTCGATGCCCCAGGTTTCGATGCGAACATCGACGAGACCTGCGGACCCGGCAGCCGGCGTGCGGGCAACAATGGTTTGATCGTTAACGACCACGACATCACTGGCTTCACGCTGGTCGAAAAAGATTCGGCTATCGGCACCGAATCCGTTTCCTTGAATTTCCACTCGGGTATTTCCGGCAATGGCTCCTTCGGCCGGTGTGATGCTGTCGAGTCGAAGATCGATGTATGTGAAAGCGTCGAGTTCAGTGACCGTGAGGTCTCCGGACTGGACCGTGATATCCACGGCTCCTTCAGCATCGGCGGCAGGTGCTTCGCAGCTGAGTTGCCATGGATTGATTTGGTCACAGTCAGCTGGGCTTGCTCCAAAGAGAACTGTATCGATTGCTTCGGTGAAACCGCCAACGACCAGTGAAATGGTGATGCCGCCTTCTAGGGGTGAAGCAGCCGGAACCAAAGCAATGATGCGAGGCGTATTGTTGTCTGCATCATAATAGACAAAACCATTGTTGAGTCTGTCGGTTCCGTTTTCGTTGGTTGCTACCAGGTCAACAGGTCCTTCTACTGCAGGGTTTGCCGCTGGAGTGACGAAGGCCATCTCTGTTTCGAATGGGTTGGCTGTATTTTCAACGTTGATATTGCCTACGGTCAGGGTTGTTGGATCTACAAATCCGGCTCCGACCAGAGTCGCTTCCGTTCCACCTGCCAGAGGTCCTGCAAACGGCGTGATGCTATCAAGCCGAACTGGGTCGTATGTCCGAAAGGCTGCGGGCAGCGTTGCCGTACCGTTTAGGTTGGTTACGGTCACTGAGTAGGTGCCACGCTCGAGAGGCGGGGTTGAAACTGTAAGAGTGTGCGAGTCGACAACGGTTGCTTCAATGGGACTGGAGTCGTCAAAGCGAACCGTGGTTCCATCTACCAAACCCGTGCCATAAATAGCGACCATGGTTCCGCCCTCGCTTGGACCGCGATCGGGCTCAATGCCGGTGATGCCAACCGGATCAAAATATTCAAATGCGCTCTCAATCAGTGCGGTTGCCGGTGGCTGACCTTCGGCCGCTTTTAAAATGCGTACCGTGACGCTTTCAGCCAAAGGGTAGGCTGGCGTGATGCACTGAATATTCGTATCACTGACCACTTGAATTTGAGTACACTCTGCTCCCGTTGGCCCAAAGGTGATTTGGAAGATGCTCGGTGCAGCTCCCGGCTCATCGGCAAAACCCCAGCCGATGATCTCAACCAAGTCACCACCCTCGGTGCTGCCTCGATTGGGTTGAATGGAGTTGAGGGAGATGGTTGCCTCAACAGTGGTTGCTTCACTGTCATCGGGTAAATCTCCAGGATTGGCTTCAGGTACAGTTTCGGCACCTGGTCCGTTTTGCTCAATTTCTTCTTCAATAGCACCGAGCAGCTTTGAGCAACCGCTGCCGATCAAGGCAAAGGTCATCAAAACTGACAAAATAGCTAAGAACTTGGATGGGCGGAATTCGTTCACGGTTTGTTCCCCAAGGGTGTATGTGCGCTTAGACCCGGGTAGGGTTTTGTGGGCGTTGTTATGGTTGAGAGTATTGCTACCCCAACCATCGATGGTCAATGGTGATTTTACCCATAAAATAGGCATTTGCCATTTTGAATTGCCTGCTTCTCTGAGCTAGTAAGCCAAGGCAATGTCAAAAACAAAATACATAGCGGTCGCGGGTAATATCGGGTGCGGCAAAAGTACCCTCGTAGACTTCATTTGCAAGACCTACAATGTGGAACCTTTTTTTGAGCCAAATGCCGAAAACCCTTATCTGGTGGACTTCTACCGGGATATGAAGCGTTGGGCCTTCCACTCTCAAATCTATTTTTTAACCCATAAGTTCAGAATTCATCGTGAGCTTGAGAACCGTCGTAAGACAGCTACGGTCATTCAAGATCGAACGATTTACGAGGATGCTGAAATCTTTGCAGCTTATTTGAGACGGCGAAGATTTATTCTGAAGCGGGAATGGGGGCTCTACAATGATCTTTATCAAACCATTCTAGAAGCACTTCAGCCACCAGATTTGATGATCTATTTGCGAGCCAGCGTTCGAACCATTCGCAGCCGAATTCAAATGCGTGGCCGGCCCGAAGAGCAGCAAATTCCGACTTCTTACCTGAGAAGTCTCAATCAGCTCTATGAAGGGTGGTTCGAAGGGTACAAACGCTCGCCAACGATTGTCCTTGAAACAGATAACCTTAATTATCTAGAAGACTTAGAGCACCGCATCGACGTGGATAAGACCATTCGGCGGTATCTTTAATTAAGCGAAAAAAAAGGCGCTCTTTCGAGCGCCTTCTCTAAATCCATTAGCTTTCTAAATTCATCGGCATGCTTTTGTCGAACTCAATGGCCTTGCGGCTCACCTTAGCTCTGAAGCAAAGCGTTTCCACGCCGCGTGCTACCGCATCTCGGAAAGCATCGCAGTATTCGGAGTCCAAGGTATCAGCCAACTTAAAGCTTGTGACGTCGCTTCTTTGGGCAACAAAGATGACCATAGCGCGATTGCCTTCACGAACGAGGTTCGTCAAATGGGTCGCTTCTTCAATGCCTCGTGTGTGCCGCGCGTCTGGGAAGTGGGCAACGCCTTCTTTTTCCAGCGTTACGCTCTCCACGACGATGTAACAAGGTCGCAGACCGTTTCCGTCGAGTAAAAGATCGACTCGAGAATTCCGTGAGTTTTTCGGAACCCGTCGCATGGTTGCGTAACCTGCAAGTTCAGGAATTTGCCCCGCCATGATGGCTTCGGAAACAACAGTGATAGGCCGGCCTGTGTGAATACCGACCGGAGTCCGGCCCGAATAGATAATTTCCAGCTGATGATCGAACTTACGGCGTGGATCGTTTGTAGCAGAGAGAAGAACTTTGGACCCAGGATCAGAAATGCCAAGCATTCCACCAGGGTTGGCGCAGTGAACGGTAATTTCTTCGCCGGTTCTAAGCTTTACATCGGCTAGGAATCGTTTGTAGCGACGAATCAATTTCGCTTCTAGTAGTGGATCTTCAAATCTCATGGTTTCCCTCCCGGATGTGATGTGCCTGACACATCGATACCCATCTTCGTATCAGATGGGGGCCAAAATTGAAGTTCTTACCCCCACTTCAATGGCTCTCGACCTGAAATCATTTCCCATTCTAATCGTCAACCCTCTAGGTTGCGATCTTTTCGTGAAATCGGGAACTTAACGCATCTTGTCAATTATTGAACTTAGCTGACGGATACGTTGACGTGGGCTATCAAGAGGGGTAAATTCAAACCATGATGAAGCGAATGATAATAAAAGTCGCAGCGCTGGGTTGCATCTTCGGATTGACCACAAGTGTTTATGCACAAGATGCTACAACCACGACGGTGAAGGAGCAGATCCAACCTCGTGAAAGTGCCATCGAAATGGTTCCAGATGACGAGAAAGATGCTCGGACCAAACGTGCCGTGGACAGCATGCGCGGTGCTTTATCCAAAGTCCTTCGATATCTAGAGGAAGCGCGTGAGCAGCGCGATGTTCTCAAGTTGAACTGCGTGAACGAAAAGCTGACCGCCATTAAGGGTTTGCTTCGTGTTTCCGAGCAGGCTTACACGGTTATGCTGACTGCTTTGGCCACTAAAGATTTCACGGTTGCGCAGCACGAATACGAAAAAATTATGATTGCCAATAGTAAGACCGACGAGCTCTCTGCCGAGAGTGAAGTATGTATTGGCGAACTTGCTGTTTACTCTGGTCAGACTTCGGTAACGGTTGAAGTTAAGGACGAGGTTATTTCGAGCAGTGCACTTTCGGGATCCGGATCGGGCGCAGCCTCGACAGGGTCTGAAAGTTCAAGCAGCACCGATGACGAGAGTTCAGGATCTGCATTGCAAGAGTCTATCATGGATAGTCCTGAAGCAGCTCCTTCTGCTGGAACCAGTGATTCTGCTTCCGCTGGCAGTGATGACGCGGGTTCTGGTGACGATACCGGTGGTGGTGACGAGGGTGTTCAGTCGAACCCCAACGGCAATAGACCACCAGCTGCTTCAGCAAGCTGAGCCCAGCTTTTTCTATCCCATAAGGTTGTAAGTTTGAGATCTGGAGTTGATTGACTCTGGTGTCCCAAGGCTAGCGCAAGACCTTACCCGACCAGTCCTCTGGTATCTCTAAATTAAAATATTTACAGACAGTCGGTGCAACATCGTAAAGCGAGGCATTCTCTAATTGAGCGTGCCGTGTATGCGGGCCGTGCATAACGAAGAGCCCATGACGCGCATGGTTTGCTCCGTCTTCCCCTAAATCATTCTCTTTTTGAATAGCCGATGCATAACCAATGGTCCCCAGTGCCCTGTATCCATAGTCTTCGATATCGAGAATAAGGTCTGGTGGATGACCCTGTGCCCCTGGCCAGTCGCGTTTTGGAACATAAGACTGAAACTGAATTGACTGTTGCTCCAGGGTTTGCAGTTTGGAAAATTTTTCGAGCAGGTCTTGGATAAACGCGTCAGCTTGATCCGGCTCGATGGTACCCTGAGGCTCCCGACCCTTTACGTTTAGATAAACCCGCCCAACATAACCCCCGGCTCCCCAGGCCTGAGTTTGCTCCCAGTCAATATCATGGGGATGGAGTGATTGGCCTTTTTGCGGCTTTTGTTTCAAAACCAGAAGCCCCTCGTTAATCAGCCATTGATTGATCGCAACCGCACCTTGCATGGTCTGAGCTCCGTGGTCTGAGACAATCATGATTGTGTCATCAGGGCCTAATGCTTCTAAGACTTGCTTGAGTTGGCGATCGATTAAGGCATAGTAATCTGCCATCGCATTTTTGAAAGGATGCGTCTGGGGGCCGTTCATTGCGCCCCAGAGGGCATGGTGCATTCGGTCGGGACCCATATCGACGCGCATCGCAAAATCCCAAGGTTCATTCTTGAGCCAGCTGGCGAAGATTTGGGTTTGCTGGTTGCTTAAAGCAATACACGATTCGACGATTTCTGCATGGTTTCCCGAGCGAAACCCATCCACATCGAATTGCAGGGGTCCCCATAGCTTCTCAAGATCTTCGAGGCACTCTCTGGGATAAGAGGCGTACTCTCTATCGTCCGGAGTTAGAAAGCCCGTAATGATTTTCCCTTTGAGGGGACGAGCAGGCCATGTGAGCGGGACACTTAAGATTCTCGATTCGTAACCTTTGTCACTGAGTCGGTCCCACAAGTAAGGTTCGAAGTGTGTGAGGCAATTTGCGAATTGTTTTTCATTATAGGAGCCCACAATACGGTCTCGAAAGCCATAGATACCTAGCCGTTGGGGTGGGTAGCCAGTGGTCATACAGGCCCAGGCCGGCACGGTGATGGGCGGTACACTGCTTTCCAATGTTCCCCAAAGCCCTTGATGGCGAAGAGAATTTAAAGTTGGCATAAGATGAGCAAATTGTTCAAAAGCCAATTGCGGCGTTAAACAATCTAAACCAACAATACATAAACGTCCCATGCAGCGCATCTAGCACAGATTTGTTAGAATAGTCATGGACCATAAACAGTCTCGACCCCAGATAATTCCTGGGGTATGGAGCAGCAAACACTTAAAGGTATACCGCTTTGCCGTCCTTGCTACTTATAGATGATTTACCCATTCGCATCAGCCCCGATGGGCGCTGGCTGCATGGTGACGAAGACCTACATCCGAAAGTAGCCATTCTCTTTTCCAAGTGCTTGATTCCGATGGAAAATGGAGAATACGAGTTACGTGTTGGGCAGCAAAAAGCGCCGGTTCTTGTGAGTGATGTCGGTTTTTTTGTCCGGTCTATGACTCTTGAAAAAGATAATCATGGACAGCTTATTTCCGTATCACTGAAGGTCAGCGATCAAGCAAGCGAGCAGTTGAAACCAGCTTCGTTGATGATGTCCGAAGATAACTGCCTTTACTGTCGCATTGAGAGACACGGGATGCGTGTTCCCTGCAAGTTTACGCCAGGCCAATACTATGAGCTTGCGCTTTTGGCGGAGATGGAGGGCGAGGCAGCTTGGCTAGAACTTGGAGACCAACGTTATCAAATGAATCTACCTTTTGATTCCGCGTTTGAAAAAATTCAATAGTGCTCAATGCTCATTTCCTGATCAACGATTTCTGCGAGATATAGATTTTCAATAAAATTCAAAAGTTTGTCGAGCCGACTTCGTAGGTAGCGGGCATCGTTGCCAACGGTTGAGAACCCTATGACGCCGCTGCTGATATGATCTTGGGATTCTACCTCTGCGGCCGCAACATTGAATTGATTGCGAGAGCGGTTCACAATGCGCTTGATAACCCCGCGTTTTTCTTTGAGGCTTGCGGCCGGAATAGCCAAGGTAACTTCAAGAATTCCAATGACCATTTCAGGCGTCCTTTGATTTGTTGAAAGGCTTGGTTTGACCCATGTTCTCCCGTGAGAGAATACCTTTGAGTTTTGTGCGTCGAAATTTCTGGAGGTACCCCCACTGACCACGTTAGGTTCAATACAATGATCTGGATACTTTTGGCAGCTTTAAGCGCTACAAATCCTCAGCCCGATACATCCAGCCGCCTAGCTGGCGCCCTGGATTCGGTACGACGTTCTATTTCCGTCAAGCCACCCAAGTTTCGACCCACTTATACCATTGCGGGAACCCCGAAAACGCCCGACGGTCTGGAGGGCTGCAAAGAGGGACTTTCGTTTGACGGTGAACTCTTGCGCCAAGTTGGTGAAACGATTCGTTATACCGTTGAGATTGATGGTTTGTCCGTAGGACTTGTAGATTTTAAGACCGAACGGGAGGGCAGCTTTGAAGGTGAGCCTGTCACCGAATACCGGAGCCACTTTCAGATCGACAGTTTGGTGGCGACTTTGGTGCCGGTGGAAGGCCGCGCTGCTGCGATTGTGCCAGACGGGAAGAATCGAGCGATTCATGCCATGAATCGTTACAAGCTCAAGGATAAGAATTATGAAGAAGAGCTTAGCTGGGACCATGCCCGTGAGAGCCTAACTTCCAAGCGAGCGCGCAACGGTAAATCACGCACCGTCAAACGCTTGTTTACTGCTGAAAGCCGAGACTTTATCACTGCTTTTTATATGCTTAGGGGCTTAAAACCCAAGTTTAGTGGTTGCACCCTGCTATTTGGGAACCAGCGGGCCTATACGGTTTCCCTGCGCTATGCGGGTGAGGACAAGGTCAAGACACCCGTGGGGCTCAAGGCTGCTTATAAGTACGATGTTGTTTACGCCCATGAGCGGTCGAAAAAGCCAATTGAGGCCACGATTTGGATGAGCCAATCCACAGATCAATTGCCTTACCAAGCTGAAATTCGAGGCCGAAATCACCTTTTAGCCAGAATTCACCTCTTCATCCCGGGTGAAAGTTAAGCTTTGAGGTTTCGCCGCTCAAGCGGTGTGACACATTGGCGACACCGTGCTAGATGGGCGCCATGAATTTGCGTCAAACGATTTTAACAGCGGTCAGTGCAGTTGTACTGATGGGGCTCAGTGCGGCTTTACCTATTTCTACCCATGTTGTTGAAGAGCAAACCTCCATCGGATTGGTTCGAGAGGGCATGGAGTCCATGCTCTCTGGAGAAGGACCGGTTTCAATGCGGGTGATGGTTGATGCCCCGCAACACATTCAAGAGCCCATCAAGACCTGGCTCAAGCGTCAGCCCACTATTGCTGTGGTCGATGACCCGGCCTCTCCAATCATGCATCTCAAAATGAGCGTTTCGGGCGTGCAGATGAATGCATCTGGCACCTTGGGTGAAAAGAGTTTCGAAAACAACGCACGCTTAGGCGATTGGACCGCTTTAATGCCACCCCTGGTGGCCGTTGTATTAGCTATAGGTCTACGGCAGGTCGTGCTTGCTCTGTTTTTGGCGGTATGGCTGGGATGCTCGATTCTTGCGGCCGGCAACCCGTTTGCAGGACTCTGGTCGTTACTTAGCGGGTATTTGTTTCCAGTGCTTACCGATAGTTTCAATTTAGAAATTTTAGGTTTTACGTTTGGCTTGGTCGGCATGGTCACGGTTGTCGGGCGCATGGGCGGGACATTGGGACTTGTGAATATCATGTCTCGATTTGCAAAATCTCCACGAAGCGCTCAACTTGTAACTGCGAGCATGGGTACGGCAGTCTTTTTTGATGATTATGCAAATACAGTGGTGGTTGGTACCACTGCTCGGGGTTTGACGGACCGAATGCGAATCAGCCGTGAGAAGCTTGCGTATATCGTTGATTCAACGAGTGCTCCCATTGCGGGGGTCGCGGTTATTTCGACCTGGATTGGATACGAAGTCGGTCTTTTTGACAGTATACTCAATGAGTTTCGACATATTCCAGGATTGCCTACCAGTGGCTACGCGCTATTTTTTGAAATTCTTCCGCTTCGGTTTTACTGCTTTTTCACCCTGATCTTGGTGTTTTTAAGTGCGATGCTCAAGCGTGATATTGGACCGATGCTCAAAGCTGAGCGGCGGGTTCGAAGCGGGGGACCGGTGGCGCCGTCCATTGGTGATGAACCTTTTGAGGAGTTAAGTGCCCTTGAGAAGCCTGGCGTCCCGGCAAGGTGGTACAACGCTGTCATTCCTGTGGCATCGGTTTTAATTTTTATTATCGCTCGTATTTTGATGGTTGGCGGTGATGCGGCCGCTCCTGAAGCCAGTGGGTTTTCCTTGGATTATTGGCGCGCAGTTTTTACCCGAGCCTCCGATGATATTTCCTGGATATTATTTTCTGCATCGTTACTTGGCTCTGCCATTGCCATTGGGTTGGCTGTTTCGCAGAAACTCTTAACGCCGACTGAGGCTATTACCAGCTACGGTGGTGGTCTAAAAACCTTAATGGAAGCGGGTGCCATTTTGGTTTTGGCTTGGGTAACCAAAGAACTTTGCGACGACTTAGGAACAGGTTTGGCCTTGGTTGGTCTTATTGGAAACAGCCTCTCGGTTCTGTTTTTGCCTTTGGTGGTATTTTTGCTTTCCGGGGCCATCGCTTTTTGCACCGGCACATCCTGGGGAACCATGGCTTTGGTTTTGCCAGTTGCGGCTCCGCTTTCGGTGATTATGAGTGGTGACCCATTGATCTTTATCATCTGCATGGGCGCAGTATTGGATGGAGCAATTTGGGGAGACCATTGCTCGCCTATTTCCGACACAACGGTTCTATCTTCAACCGCTTGTGGGTGTCCCCATGTTTCCCACGTCAAGACGCAGCTTTCTTATGCACTCGTGTCTATGGGAGCGGCGGGAACCACTGGATATCTTGGTTACTCGGCGGGATGGCCCATTGCAGCGTCATACGCTGTGGGGACTTTGATGATGTTTGGGGTTCTACTGATTTTTGGAGATAACCCGGACGACCCACAAACCTTTTAAACAATAGGTTCGTGGGTCTAGCGTCCTGGATTCAAGCAATCAGTTAGTTGGCTTGCTTGGAGTACCGCATTTGGTTGATCAGCTGAGCGTACTCAACTTCCCATTCTGCAGTACCTTCGCGAAAGTGCTTCAAGCGGTGACGAACTTCACGATCGAGTTCTTCATCCACTCCAAGATACTTACCAATCGCTGTATTGATCATGGTGCGAATCTCTTCGTCTTCTGCAAACACTTCTAGGATTTGCTTGGAGTCAAAGAGTCCATCGATAACTTGTGTGAGCAGATACTCAAGAGCATCTTTACCAATTGGCAGATTACGCTTCTTAGCAAGTGTCTCACGAACCTGGTTGTACGATGCACGCGTCAATTTGTGACGAATGATTGCAGATTGTGCATCTTCACTTAGCTGATCCAACGCGTTCAAGTAGCGAACGAATACGCCTGCAATATCAAGTTCAGCTTCATCGCGACGCCCCTCTTCAACTTCAATACATCGGTTGGCGAGAAGTGCACGGATCACATCTTTGGAGATCCTTGGAATTACTTTACGATAGATTTTCATAACCCTATCCTCTTTCAATCTGCTTCAGACTAACCCCGAAGACAGTCTACAATCCAGCACCTTGTGAGTCGCGACGACTCAGCCGTTCGGTCCAAAACTGAAGGCTGTTGCAACTCAAGGTTGTATGCGACTGGGCGTATCAAATTGTCACGCCGCGGGGAAGTTTTCTTCCTCGGCCGGTATATTTGGGGTCGGGCGGGGCTGTCAAGCTAAGTCTCCAGATTCCTATCCGATCTTCTAAATTGAATTTTCTTCGGTCCCCCAACCCGATCGGGTTCCAAAAAATGCTGACTTTTTGACACCCGGGGCGAGCTTAGAGCCTGAAATAACAAGGTCGGGAATAAATTTTGGTCCCGCGGGATTTTTGACGATGGGGGCTCTCGGGCCTACCATTTCAGCTACTAACGAATAACTTGTCGGATGCCGGTTGCGATGGCCGATTGTCTGACACCGAGAGTTCCCTGCGGAGGGTGAAGTAAATGGCGACCACAGCAGCGCGCGGCCGTTCGGCCAAGAAAAAACGAGCTCCTAAGAAAAAGCAGGAGCAAGAATCACCCAAGTTATTGGGGTCTGGACAAATGCAAAATGAGGCGGGCGCCGTCATTTTGGGTTGTGTTGGGCTACTTACGCTTCTCGCATTGGCCAGCTATCACCCCGGAGATGCTTCTTTGAATGCCGGTGGTGGCCAGGTCGTTCGTAATTGGATCGGAACAGCGGGTGGCTACTGGGCTGATATTTTGCTGCAAATTTTGGGAATGGGTGCATTTCCATTTGGTGCAGGTCTTTTGATCGCTGGCTGGCGAGCTTTGTTCGGCAAGCGGCTGATTCCTGGGTTTCGCGAAGCCATTGGCAGTCTGCTTCTCATGGTTTCGGTTGGAACTTTTGCTCATTTGGTGCTCACAGGTCAGGCACGGCCTTATCCACCCGGCGGTGTAGTTGGCGCTGTTTTGGGTCAGATGCTCTATCAGAACCTAGCACTGGTCGGCTCCGTGATCGTCGCAGGGGCGATGGTTTTGATTTCGATGGCTCTAACTTTTGATGGGATCGTAGGTAACCTGGGTCTTCAGGGTGCAGGCTTCATCCGAAAGGGCGCGTTGAAAGCACAAGGCTCCATTGTGATGCTGCGCGAGAGAAGCGCCGCTCTTAAGGAACGCCGTGCTGAACTCAAAGAGGCAAAGGCAAAAGAACGAGCCGAAAAACAAGAATGGACGCTTGGAGAGCAAGTGGCGCGGGAAGAGCGCGAAGCCGAAGAGCAGCTTGAACGCGAGGAACGCGAAGCGACAGAACAACGTGAACGCGAAGAACGTGAAAAAGAGCGTGAAGATATTCTTGAGAAGGCACGGTCTAAGGGCCGAAAAATGGCTGAGAAGCAGGTAGAAAAAGAATCTGCTAAAAAAGCGAGAAAAGAACAGGAAGAGGTTTCCGGGGCAACAGGCGCTGGCTTTTCTGTGAACCTTCAGGACGAAGAGGGCTTTGAACTCGGCTGTATCCCAGGTGTGACCGAAGCGCGGGTAGTGGCCCGTGAGGAATCGACTGCTCTGGTGCCGGTAAATTTTCGAGAAGAAGATTTAATTGAGCTTGAGCCAGACGACGTTGAAGAAGATATTCCGATCGTATCTGCGGCAGGCCCGGTAGAAAAGTCGGAGCCGACTGAAGAAGTCGCCCCGCCCATGACCCTGAGTCCTGAAAAACCAACTCAAGAAGTTTTTGAAGCGGTATCGCAACTCGACACAATCGCAGATCTTGCGCCGCAAATAGTCGATGTCCGCAGCGACGCCGATGAAGATGCCATTGAAGAAGCGATTTACTTGGCTGAGACCGAAGGTACCCGCGAGGAACCTGCACGTTCAGTTAGCTACGAGCTTCCAAGTATCAACCTCTTGGATTTGGGGGATGTGGAACGAGCAGAAGTTGATATTGATAAACTTCAAGAAAATGCTTCCCGCCTGACGCGAACACTGAAGGATTATAAAATCGAAGGTACTGTTCGCGAGATTCGTCCCGGCCCTGTTGTGACCATGTACGAATATGTGCCGACTGCAGGTACAAAGGTCTCAAAGATTTCGAACTTGGCCGATGACTTGGCCATGTCTATGGAAGCTTTGCGCGTACGAATTGTTGCACCCATTCCTGGTAAGGGCGCGGTGGGTATTGAAATACCGAACGAGACTCGTGAAACGGTTTACTTTAAAGAACTGGTTGCTCACGAGAACTTCCGTAAATCTAAGTCAAAGCTTCCTATTGCCCTTGGTAAAGATATCGAAGGCAATGCAAAGGTTGTAGATTTAGCGAGAATGCCGCACCTCTTGGTAGCGGGTGCAACCGGTAGTGGTAAGAGTGTATTCGTCAACTCATTGATTATGAGTATTCTCTACAAGTCGACCCCTGAAGAAGTTCGCTTCATCATGGTTGATCCAAAGATGCTTGAACTCTCAGTTTACAACGCAGTTTCACACCTACTGCTTCCAGTTGTTGTGGATCCCAAGAAAGCAGCCATGGCACTGCGCTGGGGTGTTGAAGAAATGGAGCGGCGTTATCAATTGATGTCGGCCATGAATGTTCGAAACATTGATGGTTACAACAAGAGGGTCAAAGAAGCTGAAGAGAAGGGCGTGCGTCTGCGTACACCGACCGATGACGGTACCTTGGGTGAACCGTGCGATCCGATGCCTTATCTGGTGATTATTGTAGACGAGCTTGCCGACCTGATGATGACTGCTGGCCGCGAAGTTGAAAGTTATATTATGCGACTTGCTCAAAAAGCTCGAGCGGCGGGTATTCACCTTGTCTTGGCAACTCAAAGACCTTCAGTAGATGTTATCACCGGTCCGATTAAGGCCAACCTGCCGACGCGTATTGCTTTTGCGGTAAGCTCGCAGTTTGACTCAAAGACCATCATTGGTTGCAACGGGGCAGAAAACTTATTGGGCTGGGGTGATATGCTTTACATGTCGCCGGGCATTGGTGGTTTAGAGCGGGTCCATGGTTCACTGGTAACCGATGAGGAAATCCTGAGAACCTGTGAGTTTGTCGGCGGTCAGGGTAAACCAGAATACGATGAATCTATTTTGCAAGCGCCCGAACCAGAACCCGGTGCTGAGTCGGACGAGCAACCGAAAGATGAACTCTTTGATAAGGCAGTGGAAATCATTGCTCAGGCTCAGAAGGTCTCGGTTTCGTTTATCCAGCGCAAGCTATCGATTGGTTACAATCGTGCAGCGCGTATGGTCGAGCAAATGGAAGAGGACGGCATTGTTGGACCGCCGAACGGTTCCAAACCAAGAGAAGTATTGATTAAAGATCTCTCTGCCTGATAACTCGCGGGTGTGGCAATGAATGCACTGGCTGCATTCGACGTCTTTTACACATGATGCGGGATGACCAATGTTAAGTGCCTTAATTGCCTCCATAGTTCTAAGCGCAGGACCTGCCGATTTATCTAAACTGGTGGAGCGGGTACAGGCTACCTACGACAGCAAAACAGATATAAGTGCCAGCTTTACGCAGACTTATATGGATTCCTTACGCGGAAGTCAGCGCGAAGAAAGCGGGCGACTTTGGGCTAAAAGTGATGGCCGAGTTCGCTGGACCTACGTGAAACCGGTGCGAAAAGACTTTGTCTACAATGGAGAAGTCGCTTACTTCTACGAACCCGAGTCAGCTCAAGTCACAGTGTTTGAAGACTTCCAACAAAGCCAAGTTTCTCAGGCATTGCGTTTTTTATGGGGCCAGGGAGATCTTCGCGAAAGTTTTGAGATTCAAGCATGCACGGTTGAATGTAGACGCGCGAAAGCAGGTGAGACGGTTTTGGTACTTTGGACCAAAACACCCATTGCCACTGTCGATAAAATTCTATTGGTGGTTGAGGAGGCTTCGGCGACCGTTGCTCGCTCCGTAGTGTTGGACCCGCTGGGCAATGAAACGACATACACTTTAGCTGATTTTGATAAAACAAAAGTGCTAGACCAGAGACTCTTTGATTTTCAAATTCCCGAAGGCATCAGCGTCT
>MDSW01136770.1_pt1 | contig 23996 bp, 24 predicted proteins | sample 811171 | NCBI WGS metagenome assembly MDSW01 (sample SAMN05326641, study PRJNA326480) | marine metagenome | isolation source: seawater | place: Atlantic Ocean: North West | collected 2012 | reverse complement strand
GGAAAATAAAAAGTAATGAAAGCCCAATTGAATCAGTTGTTAGAGAAATTAGAGAAGAAGCGGGTATTAAACTTAAAAAGGAAGATTGTTGTTTCAGAGGTTTAATGACAACAGATATGAAAGGGTATGAAAATAATTTAATTTTTTTATTTTTAGTAGATTTAGAAAAGGATTATGAAATAAAAAAAGGTTTAATATGTGATGAAGGTATTTTAGAAATGAAAAAAATCGATTGGATTCTAGATAAAAATAACAAAAGTGTTGTTCCAAACATCCCATTTTTTCTTGAAGATCTATTAAATGAACATCTAATTTATGTCCATTGTGAGTTCAAAAATAATATACTACTAAAAGTTAATGTAGATAAAATGTATGCTTAGGGAGAAATATGAATACAAATGTTAAAACAATCAAAATGAATTCTGAAAATCTAAAACTCATTACTCTAGAAAATTCATATTTAAAAGTTGTTATTTCAACTTTTGGAGCTGCAATATTTCATATTTATCTTAAAAATAAAAATAAGTATCATGAAGTGACTGTTCAACCAAATAATTTGAAAGAGTTCATGTATTCAGATTTTTATTATGGAAAAACAGTAGGCAGAGTTTCAGGGAGACTATTCCCACCTGGATATATCATTAAAGACAGCTTTTATCAGCAAAAAAAAGAAAACATTTTGCATAGTGGAAAATCAGGTTTTTCGTTTTCAAATTTTGATGTAGTTTCCCTCTCTAAGAATAAACTTACACTAGAAGCTATATCTTTTGAAAAAGACTCTGGTTTTCCGGGAGATTTGAGATTAAGTGTTATATATGAGATTAAAAATAGATCTTTGCAAGTGAGATATTTAGCAAATGCAACTAAATCAACATTATGTAATATAACTAATCATGTATATTTTAATCTGTCACAGGAAAAAGATATATATAATCATGAAATAAAAGTTGATTCAAAAGAATATCTTGAAATAAATAAAGATAATAGAATATTAGGCAAAAAAAATATAATAAATTCAAAATATGATTTAAGCAAAAAGAAAAATATGAGAAGTGTTCTTGAAAAGATGAGTGATACTCCATTTAAAGGTCTTGATCATACTTTTTTACTTAATAAAAGAAGTGTTAATCTATATTGCAAAGAGTTTTCCTTAGAGGTTAAAACTTCATATCCTGCAATTGTCATATATTCTCACAATAAAAAATCACCTCATTCATTGTTACAAAACGAATTTGGAGACAATAAACATTCATCTATTGCATTAGAATGTCAATTTGAACCAGGAGGAGTGCAACATAAAGGTCTTAATAAAGGAATTCTGGATTCAAAAGAAAAATATAATCATTTTATTTCTTATACTTTTAAAATTGACAATATATAAGTAGTGAAATAATAATCTTGTAATACTTAATTTAGTGTGTTATCATAAATCTGGTTTGAAAAGGAGAAAGTCAAATGCGTGAATTAGTTAAACTTGTTTGTACTGAATGTGGTAGCGAAAATTATCATACTACTAAAAACAAAAAAGAGCACCCTGAAAGGGTAGAATTAAAAAAATATTGTCCTAACCTTCGAAAATATACAATCCATAAAGAAAAAAAATAAATATACTGAAAAGTATATTTTTTTTTATAATAGCAAATAATACTTGACAGTGCTAAAAAAATATTATACAATGACATTGGCACATATAATAAGCGAGTGCTAAAAGAGGTATAATTTGATTTCAAGCAGGCAAAAACTTATTTTGAAAGCAATAATTGAAGAATATGTTAAAACAGCTGAACCAATTGGATCAAAAGCTTTAACTTCTTTACCTTATCTTCACTTTTCATCTGCAACTTTAAGGCACGATATGGCAGAATTAGAACAAAAAGGGTTTTTAACAAAAACTCACACTTCTAGTGGTCGTATCCCATCTGAGGAGGGATATAAATATTATGTAGATAATCTAGTTACCAGAGATTCTGAAGTTCAATCCTCATTTCCAATTATTGATCAAATCATTACGAGCAATTCTCTTAAAAGAGATCATGCTATCGAAGAAGCGATTAAATTACTTTCGGAATTAACAAGTTACACGGCATTTGCTGTGGGTCCCAAAGGTGTTGAATTATCTATAAAAAAAATCGATTTTGTGCCTTTAAATGATAACGAAGCAACAGTATTAATTGTTACAAATCAAGGTCATGTTGAGCATCAGACAATCTATTTACCGAATCATATCTCAATTAATAACGTCAGAGAAGTTGTGAAGACCTTAGATGATTTATTACGCGGAAAGACACTTGATGAAGCAATGATAATGTTGAAAAAGTCATTTAAAAATAATGAGCTCAAAAAATTTATTGATTTTCAAGAACAATTTTTACAATCATTTGTTGAGGCTTTCTCAAAATTTGCAGAAGAAAATTATTATTTCTCTGGAATGGTAAAGATGTTTGATCAACCAGAATTTCAAGATTCCCAATATATTAAGAGATTTATTGAAATGTTAGATAGAAGAGACATAGTCAAATTTATTGGTCGCGACGAGGGACTTCAAGTAAGATTCGGTAGTGATTTAAAACTTATTCCAATGGAAAATTGTTCCGTGATTTCAATCCCATATTATATTTCAGATCAAGAACATGGAACAATTGCAATTATAGGTCCTAATAGAATGCCTTATGGAAAGGTTATTCCTTTACTTGAGTACATTGCATTAAATCTTGGAAAACTATATAAATAAAAAGGAGGATGAATTATGAAAGAAAAAAAAGAATCAAAGAAAAGAAAAAGTGAACCATCTGATTTAAATAAAGCAAAAGATAAGATTAAAGATCTTAAAAAGGAATTAAAATCCTTAAAGGATGAAAAATTGAGGGTTCATGCAGAGTTTGAAAATAGTAAGAAAAGAATTAATCAACAACGAATAGAAGATAGGAAGTTTGCAAGTAAATATTTAATAGATGAATTACTCACTCCAATGTTACAACTTGATAAAATTGTTCATATGGAAACAGACGATGCTAAATTAAAGAATTTCTTAATTGGATTTCAAATGATTAAAAATGAACTTTTAAAAATTTTATATAACGATGGGTTAAAAGAAATTGATGCTAAAGATAAAGATTTTGATCCAAAATATCATGAAGCTGTTGAAAAAGTATCAAATAAAGAATTTAAAAATGGTATAAACATTGAAGTAATTGAAAAAGGATATTTATATAAAGAAAAATTATTAAGACCTGCAAAGGTAAAAGTAAATGAATGGAGAAAAGAAAATGGCAAAGACAAATAAAATTATAGGTATTGATTTAGGAACAACAAATTCAGTTGTTTCAGTAATGGAGGGTGGCGAATCCAAGGTCATAGCTAACCCTGAAGGCGGAAGAACAACTCCTTCTGTAGTTGCATTTAAAGGAGAAGAAGTTTCTGTAGGAGAAGTTGCAAAAAGACAGGTTATTACTAACCCAAATACAATAAGTTCAATTAAAAGACATATGGGTGACCCTAATTACAGAGTTGATGTGAATGGAAAAAAATATTCACCTCAAGAAATATCTGCAATGATTCTAAAAAATTTAAAAAAGACTGCAGAAGCGTATTTAGGAGCAGATGTTGATAAAGCAGTAATTACGGTTCCAGCATATTTTAATGATGCTCAAAGACAAGCAACCAAAGATGCAGGAAAAATTGCAGGATTAGAAGTAAAAAGAATTATAAATGAACCAACTGCTGCAGCATTAGCTTATGGTATTGATAAAACTGATAAAGAACAAACTGTATTAGTTTTTGATTTGGGTGGAGGAACTTTCGATGTTTCAATACTTAAGTTAGCTGATGGAACATTTGAAGTTATATCAACATCTGGAGATAATCATCTAGGTGGAGATGATTTTGATGAGAAGATTATTGAATATATGGTGTCTGAATTTAAACTTTTAAACGGAGTAGATTTATCTAAAGATAAAATGGCAATTCAAAGACTTAAAGACGCTGCTGAAAAAGCAAAAAAAGAATTGTCTGGTGTAACATCTTCTCAAATTTCACTACCGTTTATAACAATGGGAGATTCAGGACCTCTACACATGGAATTGAACCTCACTAGAGCAAAATTTAATGAACTTACATCTGATTTAATTGATCGTTGTGAAGCACCAGTAAAGACAGCATTAAAAGATGCAAAAATGGGTTCTAATGAAATACATCAAGTATTGTTGGTCGGGGGATCTACAAGAATTCCTGCAGTACAAGAAATGGTAAAAAGGTTACTAAGTAAAGAACCAAATAAGTCTGTAAACCCTGATGAAGTTGTTGCAATGGGTGCGGCAATTCAGGGTGGAGTCTTGGCAGGGGATGTCAAAGACGTCTTATTATTAGATGTTACTCCACTTTCATTAGGAATAGAAACAATGGGGAATGTGTTTACTAAATTAATCGAGAGAAATACTACTATCCCAACATCTAAATCACAAGTATTTTCAACAGCAGCTGATAATCAACCTGCAGTTGATATACATGTTCTTCAAGGTGAAAGACCTATGGCGGCAGATAATAAAACACTTGGACGTTTTCAATTGACAGAACTTCCTCCTGCTCCAAGAGGTGTACCTCAAATTGAAGTATCTTTTGATATTGATGCTAATGGAATTGTTTCTGTAAGAGCAAAAGATTTAGGAACGAACAAGGAACAAAAAATTACTATTGAAAATAATGGTAGTCTCAGTGAGAAAGAAATCGAAAAAATGATTAAAGAAGCTGAGGAAATGGCTGAATCTGATAAAAAGAGAAAAGAAGAGGCTGATTTAAGAAATGATGCTTCAAGCCTTGCTTTTCAGACAAAAAAAGCTATTGATGATTTAAAAGATGAAGCTGATCCTAAAGAAAAAGAAGAGGCAGAGAAACTAATCAAAGAACTTGAAGAGAATTTAAAGACTGATGATTTAGAAAAAATAAAAAAATCGAAGGAAAATCTAGAAAAAGTTGCCCAAAGTATTGCTCAAAAAGCATATCAAAAAGCTCAGAAAGAACAAGAAAAAACAAATCAAACAGGACAAGAAGAAAAGTCAGATAAAAATAAAACAGTGGATGCTGAATTCGAATCTAAAGATTAGTTTAATTGGAGAAAATAAATGCCTGAAAAAAGAGACTATTACGATGTTTTGGGAATAAGCAAAAATTCTTCAGCAGAAGATATAAAAAAAGCCTACAGAAAAATGGCAAAAAAATATCATCCTGATGTATCAAAAGAAGAAAATGCAGAGCAGAAATTTAAAGAAGTTCAAGAAGCTTATGACGTATTATCGGACTCAGAGAAAAAAAATAATTATGATCAATATGGACATCAGGGTAACCCATTTCAGGGATTCGGATCTGGAGCATCCTCTTTTGAAGGTTTTGGAGGAGGATTTGGTGATATATTTTCCCAATTTTTTGGGGGACAAAATACCCAAAGAAGATATAACGGTCCTCAAAAAGGTGAGGATCTAGAAAGGGTAATGACAATAGATTTCATGGATGCAGTACTTGGAACAAAAAAAGATATCTCAGTTGTTGTTCAAGATACTTGTCATACTTGTGGAGGAAATGGTGCTGCTTCAAAGGAAGATATATCTACCTGTCAAAATTGTAATGGCAAGGGACATATCAATGTAGATCAAAGGACTATGTTTGGAACAATGAGATCACAACAAGTATGCAAAAATTGCTCTGGTCGCGGTGAGATAATAAAGAAAAGATGCACTTCATGCGCTGGAGCAGGGAAATTAAGACAAAATAAAAATGTTTCAGTTAATATTCCCGCCGGAATCGATGATAATATGACATTAAAAGTTGCAGGTTACGGTAATAGTGGAACTAAAGGTGGACCAAAAGGAGATTTATACTTGACATTTAGGATTAAACCACACAAAGTTTTCAGAAGAAGAAATTATGATATACATTTAGAGATTCCAGTTTCTATTGCTGATGCAGTGCTAGGAACAAAAGTTGATATTCCTACAATATATGGAGATGTCACATTAAAAATCCCTTCAGGAACTAACCATGGCACCATTTTAAGGATGTCAGGCCAAGGAATAAAACATGTTCAAAAAAATAGAAAAGGCGATCAATTAGTTATTGTTAAAGTGGAAACACCAAATCAAATTAATTCAGAAGAAAAGAAACTGTATGAAAAATTAAAAAATATTGAATCAACAAAAAGCAAGTCATCATGGCAAAAATTCAAAAATTTGTTTAAATAAAAAGGAGAATTATATGACATTAATTAAACATAAAAATAGCGGGAATTTAGAACCATATTTTTATTTTGCACTTGAAGAATATGTTATGAAAAAACTATTAAGTGACAATAGAAGTTTCTTTTTTACTTGGGAAATAGAAGGTGTTGTTATCGGAAAAAATCAAGTTTTGGAAAATGAAGTGAATTTGGATTTTTGTAGAAAAAATAACATAAAAGTATTTAGACGACCAACAGGCGGTGGATGTGTATATGCTGATGAAAAAAATACTATGTTTTCAATGATAACAAAGAAAAAAAATGAGTCCTTTTCTTTTAAAGATTATTTAGTTAAGATTGTCGAAGCAATGAAAGAACTTGGAGTAATAATAGAGTTTAGCGGTAGAAATGACTTGTTATATAATGGTAAAAAAATATCTGGGAATGCATTTCTTCAGAATAAATATGGAATGTTGATGCACGGCACATTTTTGTATAACTGCGATTTGGAGAGAATGGTTCGATCCATATCTCCCAGTGACGAAAAACTAATATCAAAGGGTATTGATTCTGTTAGATCAAGAGTAACAAATATGAAGCCCTTTTTAAATGGAATGACTCAGAAAGAGTTGATTGATCATTTCAATGAATTTATTACTGATGAAGTACATGAATTAAGCGATAAAGAAGTAGATGAAATTAATGAGATGGCAAAAAAATATAGAGATAAGGAATACATATACAGTAAACAACCATTACATACAAAAATATTAAAAGAAAGAATCTCAGGTGGATTATTTGAACTACATGTAAAAATTCAAAAAGGAATAATTGAACGATTATCAATCAAAGGTGATTTCTTTGATTTGAATCCAATAGATAGATTTGAAGTGAATTTTGAAGGTCTTAAATATAACCAAGATGAAATAAAAAGAGTTTTAGAGCAGGTTGACATATCTAATTTTATTTTGGATGCAAATAATGAGGAATTTTTAAGATTATTATCTAAAGGTATCGTAGAAAGAATTTAATTTATTTATAAGGATTTTATTTATGATAATTCCGTTATTACCAACAAGAAAAAAAAATAAGATTAAATTAAGCCTTAATGTAGATCATATTGATGATATTTTTTCTGTTAAACCTTTTGAATTGGAATATAGTATTGAAAAAAATGACTTTTATAAATTAAATATGAAAGCTAATATAGACTTATTTCTTGCTTGTTCTAGATCATTTGAGGAAGTTAAATTTAATCTAAAATTAGATTCAATGTTGTCTTTTGGGTCTAGTCAAGAATGTGATTTTGTTTATACAAAAAATATTAATTTAAATGAAATAGTATTAGGAGAAATTATTTCTCAAAAACCTTTGGTTATTTATCATGACAAATTTAAATAAAATGGTATAATAGAAAAGGTATTTATAAAATAATAAAAAAAAATACAAATTTAGGAGGAAATTATGGCTGTACCTTTCAGAAGAACAGGTAAAACTGCAAAAAGAAAACGTAGAACACATTATAAACTAAAAGCTCCTACACTTGTAATTTGTCCTCAAACAGGAGAATACACATTGCCTCACCGTGTAACTCCTAATAGTGGATACTATAAAGGACAACTTGTAATTGAAAAAAAAGCAAGTAAAGAAAGTGATGCTTAAAAAAAGGTGCTCATAGCACTTTTTATTTTTTGAGGTAATTTAATGTTTAATCATATAACAGTATTATTAAAAGAAACAATTGAAAGTCTTAATATTAAGCCGGATGGAATTTATGTTGATGCAACATTTGGATTTGGTGGACATTCTAAAGAAATATTAAAAAAATTAAATAAAAATGGTCTTCTAATAGCATTTGATCACGATCAATCTGTGGATCCAAAGCTTTTTGTTGAATTTAAACAAGAAAATTTTAAATTTATCAATGAGAATTTTAATACTTTAGATTTATACTTAAATAAAATGGGAATAAATAAAATTGATGGGATTATTTTTGATTTTGGAATCTCATCAATGCAAATTGACAATAAAGATAGAGGATTTTCTTATATGCAAGATGGAAATCTTGATATGAGAATGGATAGAAGAATAGAAATAACTGCAAAATATATTTTAAATGAGTATAGCCATGATAATCTTCTTAGAATCTTTAGAGATTATGGAGATATTAATAAACCGCATTTATTTTCAAATTTTATTATAAAAAACAGACCATATAATTCAACTTTTGATTTAGTTAAGATAACTGATTTATGGTTTAAAAATTCTAAATCTCATTCTGCGAAAAAGGCCTTTCAAGCATTAAGAATCGAAGTGAATAATGAAGTTAATAATATTAGAGATACTCTTGAAAAAACAATTGATTTTCTCAAAAAAGGTTCAAGATTAGTAGCAATAAGTTTTCATTCTCTTGAAGATAAAGTAGTTAAGAAATTTATAAAAAAGTATTCTGAAGATCATTCCGATAAAAAAATACCTTTAATTAATCAAAAAATAACTCTAAAAAGAATTAATAGAAAACCAATTAGACCCTCTAGTCATGAATTAAGTGCTAATTCACGAAGTCATTCTGCAATAATGAGAGTAGCAGAAAAATTATAGTTTTAATCATGATATAATATTATTGTGGTGATTAAATGATATGGATTTATGGAGGTTCTTTTAACCCCCCTACAAAAGCACATTTTAATATAATTAATTCTGTAAAAAATAAGTTTCCAAATGATCAGGTTTATATTATTCCAGTTGGAGATCAATATAAGAAGAAAGATCTTGAGCCCTTTAACCATAGAGTTAATATGCTTTTAGAGATGGATAAGAATTACAACATTTTAAAATACGAAAAAGAAATCTATGAGGGTACTTACCATACATTATTAAAAGTGAAAAAAGATTTTAAATGTAAAGTTGGTTTCATCATAGGATCAGATTTGCTTATAAATATTCCTGAATGGATAGAATATAAAAAGTTGTGTGATCAATTTCCAGTAATTATAATCAAAAGACCTAAATATGATATTATTCCGGAGGAACATCTAAGGATTTTTAAAAATTATAAAGTAATCAATTTAAATTTAGAAATTTCTTCTAAAAAGATTAGAAATAATATGAAAAATTTGTCTAACAATTTACATCCGAATGTATTAAAATATATAAAAGAGAACTTGCTATATGAGGTAAAAAATGTATAAAAAAGGATTTATTAAAGTTTCTGCTGCGACTCCTGAAATCCAAGTGGGAAATATTGAATTTAATAAAACATCGATCTTAAATTTATTAGATAAGTGCAATTCCTCTATTGTTGTTTTTCCAGAACTTTGTATAACTGGGTATAGTTCAAGTGATTTATTTTATCAAGGTAATTTTTTAAGTGAAGCTCTTGATGCATTGTACTTTATTATAAGTAAGACAAAATATAAAGGTATATATATATTAGGCGTTCCTCTAGATCTCAATGGTGCTTTGTATAATTGCGCTGTGGTAATAAAAGAACTCAAGATATTAGGTGTTGTTCCAAAAATGTATATCCCAAATCATCATGAATTTTATGAAAAAAGATGGTTTCATTCAGGATTAGATACTAACATGAAAAAAATAAATATTCTTGATCAAAATGTTTCTTTTGGATCTATAATTTTTGAGGATACAAAAAATGTAATAAGGTTTGGAGTAGAGATTTGTCAGGATCTATGGGCAACATATTCTCCCTCAGATGATATGAGTCTAGCAGGAGCAAATATGATTTTTAATTTATCAGCTTCTAGCGAACACGTGATGAAAAATGATATAAGAAAGATATGTGTCCTAGATCATTCTAGAAAACAAATGGGTGCTTATATTTATACCTCATCTGGAGTATTTGAATCCACTTCTGAAGTTTGTTATTCTTCACATCAATTAATTGCTGTTCAAGGTGAATTGATCGAAGAATACATAGATTTTTCTATGAAAAGAAATATTTTGACTGCAGATATAGATCTTGAAGGAATAAATTTTTTAAAAAGACAAGATTCTACATTTAGAGATTTACATTTTAAACACATTAAAGAATATCAAATAGTTAATTTTGATAATGAAGAATCTACTGAGTATATTTTTGATAAAGAACTTAACAAATTTCCATTTATTCCAGAAAGTAAAAAGGAAGAGGCAATATTTCAAGCCTGGAATCTTCAAATATTAGCATTGATGAAAAGAATTAAGTCAATGCCAGAAGGTGCTAGAAACATAATTATTGGAGTCTCGGGAGGTCTTGATTCTACATTGGCATTATTAGTATCTCATCAAGCTCTAAAAAGACTAAATAATAAAGATGTCAAAATTTTTGGAGTATCCATGCCTAGCAAAGTTACTAGTAAGAAAACGTATGATTTTTCTATCAATTTAATGTCGTATCTAAAGATTAATCATTTAAACATCCCCATAAATAAATTGTTGTCTAATCATCTAAATGATATTAAACATGAGTCTATTGATGTAACTTATGAGAATAGTCAAGCTAGGATAAGAACATTAAATTTAATGAATCTTGCAAACAAATATGAAGGATTTGTTTTAGGCACTGGTGATCTTTCAGAGATAGCATTAGGGTTTATGACATACAATGGAGATCACATGAGCATGTATGCGATCAATAGCGGATTGCCTAAAACTTGGGTTAGATTGTTGGTGGATTATTACGGTAGAAAAGTATATAAAGAATTGAAGGAAACTCTTGATGGCATACTGTCATCTCCAGTCACACCTGAACTTTTAGAAAATCAAGATACCGAAAAAATAATTGGAAGATATGATATAAATGATTTTATGCTATATCATCATTTAGTTCAAGGTGCAAGTAAGAGTAAAATGATTTTTCTAATTGAAAATGCTTTTAAAATGAATCATAAAAATTCAAAAATTTATGTCGATAGATTTTTTAATAGATTCTATAATTCACAATTTAAAAGACAAACGATGCCAGAAGGACCAAAAATATTAAACTTTAGTTTATCACCTAGGGGAGAATATCGTTTACCAAGCGATATAAAAATTTCAAAATGAAAGAAAAAGTTATAGTTGGGTTAAGTGGAGGAGTTGATAGTGCTGTTGCTGCCTATCTTTTGAAAAAGAAAGGATATGATGTGCACGCTGTTTTTATGCAAAATTGGGATAATGCTACAAATAATGATATACTTGGAAATCCATTTTTAAAATCTGAAAAGTGCGAGCAAGAGATTGATTATAGTGATGCGAAAAAGGTTGCTAAAAAATTAGGTGTTAGCATAGAAAAAGTTGATTTTATTGAAGAATATTGGGATCGAGTATTTAAATATTTTTTGTCAGAATACAAAAAAAATAGAACACCTAATCCTGATATATTATGTAATAATGAAATTAAGTTTAAAGCCTTTCTTGATTTTGCTATGTCGAAGGGTGCTAAATATATTGCAACCGGGCATTATGCGAATAAAGTTAAATTGAATGATATATGGCATATTAAAAGAGGTGTTGATTCAACAAAAGATCAGTCATACTTTTTATCTCAGATAAAATCAGAACAAATAAAAAAAACAATTTTCCCTTTAGGCGAAATAAGTAAATTAGAAGTACGAAAAATTGCTAAAGATCTTGGATTAGATGTTGCTGAAAAAAAGGATTCTACAGGTATATGTTTCATTGGAGAGAGAAATTTTAGTAGTTTTCTAAAAAACTATCTTCCTGCAAAGAAAGGACCAATGAAAAGATTGGACGGCACTTACATTAAAGAGCATAATGGACTCATGTTTTATACAATCGGACAAAGAAAAGGATTAGAAATTGGAGGGGTTCAAAATGTTACTGATCCATGGTATGTAGTTGGAAAATCATTGGTAAATAATACGTTATACGTTGAACCTAATTCCAACCACATTAATCTTTATAGTGACAAATGTATTCTCAAAGATGTAATTTGGAGAGGCAAAAGAGAGAATGGAGATTATACAGCAAAGTTTAGATATAGACAAAAGGATTCAAATATTAAAATTACATTTTTAGAAAATAATAATGTTTTAGTTGAGTATCCACAAAAAGTAAAAGCTGTAACTCCAGGGCAATTATGTGCTATTTATCAAAATGATATATGTCTAGGTGCAGGTTTTATTAATGAAGTTTACTATGAGGAAAAATTAAGAGAGTATGCCTAAAGTTGAGGGTAGACTTAAAAATATAGTTTATCATAATAAAGAAAATAACTATCAAATTATAAGATTAGACTCTACTGAAGAAAAAATAGTTACGGTTGTAGGGTATTTTAATGAGCTTTCAAAAGGATTAAGTTATTGTTTCGAAGGAGAATATGTCTACCATAAAAAATTTGGTATGCAATTTAATGCATTAAATGTTAATAGGTTAGATAATGATAATATAGAAGGACTAGTAATATATTTATCAAGTAATAATTTTTCTGGTATAGGTCCGAAAACTGCAAGAAAAATTGTAGAAAAGTTAGGGGTTAACTGTTTAGAAATGATTATTAAAGATCCAAAAAGTATCGAAGGACTTGGATTATCAAACATAAGAATTCTAAAACTAAGATCAGAACTGATTGAAAATAAAAATCAAGAAAAATTAAGTGTTTCTCTTCTAGGCCTCGGTTTTTCTCATAAGTTGACATCAAAAATCATAGATAAATATGGCTCATTAGCTGTTGAAAAAATTAAAGAGGATCCATACAGAATAATATATGATATAGATCAAATTGGATTCATTAAAGCAGATGAGATTGCAAAAAAAATAGGTATTAAGCCTAATGATAAAAGAAGGATAAAAGCAGCTATAATTTATACGTTTGAGAATAGAATGTATAAAAGTGGGGATACTTATTTAACAAAACAACAAATAAGCTATTATATAAAAAACAACTTAAAAATAAATCAAAATATTGACGATATAATAGAAGAATTAATAACTGAAAGTCTGGTAGTAAAAAATGATGATAAATATACAATTCAAAATGCTTATTACAGTGCAAAAAGATTAGCAAATAAACTAAGATTATTAAATAAATTTGAGAAAATTGTAAATAATAATATAGATTATATAAATGTCCTTGAATTAAAAAAAGGTATAACATACACTGAGATTCAAAAAGAGGCGATTTTAACATCACTTAGTAACCCAATAACGATAATTACAGGCGGTCCAGGAACTGGGAAAACTACAATAATCGATGGAATAATTGATTTTTACAGGTATAAATCAGGTAATATTGAGAGACACGAGTTGTACGAGAAAATATTGATTATGGCTCCGACAGGAAGAGCCTCGAAAAGACTTCAAGAGGTTTTGGATTTTCCTGCAAAAACTATTCATTCTAGTTTAGGATTTAATTTTGATGGAAGCTTTAAACATAATGAGTTTTCCAAACTCAAGCAAGAATTAATTATTATTGATGAGGCATCAATGATAGATATATTTCTTGCTACAAAATTATTTGATGCAATTGAAAAAAAGTCAAAGGTCATAATAGTAGGAGACTCTGATCAATTAAGATCAGTTGGACCGGGACAATTTTTGGATGATTGTATTAAATCTAAATTATTCCCCGTAGTTAAATTAATTCAAATCCATAGACAAGCAAGAGATTCAAGAATTATTAAATTATCACAAAAAGTAAATAGTATGAATATAAATTTGAAAGATTTAAATTCAGAAGAAGATTTATTTATATATAAATGTAAAAGAAACATGATTTTTGAAGTTATTCTTAATCAAATTGATGACGCTTTAAAGAAAGGGTATTGTATATATAAGGATATACAGGTATTAATACCTATTTACAAGGGTAATTTAGGAATTGACAATTTCAATTTTCTTATTCAAGAGAAACTCAATAAAAACAACTCTCAAGTCCTCATATGGAAAGAGAAGAAATTTTATAAAGGAGATAAGGTAATACAATTAATTAACGAGCCAAACCTTGGAATAATGAACGGTGATATAGGTACGGTCCATAAAATTATAAGAAATGATTCTGAAGAATATCAATTAGTTGTTTCTTATGATGGAAATGAAGTTGTATACAATAAAAATGATTTGGATCAAATAACCCTAGCGTATGCTATAAGTGTTCATAAATCTCAAGGAAGTGAATATAAGATTGTTATAATGCCTCTTGTTGAAACATATTCTCATATGTTGAAAAAAGAATTGATATATACTGGAATAACAAGAGCAAAAAATGTATTGTTGATAATTGGAGAACCTGAAACCCTTATAAAGGCATCAAATAAGAAAAGCACTCAAAGACAGACATTACTATCTTTTTTTCTGAAAAACAAAAATCAAATAAATAAAAAAACAATGTCGCCATATGATTTTTTAGAGTAGAAAGAGGGAAAATATGAAAGAATTATCTGTCGGTGCTATAACTTTTCTAGAAAAAAAAGTATTATTAATTCATCAAATCAATGGAAACCATATAGGTTTTCCAAAAGGACATGTTGAAATAAATGAAAGTCCTGAAAAAACAGCTTTAAGAGAAGTTTACGAAGAGACGGGGATTAAAATTAAACTAGAGTCATTATCGTATTCGATTAAATATAAATTAAAAAGCGGAATTAATAAGGAAGTAATTTATTTTTTTGCCTCTGCATTAAACAATAAAATTAAAATACAGACTGAAGAGATTCATAATGCATTCTGGTTAGAAATAGAGGAAGCACTTCAAAAATTAACATATGATAATGATAAGAAGGCTCTTAAATATTTTTCAAAAAAATTTAAAGCGCAGAGTTATTGATAGATCATTAAAAATAATTTCAGATTAGACAAATAAAATCTTATGATAAAATATATATATTAAATTATGATAATTATAAAAAAGGTAGTAATATGAAATTTTCAAATAGAGTTATAAATTTGAATGAGTCACCTATTAGAAAATTAGCACCAAGTTCAAATAAAGCTATTTCTGATGGAAAAAAGATATATTTTTTAAATATTGGTCAACCAGACATTCAAACTCCGAAATCTTTTTTTGAAGCTGTAAAAAGACAAAAAATAGAGACATTAAAATATGAACCTTCCCAAGGAAATAGAAAATTGATAGAATCTATAGTTTCACGATTTAAAGAAGATAATATAATTTTTGATTACAGAGATATAATAGTAACAAATGGCGCATCAGAAGCACTTCTTTTTGCAATCTCAGCAATAACAGATCCACAAGATGAAATTCTTATACCAGAACCATTTTATGTCAATACAGTAAGTTTTTTAAAACAATTTAGTATAAATGTTGTTCCAATTCTAACTGTTGAAGAGAATAATTATCATCTTCCTGAAATTGAAACAATTGAAAAATTGATAAATACAAGAACAAAAGCAATTCTAATTACAAATCCAAACAACCCGACTGGAACAGTATATTCTGAAGAAGAATTAAAAATGATAGTAAAATTAGCTTTAAAATATGATCTGTACATTATTTCAGACGAAGTATATCGTCCTATGAGTTTTGATAATAAAAAAGCAACATCGTTAGCAACAATTAGTAGAAAAGCGAATGATAACTTAATTCTTATTGATAGTGTATCGAAAAAGTATAGCGCATGTGGTGCCAGAATTGGAGCCATAATCAGCAAAAACGAGAGATTAATGAGTCATATAATAAAATTGGCACAGGCAAGACTAAGTGTATCAACATTAGATCAAGTCGGTGCAACGGAACTTTATAAATTAGATTCTAAGTATTACATTAAAATTTCAAAAGAATATCAATCAAGAAGAGATGTGGTGATTAAAGAACTAGAAAAAATTGATGGTATAACTTATTCATATCCTGAAGGAGCATTTTATATATTAGTAACATTGCCGATTGAAAATGCAGAACATTTTGCAAAATGGATGTTAGAATCATACGAATACAATGGAGAAACTGTTTTTGTTGCTCCAGCAAAAGATTTTTATTTAAAAAGCAACAAAGGAATTAATCAAATAAGAATAGCTTATGTATATAATAAAAATAAATTAAAACGAGCATTGTTAATCCTAAAAAAAGGATTAGAGGCATATTTAAAAAATTTTTAAATCTCTAATATATTCCAAGCAGTTTTACGTTAAAAGACTCTCTGATAATATCTAATAACATTGAAAATTTTTTTGGATTAAAATTTATAAATTTTGTTTCAATAAAAAAATGATAAGTACCAAGAACTTTTTTTGTTGGTCGTGAGATTATTGAAGTTAAATTAATGTCATATTTTTTGAATATTCCAAGAATATCATATAAAAGTCCAGGTCGATCTATTTTTGGAGATATCACCAAAGAGGCATTCTTACCAATATTGTTAAGCTTCTTAGAAATCAAAATAAATCTAGTTTGATTGTTTTCATAATCTTCAATATTACTTATATGTTTTTCATTGGAAATTAAGTGTAATGGAATTATTGAAGAATCAGATTTGTTTTTATAGAGATCATAAGACTTTTGATTGGATGAAGTAAGAACAACTTCAAGATTTGGATGGTCTTTGATAAATTTTTTGCATTGTCCAAAACTCTTAAATTGAACGTAAATTCTCTCTGCATATTTTAAATCTCCAAGAAAAGCAAATTTTATTGGAATTGTTTGCTCTTCCATAATAAATAAGTCTTTTTGAATTAATAGATCAAGTGTTTTTTGAACAAAACCGTCTGTTGAATTTTCTATTGGGATTAAAGCATCAGTGAAGCCATCTATAGAATCAAAAGCTTCTTCAATAGTATTACAATGTAGAGGAGAATATGCATCTTTATAATGAGTTTTGTAGCAAAGATCAGAAAATGTATGTGTTGGACCTAAATATGCTAATTTTTTCATATATGAAATTGCCTTCTCAAAGCTTCAAAGACTAAACGTCTGTAAAATAATAATAAATAAATAATCAATGACAAACTTGAGTAAAAAGCTATATCAGTAGGAAGAGTTACTTTAATTAAAGAAAGTTGTTGTAATAATTTTGGAAGTAAAGTAAATATCGAAAAGGCTAGTAGATGAAGTGACATGTCAATCGGTTTATCTTTTCTAGTGATAAAGATTATAAAAAATAATAATAAATTTGCTAATAATGTAATTGGAAGAACAAAATCTAAGACTAAATTAGTTTGTTGTAATATCAAAGTAATTAAAAGTAAAGTAAGTAAAGATAATAGAATAATCTTAGATAATTTGAATGTCCAAAATTCCCGACGAAAAATAAAGGATGCAAGTGCAATTGCATATAAATTACTTATGGAAACAATTAAAGAAAAGCTTAAACTTAAATCTTGAAGGTCAATTAATATAGAAATCAAAATAGACATTAAATTAATATAATTAAAATATTTAATAAAAGGCTTAATAGAGACTTTTTTTCTGAAAAAAGGAAAATATTCTTTTTCTTTAAGAGAACTATTCATAAGTTTTTGTTGACATAATACACACTTTTTTTGATTAGAATGATAATTTATCTTACATTGATTACAATAACTCATCGTAAGCCTCCCTGTAGTTTGAAATAGCATTAACAGCTATGCCTTCACTAGTAAAAAAATCAGAAACAGATTTGAATAAAGAGACATCCTTAATTCTTGATGTAAAATTCAGATTAATATTATTCTGATAACCAATTGATCCAATTCCTATACCAAACCCTCCAATTACAAAATTTACGTCTTTTATATGTTTTTGCATATCTTTTGGAAGTTTAACATAACCAAGATTAGAAAAAGAAGCAGTATTTATCTTTGTCCCTAAGATATCATAACCAATTTTAAAAGCTAAATTCTTTATAAATGCAGGAAGAAACCTTAACCACCAAGCTTTCTCTAAAGATACATAACCAGAAATTCTGGATTTTAAAACATTTTTGTCAACCTGATCTTTAAATTGGTTTTTAACAGACTTAATAATAGCAGTAAAATCTAATAAATGATCTTCTGGATTGAAAACTGTTTTCAAATACAAGCTGAAATTTCTTAGAGTAATTGAATCGAAAAAAGGTCTCAAGTTAATTGGAATAAACAATTTAAGTGGTTTTTTTTGTTTATAAAAATCAGCATTTTGTCTCATAATACAATAACAAAGAGTTGAAGCAAAAAATTCAGTAATAGTTGAATTATATTTCTCTTTAGCCACTTTCTTTAGTTCTACTAAGGACAATTTTAGACTAAACAGATGACTAAAACCATAATCAAATAGTTCCCCTTTGAAATGAAATGCATTTTCTTCTGTCATTTTTTTGATCATATTTTTATCATAATTAACTAAAAAAGAATCTTCGTTTTCTTTTGGCTGAATAGGTTTAATTCCTAAAATCATTCCTTCAGAATCCATCTTATTTCCTAAAAGTATTAAATATTGATAAACTATAGAAATCAGAAAGCTTAACGAGCCAAAACCATCACTTAAGGCGTGAAAAGTCTCTAAAGTAATGCGGTTATCATAATAGTAAACTTTAAATAAATATCCTTTATTATTTCTGGGATGAACGTATTTATTTAAAATTGAACCTTCTTTTTCAACTCTGTAAGCTCTATGATTTTCAGAAAAATACTGCCAAAAAATACCATTTTGAATTTTAACTGCAAAAGCTTCAAAGCGAGGTAAAATCATTTGAACAGCTTGTTCAAGAACGTCCTTATTAATTTCATTAACTAAAGTCATTGAAAGTCTAAACGTATTAGTCCTATTATCATTAGAGATCGCTGGAAACACTTTTCCTGCATTATCAATTTTAAACCAATATTTTTTCTTTTTCATATCGCCTCGATATTATATATTATAACCATTTTATTGCATTCTATCAAATATTTATTATACAATATAGTAAACTAAAAAAATATGTACTATTACTATTAAATAATTTCTTTATTATTTAATTTATTATACCCCCGGGGGGTATAATAAATTGTTTTATAAAAGGATACAATAGTGAATTGGAGCAGTTATGAAATTATTAGGACTACATCATATAACTTGTATAACATCTGACTCAAATAAAATCTTTTTTCTATTTACAAAAATTTTAGGAATGAAGCTTATTAAAAAAACAGTAAATCAAGATGACGTAAGTGCATATCATCTTTTTTTTAGTGATGCTAAAGGTAATCCTGGAACAGACGTAACTTTTTTTGACTTTAAAAATATTCAAAATAAAATAGATGGAACAGATTGTATTTATAAGATTGGTTTAAAAGTTCCCTCTCTAGAAGCATTAGTATATTTTAAAAAACGAATTCAAAGATATGGCTTTAAAGTAAGTGAAATTAAGCAATTATACGATATGACTTACTTTAATTTTTATGATTTTGATAATCAAAAGTATGCAGTTTACTCAAATGAAAATCATAAGAATGATTTAAATGAATTTCCCAATAAAACAAATGATATTCCATTTGAATTTGCAATAACAAGTTTGGGTCCGATATCATTTTATGCATCAAATATGGATCAAATGAATAATGTATTAGAAAAACATTTGGGTTTTAAACTAATTAAGAAAATTAAAGAAACAAACATTTATTCATTACCTCTTGATAAATTGAATTCAAGAATTATTGTTAAACAAAAACATGGTATGAGACATATTCAAGGTTCTGGAAGTGTTCATCATGTAGCTTTTTCGATTAATGATGATAATGATTTAAATAATTGGATAAATAAATTAAATCAAATTCCTTCAAGACATTCTGGATTTGTTGATAGATTTTATTTTCACTCACTTTATACGAGGTTGTATCCTGGCATACTTTTTGAGTTTGCAACTCTTGGCCCCGGTTTTATTGATGATGAAGAATGTGAGAGTGAGTTAGGTACAAAACTATCTTTGCCACCATTTTTAAGACCATATAGATCGAAAATTGAAAATAATCTGAAGCCATTAAAACTTAAAGAAGAAAAATAATATGATGAAATATGAAATAAGATTAAAGAAAAGTAAAAATATATTTATAGCTCTTCATGGTACAGGCGGAAATGAGATGGACTTAATAAATTTAGTTCATGAAATTCATAATGATTCTATATATATAGGGTTGAGAGGAAATGTAATAGAAAATGGTATGAATAGATTTTTTAAAAGAATAAGTTTTGGTGTTTTTGATGAATCTAATATTAGAAACGAAACAAAAAAGATTCTAAAATTTTTAGAGTATCTCAAATCTAAATATGAGCTATATGATAAAAATTGGAATTTAATCGGCTATTCAAATGGTGCAAACATGGCTTCATCATTAATTTTTCATTCTCCGAAATTCTTTAAAAAAGCTATTTTATTCAATCCGATGAAGCCATTTAAAAAATTTGATTACCCAGATTTAAGCAATGTTAAAGTATTTATTAGTTCAGGTCAAAATGATCCTATTGTAAATGAAAACGAAACAATGGAATTAATTGATTTATATAAAAGTTTAAATACGATAGTAAAAATTGTATGGACTAATCATGGACATAAAATTCCTTATAATTCAATTTTAAAAGCAAAAAAATGGTTTGTAGATGAAAATTAATCTTGCCACATTACAAGATTTAAAAAAGGTAATGATTTTACATCATCAATATAAGGTATTGAAATTAAAAAAACATAGTCTATGGTCATGATGTTTACAAAGGAATCAGATAAAAATAAGTCAAAATAATAGCTCAAGTTTCCAAAGACTAATCCTGAAAATAACATTAGAATTAATATAATTGGTAAAATAATAAATAAAATTTGTTTTATTTTAGATGAATTGTTTTTTTCTCTTTTTAGTAATAATAAACCAGGTACGATTGCAAAAGCACCAAACATAAATCCTAATACAAAAAGCACATAAACGTACCATTTTTGTTTTTTAAATTTGCTAAGAAAAAGAATGTAATATATCGGTAGTATGCCCAGTGAATTAAAAATCATTATAAGAAGCCAATCACCCTCAAATAAAAATAGTTTAGATAAATCTAAAGTGGTACGATTAAATATCGATAATACAAATATAGTGTATATTATAAAAATTATGTAGAAAATAAGTAATTTTTTTTTCATAAAAGCTCCTTTATATTATTTTATGTGAAAACATAAAGTATTTATTCTTGATAATTATACTGTGATATAATTGCTTTGAGGTAATAGATGAGATTTTTTGCTTTTATAAAGCTTTTTAATATGATATTTAGTAAAAAGAAACTACCCGATTTAGATTGGATTCAAAAGCAAGGGCTTCTTTTTATTAAGATTGCACAAACATTTGCTTTAAGAATAGATTTTTTATCACCAGAAGCCACTATTCATCTTCAGAAACTCTTTAACAAAGCAAATCCAAAAAAGGTAACCTCAGAATCTCTTATCAGTATATTACCAAAAAAACTTAACAATGTCATAAAAAATATAAACAAAGAACCAATTGGAGTTGCTTCTGTTGGACAGGTTCATAAAGCAGAATTAATAGACGGTAGAGTTGTTGCAGTTAAATTTATAAAAACAGATGTTGAAGATTCTTTTAAAAGAGAAGTGAAATCATTTAGACGGTTTATAAAGTTCATAACTTTCTTTTATCCAAAGTTACACAAAGTCGCAGATCCTTTGGGTGTTCTTGAGCATATTGAAGAATATACAATAGCTGAATTAGATCTTAGAAATGAAATAAAACACTCCAAAATCTTACAAAATATCAAGAAGAAATATGAAAATAAGTTTGATTTTTCAACTTTAAACTTTCCTGAATATGATGAAAATTTATCTACTAAAAATGTTTTAGTTTCAAGTTTTATTGAAGGTACCTCAGTAGACGCTTGCTTAAGAGAAAAAAAACTTTCTGAAGATAAAATGTTAGATATTTTTAGATGGCATGGATTTTATATGTTTATAGTTGGTACATTTCATGGTGATATTCATCCTGGGAACATAATTTATAATAATGGAAAATTTACTTTAATAGATACGGGAGCAATAAGTACTGTTTCAAAAAGAATTCAACAAGGTTTATTTGAATTTATGAAGGCATTAAGTCAATATGATTATGTTGAATGTGCATTGAAATTAAATCAAATGGCTGTAGTAAGTATTTCAGGAGAGAAATATAAAAAATTTGAAAAAAAAATTTTAGAACTTTATTCTGATTTTACAGACACAACAGTTACTGAAAAATCTTTGACTAAGCAAATGATGTATACAATTCGTTTAGGAGTACTTTCAGGAATGACCTTTGAAAAAGGAATGTTTCCTATAATTAAAAGTTTAATGTATCTGGATGGAGTTGTACTTCAAGGTGCACCTGACATGATATTGATGAAAGAGATGAGAAAATATATAAAATCATTCGAAGAGGCAAAAGAAAATGTCTAAGATATGTATTATTGGAGCAGGACCAGGAGGCCTCTCAGCGGGTTTGTTGTTGCTTGAAAAAGGATATGAAGTTCATATATTTGAAAAAGATTCATTAGTTGGTGGAAGGTCAAAAAAATTAACTTTTGGTGAATATAAGTTTGATTCAGGTCCAACATTTTTCATGCATCCTCCCATTTTAGAGGAAGTATTCGAGAAATCTGGAATGAAATTGGGTGATCATATCAATTTGATTCCAATTGAACCGTTATATGATCTATATTTTGAGAATTTGAAAATATCTCCTTCGTCTGATAAAGATTCAACATATAAATTATTTGAAAACATTCAAGAAGGTTCTGGAGAAGCATACTTGAAATGGTACGATGCTCAGCAATATAAGTTTAATAAGATAATGCCAATACTAAAAAAACCATTCCCTAATGTATTACATTTTCTTAGAACTGATGTTCTTCGAGGTTCACCAGTTCTTCATCCATTCCAGTCAGTATTTGATCGTTTAAATAAATTTTTCTCTAAGGAAGAATTTATACATAGCTTGTCATTTCAAGCAAAATATCTTGGAATGTCATCATATGAAGCTCCATCTGTATTTACATTTTTATCCTTTTTAGAGCACAATGGCGGACTTTATCATGTAGAGGGAGGATTAAATAACATTAATGAAAAGATGTCTCAATTGTTTAAGGAAAAAGGAGGTTTTTTACATCTAAACACAGAAGTAAAAAACTTTAAAATCAAAAATAAAAAAATTGTTTCTTTTGAAACAAATAATGATACTTTTGTTGCTGATTACTTTGTTGTTAATGCAGACTTTGCTTACGCGATGCTAAACCTAGTAGATAAGGAGCATTTAAAAAAATTTAATCATAGAAAGATAAATAAAATGAAATATTCAGTATCCGCTCTAATGGTATATGTAGGGTTAGATAAAGTGTTTGATTTTAATCACCATAATGTATTTTTTTCAAAAGATTATGAAAAATATTTAAGAAAATTGACTAGTAATAGTGACGATCTTAATGATATGAGTTTTTACATGCATAATCCATCAAAAATTGATTCTACATTAGCACCAAAAAATCATAGTTCAATATATCTTTTAATGCCAGTGCCTAATAATGATTCAGGGATAGATTGGGAAATCCATAAAGAAAAAATGTTTAAATATATGTGTAATACAATCAAGACAAAAACTAACATAGATATTTCTAAAAATATAAAACAGGTAAATTTCACAACACCATTGGATTGGCAAGTGAAATATAATGTTCATAAAGGTGCAGTATTTAGTCTTTCTCATAGATTTGACCAAATGCTTCATAAAAGACCACAGAACAACTTCAAAGATATTGATAATATGTATTTAGTTGGCGGAGGCACTCATCCAGGAAGCGGATTGCCAACAATTTATCAGTCTGCTTTAATTACATCAGGATATTTTAAAAATCTTAAAAATGAAAAAAAATAAAAAATTATTGTTG
>MDSW01130474.1_pt1 | contig 24012 bp, 24 predicted proteins | sample 811171 | NCBI WGS metagenome assembly MDSW01 (sample SAMN05326641, study PRJNA326480) | marine metagenome | isolation source: seawater | place: Atlantic Ocean: North West | collected 2012 | reverse complement strand
TTGCTTAAAAGACCTTTGGGAGAACCTTTGTTACCTATTCATTTACATGAGCCAAGTTTCAATGAATTAAGTTCAAGGTTACTTGAAAATGGTTTTAATATTAAAAAAGCTATGATTAAAGATAGACATAGATATTACGACGTAAAAATAGCCAAAAATGGTAATATTTTAAACCACCAAAAAAAATTAAAGGTTTGTGGTTACTTTTATTGTATTAAAAAATAAATTCGTAAAAAAAATTAACTTTAAATGGTGGGCCCGCCAGGACTCGAACCTGGGACCAATACATTATGAGTGTACTGCTCTAACCAACTGAGCTACAGGCCCAAATGAGTAATCTCTTCTACTTTGTTTTAAAATTTTTATCAATAAACAAATTTTATTTTGGTGGGCCGTGTTGGTTACGCTCCAACTACCCCTGCAATGTCAATGCAGTACTCTACTATTGAGCTAACGGCCCATAAATCAATCAAAATTACTACCTTTTTATTTTTTTTCTACAAAAAAAATATTAGTGTTCTTATTGACAGCATACATAAATGATAAATTTATAAAAAATAAAGTTATATTATAATCAGTGAAAAATGAGCCGCTTGGTAACAAAGGTAAAAAACAAGATAATAAATAAATAAATGCACCTATTTGAATCAAATTTTTTGAATATATAATTTTTTTTAAATCCTTAAATATGAGGAGAAAAAATAAACTCAAAAGAATAATTGTTCCTAAAGCTCCGTGCTCCGCGAGAAACTCAATATAAACTTGGTGAGGATGAGTGGTGCATTTATATTTAAATTTTGTCATTTTTTCTAAATCTTTACATGATTCAACTCTGTAGTTTTTGTTCCCAACTCCTAGGATTGGTGAATTTTTAAAAACATTAAGACCTGATCTATATAATTGATAGTATTTGCTATCTTCTATTTTTTTTGAATCCTGTAATGAAAAATAATAGTAAAATTGTCCAACGTATCTATTTTTTAAATAACTAGAATTTGATATTAACAAAATGGCAGAGCTAAATAAAATTGTTAAAATCAAAATTTTAGACTTTGCTTTTATGAAGTCTGCGATCAAGACAAATAATGCTACTCCAAAAATAATCCTGATTGTATTTGACCTTTCTCCAGTCAAAACGATTGAGATTAAAAAAAATGAAATTAGAAAAAAATATATATAAAATCCCTTTTTTTTATCTTTTAAAAATCCGAATAAAAACCCAGAAATTAAAAAAATAAAGCCGTGAATAAAGGATCCTGCTATTGGTTCGTCCTTAAAAAAACTCACTATTCTTGGACCATGTGGTTGGTCCTCAGCACCCCAACCAAAAATATTAGATCCTAGAAATCTTTCAAAATAAACATCTGTAATAAAAATAATAAATATTATCGTCCATGTATAAAAAATTTTTATATTAGATTTAGAAATATAAAAAAAATAGTTTATAGCAATAAAAAGTAAAATCAGTCTTAAAAATCCAACACTTCTACCTAAACCTATTTCATAATTTAAAGAGAATAAAATATTAAATATTAAATATATATATAATAAAAGTAGTATCTTTATAGTTTTATTTTTATATAGAATTTTGTAATGCGCGTCTTTGAAAAAAAATATTAGATAGATTAAGCCTATAAATAAAGTATTGAGAAGTGACGTCAAAGGACCAATAATTATCAAAATTGGATATAAAGTTATTAAAATAAATAAAATTTTATTTTTATCAATTGTCATTAAATTAAATATTAATATCCCTCATTTATAGATTTTATTATAATTTTCAAGAATTGTTGATAAAATTTGATGTCTAATCAATAATATTTTTGAATGATAAGTAATGTCTAAAAAGAGTAAATTTCATTGAGTTTTTTTTTGCTAATACTTTTTTTATAAATTTATTATTTTCATCGAGTTTTTTGAATTCATCTAATTTTTTAAAAAGTTCCTCCTCAACGTTACTTTTGAAAATCAGTCCAGCTTTGCCATTTATTAAAAATTCTTTAGGACCATTTTTGCAATCACTAGAGATAACAAATAGATTACACATAGCAGACTCTATCATTACAAATCCTGGATCTTCCCATAATGAAGACAGTATAAACGCTTTAGATTTAAGCATGTATTTATAGATATTCTGAGTATGTCCACATAATTTTATATTGTTAGACATTCCGTTACTTTTGATCTTGCTTAAAATTTTTTTTTTTAATTCACCATCTCCAAAAATTAAGAGTTTTTCATTTGGATAAATATTTAAAAATTTTTTAAACTCATTTATTAGGTATATAAAATTTTTTTGTTTAGTAAGACGACCAACAGCAATAAAGCAATCTTTATCAATCTCATCTATCAACAAATCTTTTTTTTCAAATTTTTTTTTAATAAATTCTTTTATATTAATTACAGGATCAGGCAAAAAAATAATTTTATCTTCTCTAAATATATTTTTCTTTAACAAATCATCTTTTAAATCTTCAGTAGGACAGGTAATCTTAAATATTTTTTTACCAGACAAAAGCCATAACTTTTTTCTAAAAAAATTAAGTTTTGGGAAACCAGATATTCTTAATATCATTTTAGTTTTAGTATTTATAAAATTAAGTAAAATCAGTGGCAAAGATGTTATTAAATGCATAATAAAATAGTCAGGTTTTTTATTTTTTATAAAAAAAATAAGAGGGATTATTGAAATTAAGATTATAACTAAATTTGAAATTCTAGATTTTATAAAGCCGGTTTTTGGTAAAATATTATAATAATTAAAAGATAAATTTACTATTTTAATATTTTGACTTAAAAGATAATTTTTATACTTACTCCATTCGCCACAAACGTCTATAATTTTAACTTCATACATTTTTGAATATTTAGCTAAAGAGATCGCAGAATTAATGGTAGCTTTTATTGTGGCTATCTTAGCTAAACAAGGTGACCAATAATATATAGTTTTTTTCATTAATATTTTAATCCGCCTATAAGTTGTCTGGCCCTATTTTTGTAAGTGTATTTTTTAGATAATATAAAAGCATTCTTTTTTAAGGTATTAATTCTTTTTAAATTTTTTTTAATATTTTTTAAAACTTTTATCCATTTAGTTTGATTTAAACTTATAACAATACAATGAATGTTATTTTCTATAATTTCATTAAAAACTTTTAAATCGCTGACAATTATAAGTTTTCCTGCTGATAGATAATCAAATAATTTTAATGGTGAAGTGTACCTTGCAATATTTCCAACACCGCCTGTTGAGCGTAATGTTTTTTTATTAGACGGCATGATTAAAACATCCATTTTACTTATGTGGTGTTTCAATTTTTTATAAGGTATATATTCATGTAAATATAGATTTTTATTTTGAAATTTTTTTTTTAGAATATCTATAATTTTTTTATCTCCTCCATAAATATAATAATTATTAATTTTATCTATTTTTGAAAGATTAATTATAAATTCAGAACCTTTGCTTTTTTCTAAACTACCAAAGTAACCTATTTTATAATTTTTTTTCTTTTTAAGTTTAGAAAACTTTATTCGGAGAGATGAAGCACTTGGGATTATATTAATTTTTTTTTTGCTTACTTTTAATTCTTTTATTAAAAAATTTTTAACTGCATTGGTTATGGCAACTATTTTAATTATATTGTTAGAGTTTAAAATATTAAAATATGTATAGGCAAAATTTATAAATCTTCCTTCATTTGAAAGGTCATGGTGTATTTCGACAATAACCTTCTTATTAAATAGAAGTAGTATTATTAAAGTGAACAAATTTCTAGTTATAAAAACATCGGGTTTTAGAGAAATGCATCTAATCACTGAAAAAAAGGAAAATAAATAGTAATTTAAACCTCTTGGAAATTTCTTAAAGAATTTTAATTTTATTCTTTTGGGGCTAAACATCAGGCCATAATAATTCTTTGTATTGTATTTTAACCCTGTATTTGGTGTTATTAAATATACTTTATGTTTGAGATGGATAAGACCCTCGCAGGTTTTTATTACCTGCAAACTGCTGGGATTGTGTGACGGGACTGAGGAGTTAAATAAATAGCAAATTCGCATTTAATAAATGAGATAATTTAATATATAAATTTATAATATATAAAAAAAATTACTTTATTATAATTATATAATGAAATCTTCAGAAATAATAATTTTTTTTCCTTCAATTGAAAAAGGTGGAGCTGATAATAATTTATTCGCGGTGTCCAATTTTCTTGCAAAAAAATTAGATAAAGTAAGTATTTTAACTTGTTCACGAAAGTATAAAGCAAGATTTAAAAACATTAAATATGTTGGGCCTAATTCAAATTTTTTTGATAACTTGGGAAGAGGTCTAAAAACGTTGATAACTCTTTATTATCTTATTAAAGTTATTCTTTTAAAAAGAAGGTTATTGGTGTTAAGTTTTCAATCTAATATTTTATCAATATTAGTTTGTAAAATTTTTTCTGTGAAAATTATTACTAGATCTAATAGCTTTCCCAATGATTGGACAAATAGTTTTATAAAAAAAAGTATATTTAAAATATTTTATAATTTTGCTGATAAAATAATTGTAAATAGCTTACAGGTAAAAAAAAAATTTAAAAAAATTTACAATTTAAATTCAATACATATCTATAATCCTATTGATAGATTAAAAATTTTATCTCTTTCAAAAAATAAAATCAGAAAAATATATAAATTTAAAGACTCATTAAAAATAATTATGGTTGGAAGGTTATCAAAAGAAAAAGATCACATTACTTTTTTGAAAAGTTTGAAGATACTATCTGAAAAAGTGAAATTTGAGTCTGTAATTCTTGGAAGTGGAAACCAAAAAAACATAATTAAAAATACAATATACAAATACAAATTAAACAAGAAAATTAAAATGGTCGGCTATAAAAATAACCCTTATCCTTATATCAAACAATCGGATATTTTAGTCTTATGTTCACTTCATGAGGGTTTGCCAAATGTTTTAATAGAGTCTGCAGTTCTAAAAACATTCGTAATATCAAGTAATTGCGAGACTGGTCCGAAAGAAATTCTTTTAAATGGTAAAGCAGGAGTGCTATTTAAAGTATCAAATTCAAAACATTTAGCTGATAAAATATTATATTTTAAAAAGAAAAAATATAGAAAAAATATGATAAGAAAGGCTTATTTAAACTTATACAGGTTCGACTATCAAAAAAATCTAAACAAATATTTAAATGTTATAACCGACTAAAAAATATAATTATTTTTTCATATAATATTTTTTATACCATAATATGGTTTTTGAAATAGATTGGCTTATAGAATTAAAATTTAATTTTCCAATTAAATTAATCAATTTTTTATTATTACCATGTGTTTTTATTATATCTGCCTGTTGAAGAGAAACTTTATTTATTTTAGGCTTAATATTGTTTGTTTTCATTATATCAATTATATTTTTAAGAGAAATTGGTCTATTAGAACATATATTTAGTACATCATTTGATTTCAATTTTTTATTTTTTTTTAATAATTCAAACATTATTTTAGTAACATCACCTATATATGTGAAATCTCTAAAATGTTTTCCGTAATTATATAATTCAAAGGTTTTTTTTTTAAAATGACAATCAATAAATTTCATCATCATCATATCTGGTCTGCCCCATTCACCGTATACAGTAAAAAAACGTAATCCAGTTACATTGAGCTTATAATATTTGTTAAAAATTGAGCTAATTTCCTCATTAATTTTTTTTGATAAACCATAAATATTTTTGGGATTTATTGTTTCGCTCTCATTAAGAGGAAAAATTTTGTTTTCTCCATAAACGGAACTAGAAGAGGCATAAAACAATCTTTTTACATTATATTTTTTTGAGTTCTCAATTATATTAAAAAAACCTGTGATATTTGAATCAACATATTTTCTTGGATTTTTAATTGAATATCTAACACCAGCTTGAGCGGCTAAATTAAAAACAAAATCAAATTTATTTTTTTTAAAAATAAATTGTAAAGCCAAGTTGTTTCTTATATCTACTTTCTTAAATTTAAAATTTTTGTATTTTTTTAAATTTTTAAGTCTGTCTTTTTTTATTTGAACGTTGTAATAATTGTCAAAATTATCAATACCGTAAATTTTATAACTTGTTTTATTTAGTAAATAATCACAAAAATTATAACCTATAAAACCAGCAGCACCTGTGATCAAAATTTTCATATAATATTTTTCAAATTAAATTTTATATAAAATCTTAGATGCTCTTTTAGCCCAAGTAAATTCATTAGCTGTATCAAATGCATTTTTTTGGATAGTCGTAATATCATATTTATTGTTAAGTATATTGTTTATTTCTTTTTCCCATGCTTTATAATCGAAACCATCGACTATTATTGCGTTTTTTTTATGTTTTAAAACTTCACAAATACCGTCCAATTTTGATGATACAATTAATCTACCAGCGGCTAAATAATCAAACATTTTTAAAGGAGAGCAATAATCCGCAGTATCCAGTGTTTTTGATCTTACACTAACTTTCTTAGAGTAGGGCATCAAGAGTAAATCTGAATTACGAAGAATATTTGGAACATTGCAATAATTAACATAATCATAAATTTTTACATTTTTTAAGTCAGTCTTAAAATTATTATTAGCCTGGCCATACAATTCAAACATTAGATTAGGGAATTTTTTGGCTAAGTGCAATATTAGTTCTATACCTCTTCCTTTGTAAAAACTTCCTACATAACTAACTTTTTTAATATTTGAATTCCCACTAAAACTAGTAAAATTTTTTATATCTACACCATCGTGAAGAGCTATATATTCATTTCTATTAAATTTAAAAATTTTGTTTAAAGACTCCGAAATTAATATTTTTTTTTTAATATAACTCGAATTTATAAAATTTAAATTTATCATTAGAAATTTTGTTAATGACTGGAATTCTGCATGAATCTCTAGTATATGTTTAATCTTAAATAAGCTTAATATAATACTAGATAAAAAACTTCTTGTTAAAATAATATTTGGTTTATCTTTATAAATATTCTTCAAAACTCGTGACAAAAAATAAATTTTTAAGAAAAAGTTTGTTAATTTAAAATTTATTAAAGATTTAATTTTAAATTTTTTCCTTGATAATAATAAATATTTTTTTTTAATCTCTTCATATTGAAAATCTTTATGAAGTTTTGGTATATATAATACAACTTCTTGATTCATTTGACTAAAGGCATCACACATTTTAATTACATGATGTGTATAAGCGCTATTATTAGTTAAAGATGTTTCAGCAATGTAAACAATTTTCATTTTATCTTAATAGTAATTTTAACTCATAAATAGATCACAAAAATTTTAGTTTGAAAATATATTTTTAATTTATTGGTCTTATTCATTTAAAAACCCAGAAAATTTTGATAATTGTTTATTAATTATTTTGGCTTGAAGAATATTACCTTTTAATGTTTTGTGTACATAATCGCACAAATATTTTTCTGACTCATCCTTATCAAATTGTATTGGGGAATAAATTATTTTTACATAAGGATAATAAATTTGTTCAATTTTGAAAATAGTGCTTTCATATAAAGATATTTTTTTTCTTTTTTTATCTAGATCATCTTCACTAAAAAGTGAAATAATATAAAATTCATTAACCCTATGCTTTTTTGCTAATTCTATTGCTTCCACTGTATTAATTTCAAAATTTTTAAGTGAGTAAATGATATCTTTTTCAGAAGGTTCAATATTAATTTTTTTTAAATTTTTAATATTTAGAACATTTTTAATTCTAATAACAATTTTATCTAAAGTGGCATAAAATAAAGAATATGATTTCAGTGTTTTATCAACCCTTTTTATAATTAATAAAAAATTTGTTTTCTTAACATTTTGAAATTCATAATTTAAAATATGTTTATTTCTGTATTCTGTTTTACCAAACATATTTTTGGTATTAAACTTGTTTGCCCATAAAATAATGTTAGGTGATGATTTGATTATTTCTTTATACAATATGTTAATTTGTTGATCTGTATCAGCACCATGAAATGCGAAGTTTTTAAATTTAAAATTATTATTTAATTTAAAAAGTTCATCTGGCCAAGATGAGGACTGTCCTGCCTCACAAGCATAACCATGCGTTGTTGATCCCCCAAAAATCCAAATTTTTTTTTCGTCAAATTTTAATTTTTCTGTCTCAATAGATTTTTTTTCTTTATCTGCAATAATTATTTGAAATTTACTAAGATCTACTATTTCAAAAATAACTGAATTTTTAAAACCATAACTAAAAACACTAATATTTGTAGGAATGAATAATATTAATCTAGTCAATATCTCAAAAAAAATAAAAAAAAACATGCTTAAGAATATTATTTTGAATGTATTTAAAACTATTTTCACAATATATTAATGTAATTATATTTTCTTAACATTTTATAAATTATAAACTAGTTAATAAATTTAATGTTAACCGATTATTAATTTTTGTAGCTATATTAACAATATAATTTTATTATTTATCTTAAAGATAAAGATATTTTAAAAAAACCTTATTTAGGATATACTTGTTATGGTCATTATTCTGTTTTAGGAGCAGAGTTAATGGCAAAATACACATTAAATAAATTTATTGAGTCTAAAAATAATTATTAAGTCAATACAATGAAAATTAAAAATACTGTAACAAATAGAAATTTTGGTTTAACATTCTGTGCGGTTTTTCTTATAGTCTCTATTTGGCCGTTGTTATATAATGAGCAAATTAGGATTTGGTCATTAATCGTTGGATTTATTTTTTTAATCTTAGGTTTATTAAATTCAAAAATACTAACACCCTTAAATATACTTTGGTTTAAATTTGGAATAATTTTAGGAAAGTCTATATCACCAATTATTATGGGTATAATTTTTTTTTTTATAGTTACCCCAATTTCATTAATAATGAAAATTTTTAATAAAGATTTATTAAATTTGAAATATAATAATCAAAAAAGCTACTGGATAGACAAAAAAGGTCCAAAAAGTAAAATGAAAAATCAATTTTAATTATGAGTTTTTTAAAGGAATTTTTAGAATTTTTAATGGTAAGAAAAAAATATTGGTTATTCCCTATAATTATAGTTCTTGTATTATTTGGGGGACTAATAATTTTAAGCCAGGGCTCAGCTGTAGCACCTTTTATATATACAATATTTTAGTGAAAACTATACTGGGCATTTCTGCATTTTATCACGATAGCGCAGCATCTATTTTAATAGACGGCAAAATTACTGCAGCCGCACAAGAAGAGAGATTTACTAGAATTAAACATGACTCAAATTATCCTTACAATGCTGTTGAGTTTGTGCTTCAATATGCAAATTTAAGATTAAATCAGGTTGATCAAATAGTTTTTTTTGAAAAACCATTTCTAAAATTTGAAAGACTTCTTGAGACTTATGTTGCTTTTGCGCCAAAAGGCTTTGGGTCATTTTGTAAAGCGATACCAATTTGGCTTAAGGATAAATTATTTCAAAAAAAACTACTAATTAATGAGCTGAAAAAACATGATAATGAATTTAATGATCCTGAAAAAATTTTTTTTTCAGAACATCATTTAAGCCATGCAGCAAGTGCTTTTTTTCCTTCTCCATTTGAAGAAGCGGTCATATTAACTGCGGATGGAGTCGGTGAATGGGCCACTACAACTATCTCGATAGGAAGCGGTAGCAATCTTGAAATTAAAAAAGAGATACTGTTTCCACATTCGTTGGGTTTGTTGTATTCTGCATTTACATATTACACTGGTTTTAAGGTAAATAGTGGGGAATATAAACTTATGGGTCTTGCTCCATATGGCGAACCTAAATTTACTCAACAAATACACAAATTAATAGATATAAAAAATGATGGGTCATTTAGACTTGATCAAAGTTATTTTAATTATTCGACTGGTCTTACAATGACTAACGAAAAATTTAATAAACTATTTGGAAAAAAAAGAAGGAATCCTGAAACAGATAAATTAACCCAATTTCACATGGATATAGCTGCATCTATTCAAAGTGTTACTGAGGAGATAATGATTAAATTAACAAAATCAATTCGAGATGAATACAATATTAAAAACCTATGTTTGGCAGGAGGTGTTGCATTGAATTGTGTTGCAAATGGAAAAATCTTAAAAGAAAAAATTTTTAATAATATTTGGATACAGCCTGCCGCTGGAGATGCGGGAGGCTCTTTAGGGGCTGCATTAGCTTTATGGCACATAGAACAAAAAAATCCCAGATCAACTAATAAAAATGACGACATGCAAGGGTCTTACCTGGGCCCTAATTATACTCAAAAAGAAATAGAACATGAGCTTAAAAAAGTAGGGGCAAATTTTAGTGTTTTGGAGGAGAATAATTTGATTGAAAAAACAGCTGAGGATATCGCTAAAGGGAAAGCTATAGGATGGTTTCAAGGAAGAATGGAATTTGGACCAAGGGCATTAGGTAGTAGATCTATTTTAGGTGATCCAAGATGTCCAGATATGCAAAGAAATTTAAATTTAAAAGTTAAATACAGAGAGAGTTTTAGGCCTTTTGCTCCCTCAGTTTTAAAAGAAGATGTATCAAATTGGTTTGATATTTTTGAGGAAAGTCCATACATGCTTATTGTTGGCAGTTTAAATAAAGAGAAATGCATAGAAATGACAAAGGAGCAAAAAAAGTTATTTGGTATAGACAAACTCAATATAAAAAGATCTGAAATTCCTGCAGTTACGCATGTTGATTATTCTGCTAGGATTCAAACAGTAAGTGAAGAAACAAATTCAAAATACTATAAATTGATTTCCAAATTTAAAGAGAAAACAGGCTATCCAATATTAATAAATACCTCATTTAATGTAAGAGGAGAACCAATAGTAAATACACCAGAAGATGCTTTCAATTGTTTTATGGGAACAGAATTAGATAAATTAGTTATTGGAAACTGTTACCTAAATAAAGAAGATCAAGACCAACAACTCATTAAAAATTATTCTAGTAAATTTGAGTTAGATTAAATACTTTTTGTAATTAGCTTTATAAATTAAAGTGGAAAAAAAATTTTATTTTTTTTAATTTTTTTCAAATGATTTCTTATTCTATCATGATTTGTTAAAACAATATAAATATCAAATTTTTGTAATTTAGGCTCTTTAATCAATATTCTATTTTTTCTTGCTATATTATGGTCTATTAAAGGATCATAACCAAATATATTCAAATTATTTTTTTTTAATTTTTTAAAGATAGCATAAGCTAAAGAATTTCTTAAGTCAGAAACATTTTCTTTGTAAGTTAAACCACATATTAATATTTTTTTATATTTATTTAATTTAATACAATTAACAATTTTTTTATAAATATAATCTTGCATAGAATCATTAGTGGATCTACCTGCTAGAGTAATTTTACTCATGGCTCTATTTTTTTTACTTATATAAGCGAAATAATAAGGATCAACTGGTAAGCAATGTCCTCCAACCAAACCAGGTTTAAATTTAATAAAATTCCATTTGGTTGATGCAAGTTTCATTACATCTTCAAAATTTATTTTCATTTTTTTACATATCAAATAAATCTCATTTATTAGTCCAATATTCACATCTCTTTGAATATTTTCTATAACCTTTGCAGTTTCAGCCTCTTCTATTTTTTTTGTTAAAATAATTTTTTTTCCTAGATTTGAATAAATTTTTAATATTTCTTTTATTTTAAACTTATGTGGGTAAGCTAGTATTTTGTTAATATTTCTTAGTTTATGTTTTTTATCTCCAGGGTTTACCCTTTCAGGACTATAGCCTACATAAAAATCTTTTCCCTCTTTTAATTTACTTTGATTTTCTAATATGGGTATACAATATTTTTTGGTAATCCCTGGATATACAGTTGACTCAAAAATTATAATATCATCTTTCTTTAGTATTTTAGATAGATTTTTGCAAACATCTCTTAAGTGAGTAAGATCGGGTTTCTTATTTTTATAAATTGGTGTTGGAACAGTGATAATAAAAAAATTGCACTTATTAAAATTTGTTAATTTAGATAAATACTTTAGTTTCTTTTTTTTGAGATGTTTTTTTTTATACTCGTTAAATGTATCAATTCCTTTCTTTAAATTATTAATCCTCTTTACATTAATATCATACCCATAAGTTGGGTATTTGTTTGCTAAATTTAATAAAATTGGTAAGCCAACATAACCTAGACCTATTACACATGGTTTAAAAAGTTTTTGATTATTTTTTAACATTTTCAAATTTGATTGGATGTGCAAATTTAATATCTTTTTTTGCTTTTTTTCCAATTATATAATTATAATATTTCGGCTTTAAACCTAAATTTGGTCTAATCACTTTAATATTTTCTCGTGTAAATTTTTCACCTTTTTTTATATCCTTAGATGCATAAATAGATCTACGAAATTGTAAATTTGAAAATTCATTTTTAGTGGGACCGTAAGAAATTTTTCCTCTTGATAAGTAAGCATCGTAAATATCTTTTTTTAATTTTGGTAACTGATTAACTGGTAAAGAAAACTTCGAATCTATTCCAATATTTTTACTTAAACATACATGTTTCTCTATAAATGATGCACCATTATGAATTGCACCAATTGATGCTGAAAAACCAATAGAATGGTCAGAATAACCAATTTCACAATTAAATCTTTTTCTCATATCTGCAATAGTATTCAGATTTAAATCTAAGCTTTTTGCTGGATACGAACTAGTACATTTTAATAATGCAAAATTTTTGCAATTTTTTTTTCTTAGAAAACTGACCAATTCATTAATTTCTTTTAAAGAGCATAAGCCAGTTGAAATTAAAATTGGTTTATTAGTTTTTATCACTTTTTGAATTAACGGAAAATGTAAACATTCAAAAGATGCTATCTTATACGCGGGCACGTTTAACTTTTCTAAAAACTCTATATCATCTTCGTGAAAAATTGAGGTAAAACAATCTACTCTATTTTTTCTTGCTTCTTGAAATAATTTGTAATGCCATTCTTTTTTTGTAGAACCCTTTTTATAAAGATTAAAAAGATTTTTATTTTTCCATAAACTTTTTTTATTTTTTATAAAAAACTCAGGTCGAGTAGAATTTAGTGTCAAATTTTCTGCTTGATAAGTTTGTAGTTTAATAAGATCAGATCCTAATTTAGCAGCTTTTTTTACTAATTTAATTGCTAAGTTTAAACTGCCATTATGATTACCTGATATTTCAGATATCATGACTGGTTTTTTGTTTATTTGTAAATTTATTTTTCCTATTTTCATAAGTTTATAATTCTAATTTATTTATTTAGATTATTTTTAGGTAAAAAGTTTTTTTTGATTAAAAAATTTTCAGCAAAAATAAAATTTTTTTTGAATAATTTTAAGTTGTTTTTATTTACATAGACACTCTTTTCTTTTATTCTATTAGAAGATCTTTTAAAAACTTTTTTGAAATTTAAATAGTTTAAGTCGGGTTTACAACCAATCCATAAACACAATTTAAGATAATCATGATAATTAAATTCATCAATATTGATAAATTTTACTTTTTTTTTTGATATTTTTTTACTTTGTAATATTAGATTTTTATAAATATAGTTCCAGAACCATTTGATCTTTACTATTTGAGGCATTTTATTCCACATAGCAAAATCTTTTTTATGAGGTATAAGTCTGCTAAAATTATGATGAAAATATAATCTTGAATTTGTGTGACAACCAATATTTTTATTTTTACTATAATTTTTTAAATCCATAGAATTATACCAACCTTTTTTCATTAGTGATTTACATGTTTTTAATGGATCTCTAAATAAAATGATAATTTTACTATTAAAGGATTTGCTTATTTCATAAATATTTAAAGACAAATATGAACTAGATTCTAAATATATTTTTTTTTTAATCTTTAATTTTTTAAAAGTATCGATTAAAAATTTATAATCTAATTTAAAATTATTATATTTAGCAAATTGATAAAAAGATGTTACTAAATTATTTCTTTCATGAAAAGCATCTATTAAATTATTATTTTTAAATAATTCCTTAAAATATAATGTTCCACATCTACCAGATCCAACAACAAATATGAATTTTTTAGGTTTTGATAATTTACGCTTATATAGATTTTTAAATAGCATTTTTGATCAAAATATATTTAAATATTTAATTAATTTATGTTTAATATTTAATCTTAAAATTTTTTTTTTTTTAATAACCATTAGTCAGATTTATAATTATAAATATCATATTACTCAAATTTTTCTTATAAAAAAACATCTATCCGAAATTTTTTTCACACTTAACGTTGAACTAATGTTTAAAATATTTTGAATCTTTTTTATTTTATTAGAAATGATTATTTCATCAAAATCTTCAAATTTATTATTATTATAGAATGATTTGAATGGCTTTAATATTTTTATAGCTGTTCTTTTCAGATTATTAATTAATTTTTTTTTAAAAAGCTCAAATCTAATTTTTCTTAAATTTAATTCATTCTTTACCGTAAAGTCTGAGATTTTTTTAAATTCATCAACTATAATTTCTGAAGAATATTTAGATTTTGATGTATAAATTTTATTATAAAAAATATTATTTTTTTCCTCCTCATTGGATAGTTTGTAATTATTATTAGTTATCTCATTTATCAAATCACATAAATCAACAATTGTGGTTACTCTTTCACTTAATTTATTAGCTGGTTCTCCATATCCAGAGATACACTTAACAGGTTCATAACTTATTGTAGGTATTTTGTATGAAAATGAATGAAATGCGGAAGTACATGAATTATGAATAAGAAGTTTTGAATTTACCAATTGTTCATTAATATTCCCATCTTTGGATATTTTCACATTTTTAAATTTTGAAAAATGTTTTTGCCATATTTCTATGTTTTCTAATGGATGTGGTCTTAAACAAAAATTCTCGTTAGGAAATTTTTGGATTATTGTATTCAGCATTTCAAAAAATTTCGGAAATTTTTTTTCCATATCTTCTATGATATTTATTATTTCTTTTCTCAATTTTTCACTTCTCAAAAAATATCCTTGACCTTCTAATCTAGAAATTATTTTAGACTTATGAATAAACCCATTTACGAGGTTAAAGTTTCCTGAGACAGTTATTTGTTTGTTTTTTCTGTCATTGAAATTCCAATAATCATTAAATTCTTCCTTCATCATATCAAACCTATGTGATCCAGATAAAACTAGTTTATCTTTGGAATTATTAAATAAAGAATTTAATGTTGTGTAATCATGATTACCCCAGCAAAATATTTTATCCACAACCTTAAAATCTTCCTCAGTAAATCTAGCTTTGGAAAAGGGAATTAAATCTTTAAATATTAATCCAGCTTCTTCGTCAATGCTAGAAATTTTGATGTCGTTTTTTTTTAATGATTCATGAAGCTTTTTCTTTTTATCACCATGTACCAGACTTTTTGTGTGAAAAATTCCTTTTTTTAAGAGTTTTTTATCATTAAGAAATTTTATTGTTTCTGAGTTTGTAATCATAACATCAAAATCCCTATTTGCAGCAATACACGCTAGAAATAAATTTGAATCTAATTCTCTTTTCGTAATTTCTGTTAAAATATAAATGTTCATAAAACTTATATTTTTTTAATCATAGTTAAATTATTTTTTTTTAACATTTTTACTTTAAATCCAGATTTAATAAATAAATTTATAGAGGGTATATTTTTTAAATCAACTTCAGCTATTAATATTTTATTTTTTTGTAATTTTTTCTAATAATTGTGATATTCTTTTGTCTTGGCTATTTATATCTCTAAGAATTTTTTTGGATTGACTAGGGGCATATTTAATTGAAATCTTTAGTAAATTCATCCAATTAATATTGTTTTTTTTTCTGGCTAAAGCAATTTTAGCAATAATTTTGTTATAATTTTTTTTCATAATTTTGAATTATTTTTTTCAATTGATTTATTGTTAAAAAATCAGAATTTAAATTACTTGAATATTCAAAACCCTCTTTTACTTTTTTTGCCTTAAATTTTTTGAAATAATATTTTTTAATTAATTTACTGTTAGTACCTAATATTGCATAAGAATTTTTCATTTCTATTGTGTTGTAACTGTCACTTTTTGATATCATCTGTTCATGAATTTTCTCACCTGGTCTAATACCTATTAGTTCTATTTTCTTTTTCGGGCTAATTGCTTTTGCTAAATCTATTATTTTAAAACTCTTTAATTTAGGAACTAGAATTTCACCACCATAAGAATTTTGCAAAGCCCAAAATACAAGCGAAACCCCTTCCTCTAAACTAATGTTAAATCTTGTCATATTTTTTTCTGTGATAGGAAAACTCTTTTCATTAATCAAACTTTTAAATAATGGAAACACAGATCCTCTGCTCCCAAAAACATTGCCGTATCTTACTACGGAAAATTTAATGCTTCTTTTACCTTTTATGTTATTTGCTGAAATAAAAAGTTTGTCTGAACAAAGTTTTGTTGCACCATAAAGATTTATAGGTGCACAAGCTTTATCAGTAGATAGTGCCACAACTTTTTTTACGTTGTTTGTTAATGCGGCTTTAATTACATTTTGAGAACCAATAATATTGGTTTGGATAGCCTCAAAGGGATTGTATTCAGTTGATGGAACCTGTTTTAAAGCTGCGGCATGTACGATATTTTCAATACCCTCTGAAGCCGTCAAAATTCTTTCGTAGTCTCTTATATCTCCAATGTAGAATCTTATGAAAGGATATTTAGAATGTGGATATTTTGTGGACATTATAGATTGCTTGAGTTCATCCCTGCTAAAAATAACTAATTTTGAAATATTTTTTTTTGATTTTATTAAGTTATCTACAAAAGCATTCCCGAAACTTCCCGTCCCTCCAGTTATTAAATAAGAGTTTTTAGACATAATTTTAAATTAAATTAAATATATTTTTAATTATCAAGTTAATTTCTCTTTTTTTCAAATTTGGATATATTGGTAATGAGATTGTTTTTTTATAAAAATTATATGCATTAGGAAAACTTTTAGGATTTAATTTATATTTTTTTTTATAATATGGTTGCATAAATATTGGTATATAATGCACTTGTAATTTAATTCCTCTTTTATACATTTTTTTAAAAAAATCATCTTTATTTATTTTTAATTTGTAAAAGTCTATTTGTAGAGGATATAAATGATAAGAATGATATACATTTTTTTTTTCAATTGGAGTTACTAAATTAATTTTGTCTTTAAACAAAAAATTATAGATTTTAGCTATGTTTCTCCTTAATTTAACAAACTTATCAATTTTTCTGAGTTGAGATAAGCCCAAAACACTATGAATATCGCTTAATCTAAAATTATGACCAGGCTCATTAATTTCATAAAACCACAATGGTTTATCTAAAGTTTTTTTCATAGAATGACTTCTTAAAAGTTTTAATTCACTATCAATAACTTTGTTATTTGATAGGATTGATCCTCCCTCACCTGAAGTAATAGTTTTTACAGGGTGATAACTTTGTGTTAGGAAGTCTGCAAACTTACACGCATATCCCATATCATTGTTTAACATTGATCCCATGGCATGACATCCGTCATTTATGAGGTAAAAATTATATTTATTAGCTAAATATCGCAAACTCTCCCAGTCACAAGGGTGGCCAGCATAGTCAACACCTATTAATGCTTTAACTTTTACTCTATTTTTTTTTTTCAGAAAAAACTCTACTTTATTCGGATCGATCGTAAAAGTTTTTTCATCTATATCTATAAATCTTGTTTTTGCATTATTAAGTTCAATACAATTTGAGGTTGCTAGGAATGAAATAGGTGTTGTAAGAACTGTGTCTCCCTTTTTCCACTTTAAAGCTTTTCCAATTAAATATAGGGCAGATGACCCATTAGAAACAACTGTACAAAATTTGGATTTAAATTTTTTTGCAAGCGCATGTTCAAATTTTTGTACATAGGGTCCTTGAGTAAGAAATGAACTTTTTAGAACTTTTGATACATTTTTAATATCTTCTTCAAATATTGAGTGACGGCCATAATTTATAATTTTTTTCATTATATATAAATTTTATTTACTTTAGATATTTTGTTTTTTTTTAAATATTTAATCACATCTTTTAGGCTAAAATATTTATTTTTCCTATATAAAGTGTCAAAAATATTTTTTATTAATATGTAATCCTCAATATAATCTAGTGTGAGCCTATAATTCTTGAATGAATTTTTAAAATTTATGCGTAAAATGCGGAATTTTTTGAGATTTTTTTTTATATAAGGAGTTACATGTTCTTTATCGTAGTTTGTTTTCGCATTTTTGGCACTTTTTTTAAGTGAGCTAAAATCAAAGATTTCTAAATCATATCCTTTTGGAACTGACCTTTTAGGGAAAGTATTAGAAAAATAATTAATGTTTTTTTTTTCTAGGTACTTAGAAATAAAACTATCTATAAATTTATAATCTAACAGTGGACAGTCTGCTGTTATTCTTAATATTACATCTGCTTTGTATTTTATTGCACATTTATAGTATCTATTTAATACATTTAAATTACTTCCTTTAAAACACGGAATATTATTTTTTTTGCAAATTCGAACTATTTTTAAATCTTCTTTAAGATTTGTAGTAGCTATAATTATATTATTTAAAAATTTACTTTTATTTATTCTTTCGTAAAGATTTAAAATTAGAGGCTTCTGATTTACACCTTCCATTAGAACTTTTCCTGATAATCTTTGACTTCCTATTCTTGCTTGAATAATACAAATGATCTTCATTTAAAAAATACTTAATTAAAATTGTTTAGCCTTTAGCTGAAGTTATATTTACATTATAAATTATTGTTTAATTTAAGGCAAATCATCAAACAATTTTTTAATTTTATTTTAAGTTTCTAAATCAATCTTATAATTTAATTGTTTTTCTTATTGATGAACCGTATCCAAAGCTTGCTCGTGAAGTCTGTAAGTTTACAATATCTCTTACATCGTTTTTTTTATAAGCTCTTCTTCCATGCATAAATCTCTTATTGTCTATCATCAAAAGGTCACCTTTTTTCCATTGATGGTCATAAGTTAAATTATTGGATTTATGTTTTATTTCTCTCATTAAATTATTAGGTATTTTTTTTCCATTAATCATAGATCTTTTTATAAGTTGATTTTCACTATTTAGTTTTATCAACAAGTGATTCGCAAAACATAATTCATTTAATTTTCTGCCTTCATTAACTGCAAATCTATTTAAACTTAGCTCTAAAATCCCTTTATTCCAATCAACATACCCGTTACCTGAGCCTACGCTACCAATCATCCATTTTCTTTTTTTACTTTTTCCAGGGATTTTTTTTTTTTCTATCTGTATTTTAAGTTTATAGTTTATTGGATTTAGAAGAAAAAAGTTTTTAGCATCATACGATAAGGATTTCCAGAGTTTAACTCCATCACATAATGTGGTAGTTCCGCCACTGAACTTAGGAGGTGTGATACAATAAAACCATATTATTTCAGGCCAAGCTGGAGTGAAACTTGCCTCGCTATGTAACAATATGTCCTTTTCGCCAAGATCTACATTTCTTATAATTTTTTTATCAAATCTTTTTTCTCTTCTCATAGCATCTACGGCATATAACTCAGTGTATCTATCTGTGATAGAATTTAAATTTTTTGGATTTATAGAATAATTTCTGAAAAGTATAATTCCATATTTTTCGAAAATGGATACAGTTTTATTGAAATCTAATTCTTTAATATTTTTTTGATTATCCTTACTGTCTAAGCATGCTCCATAATTCTCAAATAGATTACTTATTTTTTGGATAATCATTTTTATTTATTGAATAAATTTTTATATAATTTTATTATTAATTTTTAAAGTAAAAAATTAAACTATTTATAAATTGGAACCAAATCTCAAAATTTTAAATTTTATAGACCTTAAAAAGTTGAGAATTTTTATTAAAAATAACTGGAAAAAAGATCATATTTTATCAAAAGATAAAAGTTTTTTGATTTGGCAGTATTGTAAAAAGAAAAAAATAAGTACTGCTGCAGCTGTTTTTAAAAATAAGATATTGGGTGTTCAAATGTATATTCCACAAAGCCATTTTGACAGTAAGCTTAGCAATAAAGAAATTTTTTTAACAATTTTTAGATGTTTAGAAACTAAAATTCCTGGATTAAGTATTAAAATTTTTAAATATATTTTAAAAAAATTTAAACCCAATTTTATAGGCACCACAGGATTTAGTCATAGAATGATCAATTTTCACAAATGGCAAGGATTTAAAGTTGGATTATTGAGTCATCACGTGGCAATTTCACCTTTTAAAAAAAAATTTAAAATTGCAAGTGTTCCAAAAAATATTAAAAAATTTAATGATGACAAAAAAAGTGGAAATTATAAAATTATTAAAATTAAAGCTTCAAATATAAATTTATACAAAGTTGACAGATCCTTTTATAATCAAATACCAAAAAAAAATTTAAAATTTATTTTAAATCGCTTTTTAAAACATCCAATATATTCTTATTTTATATTTGCTGTTATTAAGAATAAAAAAATAACATCCACATGTATTTTAAGAATGGTAAAAAAAAACAAGATATCCATATTCAAAATAGTGGACTTTATAGGTCATGAAAAATTTTTTACACATTATCGCAATATTTTTTTTAAACTAATTAAAGTATATGCTGCTGAATATATTGATTTTTATTCCTATGGAATAAATGAAAAATATATACTTAACGCTGGATTTATTAATAGAAGAAAACACAAAAATCTAATTATTCCGGAGTATTTTGAGCCATTTGTAAAAAAAAATATAAATCTAATGTATGGATATATAAATAATACAAAAAAAAAGGTTAAGATTTTTAAAGGTGATGGCGATAGAGACAGACCTAATAAATTTTAAAATTATAATTAAAATGTTACCTCGTATTTCTTAAGTATTTCAACACCTTTTTTGAATGAACTAAAGTCAACAATGTCATCAGTATCTATTGTTATATTAAATTTTTCCTCGATTGCAGCGACCAATGTCATATGACCAATGGAGTCCCACTGGGGTATTGAGTTATATTCTAGGCTCTCTGTAAAATCTTTTTTTTCTATAGATAATGACTCAATAAATAATTTTTTTAAAACATCTTTATTGTTCATATTTTCATTTCAGTTTCGATTGTATTTATTATTTTTTCTTCAGTAAGTCCATGCATTTCTTTTAAAAATTTATAGCTTCCACCTTTTGAATATGTGTCATTAATTCCAATCCTTTTAAGTCTATTATCATTCTTTAAATTTGCTATTTCTTCTGAGATCGCACTTCCTAACCCACCAATAATGTTATGCTCCTCTATTGTGAAGATGTGTTTAAATTTTTTTGAAATTACCTTTATTTCGTCTTTATCGATTGGTTTAATAGTATGAGCATTGTAAACAGTACTATTAAGATTTTTATCTTTAAGTATATCTGCAACATTTAAGCTTGTTTTCACCATTGATCCTGTTGCGACAATACAAATATCATCGCCATCTCGCAGTTTTACAAATTTACCAATCTCAAAGTTATAATCTTTATCAAAAACAATAGGGTTATTTGCTGCTCCAGTTAATCTTATATATGTTGATTTACTATATTTTATTGCTGCCTCAACAGATTTTACTGTTTCTAAAGTATCTGCTGGAGAAAGAATTACAATTCCAGGAATGGATCTTAATACTCCAAAATCTTCTATACAACAATGAGTATAACCTAATGTTCCAAGTACTAGACCGCTAGCAATACCTACCATACATATTTTTTGACCCATGTAGCCTAGGTTAACTTTTATTTGCTCCAAACATCTCATTGTCTGGAATGGGGCAAAAGTAGTAGTAACAACATTAAAGTTTTCACTTGCTAGACCAGCTGCAACACCGATCATGTTTTGCTCTGCAATTCCAAGATCGACATACTTATCAGGATATACTTTTCTAAATCTATCTAAACCAGCTGACGTAGAAACATCGCACGTTAAAACCATTAAATTATTAATTTCTTTAGCAATTTCTAACATACTCATGCCAAATGTTGCTCTAGAACCAATTGTTGACCAAACTTTTATGTTTCTGTCATTAATATTATTCATTATTTTTTTTCATTTCATCTAAAGCTTGCTCATAAAATTTTTTTGTTAATATTGCATGATGCCAATCATTATTTGCTTCGGAGAAGCTGAACCCTTTCCCTTTAATTGTATTCGCAATTAATGCTTTTGGCTTTTTTATATTCTCAATTTTTTTAAAATAATCAAATAATGACTTTATGTCATGACCATCTATTTCATCAGTCTGCCAGCCAAAACTGTTCCATTTATCTTTTAAACTTTGGACATTCATGATTTCATTATTTTTACCAGTCTGTTGAAAATTATTACTATCTACTACTACAATTAAATTGTCTAAATTAAAATTAGCTGCAGCCATTGATGCCTCCCAAACAGAACCTTCATTACATTCTCCATCACCCATTATTACAAATGTTTTATAATTTTTTTTTTTCTTTTTTGCAGCAATTGCTACACCAATTCCTAAAGATAGCCCCATACCTAATGAGCCATTAGAAAATTCTATACCAAGTTTTCTGTTAATAACTGGATGGCCAAGTAGGTCTGAATTGTCTTTTTCAAAAGTTTTGAGTAAATCTTTATTTATAAATTTTGTCTCAGCCAAAACAGCATAATAAGCTAAACATGCGTGACCTTTACTGAGTATAAATCTGTCTCTATCTTCCCAAAGTGGATTTTTAGGATCATATTTTAAAAAACTAGAAAATAGTGTAGCTACAATATCCAAAATTGATAAAGCTCCTCCAAAGTGAGAACTGCTAGCTCCCGCACAATATGCCATTTCAAGAACATTTTTTTTAAGTTCGTGGGAAAATTTCTTTATTTTTTTTATTCCCTCATTGCTTGTATTATTCACTACATTCCTCCATCAACTTTAAGATTTTGCCCTGTAATATAATTTGATAAATCGGAAGCTAAAAATAATGCAATATTTGCAATTTGGTCAGGTTCTCCAATTTTGCCTAAAGAAATTTTTTTTGTCATATCTGCAATTATATTTTCTGATGTATTATTTTTTAACATATCTGTATTTATTAATCCTGGAGAGATTAAATTTACTCTAACATTAAATTTTCCCAACTCTCTAGACATGGTCTTTGAATATGTCTCAAGTGCAGCTTTTGAGGAAGAATAAGCTGCCCTTCCTTCATTTCCATAATAAGCAGAAATAGAAGACATATTTATTATACTTCCAGATTTGTTTTTAATCATACTTTTTGAGATAAGTTGTGTAAACAAACATTGTGAAAAAAAATTGACCTCAAATATTTCTTTTAATTTTTTTTTTGATGTCATTTGAAATGGTGCTGTATGAATTATTCCTGCATTGTTTACTAAAACATCTATTTTTTTATATTCTGATAAAATCGATGTAGCTGTTTTTAAAACTCCCTCCTCATTATTAAGATCTAATTCAAATGGTTTGATCGTATTGTGATTTTTAAGACTTATCTCTTGAATAATATTATTGAAACTTTCATCAGTTTTTCTAACACACGCTAAAACAGTTGCTCCATTTTTAGAAAAAGATTTTACAATTTCTTTTCCTATGCCCCTATTGCAGCCTGTGACAACGGCTGTTTTATTTTTTAATAACATTATTTTATAAAATCTTCTTCAGAAAATATATCTTTAGCAATAGCTGGTTTAAAAATGGTTTGACCACTTTTAGTCATAAACTTATTAATAAATTCCTTATCTTCGCCAGCAAGGCATAAATCGCTATGGTTTCTAAAATATTTTATACTAAACCCATGATCCACAATTTCTTTTAAGGATTGTTTATAAATGTTGCCAATTTTTATATGAACATAAGGGCAAACAAGTACATCACCAATCGGAGTAATATATAATCTGTTAACAGTTGTGCATCCTAAGATTTTTTCGTGATTTTTGTCAAAAG
>MDSW01176374.1_pt1 | contig 24016 bp, 26 predicted proteins | sample 811171 | NCBI WGS metagenome assembly MDSW01 (sample SAMN05326641, study PRJNA326480) | marine metagenome | isolation source: seawater | place: Atlantic Ocean: North West | collected 2012 | reverse complement strand
TTGGCCCGTTCGTCTATCGGCTAGGACGCCAGGTTTTCATCCTGGTAAGAGGGGTTCGATTCCCCTACGGGCTACAAAAAAAATAATTATGGCAAATCATAAATCAGCTATCAAAAGAATTAGAAGTAGCGAAACAAAAAAAGTTAGTAATAAATATCAACATAAATCTACTAGAACAGCAATGAAGAAGTTTCTAGAGATTAATAAAAAGAAAGATGCTGAAAAGGAGTTACCGGTTCTCATATCTATGATTGATAAGCTAGCAAAAAAGAATATTATTCATAATAATAAAGCTTCAAATTTAAAAGCAAATATGAGTAAGCACTTGAACGGTTTAAAAAAATAAGCTGTTTAGTTTAATGTTTTTAACATAAATGATTTAGCAAATTTAAATGCTTCTTCTCTTGCTTTAGGATTTCCTCCAAAGCTAACGCCTCTCTTTACACAAAATAAAAACCCTATTTTTTGCATTATTGGTGATGACATCGGTAGTGATAAATAATTCATTAAAACGTCACCCTTTTCGGTTAGTTTAAACATACAATTTTCAAAACTGTATCCATTTTTATTAAATTTTATCGGCTCCTTACTGTCAAATGAATGGTGTGAATCTGGGTATATGGTTAAATTTATATTTCCGTTTTTTGATATTTTATTTACAAAATAATTACATGGTTGAGCAGGTGTCCAATTGTCAAATTCTCCGATTAAAATATGAATTGGAGAATCAGTAAAATCTGTATTTTCTGGGTCAAAAAAACACGGAGGGTAAAAAGCTAAATGTGACGCAAACTTCAAATTATTATTAATGGCTTTTTTTATTGGCATCCATCCAGAAAATAACGCAACTGCTCCGCCTAAACTCCATCCTGTAATTGATACTTTATTTTTATCTATTTTAGGATGATTAGCCAATACTTCTAAAGCCCTGTATGCGTCTAAAATAATAGTAGCAGTAGTGACCTCATCTTGCGAACCAACTGTAGATTTTATATTTCTGCTTTTAAAGCTATTTAATTCAAATGTTGCAAAACCATTTTTACGATACATTTCCAAATATTCATAGTGATGTGATCTCCAACCCAAACTACCAGCAACTCCTATAATCAAAGGAAATTTTTTATTTGGTTGTAACGAATCAATAGGTATTGTTAATTGCCCAAAGACTTCTTGTTCAGGTTGACTTTCTAAATTATTAATGATGTCGCTTAGTGCAAATGGATTAGCACTTTTGAATATAATTTTCTCTTTTTTTTGTGCACAAATATTATGTAAAGTAAAACAGACAAGAATTATAAAAAATCGCACACGATGAATATTTAATTAATAATTATCATCCATTCATTGAAATAAGAAACTCTTCATTATTTAGAGTTTGCTTAAATCTATCGTTGATAAACTCCATAGCTTCAACTGGGTTCATATCTGCAAGATATTTTCTCATAACCCACATTCTCTTAACTGTTTGCTCATCTAATAATAAATCATCTCTTCTTGTGCTAGATGATGTTAAATCAATTGCAGGGAAAATTCTTCTATTAGCAATTTTTCTGTCTAGTTGGAGCTCCATATTACCAGTACCTTTAAATTCTTCAAAGATAACTTCGTCCATTTTTGAACCTGTTTCTGTTAGTGCTGTAGCTATTATAGAAAGAGAACCACCATTTTCAATATTTCTAGCGGCACCAAAAAACCTTTTTGGTTTATGAAGAGCATTTGCATCAACTCCACCACTTAATATTTTACCAGATGCTGGTTGTACAGTATTGTATGCTCTAGCAAGTCTTGTTATCGAATCAAGAAGAATAACAACATCATAACCACATTCAACTAATCTTTTTGCTTTTTCAAGAACAATATTTGCAATTCTTACGTGCTCATGTGCTTCTTTGTCAAACGTAGAAGCTATAACTTCTCCATTGACATTTCTTTGCATGTCAGTTACTTCTTCAGGCCTTTCATCAATCAAGAGGATAAGTTGATAGACTTCAGGGTGATTAGCTGAAATAGCATTAGCAACATCTTTTAAAAGCATTGTTTTTCCAGTTTTGGGCTGTGAAACTATCATTCCCCTTTGTCCTTTACCTAAAGGGGAAAATAAATCTATTATTCTTGTAGAAATTGTATTATTTTTATCTGCAAGATTAAATTTTTCATTTGGAAAAAGAGGAGTTAAATGTTCAAAAGAAACACGGTCTCTGACTATTTTTGGGTCTAAGCCGTTAATTTTATTAACTTGAATCAATGGGAAGTATTTTTCACCTTCTTTAGGCGGTCTTACATTTCCTAACACTGTGTCTCCTTTTTTTAAGCCAAATAGTCTTATTTGTGATTGAGAAACATAAATATCATCCGGAGATGAAAGGTAATGATAGTCTGAAGATCTTAAAAACCCATAGCCATCTTGCATAACATCTAAAACCCCTTCACTTTCGATAATTGCGTCAAATTCGTAATCAGGTTCTTTGTATCTATTTCTTGTGTCTCTATTTCCGTTAGGCTCAGATTTTACTTTTCTCTTTTGTACATCCTTTTTTGGAACACTATGCTTATTTTCTGGTTTGTTATTCGGAATATTAGAAGATTTTTTTTCAAATTTATTCACCTTTTGGGGCTTAATATTTGATTTAAAATTGGGTTTAACCTTGTCTACCGATTCAACGGGCTTTTTAGTATCTGGATTTGATGCCTGATGATCTAGAATTTTATAAACTAAATCTAGTTTTTTTAAGGTTTTAAATTTTGAAATTTTTAAATTTTCTGCTATTTCCTGTAACTCTGAAAGTTTTTTTGTCTTTAGTATAGATATTTCAAACATTGTATGTTGTTAATTAATTTATGAGATTTTTTTGTTCTCTATGAACAGTTATTTATAATAGGAATATAAAATTTGAAGTTTTGAATTAACGAAATTGTTGTTAAATCTGGTACAAGTATACAACATTATTTTAAAATCCGCCTAATTTTTTTATAATTCTAGTAAATTTGTTAAATAATTCTAAAATATGCTACAAAGAATACAATCTCTTTATCTGTTATTTGCTTCTATTTTTTTCTTTATCTATTGGTTTTTTGGATTAGAATGGTACAAAAACGGATTTAAAATAATTGAAGAAAATATTTCATCTGCTTTTATCATAAATTCCCCTTCAATTGAACTATTATTAAATGTTACATCAAATTTACCTTTGATAATTGTATTAATTAGTTGTTTATCCATTTTTTTATATAAATCAAGAATTAGACAGATTTTACTTTGTAAAATTTCTTTATATTTAAGTATATACATGTGTCTTTTCACAATATTTTATTTTTATTTTACACTTACGGAATTGATCGATTTAATGCCATCTAAGTTGCTTGAATTTCTACTATATGCTGCAATATTAAATCCATTTATTTGTACTTTTCTTATTTATCAAGCAATTAATTCTATAAAAAAAGATATAGAATTAATTAATTCGTTAGAAAGAATTAGATAATTATCTGTCAAATTCTATTATTTCTATATTCTCGATTGTTTTTTTATTTATTTCAAATCTTACCATGGTTCTTTTTTTATGAAACCCATGTCTACCAATGGCTCCAGGATTAATATGCAGAAGTTCATTTTTTTTATCATAAATGATTTTTAATATGTGAGAATGACCAAATATTAAAAGATCAATATTTTTTGTTTTTAACAAGTCATTTACCCTTTTTTTATATCGACTTGGATAACCTCCAATATGAGTTATCCAAACCTTCATTTTTTCACAAATGAATATACAATCTTTGGTTAACTCATTTCTAATTTCATTATTATCTATATTTCCGTAGACACCTCTTAAGGGTTTTAATTTCTTAATTTGATCAATGATTTTTATGTCTCCAACATCACCTGCATGCCATACTTCATCAGCTAATTGGCAATATTTTAATATTTTTTTGTCAATGTAACCATGAGTGTCAGAAATAAGAAGAATTTTTTTCAAATCTATTTTAAATAATTAATAAGTCTATATTTGTTAAACAAATTTACAAATAGCATTGAGATATTTTATTGAACTTTCATATAATGGAAAAACTTTTCACGGATGGCAAAGTCAATTAAATGCAAAGAGTGTACAGGAGACAGTCGAAAATTCTCTTCAAATTCTATTAAAAGATAAAAATTTAAAAATTATTGGGGCTGGTAGGACTGATACAGGAGTCCATGCAATACAGATGTTTGCACACTTTGATCATAAAGAACTAATAGATATAGATGATTTAGTTTTTAAGATTAATTCATTTATCAATAAAAATATTGTTGTAAAAGGAATTATGATGGCTTCAGATAACGCTCATGCCAGGTTTGATGCACTTTCTAGAGAATATAAATACTTCATCACTCAGACTAAAGATGTTTATAATTTTCACACCAAATATTTTTTTTCTAAAAAATTAAATTTTGTTGAGATTAATAAAGCAATTGATATATTGAAACAAACAAAAAATTTTAAATCATTTTGCAAAACCAAAACAGATGTTAATAATTATAATTGTGAAATTTTTCATTTTGAATGTAATGTTAATGGTTCAGATATAATTTTTACTATAAGAGCAAATAGATTTTTAAGAAATATGGTAAGGTCAATAATTGGTACAATTTTAGATATAGGTATTGGTAAGATTTCGGTCAAAATTTTGCCTGAAATAATCGAAAAATCTAACAGAATTTTTGCTGGTCCATCAGTACCTGCTCATGGTTTATTTTTATCTAATATTGAATACCCAGAAAAGATTTTCTTAAATGAATAAGAATTCGAAGATATATAATATAGGTTTATTTAAAAGACTATTAACATATGTAAAGTCTTACAGAAATATTTTTGTTTTTTCTATTTTTTCTGTTTTTGGCTTGTCAATTTTTAGTGCCATCAGACCAGTTGTGTTAGAAAAAATTGTAGATGAAAATATTACTAAATATAGCTCTGAATATTTCATTGAATATATTTTAATAATGCTTTTACTACTTGTAATGGAAGTAGTATGTAATTATTTATTCATTTTTAACGCTGGTACTCTAGGCCAGTTTGTTGTCAGAGATATTAGGGTTACATTATTTAATCATATTCAAGGATTTAAAATGAAATATTACGATAAATCTTCTGTTGGAATTTTGATCACAAGAACAGTAACTGATATGGAAAGAATTGCAGATATTTTTGGGCAAGGTCTTTTTTTAATTGTAAGTGATATTTTAAAAATGCTACTTGTTTCTATTGTAATGATTTCAATGAATTGGGAATTAAGTTTAATAGTATTTATTTCACTTCCTTTTATCTTATTAGCTACTAAAATTTTCCAAAAATATATGAAATCTGCTTTTGATCAAGTAAGAAATGAAGTTGCAAATTTAAATTCATTTGTGCAGGAAAGAGTAACCGGTATTAATATTTTACAGCTGTTTGCAAGAGAAGAAATCGAGTTTAAAAAATTTAAAAAAATTAATCACAGACACAAAAATGCTTGGTTAAAAACAGTATGGTATAACTCAATATTTTTTCCAGTCGCTGAAATTTTTTCTTCGTTAACCTTAGGATTAGTAGTTTGGTATGGGGGAATGAATACAGTTTTAGATAATTCGGCATCATTGGGTGAACTAACTGCATTTATAATGATGATCCCCATGTTATTTAGGCCACTAAATCAAATAGCAAATAAATTTAACACTTTACTAATGGGTATGGTAGCTGCTGAAAGAGTTTTTAAGATTTTAGATACTGAATCAAAAATAAATGATAATGGTCTAAAAAAAGCAGATAATATCAAAGGTGAAATAATATATGAAAATGTTAGTTTTTCATACATTAAAGAAGATAAACTAATTGAAAATTTTAATCTAAAAATAAAATCAGGATCTACTAATGCTATTGTAGGGGCAACTGGATCGGGAAAGTCAACAATAATTAAGTTATTAAATAGATTCTATAATATAGATAAAGGGAAAATTTATATTGATGATATTAATATTTCTGAATATTCAATCTCATCACTAAGAAAGAATATTGGCTTTGTTTCTCAAGATGTTCATTTATTCACTGATTCAATTTTGAATAATATAACTTTAAAAAATAATGACATCCCATTTATCAGAGTTAAAAATGCAGCAAAGAAAATTAAAATAGATAGTTTTATAAGCTCTCTTCCTGGAGGCTATAATTATAATGTAAAAGAAAGAGGTGTAAGTCTTTCAACTGGACAAAGACAATTAATTTCTTTTTTAAGAGTATATATTAAAAACCCTCAAATATTAGTACTTGATGAGGCTACTTCGTCAGTTGATACAGATTCAGAATTGTTGTTACAAAATGCAATTGAACAAATCACTAAAAATAGAACATCAATCATAATTGCTCACAGATTGAGTACTATTATGAAAGCTGATAATATTGTCGTTATGGATAAAGGAAAAATTGTTGAGTCTGGGAAACATAGTGAATTGATAATTAAAAAAAATGGATATTATAAAAAACTATATAATTCTCAATTAAATAAGGAAACTAATTTAGTAATAGGTTAAGACAAGTCTTTTTTAATTAATTTTGAAAGGTTTTCAATTGTGTTAAATTCTATAAATTTACCATTTTTTACATATGATATTTTTCCATTTTCTTCTGAAACAACAATGGCAACAGCATCTGTTTTTTCAGTTATACTAACTGCTGCTCTATGCCTTAAACCGTATTTTACAGATATTTTTACTTGATTGTTAATTGGCAAAACAACTCTTGTTGCTCTAATAATATTATCTGATATAATGATAGCTCCATCATGTAAAGGGCTATTTTTAAAAAAAATACTTTCTAAAATAGGCTGAGTTACCATTATGTTCATTTCATCACCAGAATCTTCTAAGAAATTCAAATTATTATTTCTTTCGATCACTATTAAAGCTCCTGTATTTGAGTCGCTCATATTTTTACAGGCTAAAATTATTGATGAAATATTGGTAGTGTTTTTTTTAATTTTTTGATTTTTAAAGAATTTTATTCTTTCTAAAAAAGATCCCTTTTTTGAGAGGTTAGTTGAGCCAACCATAAGTAAAAATTTTCTGATTTCTGGCTGAAAAACAACTATAAGTGCTATAATACCTACACTCATAAAACCTCCGATAATACCATTTAATAATTTCATTTCAATTAGTAAAGTGATTTGCCAAATGATATATATAAGGATAATACCTATAAAAATATTAATTGCTACTGTACCTTTCAATAGTTTATATGCGTAATACATGAGGCTAGCAACAAAAATGATGTCAAGTACATCGATAATTGAAAAATTTAGTATTTCTTTGATAAAGTCCATTAATTAATACAAATATATGATATAAAAATTTTAAGATTTTAAAGCTCTTACTAATTTAACACATTCATAAGCTTCTTTAACATCATGAGTCCTAATTATTTTTGCGCCACCTAGTAAAGATATCGTATGTAAAACTGTTGAGCCATTTAAGGCTTCTTCAGGGTCTATGTTTAGTGTCTTATATATCATCGATTTTCTAGAAATACCAATTAATATTGGTTTTTCAAGTTTTTTATAAAAATTTAAATTATTTAAAATATCAAAATTTTGTTTGGTTGTTTTTGAAAAACCAAATCCTGGGTCAATAATAATATCTTTTATTCCAAAACTTTCTGCTAATGAAATTTTTTCAATAAAATAATGATTTATTTCTTTTAAAATCTCTTCATAATTAGTTTTTTCCATCATATTAGTTGGGTTACCTATCATATGCATAATTATGTAAGGAACTTTTAGTTTAGAAACAGTTTCATACATTTTTGAATCAAGTGTTCCACCAGAAATATCATTGATAATATCTGCCCCACTTTCTACTGATAATTCCGCAACTTTACTTCTAAATGTATCAATTGAAATTAAAATTTCAGGGTATTTTTCCTTGATTAATTTAATAATTGGTAGTACTCGGTCTAATTCATTATTAACACTTACATTATTAGCACCAGGTCGAGAGCTGTAGCCTCCTATATCAATGATACTCGCTCCATCAGAAATCATTTTTTTAACCTGATCAAGAACTTTTTTTTTTGAGTTATAGAATCCACCGTCATAAAAAGAGTCAGGGGTCACATTTAAAATTCCCATTATTATCGGACTGGATAAATCCAACAGATTCCCTTTAATATTTATTGTCATTTCAGGATATTTAAAAATTTAAAGATGTTTGTTTGATCATTAAAGATATTTAATCGAAATTTACGTAAAATTATTACTATTTGTGCAAAAAACGTTAACGCAATATGATAATGTAACTGCTAAGTGTAAATCTCTTTTTGAAAAGAAATTACATGACTATGGAAGCGCTTGGAGAATTTTAAGACTTTCCTCTTTAACCGATCAGATTTTTATAAAGGCCCAAAGGATTAGAGGGTTACAGCAAAACTCTGTTCAAATGATTCAGGAGGGTCAATCTGATGAATTTATTGGAATAGTCAATTACTCAATTATGGCTTTAATTCAAATTGAGAAAGGAATTTCTGAAACAGCTGATCTAATCCCTGAGGAATGTATGGAGATTTATGATTTGATGATGAATAAGACAAGAGATTTGATGACGAATAAAAATCATGATTATGGAGAGGCATGGAGAGAAATGAGAGTTAGTTCTCTAACAGACTTGATTTTGCAAAAATTACTTCGTGTAAAGCAAATTGAAGATAATCACGGTAATACACTTGTAAGTGAAGGTATTGACGCTAATTACACAGATATTATTAATTACGCAGTTTTTGCTTTAATTCATTTAAAAGTTTAATGAAATATATTATTATAATTTTCAGGTATTTTGTAGGATTCTTATTTATTTTTTCAGGTTTAATCAAGTTAAATGATCCTATTGGTTTTTCTTTTAAGTTAGAAGAATATTTTGGGCCTACCGTTTTTGATATAGATTTTTTAATTCCATTTGTTCTTCCAATGGCAATTTTCATTGTTATTTTTGAAGTGGTATTAGGTGTTTTTTTGATTTTAGGTTTTAAAAAGCATTTTACTTTGTGGAGTTTATTATTGATGATTGTGTTTTTCACCTTTTTAACATGGTATTCTGCCTATTATAATAAGGTTACTGACTGTGGGTGTTTTGGTGATGCAATAAAACTTACCCCATGGGAATCATTTATAAAAGATATAATTCTTCTGATTATGATTTCTTTTTTATTTTTAAAGAAGAATTTATTACAACCTCTTTTTAATTCTACTGTTGAAAAGTATGTAATAGGATTTTCAATAATTTTTTGTGTATTAATTACTTACCAGGTACTAAATCACCTACCGATTTTAGATTTTAGAGCATATAAGATTGGTGATAATATCATCAAAAACATGACAATACCTGATGATGCACCAAAAGATAAAATTGAGTATAAATGGAAATTTATGGATGGTAATGAAACAAAAATAATTACAACTAACGGAGATTATCCAGATGTTTTATGGGATTTTATCGATGTAGAAACTAAATTAATAGAAAAGGGTTATGAGCCGTTAATTTATGATTTTTCAATAGAGTTTAATAATAATGATCTAACTAAAGAAATTTTAAATGAAGAAAAATTAGTTATTTATGTCTCATATGATATTCAAAAATTCTCAAAAGGTGCTATTAAAGATTTAATTTATTCTGCTAATAAAGCAAAAGACAGAGGATATAAAGTTATTGGATTGACAGCATCTTCTAAAGAGGAAAGAAATAATTTTTTAAAAAATAATAAACTTTTTTTTGAGTTTTATACTTGTGATGAAACAGCTTTGAAAACAATTGTGAGATCTAACCCGGGTGCAATCATTTTAAATGAAGGTACCGTTACCGATAAGAAACATTACAAAGATTTTTTAGACTTAAATTTCAAATAATTGATTAAATATATTCTAGATAAATTTTTTTACTCTCTCTTAACTTTATTTGGTGTAGTTACGGTAATTTTTTTTCTCTTTAATGTTTTGCCTGGAGATCCTGCTCAAATGATGCTGGGCCAAAATGAAAATTTAGAACAATTAAAAATTGTAAAAAAAAAATATGGATTTGATAAGCCTATTTTTTCTCAATATTGTTTGTATCTAAATGATTTATCTCCCGTCTCTATTCACTCCGTTAATCAAAACGAATATTCATTTTTTGATAAAAAAAAATACACAGGAATTCAATTATTTAAAACTTATAATGTCACTATAAATTTAAAGTTTCCTTATCTGAGAACATCATTTGTCAGACAAGGAAAAAAGGTTTCTACAATAATTTCTAATACCCTCCCGAATACAATTGTGTTGGCAATTTCTTCTATATTAATTGCAGTCATACTTGGTATTATTTTTGGGGTTTTTTCAGCTCTAAATAAAAATTCATTTATTGATATTATAATTCAATTTTTTAGTACAGTTGGTATGAGTTTACCATCTTTTTTTAGCGCTATAATTTTTGCATGGATATTTGGCTTCGTCCTTAAAGATTATACAGGACTGGAAATGACTGGTAGTTTATTTGAATTGGATGATTATGGTGAATCTTATATTTTGGAATTAAAAAATTTAGTTTTGCCATCAATTGTTTTAGGAATTCGACCTTTGGCTGTAATCACCCAATTAATCAGAAACGAATTGTTGAATACATTAAAACAAGATTATGTTAGAACTGCTAGATCAAAGGGGTTATCGGAATTTTATGTAATTAAGAATCATGCTTTAAAGAATTCTTTAAATCCAGTTGTCACAGTAATTTCAGGTTGGTTTGCATCACTACTTGCTGGCGCTGTTTTTGTTGAATTTATTTTTGGCTGGAATGGAATTGGAAAAGAGATTGTAAATGCTTTAAATTTACTAGACTTACCCGTTTTAATGGGTTCAGTATTGATAATTACAATTATGTTCATATTAATAAATATATTAGTGGATATTATCTATGTAAAACTAGATCCAAGGATCAAAATAAAATAAAATGAAAAGAAAAAAAATTGTTGCTGGAAATTGGAAAATGAATATGAATATGAAAGAGTCAAATGACTTTGTTTCCAAACTATCTAAAGTTTCTTTTGACAATGTCGATGTTAAATTAGCTCCAAGTTTTACCAATTTATATCATATTAATTCAATGTTGGATTCTTCAAAAATTGAGGTAATATCTCAAAATATGCATTATGAGCAGAGAGGAGCATATACTGGTGAAATTTTAGCTGAAATGTTACTAAGCATAAATATAAAAACATCTATAATAGGTCACAGTGAAAGAAGGAAATTATTTAAAGAATCAAATAAAATTTTATCTAAAAAAGTTAGTTCAGCGATTAAAAACTCAATGAATATTGTTTTTTGTGTTGGCGAAGAATTGGTTGATAGAAAAAACAACAATTATTTTGATGTAATAAAAACCCAAATTTCTGAAGGTATCTTTCATCTTAAGTCAAATGAATTTAAAAATATTATACTTGCCTATGAACCTGTTTGGGCTATCGGAACAGGAATAACTGCAAACCTGCATCAAATACAAGAAATGCATGAATTTATCAGGGACTTGATTAATAAAAATTTCGGCTCCGATATTTCAAATAAATTAAAAATACTGTATGGAGGAAGTATTAAGCCAAATAATGCTAAAGAAATATTTTTTCTTAAAGATGTTGACGGTGGTTTGATTGGTGGGGCTTCCTTAATTTTTTCAGATTTTATTAGTATAGTTAAATCTGCAAATGAACAATAAGTATATTTCTATAAACTTTAATATTTCTCCAATATATCCCGGTACAGAAATTTTAATCGCTGAAATGAGCCAGTTAAAATTTGAAATGTTTGAAGAAAATGATTTAGGCCTTATTGCCTACATTAAACTTGAAGACTTTAAAATAAAATTATTAGATGAAATTAGTTTGCTAAAATCAACAGAATTTAAAATTTCTTATTCTATAAATTTAATTGAAGATAAAAATTGGAATAAAGAATGGGAAAATAATTTTGACCCTGTTGAAATTAATGATGAATGTGTAATTAGGGCACCTTTTCATAAAGCTTTTCATAAAAAATATGAAGTAGTTATTATGCCTCAAATGAGTTTTGGAACAGGTCATCATGAAACAACCCAATTAATTATTGAATATATTTTAGAATCAAATTTAAAAAAATTAACAGTTAGTGATATTGGTTGCGGTACTGCTATTTTATCAATTTTATGTGAAAAAAAAGGAGCTTTAAAAGTTGATGCTATTGATATTGATAAAAGATGTTATGATAATTCAATTGAAAATTTAAAAAGAAATAAATGTGAAAAAGTTTTTGTTCAAAATTCATCTTCTGAATGTTTGACTAACAATAAATATGATTTAATACTTTGTAATATAAATTTAAATCATTTGGTAGATAATTTTAAAAACTTTACAACTATTTCTAAGTCAAATACAGTTTTAATAATTAGCGGATTTTATAAAGAAGATCTAGATTTTGTAAATATAAAATTAAAAAACTTAAACTTTTATTTTAAAGATTTTAAGGAGAAAAATAATTGGGTAAGTGCCAGATACACTTACAGAAAAATTATTGATTAGAATTGTAACAGCTATTATTTAAATTACAATTTAAAATTCCATTAAAACCATCGGTAATATTAACCAAATTTTCTAATCCAAGTTTCATTAAGATTGAAATAGCGATTATAGATCTGTATCCTCCAGCACAGTGGATATATAATTTATCATCAAATCTCATTTCATCCGCAAATTTATTTAACAAACCTAATGGTGCATTTACAGCTCCTTCAATATGCTTAATATTATATTCTGACTTTTTTCTAACATCTAAGATGTTTATTTTATTAACCTTAAGTATATCAATAAATTTTTTAGATTTTAAGGTCTCAATTTTGCTTATTGGGTTTCCAAGCTTTTTCCACCTTGAAATACTACAGTTTAAATATCCTATACAATTATCAAATCCAACTCTTGAAAGTCTTGTAATGGCTTCTATTTCTCTCTTTTTTGGAGCTACCAAAAGAATTTTTTGGTTTGTATTTTCAATTACAGTTCCAACCCATGGGGCAAAGCTACCATTTAAGCCTATAAATATTGAATTAGCAATGTGACCTTGAATAAAATCTCTTTGATCCCTGACATCTAAAATAATTATTTCTGGATCTAAAATTAGATTTTTAAAATCTTCTACCTCAATCGCTTTATTTCCTTGGCTTATAACATCGTCAAATGAATTGTAACCTAATTTATTCATCATTGCATTTTCTTTGAAATATTTTGGAGCTTTTGGCATTCCTTCTAATACTTCAGAAATAAACTCTTTTTTTGACATGTCTTCTCTAAGAGCATAATTTGTTTTTTTTTGTACTCCTAGAGTACTAAAAGTTTCTTTGCTTAAATTTTTCCCACATGATGATCCTGCGCCATGTGCAGGATATATGATTATTTTGTCTTCAAGGGTTAATATTTTATTTCTCAGCGAATCAAAAAGATTTCCCGCCAAGTCTTCACTGCTTAAATTGGATGTAGTAGTCAAATCAGGGCGACCAACATCCCCAATGAATAGTGTATCTCCTGTGAATAACGCATGATTTTCACCATTTTCATCAATTAAAAGGAAACAAGTTGATTCTGGAGTATGTCCGGGTGTATGGATTGTTTTTATTATAATTTTTCCGACAGAAAATAATTCTGAATCTTTAGCATTGTAAACTGGGTAGTTAGTAATTGCACCAGGTCCGTAAACAATTTTTGCACCTGTTTTTCTTGCAAGATCAATGTGTCCTGAAACAAAATCTGCATGAAAATGAGTTTCAAATATATATTTGATTATTACATTATCTTTTTTAGCCTTGTCTATGTATTGTTGAGTTTCACGTAAAGGATCAATTACTATTGCTTCATTCTCAGATGTTATGTAGTAAGTACCTTGAGATAGGCAACCTGTGTATATTTGTTCTATTCTCATAATCTATGTAAAATTATAAAATAATTAACATAATTAATGCACCAATTGCAATTCCTTCAATATATGAAAGCCATAACGCGTTAAAAGTTGATAATTTTGATAATTTCAGCATTGAGTCAATTCTATCACTGTAGGGTTTGGTTAACAAATATGTAATACTAATAAATAAAAAAAATATTGAAACTATTTTCATAATGTAAATTTACAAATCTTTAAATTATTAAAGATTTAATATCTTTATACAAAATTTTTTATGTTTTCAATTGATTTTGATAGTGACTTGATAGTAGATGTGAAATTAGTGGACATTGACTTATTAAAACCTCACGAGAAGATAATTGAAAAAAAGAAAACTTCTTTGGCTAAGTTTATTAAATCTTATGATAATTATTATATTATATCATCAATTGTGTGTTGTTACAAAAGTATGCTTATTATTGACGGACATCACAGATATTTTGCGTTAAAGGATTTGGGTTTCAAAAAAGCACCAGTAACGCTGGTAGATTATTCAAAAAAATCTATCAGAACTGGTACAAAAAACCCCCTTCCAAAAGAACATATAATTGAAATTGGCATTAGTGATAATTTGATGGAGCCAAAAAGTACTGAGCACAGAGTTTTTTGCTCTAAATCAAATGAGTGGCAACCTATTATTCTATTATCTTCAATGTTTAAAATTAAAACAAATGAAATTAAAATTTAAAAAATGATATTATCAACTACAGAATCTATCCCAAATAAAGAAATTAAAGAAATTTTGGGTATTGCAAGAGGCTCAACCGTAAGAACAAGAAATATAGTTAGGGATCTTATTGCTGCGCTTAAAAATGTTGTAGGCGGAGAGATTGAAGAATATACCAAACTCCAGGCTTATGCCAGAGAACAAGCAATGGAGAGAATGATTACAGATGCCAATAAAATTGGTGCTGATGCAATATTGAATATAAGGTTTACGACATCAGTAATTACACAAGGAGCATCAGAAATATTAGCTTACGGAACTGCAGTTTCTCTTAAATAGATTTATATGATAGATATTGTATTTTGTATTGTTATAGTAATTTTGTTAATCTGGCTGATTTTTAACAGGTTCAGCCAAAAAAATAATGAAAGATTTGATAAACGAAAAAATTAATTAAATGGAAACTTATAAATGTAATAAATGTGGAATGGCTGTTAATGCTACCTGTGCAAAATGTAATGTCCCGTTAAAAAATGATCACTTAGATTTAGATGACGGTTCCGTAGTTCAAATTTCAATATGTACTATATGTCACGGAAAGATAAAATCTCCACAATGTTGCGGAGAAGACATGTTTTGTCAACTGTAATAATTTAATTTTAATTTTTTGAAATATAAATTTTTATATATTTTTTTTATCACCCAGATAATTTTCTCCCAACAATTTAGAAATATTACTGATATTTCAAATTTAACAGGTTACTCTGGTAATAATGGTGTTTCGGTTGCTGATTATGATTTAGACGGCGATTTAGATGTTTTTATTGTAACTGCACGCTCTGAAAACAATGAATCAAATTGGAGTGTATTATTAGAAAATACTAATAATGGTAATTTTATTGATGTTACAGAAAATTCTGGTATTAATCAGAATTTAAACCATGATATTGATTTGATTAATTATGATATTGATGGTGAGTTTAGTTTTGACACTATTGAGCATGGTGATAGATTATCAGCCTCCTGGGCAGATTTTAATAATGACGGTTATCCTGATTTATTTTTAGGGAATGCTGTTCAAAGTGAACTTTATAAAAATAATGGTAATGGAACATTTTCAAACATAACAGAATCTGCAGGTTTACAAACATATTGTGAAAAATGTTATATAACTGGTGCATTATGGTTTGATTATGATTTAGACGGATTTCTTGATTTATTTTTATCTGATTATAATCAGATTTCTCCAAATAAATTATATAAAAATCTCGGAAATGAGTCTTTTGAAGAGATTGATTTAACGATTTACATTGAAAATGCTAATAGTTTTTCAGCTTTGCCAATATACGCCAATGAAGATATGTATCCAGATATATATATAGCTAATGATTTTGATCAATTTAACCAGCTTTTGATTAATCAGCAAGGAAATGGTTTTATTGAAATGGCATATGAATATGCTGTTGAAGATCCTTTTGACGGGATGGGGTTAACCACATGTGATTTTAATAATGATTTAAATTTAGATTTTTTTGTAACAAATATTAAACAAAATAGTTTGTACGCAAAAGATGCTTTTAATACTAGTCTACCATACACAAATTTATCTGATCAGGTAAATTTATATGATACAGATTGGGCATGGGGAGTTATTTTTTCAGATTTTAATCATGATGGTTTTGAGGATTTTTATGTAGCCAATGGGTTCTTTAATCCAGAGGATGATAGATTTTTTATTAATGACTCTGGAAATACTTTTACCTATGGAAATTTTTCAGGAAATCCACCATTAATGTCCAAGAGTAGATCTGTAAATTCGTTTGATTACGATAATGATGGTGATTTGGATTTAATTGTTACAGATTTTAATTTAAATGTTAATCTATGGGAAAACAAGTCTGTAGACTCATATTATTCTGAAACTATTTCAGGATCATGGGTTAAATTTAATTTACAGGGTACGATTTCTAATAGTGACGGTTTAGGATCAATAATTAGCGTAAATTTTGAAGACGGTACTAGTCAGATAAGACATTATACAGGCTCAGGATATCAAAATCAATCAGTTCAAGCTATTCATTTTGGAGGATCTGTAAATAACAATATTTCTAGCGTTACTATAAATTGGCCAAGTAGTGGGGAGGAGACATATTACGATATTGAAACAAATTCAACATATAAAATAATTGAGGGCCAAGGTATTCAAGTTATTGATAATAATACATCTATAAAAATTGAAGGATGTACAGATATAAATTCCTGTAACTATAATTCTGAAGCTACTCTAAATGATGGTTCTTGTAATTATATTGATTCTCAGGAAATTTACGGTCAAAATATTGTTCAACCATTAGAAACTCACACTTATTCGTATACCGATGATTCTATTATTTCTTTTATGTGGGAAGTTGAAAATGGTTCAATTATTTCAGAAAATGGTTTATCTGAAGTTGAAGTTTTATGGGATATTTCTGAGGTTGGTAAATTATCTTTGGTTGCTACTAACGATGAGTGTTCAACAGATTTAATCGAATTTGATGTATCCATTCAACTTCCTTTAATTTATGATGATTATAGTTTTTCTGTAGCAAGACTTTGGAATGAAGTTTTACTTTATTCTATAAGAAATGATTTAGCAAGACCGACTGTTCATGCAAGAAATTTATTTCATATCAGCGCTGCAATGTATGACGCTTGGGCTATTGTTAACGAAAAAGGTTCTACTTATTTAATAGGTAATAATGTGAATGGCTTTAATTCAAATTTTACTTCATTTTCGAGTAATGATTCAGAAAACGTTAATAATATTAATTCTATAAGCTATGCTGCATACAGATTGATATTACACAGATTTTCAGAATCACCAGGAAATGATAAAATAGTTCAAAAATGTAATAATTTAATGAATATGCTTGGTTTAGACATAAATTATTTTGAATCTGACCAAAGTGATTTAAATTCATCTGATTTAGGAAATTATATAGCTCAGAAATACATTGAATATGGGCTTATTGACGGATCTAACGAGCAATTAGATTATACCAATCAATATTATCAAGCCGTTAACGAACCACTAGCCCCAATTTTCCCTGGTAATTCAAGTTTATTTGACCCCAATAGATGGCAACCGTTATCGCTCGATATTTTTGTAGACCAGAGTGGAAATATTTTATCAGAAACTACTCCAGATTTTTTGGGTGCTGAATGGGGAAATGTATGGCCTTTTGGGTTGAGGGATGAAGATATCACTACATATGAGCGTGATGGTAACGCATATAATGTATACCATGATCCAGGTAGTCCTCCAAAAATTGACGGAAATAGTGATACAAATGAATTATTTATTGAAGCTTTTTCTATGGTTTCTATATGGGGATCTCATCTTACTCCTGAAGATAATATAATATGGGATATTTCACCTAATTCATTAGGAAATGTAGATGACAATACATACCCAACAGATTTCTATAATTTTACTAATTTTTATAATTATTATGATGGAGGAGATACAAGTAATGGATATATAAATAATCCAATCACTGGTGATTCATATGATGTTCAAAATGTTAAAAGAGGTGACTATACCAGAGTCTTAGCAGAGTATTGGGCTGATGGACCTGATTCAGAAACACCACCTGGTCATTGGTTTGTTTTACTAAATTCAATTAATGATAATTCTATGTTAGAAAAAAAATTTAAAGGTCAAGGAGAAGAATTATCTGACCTAGAATGGGATGTAAAATCGTATTTTATTTTAGGTGGTGTAATGCACGATGTTGCGGTTTCGGTTTGGGGTATAAAAGGATGGTATGATTATATTAGACCAATTTCAGCAATAAGATATTTTTCAGAGTTAGGGCAAAGTTCAGATCCAACTTTGGGTAACTATAACGAAAATGGTTTTATTTTAATTGATGGCTTAATTGAAATTGTGGAATTAGGTGACCCCTTGGCAGGAGATGAAAATGAACATGTTGGTAAAATAAAATTGTATACTTGGATGGGTCATAATTATATAGAAAATACTGAGTCTGATTTTGCTGGAGTTAATTGGATTTTAGCAGAAAATTGGTGGCCTTATCAAAGACCTACGTTCGTTACACCTAATTTTGCAGGATATGTTTCTGGTCATTCAACATATTCTAGAGCTGCTGCAGAGATGCTTGAGAACTTTACAGGAAGCCCTTATTTTCCTGGTGGATTTGAAGTATTTAAGGCTAAACAAAAAGATTTTTTGGTATTCGAAGATGGTCCTAGTCAGAATATTGAGCTACAATGGGTTTCATATAAGGATGCTGCTGACCAGTGTAGCTTATCAAGAATTTGGGGAGGAATACACCCTTATATTGATGATATTCCAGGAAGATTGATTGGTAAAATTATCGGAAATGAAAGTTTTGAATTTGGATCTCAATATTTTGAAAATAATCTTTCTGATACTGATATATTAAAATCAAATTTAAGACTTGTTTCAAACCCTGTAAGTATTGGTGATAATATTAGAATTATAAATTCATATGGATTAGAAAAATTTCACCTTTATAGTATAACAGGTCAAAGAATTCCAATTTTAATTAGTTTTTTAAACGGAATAACAAGGATATCAACAAATAATCTTGTTCCAGGAATTTATATTTTAAAGTCTGATAAAAAAAGTTTTAAAGTTATAATAAGATAATAATTCAGATTTTTAAACTTAATTTTCGCAGTATTGCTCTGTTATTTCTTCAAGCATAACCTCAGATTGAACCGTTATAATAATAATATCACCTTGGTTATCTTCAAATTCCATTGTAATAGGAAAAACCAGTTCGAACTCATCATCACATTCCATAGAATTACAATTATTTGAATACCATTCTTCCATTAGTGATAAGATTTCATCTTCACTATTCCCCGTAAATTGATCTCCGTTTGGAGCTTCAATGGTTACTGGATATACTATTTCTCCGCACGTATCAATCTCATCATCATTATCGTCATCATCAACACAATACTCATCAATATAATCTGACAATTCTTCTTCAGAATAAATTGTAATATTCTGCGTTTGATCGTTTGTTTCAGAATAGTATTCAACTGTCAATGGAAAGACTATTTCAAATCCTCCGCATTCATCATTATTACATTCATTATCAATATACCATTGTTCAACATACTCATTTAATACATATTCACTATCAACAGAAAGTATCTCACCATCAGGATTTGTCATTGAGATAGGATAAACTAGATCAAAGCAATCAATTTGATACCAGTAATTTTCATAATCTCCATCTTCACTATCGTTTTCGTTATTATCAGGACACATACCAAAATACATTTCAAGTTCTTCATAGCTTCCAACTTCAATTACTTCTGGCAGCTCATTCCCATTTTCGTTCTCATAATAGAAAATAATATTTATAGGGAAATTGATTTCTGGTTGACTGTCAAATTCGTCACTAGCCTCGTAATATGCTTCAAGTAATTCATCCTCACTTCCGATGGAAATCTGAGAATCATCAGGCATATTTACCGAAATTGGAAATTCTATGTCGAAACACATAGTATTTTCCCATTCTTCAAACACATCATAATCACCATCATAATCACCATCGTATTGATCATCAAAAAGTAGCTCTCCATTCTGATCAAAGTAGATATAAATCATACTTAAAAGAGATATTAAACTTCTAGACTCTCTTTTAATTTTAACTTCATATCCTAGGTCTTCAGCATGAAATATTAATTCAGTAGTAATATTATTTTCTAATGTATTAATATAATTTTGGGAAACTTCAGGAAGCTCTTCAAAAGTAATTTCTAATTTATCTTCATGATTTTTAATCAATTCAATATGGTCTTCTACGGAAAGGTTATTAATTGAATTATTTATTTCAGTGTCAGAGCATGAAATAATTGATATCATAAATAAAAATAGAATTAAATTTTTTCTCATAATTTTTTAGATTAAATAATAAATTAAATTCACTGCGTGCATAGATTTATATAACCAAATATATGTAAAAAATCTTTATTTATATTACTTTTTATATTTAATAAAAATTACAACTCAGTTTCTGTTAATTGTCGTATTTTTACTCGAATTGATAAAAATAAAAAAAATGAAAAAATCGGTATTTATTATAATATTTTTAATCTCTATTAATTTAGGGTTTTCACAAACTAATGATGAGAACTACAAGAGTCTATTAACCGAATTTTTAAATGTGCAAGGTGGCTTAAAAACATTTGATTCTACATTTGTTCAAATGTATAAAATGTTCGGAGTTAAATTGGATGAAGAAAAATTTGATGAATTTAAGCAAGAGATGATAACAAGTTTTATCAGCAAAATGGTTCCTGTTTATAAAAACCATTATTCTGAAAGTGATTTAAGAGAAGCTATTTTAATGTATAAGACACCTATCGGAAGAAAAATTGCAGAAAAGACACCATTAATCACCCAGGAATCTTTGCCAATTTCTATGCAGTGGGGTATGGAAATTAGTGAAAAAATTCAAGAGATGATTATTGAATAATTTTTAATTTATCGTATGTTGGTTTAGTTCTATATTTTTCTCTCTCAAAATGCAAAAATAATAGAGAATATTACTTATTTCTTTTTATTTATACCTATATAAATTTGTGTAATACCACCAAGAAGGGCAGTTACAGCAAATGGAAGAATTAACCACTTTGATTGAGATAGATATTCTAAAAGAATAGCTACTCCTAACGAATATGTACCAATCACAAAACTATGTTTCTTGAAAAAATCTATCATAATATTTAGTTTTTAAGTTATATCCTAAGTTACTAAATCATAGGCATATCTTCTTCTTTTAAATCCTCAACTTCTAATCCTCTTAGGTAGGTTAAACTAACTTTTAAACTTTAATATGTACCATACTTTTTGTATTGTTTTTTCATTCGATTCATTGTTTTCAAATAACCTTTTTCAATGATTTTCATACTTTTTTTGGTAACACACCCCCAACGATATAACATAGCTCCCCAACCAACTGGTATATATTTGGGTTTACCATCATTATGAAAATGGGGTGAATTCCAATATTTAACATTCATAGAAAAAATAAGATAAGAATCATAAAGATCATCACACGCAGATTTATTTTTACCAATTTTTTTATATGCTTGAGCTCTGTAATACATTGTGTTATGTTTAACTAAAGGATCAATATTATAAGTATTTATTACCTCAGTAAATAAATTTATAGCATTATTGTAATTACCAGATAAATAGTAATTATTAGCAGTTTTAACTTTTTTTGAAATTTCCGTAGATGAACCTTCAGGGTAAGTATAATTATATAAATCGTAGTATCCTTGCCCAAAAGAGTTAAAACAAACAAGTAAAGTAAGTGTAAATAAGATATTTTTCATATTGTTTAATTTATCTACAAGTTAGTGAAAAAGTTGGTTAGGGTTTATCGTGTGTTGGTTTAGATCTATATTTTTCTCTCTCAAAATGCAAAATAATATACCCATCTCGTTATATATGTAACAAAGGGAAAAACCCTTTTACATTCTCTATGTATATAAGTTAAAAAGATGCAGTCGTTTCGTTTGAAGCAAAGCTACCGAAGAGGTATCTGGATATGATGAGTAGGCAAGTTGGGAAGCACAGTACCAATCAAGAATTACTAAGAGAATATTTAAAACAAATAAGCAAACTTTAATTCAAGAAGTGCATCTATACATAAAAGCTAAAGGGAGTCCAACCAGTACTATTATAACATATATAGATGTACCAGATTTACTTTTTTCAGCCAGTTCCGTTAAAGAGGGGACAAGCCAGAAAAGTAGCCAAAAAACAAATGCCATAATTAAAAAATATAAAAGGATATTTAACATTAGTCAAATATAAATAATAATAATATAAGTCAGCTTTGATCCATTGTTGCTTTAGCAACATGGACAAAAGCGTTAACCAAATAATAATATGAAAAAGAAAAAAGAATTTATAGCAATGCCAATCTACTTTCAGGAGCAAAGTTTTAGAGAAGCTGAGAAACGTGCAGAAAATAAGTTAAACTTAATAAGCCAAGCGCTTGAATGGTGCAGTCACCACATTAATACTGACAAGTTAAATAGAGAGAATTTTCTGTTCGATTTTGTAGCAGAGTTTAACAAATAGTTACTGGCACAAAAAGGCGATATTGTAAAGGCAAAGGTTGGTGTGGACAAAATTCACTTTCTTCTTGAAATTCATATTTCTAAGTTAAAAGATTTACAAAAGCAATTTGACGACATTAAGATTGATGTTGATGTTCACGGAGATGATTATGTATGTAAGGTTGATAGAGATAGCTTTACAATCTACACGAAAAATGATGATGAGAATGAAAAATTAATCAAAGCAAATTATCTAATAGATGCAATCGATAAAGTATCAGGATATCAAAAAGTTTATCCGTTAGATTTATGCAGAGGTACGAGCAACTTCATTAGCTACGACATCAGAAACAACAAGTACTTTTTGAACTATAATTTTCTATAAGCATATTGGCTGAGGGTTGCTTTTTTCTATTGCTAGATTTCTTCAACACAATCCTCAGCTTTATATGTAATTATAACAGAGAATATTGGTTTATTATTTTAAATGCGTAAATTTTATGCTGCCATTATATGTGTTATATACAACAATACCAGCTTCAGATGCAACTGCGTTATAAATCCAATCATTTTGTGAATTTTCTTTAGGTTTATCTAATGCAGAAAGTAATAATGATACAGCACCAACACAAGCTAAAGAGTAAAGTAAGAAATCTTTGAATTTAGTTTTCATAATAATAAGTTTTTAAATTAATTAATAAATAAGATACGATGTTTAAACCTAAAAATACATACGGAAGCAGAACAAAAAGAGGAGTGGCAAAATTGGATCAAAAACTCAAAGCCAAACTCAAAAACATAACTCAAGAAATACTTGATTCTATTAATGTAGAGGAATTAACTCGCACACAAAAAGTGCAGTTGCTTAAAACAAGTTTAGCATATCTTCTACCTAAAGAATATATCAATGACACTTATATAAATGAGGATGTTCCTTTATTCGTCGATGAACCACCAGTAGTTATCGCATTTGATAATGTTGAGCAACGTAAATTATATGATGCAGCAACAGAACAAGAACAGAAAGAAATGGAAAAAAAGTTAAGGGTAGATATTTTTAATAATAAAGGTTTTAATGCTTAACAAAAAGTGTTTAATTTGCACAGGTTAAAGAGTCATTTAACAAGCATTGTTGTAAACGAGGTTGTAAACATTGAATATAGCAAGTTGGATTAAGAGGCACGTTAACTGGTTAACGGCCTCGTGGCGCAACTGAATAGCGCATCTGATTACGGCTCA
>MDSW01036605.1_pt1 | contig 24024 bp, 18 predicted proteins | sample 811171 | NCBI WGS metagenome assembly MDSW01 (sample SAMN05326641, study PRJNA326480) | marine metagenome | isolation source: seawater | place: Atlantic Ocean: North West | collected 2012 | reverse complement strand
CGCTGATGCAGTGATCAGCGCCTGCAGCTGATTTCTGTCCCAACCCGCCAGCACAGCCAACAACAACAACACCCTTGCTTTCTGGGGATTGAGGCTGCCGGCGGGCAGCAGCCCAACTCGCTCATCATCGTGAACCCCATGCACAGGCCCCGAACCGCAGCGGTTGGCCCGCAGCATCAGCGGCCGCGGCCCTGGCCAGGCCTGCAGAGCGCTGCGTTCCCCGGCGGAGAGCTGACCAGCACCGGTGCCGGTGAACACCAAGCCCTGAACACCGGTCGCGAGCAACGCCTTAAGGCTCCGGGCATCCGGCTCAACACAGCCGAAGAGGATCGCCACTTGCGGCCACTGCTCAGGCAAAGCAAGCGCGGAGAACGGAACCGTGCGCACCGGAGGCGCCATCGGCAGATGCACCCCGGTGTCATCCACCCAGCCCAGCGGCCCTGAACCCGGACTAGAAAATGCCCCCACCCCTTGGGTCGCCACCTTGGTGACGGCGCGGGCGCCATGGATCTGACCATCCATCACCACCAGCACGCCCTGCCCACGCGCTTCGGGGCTGACCGCCAACTGCACCGCCTGAAACAAATTGAGCGGACCATCAGCACTCAAGGCGGTGGCCGGTCGCATCGCCCCTACCAGCACCACCGGACGAGGGTCATCGATCAGCAGCTGCAGCAGCCATGCGGTTTCCTCCAGCGTGTTGGTTCCGTGGGTGATCACCACACCCGCCCATTCCGAATCGGCAGCAAACGCCTCGCGGATGCGCCAGACCAGCCGCCGCCAGTGTCGAAACAACAGATCGGCGCTATCCACATTGGCGATCTGCTCCACGTTGATTTGCGCCAGATCCTGCAACTGCGGCACCGCCGCCAGAAGGTCTTCGCCCCCCAACACGCCAGCGGTGTAGTCGTTCAGAGTTGCACTGTCGTCGGCCTGCCCGGCGATGGTGCCGCCGGTGGCCAGCAGAAGAACCCGATCCACAACGATCCCGATCCATTGCCTGCAATCAACCGGAGCATCGGAATGGCCGTCAACGCATCAAGAGGACATTTCGATCACCGAATCTTCACCAGAGCTTGTCCATCGCTTCGACAAACCTGCTCCCGCCGTTCCAATCCATTCGCTGGATGGTGAAAGGGTCGATTTCACCGAAACCCGCCATGACCACACTCCAGGAACGCGATATCCGCAATTACATCCAGGAACTGCAGGAGGAAGGGCATTCCGATGCCGCGGCCTGGCTGGCCACCCTGTTGACGTCACACCAGCGCAATCAGGCAGACACTGATGGTTGATCCAGCGCAACCAGGGCCGGTACAAACCGCTGCATCTGGCTGGTGGTGCCGATGCTGACCCGGAAGGCGCCATCGATCAACGGCTTACCAGCCATCGAACGCACCAGGATTCCTTGCTGCCTGAGCTCGGCATCCAGCTCGGCAACGGGGCATTTCGGCCAGATCAGGAGATAATTTCCGCCGTCGCAGTGATGGCGCACTCCTGCCTCTCGCAACGCCTTGAGTGTCCACTCTCGGGCCCGCAGCACCTCGGCCACGTAGGCATCGACGTAGGACTGATCCGCCAGAGCGGCGAATGCCGCGGCCACCGCCACGCTGTTGACGTCATAGGGTCCGGTGACGCGGCTGACCCGATCCACCACATCGGCATGACCGATGGCAAAGCCGATGCGCAGACCGGCCAGACCAGCTGTTTTAGCGAGGGAACGCAACACCAACAGATTCGGAGTAACCGCAAAATCAGCGATTGGCAAGACGCTGTCACCGGTGAAGGCTTCATAAAGCTCATCCACCACCACCAACGTCTGGGGCGCGGTGATCGCCAACTCGATGATTCGATCCGGCAGTAATCGGGTGCCTGTGGGGTTGTTGGGATTGCAGATCAACAGCAGACGCGGTGGTTGCTGCTGCAACACCTCAGTGACAGCAGCCAATGGAAACGCGAACGACTCCCCCTCGTAGGGAATGGCCTCGATCGTCATCCCCTGCATGCCAGCACAGGGGCTGTAGTAGCCAAAGGTGGGTGCGGTGGTGAGCAACCGATCCCCAGGATCGCCATAGGCCTGGAACACCGCATGAATCGCGGCATCAACACCGTTGAACAGCCCCACCTGATCGGGCTTCAACCCCGGCCGGCAGCCGCTTTCCTCCAAATTCTGCACCACGGCCTGTTGCAGCCCGTCGTACTCCGGGTAAACGGCGATCTCTTCACTGCTGAAACCCCTCAGTGCCTGAGCAACGAGCGGACTGGGGCCGATCGTGTTCTCGTTGAAATCCAGACGCAACAACGAGCGACGGCCCTCCAATGGAGCGCTATAAGCCTTCAGCTGTTCTACGGCAGTCCGCGCGGCAGGTGCACCCGCGGGAGTGAACGGCGTGTTGTTGGCACTCACATGCGTTCCAGGGTGGGAATGCCCAGCAGACCGAGCCCCAGTCTGAGGGTGTCTGCCGTCAAACGACAGAGGGCCAAACGAGATGGCAGGACTTCCGAATCAGCCTTGAGCACAGGCACCTGGTCGTAAAAGCGGTTAAACACTTGACTCAGCTCGAACAGATAACTGCAGAGGCGATTGGGCAACAATTCCTCCTCTACCTCAACGATCACCGCATCGAATTTCAACAGCTCCCGCACCAAGGCCCACTCCTGAGGCTCAGAAAACTGCAGCTGAGCCGTCGACACATCCAGATCACCACCCTTGCGGGCGATGCCGGCGATGCGAACGACCGCATAAAGCAGATAGGGCGCTGTATTGCCCTGCAGGGCCAGCATTCGATCGAAGGAAAACTGATAGTTGGTGATCCGGTTTTGACTGAGATCGGCGTACTTCACCGCCGCCAGCCCCACAGTTCCGGCCACGTGGCTGATGAACTCCTCTGGTTCGCTGCGCTCTTCTGCCTCTAGGCGCGTGCGCAGATCAGCCTCCGCCCGCTCCACCGCCTCATCCAGCAGATCGCGCAGCCGCACGGTGTCTCCGGCGCGGGTCTTGAGCTTCTTGCCGTCCTCCCCCTGCACCAGACCGAACGGCACATGTTCGAGACGACCGCCCTCTGGAATCCAGCCCGCCCGGCCTGCAACCTGAAACACGCCGGCGAAGTGGTTCGCCTGGCCTGCATCGGTCACGTAAATCACCCGCCGGGCTCCGTCTCCATCAGGATCAACAGCGAAGCGGTAGCGGATCGCCGCCAGGTCAGTGGTGGCGTAGTTGAAACCGCCGTCGCTCTTGCGAACGATCACCGGCAGAGGTTTGCCGTCCTTGCCGCTGACCCCCTCAAGGAACACGCACTGAGCACCGTCGTCGCTGACCAGCAGACCGACCTGGTCCAGCCCCTCGAGTACCGCCGGCAGAAAGGAGTTGTAGAACGACTCACCCCGTTCATCGAGGCGGATGTCCAGGCGGTCGTAGAGCTTCTGAAACTCCCGCCGGGACTGATCGCAGAGCAGACCCCAGGCCTTCAGCGACACCGGATCACCACCCTGCAATTTCACCACCTCCTCCCGAGACGTGGTCTGGAAGGCTTCGTCATCATCGAAGCGCTTCTTGGCTTCCCGGTAAAAGGCCACCAGATCACCGAGGTCAACAGCATCCGCGGTCTCGAGAGCATCGGGGGCCACCTGCTTGAGGTGGGTGATCAGCATTCCGAACTGAGTGCCCCAGTCGCCCACGTGATTGAGACGCAGCACGGGATGACCACGGAATTCAAGAACCCGTGCCAGCGAGTCGCCAATAATCGTGGAGCGCAGATGCCCCACGTGCATTTCCTTGGCGATGTTGGGGCTCGAAAAATCCACTACCACTGGCGCCGCGTTCTCAACCTCCGGCACGCCGAGCCGTGAATCCCCGAGCCGCGAGGCCAACTCCACCGCCAGCCGCTCTGGGCGGATCGTGAGATTAATGAATCCAGGACCGGCGATCTGGGGCTTGAGACAGAGCTCCTTAAAGACGACATCCGCTTGTAACTGTTCAACAACCGCTGCTGCGATCTGACGAGGCGCCTGCCTCAACGGTTTGGCCAGCGGCAAGGCACCGTTGGCCTGAAAATCCCCAAATTCAGGCTTACTCGCCGGCGCGAGCTGGGGGTCCAAGACCGCCTCCACCTCAGGGAAGGCACGCTGCATCGCGGCCTGCAGTTGCTCATCCAGGATGTGGGACAGGCTGAGCATGGGCGTTGCGTGGCCGGGCGAATCCGACTCTGATCATCCCTCCCAACCCATCCGGCGTCTGAGCTCGTTCAGCGCATCGTCCTGTATCCCGAAAGACTGAAGGCGAGCCATCAGGGCCTTGGCCTGATCCGCCTCGGGTAGATCTTCAATATCTCGAAGCAGTTGTTCGCCAATCGGACCAATCAATTCGTTGAGAACACGGGCCAAAGAGGGAGAAGCAGTGACGCCATCCTCAGCAAGAGCCTGCACGGATCCAGCCTGTTCAGGCTCATCGGGTGCCGGCAATGGCGATGGCTGAGACGTCGGAACAGGATGAGCTGAATCACGCGCGACGACATCGGGAAGTTCATGCATAAATTCAGCAACGCTCTCTGGAGCAACACCCGCCTCACGCAACAGATCAGACAATCGCGAGGGATCCTGCTTCCAGATCCTGGTCATCGTGTCGGTCCAAAGCATGTCGGCGATCGGGCCGATCACCCTCTGCAACAGAGCACGCGCAGGCTGGGCCACCAAAGGTTCGCTTGCATCGAGCGCGGAATCACCAGTCATGGTTCTCACGGCTGAAGAAGACTTCGCCATCGGGGTCGACGTCGGTGCACTGCGCTGAGATGCCGCGAATGTGGCCGCAAGAACATCGTCACGACCCATCCCAGCGGCGATCAAACGATCGGTCAACCCAGCCACTTGATCCGCAGGGATCAGTGAGGGTTGATGCTCAAGCAACAATTCCACCATTGGGCCATAAGTGCTGAGCAGCTCATGTTTAAGGCTATCTTTCACAACAGGAGACGTAAAAATAGGGCCAAAAGATGACAACAATCCATCAGAATCCTGAGCCGTAAGAACCTGCTGTTGATCAAGTAATTGCATGGCATCTCGCGCATTTTGCAGGCGTTTTGCAGGCAAATCTTCCAACAACGGCTGCAACCAACTGCAGACCTCCGGATCAATATCCTCAAGCGTCCAACATCCCCGGGACTGGTCATAGAGATCGTCGGGAGCTTGGCCTGTGTAAAGGGTTAGAGCTGAAACACCCAGGGCATAGAGATCAGCAGCAGGAGTGAGATGTCCAAATCGAGCCCGCTCAGGAGCCGTGAAATAGGGACGACCGATTTCAGACCTCGAAGCCATGGCCGGCTGACCACGTAAACGATTCACATCATTCCTCGCTCTTAATAACGAGAAATCAACCAGGAACATCGAACCATGATCGCCAGATTGAATCAGATTGGCGGGATGAATGTCCCCGTGCACAAGACCAGCAGCATGCACAACATCCAATACATCCAGCACATCACGAAGCATGGATGCAAGCCGCTGTTTCCGACGCAGCCAGTCCATGGAACCGTGCAATGAGGCTCCAGAGATATATTCCTGAATGAAAAAAAACAAGCCTGCACGATCAAAATAATCGAGCACTCGAGGAATACGCGGGTGACGCAGACGGTCGAGGGTTGCGGCCTCAAGCTTCAAGGCCTCTGCCAATTGCTGATCGACAGGAATCGCCTTCAGCACTGCATAACGATCACGTTGACGCTCCTTCAACATCAACGTCTGCTGAGTTTGAGATGTCCCCATCTCTCGGACGACGGTGAAAGGAGTATCAAGTAGAAAATCTTCAATATGAAGGCCACCTCTTTGCGCTGACGTGGTCTGACTGAGAAGTTGATCGGGCGAGAGAGAAAATATTTCCACCGGCTCCGGCAAACCTTTAAGGTCGATCACACCCTGATTAACAGCTAACTTGCGGAACCTGGAGTCAATCATCTCGTAGGTAGAACGCACGAATGACACGCCATTGACAGGGCTCACGGTTTGCAATCGAGAAGCAAGATGCACACCCTGACCGATAATGTCATCACCATCGGCATAAATCTCACCGGTATGCAAGCCAAAGCGATGAGCAAGAGATCGCTGCCGCCTTGATTCCAGCCGACCGACAACAGATTCGATGAATTCAAGCGCCTGTGTTGGCGCTTCAAAGGTCATCAGAAGGCCATCACCTAAAGACTTGACTAGCGAGCCACCATGGCGCTGAAGCTGTTCACGCAGCATGGCTAAATCATCTTTAATTTGTTGGACGGCAATGAGCTCATCAGCAAAGATCTTCACTGAAGAATCGACAACATCGCTAAACACCACAGCACGCAACTGACGATCTTGATGAAGCGGCATTATGGTGATCCCCCATTCGATCGATCCTTCACACCAAACACGACATAACGTTGCCGGTTCAGCGGTAACGTCCAACTCTCCACATGGCGGACGATCTCTTTCAAGCTGTAATAGGCATCAACAGCAGGCAGCGTGCCTGAGGAATAACCAAGACTTTTTGGCATCTGCCCCGCGCTGTCATCCAAGACCTTCAGCATTGGTTTGTAATTGCGTTTCAAAATTTCCTTGCTGAGAACCATCGATCCATGTGGAATGTCATGGTTGTCCTCAGCAAGCAATCGGTAGGCATCACCAGGCTCAGAGAGACCTGTATCCCAGGCGATCACATCAAGATCGCCATTCTTCAAGAGAGTCAGCAACTCCTCAAAATTATTGGCATATCGCACTTCCTTCAACGTCAGTCCATGCAAGTTGTACAACGGCAAATAGAACCCAGTTAACGAACCTCTTGGCAGCAAACCTAAGCGCTTGCCATTGAGGTCGGCCAGCGTCTTCACAGCAGAATCGCGATGAACAAGCAGTGCTGAACGGGAGCGATTGGGACGCACGAGCTGCCTAATAGGCTGATCTTCCACCCCGCGCTGCATCGCCATTGCTGTGAGCCCAGGCGGCAGAAAGGCGATATCCCATTCACCTCTGACCAATCTCTCGCGAGCTCGTTCAGAACTAAACACCGGCTCGAACTGCACCTCACAGCGACTGGCAATCGTTAAAAGTGTGCGCATGCGCTCCAACTCATCGTCAGCAATCAACGACTCCGAGATCTCCGATTTTCCCTCCACTGATCCAACAAAACCGACACGCAAGTTGCCCTGCGGCCCACAAACAGAAACCTGATCATCCGTAGATGAGCCACAGCCAACCAGCATCATCCCGGTGATCAAGACGCCAGCCAAACAAGGGATTGAGCTGTTGATTCGGCAGATCATCAACGTCCCTGGCGATCCTTGAGCATTTGCATCGAAATGGCCAGGCTCTGCTTCATTCGCTCAAAGCTTTTGGCTAATCGACCAATTTCGTCACTGCGATTGCGCTCCTCAAATGTGACCGTGGCGGGTGTCACCGAAGCTTCATCCGCCTTAAGGCTGATCTTGCGCATCGGTCGAAGAATCAACTGCCCGAGAACGAGGTTAGTAATGACGGCAACGACCACAAAAATGACCGCGAGCAGTACCGCTGTGGCAGCAAGAGAGCGATCCTTGGCCTCTAGAACAGCCTGCTGAGGCACAGTGACAATCTGCGTGCCAACAATCTCATTCAGCGACCAGCCAAAACCGCTGGTATCTCCATAGGCGCGCAGCTGGCTCGCTGGCGCCCGTTCAGGGGTGGAATGACAAGTGAGACAGCTCTCCTTACCAACCTTGATCGGTCGCGCAACAAAATGAACCGAACCCAGCGGCGTAGACCGATCACCAGACACCACCTTTAAAGAGGAATCATCGCGGAATTGATTGATGATCGAAGTCTCGAATGAATCCGCTTTATCACGCAGATTGGTTGGATTGAGAGCCGCTTCTCGGTAAGAATAGTTTTGATACTCAGGCTTGGCCTTCAAACCTGCAAAAACAGTTTGGGCGGAATAACTGGGGACAGCCTCTGGCCTAAACACACCAGGCCCTTCATTCAGGGGGGCAATGATCGGATTAACCGATTTACTCGTATAACTTCGTACCGCGAGCATCGCATCCATAAAAAACTGAGATCGCTGATCAATCAGATTTCTTGCTTGCACACCAAATAACAGATTGAACAGCAGCATCGATACAAGAATCGATATCCCAAAAATGATCGAAAGTGTGATGGCCAACTGACGTCGAAGCGGACGCTGGCCAGCTCCAAACAACACATTTCTCATGTTGACCCCAGTGGCCTGGAACGACATTCCCTCAAATTAGAAAGGCTGGTGCAAGAAGCAACTTGATCACAGCCATCCCGACACCAAGCCATCAAAGCCCGAACGATTGGCGCATGCCCCTGTCAGCGAATCGTGCTCTGGTTTGGATGAGCAACAACTCCACACCAATTCGCTGACGTCGACGTCAGTCAAAACGCATGCTCAAGTCAAACCAGGAACTGCGTGTGATCGGAGCACTCGTCGAGATCAAATCGATGCCTGTCGCTGCATAGGCTTTGAGATTGGAGGGATCGACTCCAGAAGCCTCCAAAACCACGCCCGAACCCGCAGCTCGTTGACGCAAGCGGGGAATCAAATGCATCAGCTGATCCGGACTGAATTCATCGAGCAACACACCGTCAGCACCAGCTCGTACAGCTTCTTCCGCCTGATCAGCTGTCTCCGCTTCAACAATCACCCTTGCCGGCCATGGAGATTCGCGGCGAAGAATGGCGACGGCAGGGGCAATGCCGCCGGCCCAGGCCAAGTGGTTCTCCTTCAGCATGGCGGCATCATCTAGCCCCATTCGGTGATTGACCCCACCGCCACAGCGGACCGCGTACTTCTCGAGCAGGCGAAGACCCGGGGTTGTTTTACGAGTATCTGCAAGTCTGATCCCCGTTCCGTTTAACTCGCTCACCAATTCAGAGGTTGCCGTAGCAATCCCTGAGAGACGCATCGCAATGTTGAGCGCCGTCCGCTCACCGGCCACAAGAGCGGAGGCAGCACCCTGCAACTGAAGAACACGCGAACCAGCAGCGACCTGCTCACCATCCGCCACGAAACAACGCACAATGACTCCTGCGTCAAGTCGACGAAACAAACGCTCCACTAAAGGGCCTCCACAGAAACAGCCCGACTGCTTGGCAACCCAATGAGCAGAGCCCACTTGTCCCAACAACGCAGCTGAGGTGAGATCACCCCGCCCAATGTCTTCGTCCAACCAAGAATCCATCATGCGGATCAGGGACGGAGCTTGCCAGTCCACACCAAATTCAGAGACTCGAACGAGCCTATGGTTCGACTGGAGACAAAAACACTCCGCACAAAATCTTGTCTTCATCGATTCGGATCAAAAATCCGACAAGCCAAAAGATCCAACATGCCTCTAATCCTCTCAATGGCTAAACGATCAACAATGAAGTGACGACACTGTTCTTGAAATAAGATTAAGGAGACTGCCAAAAGTGGTCTGCATATATAGTCTTCATTTTGAAGTTCAAGAAAGCATGGCAAAACACCATTTTATTGCATCGACGGCTGTCATCAGCAGCCTCGCCTTAACAACAATCACGATCAATCCAGGGCATAGCCAACCGAAAATTCTTAGCAAGACAATTTCATTCGAAGACGTCGAAAAAGCTCAGGACGGTTGGTGCGATGCCCTCGTTCAAATCAGCACTGCCTATGCAACTGGTGGAATCAACAAAGCCAAACCACTGGCGGGTCAAATTATTGATGCTGCCTATGGATACAACCTCGGACCTGTAGCCTTTAAACCCACCTGGGCAACTGGCAAGCAAACGTTCAGAACAACTCGCGCTGGAGCATTATCTTATTTTGTAGGTGGTGATCCCAACTTTAACGACAAAGGTTTTGCAATCGGAACCCCTGGACCTCGTAGCCCCTGGGTTGGTTGCGAAGTTGAAGACGTCGTTGTTCAACTTTATGGCAACACCGCAACCAGCATGGGATGGGTCCACACAACAGCAGCAGATGGAAGCAAAAGCACTGTTGAAAAGTTCTGGACCTTTATCAAGGATGATGATGGCAATCTACGAATTGTTGTACATCACTCATCAGATCCTTTTTCGAATTAAACACACATCCGATTGATTCAACATTGAACCGATAGCCCTCACCCGTGAGGAATTTTAGGACTCCATAAAACAAGAGAGAACCAGTGATAGCGTTTTATTAGCCAACTTTTGAATCACATCAGGAATATCAATCCTCCCTTTCAGTGACTTGGTATTTTTCACACCAGTTCGTATCGCTTGACTTGTTTTAGAAGAATTCTTCCTCTCACTCAAAGAAAGTGACATGGCCTCTCATGAGACTGCCTAATTGAACATGTCTTGAAATCAAGCTAATCAATAGACTCAATCTTGCTTGCTTAATGCCTTTATTCTCAACAGTCGTGACTCTTGGGTGGTGTTGCTGATCACACTTTATTGGCGTCCTACGTCACTGATCCAAGTCATCCCGCGCAGCACAGAAATTCCGCTCAAGAAGCACCAGGTCACGATTGGGGATCAGCCTCCTCCCGTGGACGCCATCCGGAGGAAAAATGTTTCGAAGCTCAAGACCATTCGGGCTTCTAACTAACACAATTTTTAACAAGTGCCTCCGACGAGAGCCAACGATAAAGATCACTTAGATAATCAACTTGATATGAACACACCACTGCTTAAAAGCTGCCACTAGACACAAAACAACCTAGCGGCAACACCCGATTAAGAAAAGGCGTATTCAAGACAAGACAGCGCAGAACTCCAGCCCCAAAAAGGTATCAATTATAACAAATCAAATCTGCAGAGAGTCGATCAAAATCAGGGCTCGGGTGAAACCACTCTTTAAAATCTAGATGCGCCAAATCAAAATGATCGCAAAGCATGGATTAGCGCAGAATTCAATCAAACATCAACCTACAACGACTCAAAAAATCTAATCTCATGACAAAAGGTTACGCACTACTCCAAGACCCAGATCAAAGCAAAAGCTTTTCTTATTCCAGCCAAGAACGACAAGAGCTTGGCCTACGGGGGCTGCTGCCATGGAAGCAGCGCACCATGCAAGAAGAATTAGATATTTGCATGGAAGCCATCCAACAGAAAGAGAGTGATTTAGAAAAATACATCTATCTCGCCGGCCTACAGGATCGAGATGAGCGCTTGTTTTATAAATTTGTCGAAAGCAATATTAAAATGATTATGCCATTAATTTATACCCCAACTGTTGGTTTAGCTTGCCAAAAATTTTCACATATTCGGCGTAAAACTCGTGGATTTTATGTCACCCCTGCCGACAAAGGTAATGTTCGTTCAATGCTTGACAATTGGCATCAAGACGACGTCCAAGTTGTTGTTGTCACGGATGGACAAAGAATTCTTGGACTAGGAGATCTCGGCGCAAATGGGATGGGAATCCCCATCGGCAAATTGTCTCTTTACACAGCCTGCGCAAGAATTGCGAGTACCAAGTGCCTACCCATCATGCTTGATGTTGGCACTAATACAGAGTCGCTCTGGGAAGATCCAGGATATCTAGGCTGGCCACATGCAAGAATCACGGGTCAAGAATATGAGGATCTTGTCGAAGAGCTTGTTATTGCACTGAACGATAAATTCCCCCATCTCCTCATCCAATTTGAAGATTTCCTGACACCCAATGCAGTCTCCCTGCTACACAAATATCGAGATCGTGTTTTATGCTTTAATGATGATATTCAAGGAACAGCTGCTGTTTCGTTGGCCGGGGTTTTAGCAAGCTCAAGAGTGACAGGAACCGAGTTCAAGGATCTCAAAATTTTGTTTCTTGGTGCTGGGTCTGCAGCCACAGGGATCGGGGAATTGATCGCCGCCGAACTGCAATCGCAAGGAGTGTCCCGTGCTGATGCATATTCAAAACTTTGGTTTGTTGATTCACACGGTTTAATCACAACATCTAGAGACGATTTAGCTTCACATAAAAAGCCTTTTGCCCAGGATGTTGCCCCAAATGATTTCCAAGGAGCATTAGAACTTCATCGTCCTCATATTTTGATTGGTGCAACTGGTCGAGGGGGAACATTCGATGAAAAGATCATCCGTACCATGTGTGCGATGAATGAACGTCCCGTTATATTTGCACAATCCAACCCCACAAGTAGAGCCGAGTGTACTGCCGAACAAGCCTACACATGGTCTAATGGCAAAGCATTATTTGTCTCAGGAAGTCCTTTCGATCCCTTCGAATTGAACGGGAAAGTTCATTTCACTGGCCAAGGAAACAATGCCTATATCTTCCCAGGTGTTGGTTTAGGAGCGATCGCCGCACAGGCCTCTTCGATTCCAGAGTCGATGTTCCAGGTGGCAGCCCATTCTGTTGCAAACTACGTCTCCGAAGATGATTTGGCAAAAGGATCTCTCTACCCACCTCTTGAAGAAATCCAAGCTGTTTCGAAAGTTATTGCCTGTGATGTTGTCAAAGAAGCTCTCAGATTAGGCCTAGCCCAAGCCAAGAACCTCTCGGATGTGGATGCTGCTGTTTCAGCGGCTCAGTGGGATCCTGCCTACTAAACTGCCTCAAAAAGTCCGATTAGAGTTGTAAACGTGGCCCAGGTTATGGCAAAACTTTGGGCCATATGAAATAAATCAATTCATAAAAACAAACAAGTAGATGATTGAACTAGGACATTCAAATCAATGCTCTAACAACCGTAAAGCGTGAGATTGCCGTTCAAGACCATTTAGATTAAAATATCATTTGAAGAAAATCGAAAAAATATACAACGAAGGCTTCATCCCAAAACATAGAGCTCCACTCAAGACGACTCGGGCCAGTTCATGAGTGAAGACAAATGGTCCTGGAGCTGAACAATCAAACAGCTCGAGGACGATCAGAAGCACAAGACAAAGTACACAAATGTCTGCAATGCTATGACTGCTTGAAATCAGAACTTCCCATGTCCGAAGAGCAACTCAAGGCTTTTGCCGCAGCTGTTCAGTCTGATCCAACCCTTCAACAGAAGTTAAAGGATGCAGAAACCCAAGCGATTGTTGCAATCGCAAAAGACGCTGGCTTTACAATTAACGCTGAAGAACTTAATCAATCTCAAACAAATCTATCCGACGATGATCTTGAGCGCATGGCTGGTGGCTGGAAGCCTGAGGATGGATTCTGCACGATTGGCTTCGCATTGAGCTGCATCTTTTAACAGGCAAATAAAAGCCACTTAGCCAACAGTTATTTTTTAATTTACAAATACACAATGCAGCAAATTAACCAAGAATCACAGACAGACAACAGGCAGATCTCTTTGTCTTTGCGACCTCAAATTCATGAAAACCTTTTGAGATGAATAAAATTATTTACCGATGCAAAATCGAGAAAACACTCGATCTAAGACGGCCTCACTCAATGCCTCCCCAGTGATCTCCCCAAGCGCACGGATCGCCTCGCGCAAATCGATAGTCCAAAAATCCCAAGGCAATTGCTGCGCTGCAACCTCCTGGCTTCGGGCCAACGCCTCTGCAGCCGCCATGGCCAGATCCCGCTGCCGCTCATTCAGGGCCAAAAGAACTGAATTGGCCTCCCCTGCACCACACACCTGCAGCAAGGCATGAATTAAACAATCTTCCCCCGCTCCATGAAGAGCAGAGAGCTGCACATCGATCACAACATCCTCTGGGATCACGGCTGAGGGTAGATCGCCCTTATTCGCAACGATTAAGCGGGGCAAGCCGACAGGAATGCGTTCGAGCAAAGCTGCATCAGCAGTTGTCCAACCCTGATGCCCGTCGATGATGAGAAGCACCACATCTGCTGAAGCCAAGGCTTGCTCACTACGAGCAATACCCAGTTGTTCCACGGCATCGTCCGTGCTTCGAAAACCCGCCGTATCAAGCAAGGTAATCGGCACACCTTTCAACACGATCTCGCTTTCCAACAAATCCCGTGTCGTCCCCGGTCGATCCGTGACGATCGCCCGCTCACGTCGACTCAGGCGGTTGAGCAAGGAACTCTTTCCAACATTGGGACATCCCACAAGCGCCACCCTCAAGCCACGACGCAACGCCGCACCGCGTTCGCCATCCATCACCAACTGCAACAGATCAGATCGCACCGCCTCAATCTCCAACAACAACGCCGAAGCATCCAATCGCGGCAAGTCCTCTTCAAAATCGACGCGTGCCTCAAGCTCGGTGAGTTGGTCCAGTAACCGCTCCCGCAATGTGGTCATCCGTTCTTGAATGCCGCCATCCAAACCAGCCATCGCCAGTTCAGCCGCGCGGCGGCTGCGTGCTGCCACTAAGTCGCTCACCGCCTCAGCGCGCGTGAGGTCCAAACGACCGTTGAGAACAGCCCGCTGACTGAACTCGCCAGGCAAAGCAAGCCGCACACCAGGTTGCTGCAAAACCCTTTCCAGCACCTGCTGCACAACGATTACACCGCCATGACAGTGAATTTCTACGACATCCTCACCGGTGAAGCTACGGGGGGCCCACATCAACAACAACAGCACCTCATCCAGTCGGTGAGTCCCGGAGTCATCCAGCACATGGCCATAGAGAATCCTGTGGCTCGCCCAGCTCTGCTGGCCCGTGCCACTCACCACGGCCGCCGCTGTCGCTCTGGCATGAGGACCTGACACGCGGATGACCGCAATCCCTCCCTGCCCAGGGGCGACGGCTGTCGCGATGGCCGCAATCGTATCGAGGAAGAGAAGAGGCAGAGCGATGCGACCAAGCTTGTTCCTCCTTCTTAAGATCTGCGGCGTCTAAAGGCGACCAGGGCAGCGTTATGACAGGCCTGTTCGCTTCGATCCGACAGCGACTGAAGCGAACGATCCGATGGCTTTGGGCACAGGAAGGAACCCCAGGACAACGGGCTCGCGGCATCGCGGCAGGAGTGTTCTGCGGCTGCTACCCCTTCTTCGGATTGCAAACAATTTTCAGCATCGCTCTAGCCAGGCTCGTGCGCGGCAATCATCTGCTTGCAGCAGCAGGAACGTTGATTAGTAATCCACTGACCTATCTGCCGCTGTATTGGTTCAATTACAAACTGGGTTGCTGGTTGCTGGGAACCAATCAATCCTTGCCGGATTTGAGCGAGCTAGAACGCACAAACATCTGGGCGCAAGGCTGGGATTTCAGCATCCGTTTACTGCTGGGCTCCAGTGTGGTCGGTGCAGTTCTGGCGCTTCTCCTCGGTTGGATTGCTTATGCCGTGTTCAAACGGAGGCGCATCAGCCAGGCCTGCAACGGCCTCCAATCGTCTCGCTGATCAATCCCCTCCCAAAGCTGTTCAATCAAGGGTCGAATTGGTACTTCCGGCACATTCCAACGCCGCAAGCGTTCGACGACTCCACTGCCGGAGCGTTGCTCGTGCCACCAAAGGTCACGCCAGCAACACCACAGGTCTCGAGGTGGCTCTGGCGCCCCATCTAGGAATGGAGCTAACGCTTCGGGCTCCTCCGGTAGGCCCCGATCAACAACATGCCGACTCAACCCGGAGAAAAACGCTCCATATCCGACTGGCCAAGCAGCCAACAAGGCGAGAGTATTGCGCACGACCATTTCATCACCAGCATCGGGCAGACCAAGCCTGCGCCGCATCCGCGCCCGGTAGTGCTGCTGATAAAGAGAGGGGAAAGAGTCGAGGCAATCGGTCATCGCGTCCCGATGAAGCAACATCGACAAAGGCTCCTGCAGCAAGCGCAGATTGTTCTGGCAAACCGACGGCTGCCGTCCATAGGCATACAAACCGGTCTGATCGAAATAGGCAGCCGTGAAATTTGGATCCCAAATGTCGAGGAAAGCGAATGGGCCGTAATCAAAGCTCTCGCCCATAAGAGACATATTGTCGGTATTCAGCACACCGTGGACAAACCCAGCTGCCATCCACTCAGCGGCAAGTCTTGCCACCCGTTGCACTAACTCGCGGTAGAACGCCAACAACGGCTTGCCATCACTTTCAAGATGGGGGTAGTAGACCGCGATGACATGACGCAACAAGCGTTCTAACCCTGGTGCATCTCTGAGGAACAACAACCGTTCACAGGTACCGAAACGCAAATGAGTGCGTGCCATTCGGACCATCACAGCACTACGAGTAGGCGATGGCTCATCACTGCGATATAAATGCTCCCCCGTTTCAATCAAAGAAAGGGTGCGACTCGTCGTCACACCCAAACGATGTAATGCCTCGGATGCAATCACCTCACGAATCCCACCCTTGAGTGTGAGACGTCCATCACCACCACGGCTCCAAGGAGTGGTTCCAGACCCTTTCGTGCCAAGATCCTGAAGATGGCCATGCACATCTCGAAGTTGTCCATAGAGAAACCCACGGCCATCGCCAAGCTGAGGGTTGTATTGGCCGAACTGATAACCGTGATATCTGAGAGCCAGAAAAGGCACACGGCCCTCAAAACGCCCATAGGCCGATTCCAAATCAGCATCTGAAATCGCTTCGGCATCCAATCCAAGCTGACCCAGTAAGTCGTCATTGCGAAATCGCAATTGAGCACACGAAAATTTCGCTGCTTCCACGACATCCCAGTAGGCCTCGCCGAGAGCTTCGATCGAAGACTCAAACGGCAGACTCAAGAGGGGATTGGGCATTAAGAATCCAAGCTGGAAAAGCTCCTGAAAGCTTAAATTCCAGACCCCAAAAACTAAATGTCAATAAGCTTTGAAAGGCTTGACTAGTGCAGTGATTTTGTTGTTCAGCCTGCAGCAACACCGTCGCGGCCGCAAATCATGAGTCCTAGGAACAGAGATCGAGCATCGACCAAAACAAGCTCAACACACTGGTCGCTCTCTCGACGTTTCCTTTGGATCAGCGTCATCGTTATTATCGCCCAATCAATTTTTAGCCTTGCCATCACGAATGAGCTGAGAAATATTTTAAAAGACAAAATACTAAATGTTCGCTCAACAGCAGACGTTGTCGCACCTCTGAGCCAAATCAACGATCAGCTCGACCAACTCACTGCCGAACAGGCAATGAGTTGCTGCACTTTGGATGATTACCAATCCTTCATCTCTAGCCTGAAACTCTATGATGGAAAGGTAGGCATGATTTACGGAGATGCCGGCCTGGCAGCAACGCGCGGGGGATTAATCTCCTATGACAGCCTAAAACTTCAGGAATTCGCCGAACGAGCAATTCAATCTAAAGAAGGATTTTCAATTCTTGACCTTAGCTTTAACAAAGCAATCTCTTTAAAAGCAGTCAAATTACCTGGAGGAGACGCCACTGGACACTTCATCCTTTTAAGGCCTCTAGTGAGTCAACCATTAATGCAGACTCAAAGCATTATCAAATTGTTATCTGAGCTTTTCCTGATCCTGATCACAACAATCACCCTAGTTTTGATTTCGAGAAGACTATTCAACCCGATCCGAACCATCAGCGACAATCTTGCCAAAATCGAACTAAATAAATTAGAAACAGCGCAAATTCCTACTCAAAATACCCCAATAGAAATTTTACCAATCCTCAATGAGTTCAATCTTATGGTCAAGAGATTGCAACAGTCAGCTACGAATCAAAAGCAGTTTGCATCCACAATTTCACATGAATTCCGAACACCAATCACGGTTATATCAGGATTCATACAATCGGTATTAAATCGTAGCGACGAGTTACCTGAAAGGACCATCAACTCTCTCAATATTGCCAACCAAGAGTCTCTCAGGCTCAATCGAATGTTGAGCGATTTACTCGACCTCAGCCGATCAGACAACAATCAATTGTCCACACTTCGCGAAAGCTTTAATGTTTCAGCAGCCGTCCAGCAAGCCTTAAAACTGGCACGCGCCGCGTTCGACAATCCAATCTCAGACAATCTTGATCAAACCAAAAACCTCTACGCCATTGGTGATCGAGATCGACTGATTCAATGCCTTGAAAACCTCATTGGTAATGCCGTTAAATACTCAGAGCCCCTGAGCCCCATCAAAATCCAGCTCACTCAAATAAGCGATGAAATTCAACTAAAAGTCAAAGATCATGGCCAAGGAATCCCCCTAAATCAGCAAGCCTTAATCTTTAATCGGTTTACGCGTGCAGAAGGCGTCTCCTTGCCCAAAGGCCAGACAAGTTCTGGGCTAGGACTATCCATTGTCAAGATGTTCGCTGAAGCCATGGGAGGCTCAGTTGATGTGTCTTCAGAAGTGGGCAAAGGCAGTCTTTTTTGCATTCATCTACAAGCCACTTCCGCACACGATTAACAACAACGATCAGCCCACTCCCGTTCTAGCGATATCAATCACGTCTGCCATCGAGCGAATTTGATCCATCGTGCGACTCAATTGATCCGCATCGCTAAGTTCAACCCTTAGGTCAATCCGAGCTGGCCGCCCCAGCGCCGTCTTCACACGTGCATCGCTGACATTGATCCCACCATCTGAAAGACGCATCAAGATATCTTTGAGAATGCCAACTCGGTCAATCACCTCAATTCGCATCTGCACTGGGAAGCGTTGACGATCCGCCTTAGAGGACTGATTCCAACGAACAGGCAGACGACGCTCCGTTGGGATTGATTCGACATTGGAACACCCTTGTCGATGAATCGTGATGCCATGGTTTCCAAGGGCCACCGTGCCCACAATCAGCTCTCCAGGCAAAGGACTGCAGCAACCGCCTAGGCGATAGTCGAGGCCCTCCACGCCAAGAATCGCACCATCTCCACCACGGCGTTCCCGCTCTGACACCAACTCCTTTTGCGGCACAAGAGACCGTGCCAACTCTTCATTGCTGGGAGGCTCCTCCTCCTGCTCAGCCAGCAAGCGAATCTCCTCACGCAGGCGATTCAACACCTGATGCAAGGTGACGGCCCCAAAACCCAGTGAAGCTAAAAGATCCTCCGTCGACGAGACATTGCAACGTTGAGCGACGCAGGCCATGGCCTTTCCGTGAAGCAAAGCGTCGAAACCATCACGCCCTAACTCCCGTTCGAGCAGATCCTTACCCCGCTGAATCGTTTGATCGCGGTGACTGCGCTTGTACCACTGGCGAATTCTGTTCCGTGCCGTCGGCGTGGCGACGAAATTCAGCCAATCAAGACTGGGATGGGCTGTCTTGCTCGTGAGGATTTGGATGAAATCACCGTTTTGAAGCGGTGTTGCCAACGGACAGAGGCGATCATTAATCCGTGCGCCATGGCATTGGTTGCCCACCTCGGAGTGAATCCGGTAGGCAAAATCAACGGCCGTTGACCCTTTCCGGAGACCCACCACATCACCTTTCGGGGTAAAAACAAAAACCTCCTCATCAAAAAGATCTTCTTTAATGGAAGCCAAGTAGTCGTTGTGGTCATCATTGCCTCCCTCTTGCTGCCAATCGACCAGTTGACGCAACCAATTGAATCGTTCGGCATCACTACTGCTGCTGGCAGGTGAACCACCCTCTTTGTATTTCCAATGTGCAGCAATGCCGAATTCCGCCACACGATGCATCTCCAGTGTGCGGATCTGCACCTCAATCGGCCGATGTCGACCGATCACAGCCGTATGCAACGACTGATAGCCGTTGGGCTTCGGCAATCCGATGTAGTCCTTAAATCGACCAGGGATCGGACGGAAGGTGTCATGCACCACCGCTAGGGCCCGATAACAGGACTCAACGTTTGGCGTCAGGATCCGCAGAGCGGCGACGTCGTAGATCTCGTGGAACGCCTTTTGCTGGCGTTGCATCTTGCTCCAAATGCCATAGAGATGCTTGGGACGCCCACTGACTTCGCAGCCCTTGAGTTCTGCTCTGGATAACCGTTCATTCAGTAACGCCACCGTGGTGGCTAGTCGTTCTTCCCGCTCACTCCTCTTACTCGCCACCTCCTGCTGGATCTCTCGAAAAGCCTTAGGTTCTAACAACTTGAAAGCCAAATCTTCGAGCTCCCACTTGAAGCGACCGATGCCTAATCGGTTCGCCAGAGGTGCATAAATCTCGCGGGTTTCGCTGGCAATACGTTGCTGTTTCTCTGACTTAAGCGCTCCCAGAGTGCGCATATTGTGCAATCGATCAGCCAACTTCACCAACACCACGCGGATGTCACTGGCCATGGCCAAAAACATCCTGCGCAGATTTTCCGCCTGCGCCTCGGTGCGATTGTTGAAATGAATGCCGCCGAGTTTGGTCACCCCCTCGACGAGCTCACGCACCTCAGCACCGAAATGCTCCTGGATTTGCGCAGGGGACACATCCGTGTCCTCGACCACGTCATGCAGAAAACCAGCGGCGATCACACTGGCGCTTGCCCCGATATCCCGCAGCAGATCCGCCACAGCCACCGGGTGAACGATGTATGGATCACCGCTCGCCCGGAATTGCCCCGCGTGAAGCTGAAAGGCGAAATCAAACGCTGACACCAACAGTGCTTCTGGATCCGTCGGACAGCTCTGGCCAATTCCAGGCGGAACGTTGGCAATGCATTGCTTCAGCCAATCCGGCAGAGGGATGTCGTAATCATCGGGATCACGAATCAGATGCCGTCGCAGCTCTGGCAAACCGCGCGTCACTCGAGCCGGACACGTGGCGGTCCGTGAAGGTTCCGGTGTTGCGGCAGCGTTGAGCATCCGGCCCAGTGGGTCATTCCATGGTATTCAGTGCTGGGTTCTTCGTCCCATCCATGCCCCAGTCGGTTCTGGAGCTCAAACAGCTGCGTCTGCGCTATCCAGGCAGTGAACGTTGGACCCTGGATGGACTTGACCTGCAACTCCATTCCGGAGAAAAACTTGCTCTCGTGGGAAGCTCTGGCTGCGGCAAGAGCACTGTTGCCAGGGCAGTCCTCCAATTGCTGCCGCCCGGCAGTGTCTGTGAAGGAGATCTAAAACTGACTGGCTGTGATCCACGGGGTTTAGAGCGACCTGCTCTGAGACAACTGCGAGGCCAAGCCGCTGGGCTGGTGTTTCAAGACCCCATGACCCGCCTCAACCCACTCATGACAGTGGGGGGGCATCTCATGGACACGCTGAGAGCCCACAAACCGCAAAACTCCGTTCAGGATCGACGACAGCGGGCCGAAGACCTGCTGGAACGCGTTGGTATCGGCGTTCATCGCTTCCGCGCTTATCCCCATGAATTAAGTGGGGGCATGCGACAGCGTCTTGCAATTGCATTAGCGATCGCTCTCAAACCGCCCCTCCTGATCGCCGACGAACCCACCACCAGCCTCGATGTCGCGGTGGCTGGACAGGTGATGGCCGAACTCAGCAACCTCTGTGATGAACTAGGCAGTGCCTTATTACTGATCAGCCACGATCTCGCCATGGCGGCCCGTTGGTGTGGCCGCATGGCCATGCTCGATGGCGGCCGCAAAGTGGAAGACGGTCTCAGTCAAACGCTACTGACCAAGCCTCAATCAAGGATGGGGCAGCGACTCGTGGCATCAGCCCGGATCCGCGAAGGAAGCCGATCACCTCAACGGCCCAACAGCAACACTGTGCTGCAAGTGAATGAGATGCGCTGCTGGCACGCCATCGGAGGAATGCCATGGGCTCCCATTTGGCTCAAGGCAGTGGATGGTGTGAGTTTTAATCTGTGTGAAAGCGAAAGCCTCGGGGTTGTTGGCGCATCCGGTTGCGGCAAAAGCACGCTCTGCCGAGCACTGATGGGTCTGAATCAAATCCGAGGCGGTCAGGTGAATCTCCTCGGCCAAAATCTGCTGATGCTGCGCGGAGAGCAACAACGGGTGGCACGCCGGGCACTCCAAATGGTGTTTCAAGACCCATTGGCATGTCTCAATCCAGCCTTAACCGTTGCCGATGCCATTGCCGACCCCTTGTTAATCCATCGAATCTGCTCCAAAGCCACAGCCCGAGAACGGGCGAGAGCACTGCTCGAGCAGGTCGGCCTGAATCCAGCGGAGCAATTCCAAAATCGCTTACCGCGTCAACTCTCCGGCGGGCAACAGCAACGGGTCGCCATTGCGAGGGCCCTTGCCCTTGAGCCAAAGGTGCTGATCTGCGATGAAAGCGTCAGCATGTTGGATGCCGAAGTACAAGCCGAGGTCCTGGGACTTTTAAGAGACTTGCAACGAGATCTCGGCCTCGCGATGATTTTTGTCACTCACGATTTATCGGTCGCCAGTGGCTTCTGTCATCGCGTCATCGTGCTTGACAAAGGCCGCATTGTGGAAGAGGGCCCAGGGGACCAGATCTTTGATCAGCCCCAGGCCACGATTAGTCGCACCCTGGTCGATGCCTGCCCGCGTCTTCCGACTTAAGTTTTTGTTGACGTCGCTCACGTCATGTCCCTGCAGACATTCCTTCACGAGTTATCACAACTAATTCACCACAGATCCGTGATTAGTTGTGTCTATCCAAAGCTTGTTGCTCTGGAAACGGTCAACGAACTAACAGGTCTGAATTGTGCCTATCCGGGACTGATTACCACATCTGGCGCGGCAGTTCGCGAACATCTCAATCAATACAGACATCCCTCTTTGCTATTTATCACCGAACATCTCGACGACGGCTTAGGATTAGATCTGATCCTGGAACTTAGTGACTCTCCGATTGACCATCTCTGCATTTTAATCCTGACTCACAATCACGATCTCAGCCAAAAGGGATTGAACGACCGCACGATCTCAGCAATTGTTCTCGAACACAACATCGGCAGCACTAGCTGCGTACTGGGTAAAGCCCTGAGGGCTGTCAACAGGAAAGAACGCTATGTAGATCCAGAACTTAACACGAAGAGAGAATCAAAACCTGCCTTCAGCGATCAACTAAGTGAGCGAGAACTTGAGGTATTAGCCTTGGTAGCAGACGGTTTAAGCAACCCAGAAATTGCTACAAAGCTATATATCGCTACAACAACAGTGCGCGACCATGTTCAGTCCCTGATGCGAAAACTGCATGCAAAAAGTCGAACTGGCGCTGCCGTAGCAGGGTTGAGACTTGGCCTGCTGTCAACTTAAAGCGATTAAACCGCTCGAGGTAGATCTACCACGATTAAGTGTCGACGAATCGACAAAGGGACTTCATTACGCAATGAACGCATCAGGGCAGAAACCCACATCCTGCGACAACGAACACGAATGACCATTGGAGTAACCGCTGGTGATGCACCATCCAAGGCATCCCCGCAGAAAAGTCCACTCATTAGATAAATCAGTAGCCAGATTCGATGGCGGCCAGTGGAGTCTGGCCCTAATCGGTCAGCGAATGCTGACTTTTGCTCTATCAATTTTGGGAGACACGTCATCTGCAGGATTGAGTCCTGCAGATGACATCCCCGACTCTTAGGCCTAACTTCCCCGATTCGTCATGACCGGCCCTTATCTGCCGATCACCCATTTTGGCTCCCTGGGAGGCAGTGATCACACCACCCACGATGAGTTGATGGGTGGCCGCACTCCAATCACCACTGAGGCGTTGGTGGCCTACAACGGATTGCGAGGGTTTCTTGAACTTGCTCCCGTAGAACTTGAAGATGTTGGTCGCTGGGCGTTCGCCAACGGACTCACCAACAACACCACGGCTTGGGGCAATGACGAAGCCGGTGTCGGCCTCTGGTACGCGATGCAAGGGGCCAAGGTCGGTTGGATCGCCGACGCAGCATTTGATCCAAATCTCATTGCCGATTTACAACGCACCGCACGTCTCGGTGATCCCAATGACGTTCTGGACCTAGCGCGTCGAATCGACCGGGATGGCTTCATCGACCACCTGGAAGCCTCAGGTGGTGTGGATGCATTCATCAACACCTTAAAGATGGAGCCTCACTACGGCGGCTGGATGCATTCCCGCGCCCATGGCTGGCTAGCCATCGAAGGAGGCGCGATCGCCCATGACGTCAACCATCTCACGGTGCTCAGCCACGATCAGAGCCAGCCGTTCATGAATGACACCTTCGATTGGCCTCAGTGGCCGGCGTTAAACGTGCCGGATCCCGTGGTGATCGATTATTTCCAAAGCATGGTGACGCTGAGCGATCCAACGACCGCCAGTCCAGACGATTCACGACCGACGCCGCAGCCTGAACCAGCTCCCATCAGCGATCCGATCCCAGAGCCTGCTCCTGAACCTGAACCAATCGCGGATCCTCTGCCAGAGCCT
>MDSW01058107.1_pt1 | contig 24025 bp, 19 predicted proteins | sample 811171 | NCBI WGS metagenome assembly MDSW01 (sample SAMN05326641, study PRJNA326480) | marine metagenome | isolation source: seawater | place: Atlantic Ocean: North West | collected 2012 | reverse complement strand
GGTGTGGTAAGAGCACACCGGGTTTTTGGTAACAAAAACCGCAAGGTAAACCCCACGTGGAGCAAGGCTAAATAGGGATGATGTAGCATGTTTAATGCGAAAAACAGTCTTTGGTTGATCATCCGGGTTAGCCGCTTGAGTTCTATCGCGAGATAGATCCTAGATAAATGACATCTTCAATGACAGAACCCGGCTTACAGACTGTCTGGCGAAATCATTCTTTAAAATGTTCTATTTTTGTACTTTAATTCTTCAAAGTATTATATTGACTAAATTTTCAAATCCCATATGATCCCAAATAATCCCAAAATGGAGGATTTGTTGAATATAATAAAAATAGAAAGAAAATTTAAAATTAATGTTTTTATCAAGTTACGAAAACAATATAGACAAGAAGGGAAGAGTTTCAGTGCCTGCATCTTTTAGAACATTTCTAAATTCCCAAGGATACAACGGCTTTATTTCATATCCATCGTTTAGTAACCCAGCTTTAGAATGTTGTACCCAAGATAGAATAGAAATGTTATCAAATTCAATTGACACGTTAAATCCTTTTGAGGAAAAAAGAGATTATTTTGCTACGGCCGTATTATCAGAGAGCTCTAGTTTAATCTTTGATACTGAAGGAAGAGTACAATTTCCAGAACATCTTTTAAAAATAGCCAAAATTAGTAAAGAAATTTTATTCGTTGGTTTAGGAAAGACCTTTCAAGTTTGGAGTCCTGGCAATTTTGAAAAATTTAAAAATATTGCTAGGAAAAAAGCCTTGCAAAGTAGAGCTACATTAAAATGGAACAACAATCAAAAATAAAAAGGAGGGTGTATGAGTATTAATGTTGGAGGTGGAGAATTAAAGGAGCTTAAACCAAGAATTTTGGTTATGGGAGTCGGAGGTGCTGGGGGTAATGCAATTAATGCTATGATTGAAGCAGGTCTTAGTGGTGTTGAATTTGTTGCTGTTAACACTGATGCACAAGATTTAAGTGTAAACAAAGCTGACGCGAAAATTCAAATAGGAATGAATTTGACAAAGGGTTTAGGTGCAGGCGCAAAGCATGATATTGGTCAAGCAGCTGCAGATGAGTCACTTAATGAAATAGTAAGTTACATACAAGGAAGCAACATGATTTTCATTACTTCAGGTATGGGTGGCGGCACAGGCACTGGCGCGTCACATATCATCGCTAGAGCAGCAAAAGAATTAAACATTCTAACAGTTGGCGTAACTACTCTTCCATTTGCATATGAAGGCCCTAAAAGAATGAGGAGAGCCTTAGCTGGATTAGAAGAATTAAAGAAACATCTTGACACTGTAATAGTTGTGCCAAACCAAAACCTTTTTAAAATTGCTAATGAGGGCACAACACTCAAAGAGGCATTTACACTATCAAATGATGTTTTAAAACATGGGGTTCAAAGTGTTACAGACTTAATGGTACGCCCAGGTATGGTTAATTTAGATTTTGCTGACGTTGAAACAGTAATGAGCGCAATGGGTAAAGCAATGATGGGTACAGGAGAAGCTGAAGGAGAAAACAGAGCTGCAGTGGCTACTGAGATGGCTTTAAATAATCCTCTTATCGATGAATATTCTTTAAAAGGAGCTAAAGGTCTTTTAATAAATATCACAGGTGGAGAAGACTTAACTTTATTCGAAGTTGCTCAGTCTGTTAATAAAATAAGAGGAGAGGTAGAGTCAGAAGGAGAAGTAATATTTGGAGCAATTCAGGATGAAAAGATGAAAGGAAAAATAAGAGTTTCAATTGTTGCGACATCTCTTGATGGTCATAAACCAGAGTCAAAAACAGTGCTAAATATGGTGACAAGAATTCAAAATAGAAATCCAGGTTATTCAGATAATCTTTTTTCTAATAGAAACATTGAAAAAAATGTTATTAACTCAATTGAAGGCGCTACTGCTTTAAAGCTTGATAGTGAGCTTGAAATTAAATCTAATGAGAATAACGAAGGTCATGCTGAAATCGATGATAATTCAAATTCAAAAGGCATATCAATTGAGAACGCATCTTATATTGAAAATAATTTGGAATTAGATGACAGTTTAAAAAAAGAGAAGATAACCGAAGAAGAAACACCTAAATTATTCTCTGAAGAAGATAATCTAATAGAGACTGATTTAAGTGTAGAGGGCCAAGATGATACGAATAATAATGAAAAACTTTTTGAGCCAAATTTAACTGACGACGAAGAGTTTGAAATTCCAGCCTTTCTAAGAAAACAAAAATATTAATGACGATTTTGATAAAAAATGAAATCACCCCACACATCACTGGAATTCAAACATACTCCAGTGATGTTAAAAGAGGTTATAAAAATTTGCAGTCCTAAAAAAGGAAATAGTTTTGTTGACTGTACACTTGGTGGAGGCAGTTATTCAAAATCTTTATTGTCATTTCCATCAACAAAAGTTACAGCATTCGACAGAGACCCTGCAGTAATAGAAATTGCAAACAAAATCAAAAAGAAATTTAAAAAAAGATTTAATTTTTATCATAATAAATTTAGTAATCTTGATCAGATATCAACTGAAAGCATCGACGCTGTAATTTTTGACTTGGGTATTTCATCAATACAACTCGATAATTTGAAGAGGGGTTTTTCATTTAAATCTAAATTTGATTTAGATATGAACATGGGTTTATCTTCTATATCAGCTAGTGAGGTTATTAATAATTTTGATGAAAAAATCCTAAAAAATATATTTAAATATCTTGGCGAAGAAAAAGATGCCTCTAAAATTGCAAAAAATATCTCTATTAAAAGAAGTATCAAAAAAATTAAGACAACAGAAGAATTAGTTGAAATAATTAAAGAGAGTAAAAAACAAAGCTTTAAGAAGAAAATTGATGTATGCACAAAAACTTTTCAAGCTTTACGTATCTTTATCAATAAAGAAATTACTGAACTTATATCTGGTATCATAAAAGCAACAAAAGTTTTAAAACCTGGAGGAAAATTAATAGTAGTAACATTTCATTCTTTAGAGGACAGAATAGTCAAATTTTATTTTAAAAATTACTCTTCAAGTAAATCAAATCAAAATAAATATTTGCCGAATCTAAATAATAATAATCTCGATTTATTTGAAAAATATAAAAATAGAATTATCACAGCATCTAATGATGAGATAAAAAAAAATCCAAGATCTAGGTCAGCCAAATTAAGATTTGCTGTAAGAAATAAAAACATGTTTTCACATCCAAAAGAACTTAAATTGAAATTTAATTATTTAATAAAACTTGAGGGCGATAATGCATAAAAAAAATTTTTTAATATCAATTGTAGTTTTTTCAATTTTATTATTTTGTACGTCAATAATCAAAAATAAAACAAGGATTATTGAAAAAAGTATTTTTGAACATAATCTAATAATATCGAAATTAACCAAAGATCTTCACGAAAGCTTACTCGATTTTAATTATTTATCTTCACCTAAAATTCTATCAAAAAACATTGAATTTTTGTCTAATGAAAAATTTCAGCATATGGGTATTTCTCAAATTTATTTGGGATATGAAAGTTTTTTTGATCAACAAAAAAAAGTTTCAAGAAAAGTAAAAGCAAATGAATAAAATAAAAAGAAAAAAAAAAAATATTAATAAAAATCAAAAAAGCTTTTATTTTGAAGATTATTTAGAGACAAACCAAAATTTTAGTAACAAAAAAAAATTTCTCATTTCCGTTGACAGAGTCTATCTTTTGTTTTTTTGTTTCTTCTCATTAATATCAATATTTGCATTTAAAATAATCATTGTTTCAGTACAAAGTTCGAATTTTTCAGAAGCAGTAAATAATAATTCAAATTTTGTTTCACTTAGAAGAGATATAATGGATAGAAACAAAGTAATAATAGCTAGAAATATTAAAGCCTATCATGCTGCAGTAAATCCAAGTTTAGTAAAAGATAAAAAAAAATTTGCAGTTAAAGTAAAACTTGCTTTACCTGAAATAGACATATTAAACCTTCTTGCAAAATTAGAAAAAAATAAATATTTTTATATTAGAAAAAGATTAAGCGCAGATCAAAGAGATAAGTTATGGAAACTTGGAGAGCGTGGTTTAATATTTGAACCTTTTCAGACAAGAGTTTATCCGCAATCAGATCTGTATAGTCACATATTGGGGCAAGTTGATTATGATAATTACGGCCTTTCTGGCATCGAGTATTTCTATGATAAAGCATTAAGAGATTTAAAAAAAATTGATAAAAAACTCACATTAACCTTAGACACCAATTTGCAATATATTGTGAAGGAAGAGTTGGAAAACTCTTTAAAAATATTTGATGCAAAAGGTGCAGCAGCATTGTTGCTGGACGCAAACAATGGAGAAATATTATCTTTAGTTTCTCTACCTGATTATAATCTGAATAAAAGAGAAAAAATTGATGATGTAAAATATATGAATAAAATTACTAATGGAGTGTTTGAGTTAGGATCAATTTTTAAAACTTTTACAATTGCTTTAGCTTTAGATGAAAAATTAGTAGAACCTAAAACCTCTATAACTGGGATTGATAAAAAAATGAAATGCTCTATTCATGAAATATCTGATATAAAAAATTTTCCTCAAACAATGACAGTGGAAGACATCTTAATTCAATCCTCAAACATTGGAACAATTAAAATAGCTCAAAAAATAGGAGAAGAAAAATATAAAAAATTTCTCAATAAAATAGATATATTAAAAACCTCAAAGGTTGAGCTTAATGAGATTGGCAACCCCATCCCTTTTGACTGGAATAAATGCAAATTAGAAACCATTTCCTATGGTCATGGCATCACAACAACTCCTTTACAAGCTGCAGCTGTATACGCTGGATTAGTAAATGGAGGAAAATTAGTAAATCCAACATTAATTAAAGGTAAAAATGGATTAAAAAAAAGAAAACAAATAGTCTCAGAAGATACAAGCAATAAAATTAAAATGATACTCCGTAAAGTGGTTACAGAGGAAAAAGGAACAGCGAGTTTGGCAGATGTTTTTGGATATGAGGTACTTGGAAAAACTGGTACCTCTCAAAATTATCTGGACAAAAATAAAAATATAAATACTTTTATATCCTCTTTCGAAGCAACAAAAAAATCATACGTATTACTAGTAATGTTGGATGATCCACAAATAGCAAAAAATTTAATTTATAATTATAGAGGATATAAAATTAAAGGCACCAGAAACGAGGCTGGATGGAATGCCGTTTACTCTGCAGGCAAAATTATAGAAAAAATTGGACCTATTTTAGCCATAAATAACTATGATGTTGGTGACAGTTATGTTGTTAAAAAAACTAATTAAAAATTGTCCTAAAAAATTAGAAAATATTTATATAAAAGGCTTATCTTCAGACACTAGAAATCTAAAAAAAGGTGAGCTATTTTTTGCGATACCAAATAAAAATTTTAGTGTAGAAAAACTAATATATTTAGCAAAAAAAAAACGTGCAGCTGCGATTGTTACAAGTCGAAAGGGCCAAAAATTTGAAAAAATTATTTCTATCAGGAACATAAAAAAAGTACTAGCTGACACTTGTAAAAAATTTTTTAGTGAAAAACCAAAAAATATCATCGCTGTTACAGGAACAAATGGAAAAAGTTCAGTTGCTGATTTTTTCTATCAAATTCTTAAACTAAATAATATTAAATGTGCTACTATCGGCACTTTAGGCATTAAAAAAGGAGCGGGCTTTGAAAAAACAAATTTAACCTCTCTAGATATAATAAGCTTCCATAAAGAATTACAAAAAATTAAGAAACTTAAAATAGATAATGTTTTAGTTGAAGCATCTAGCCATGGTTTGGATCAAGGAAGATTGGGTGGTGTTAAATTTAGAGGCGGCATATTTACAAATTTTAGCCAGGATCATCTTGATTACCACAAAAAAATGAGAGATTATTTAAATTCAAAACTAATTCTATTTAAAAGCCTTTTGCAACGTAATAATTATCTAATTACAGATAAATATATTCCTGAATTTAGAACTTTAAAAAAAATTGCAAAAAAAAGAAAATTAAAAATTAAAACAATCAATTTAAAAAAAAGTTACGATGATTTGAGTAAATTTAAATTGATTGGCGATTTCCAAAAGAAAAATCTTCTTATGGCTATCTATGCTAGTCAAATTATTGGACTAAAAGAAAAAAAAATTTTCGGTCAATTAGACAAAATTCGTAGTGTCACTGGTAGATTGGATTTAGCGAAAATTTTACCAAACATGACTAAAATCTTCATTGATTTTGCACATACTCCTGAAGCTATTGAGACTGCAATAAAATCATTATCGCTTCATTTCAATAGAGATATTACAGTTGTTTTTGGTTGCGGTGGAGAACGAGATAAAAAGAAAAGAGCTGAGATGGGGAAAATTGCAAATAAATATTGCAATAAAATTTACATAACGGACGATAACCCAAGAAATGAAAATCCTAAAAAAATTAGAAACTCCATAACAAAATTAATCAATAAAAAAAAGTTAATTGAAATAGGAAATAGATTTGAAGCAATTAAGCATTGTTTAAGAAATTCCTCTCATAATGAAATTATTTTAATTGCTGGTAAGGGGCATGAGTCTGAACAAAATTATGGAAAAAGAGTTGTAAAATTATCCGATTATCAAATTTTAAGAAAAATCAATGTCAAAACAAAAAATTTTTCAAAAAAAAAATTAAATATTTTAAAGAATAAGGCAATAATTCAAACATTAACAAAAAAGAATTATAATAGAAGTTTTTTAGGTGTTTCTATTAATTCAAAAACCCTTAAAAAAAATAATATGTTTATTGCTATTAAGGGGAAAAACGACGACGGGCATAAATATTTGGAAGAAGCTTTAAAGAAAGGAGCGTCTTATTGTGTTGCATCTGATAAAATAAGAAAAGAAAAAAATAGAAAATTAATTAAAGTTTCAAACACAAAATCTTTTTTAAATAAACTTGCCTTTTTAAAGCGAGAAAAATCCAATACAAAAATTATTGCTATTACTGGAAGCACAGGAAAAACAACAGTAAAAGACTTGTTAGGAAATTTACTTCAAAATTATGGAAAGACTTTTTACTCTCAAAAATCTTACAACAACCATTTTGGTGTTCCACTTAGTTTAGGTAATTTAGAGGAGGATCATAAGTTTGGGGTTTTTGAGATAGGAATGAGTAAATCTGGTGAAATAAATCGTTTATCAAAATTAGTAAAACCCCATATTGGTGTAATTACTAACGTTGCTGAGGCTCACATTGAGAACTTTAAAAACATCAAAAAAATAGCCGAGGCCAAAGGCGAAATTATAGATAACATTTCTGAGGGAGGGTGCTTGATAACTTATAGAGATGATAATTTTTACAACTTTTTTAAAAGTAAAGCCTATAAAAAAAAAATAAAAGTTTTTTCATTTGGACTAAATAAAAATGCAGATGTATACCCCTTAAAAATAAAAAAAAAATTCGGTAAAATTTATCTAAAAGTTAAAGTTTTTGATCAAATTCATAAATTTTTTTCTAAAGGTCATCATGTTTCGAATATTTTAAGTGCGTTAACAGTATTAGCCATAATGAACTTGGATATTAAAAAAATTTATTCGACTATTAAAAATATTAATTTAGTAGAGGGAAGAGGTAAAATTTTTAAAGTGAATCATAAAAAAAAATCTTTTAATTTTATTGATGAAAGTTACAACGCTAATCCTCTTTCTATGAAAGAATCAATATTAAGATTGTCTGAAATTAACAACAAAAAATTTAAAAAATATATTTTACTTGGTGATATGCTAGAATTAGGTGATAAATCTAGCTTATTACATCAAAACTTGTCCAAGGTAATTAATAAGTCAAGTATAGATAAATTATTTGTTCATGGTAAAGATATTATTAACACTTATAAATACGTTAAAAAAAAGAAACAGGGAAACATTTTGCAGGAAAAATCAGATTTTTATGAAACTTTAATTCCTATCCTAAAGAAAAATGACTTACTTATGATAAAAGGTTCAAATGGAACTGGTCTTCATCGAATTTCAAAAAAAATTTTAAAAGGTAAAAATAATGCTTTTTAGTTTACTGACTTCTTTTATTGAACAATATTCCTTTTTAAACGTGTTCAAATATTTAACATTTAGAACAGGTTTGGCTTTAATGACCTCTTTATTAATTGTTTTCTTAATTGGCGGCCCATTGATAAGAATTTTCTCACGTAAAGATATAACTGGCCCAATAAGACAAGATGGTCCGATAGACCACATAGTTAAAAAGTCAGGAACTCCAACTATGGGAGGAATAATTATAATTATAGGAATGTTAGCAAGCACTTTGTTTTGGGCAGATTTATCGAATATTTACATTTGGACTTTAATATTTATTTCCCTATCTTTAGGTCTTTTAGGTTTTCTAGATGATCTACTCAAAATAAAACATAAAAATTCGATTGGATTGAATTCAAAACTTAAATTTATGGGTCAACTCATTATAGGACTTATTACATTGTTAATAATAATTATTTTTTCAGATCACGAGTTTATCAACAATTTGTATTTTCCATTTTTCAAAAATTTAATTATTGACCTAGGTCTGTTTTTCATTCCATTTGGATTATTCGTGATTATAGGTTCATCAAATGCGGTAAATTTGACAGACGGTTTAGATGGATTAGCTACGGTTCCAATCATGTTGGTTGCGTTGTCTTTCACTTTAATAAGTTATGTTGTAGGAAACGTTATATTTTCAGAGTATTTACAAATACAATTCATTTCTGGAGTGGGTGAGATTGCAATTTTTTGTGGTGCAATAGTTGGTTCTTGTTTAGGATTTCTTTGGTATAACGCACCACCAGCAAAAATATTTATGGGAGATACTGGTTCGTTATCATTAGGTGGATCTTTAGCAGCTGTTGCAATAATAGTTAAACATGAAATTGTTTTAGCTATAATCGGAGGACTTTTTGTTCTAGAGACAGTTTCAGTAATAATTCAAGTTATTTCTTTTAAGCTTACAGGAAAAAGAGTTTTTATGATGGCTCCAATACACCATCATTTTGAGAAAAAAGGTTGGGCCGAATCTACAATAGTTATCAGATTTTGGATAATTGCCATTATTTTAGCTTTAGTCGGTTTAGCTACACTCAAATTGAGATAATGAATAATATACATAATTTTAAAAAAAAAAATTTCATAATTTATGGTTTAGGTAAAACTGGAAAATCTACTTTAGAATTTTTAAAAAGAAAAAAAATAAAAAAAGTTATTACATGGGATGACAGCTCAAAAATAAAAAATAATATTAATAAGAAGAGATTTTTGATAGAATTAAATAAAGCCCATTTTATAATTATAAGTCCGGGCATTAATATAAAAAAAACACCTTTCAAAAAACAACTTTTAAAAAATAAATATAAAATTATTACCGATATTGATTTATTTTATTTAAGTAACAATCCAGAAAAAACGATAATGGTTACAGGGACTAATGGAAAATCAACAACATGCTCTATTATAGAACATATTTTTAAAAAAAAAGGTTTTAAGACCGAGCTGTGTGGTAATATCGGAAGACCAATATTAAAACAAAAATTTGATGATAAGAAAATTTATATAATAGAGTCTTCCTCATATCAATTAGAATACTCTAAATTTATTAAACCTACTTTCGCTTTATTTTTAAATATTTCCAAAGATCATATTAATTGGCATGGCTCAATGAAAAATTACATAAATTCTAAATTAAAAATTTTTAAAAATCAAACATCTGATGATTATTCATTTATAAAAGACAAAAATTTAATTCTTCTATATAAAAAAAATAAATATAGAGGAAAATTAATAGTTGTAAAAAAAAATTATATAAATCAAGAACTAATCAAATATCCTTTAAAGTTTCAAACTGAGTTTGAAAATATTGAGTTTGCATTAGATATAGCCAATAAATTTAATATTAAAAGAAATTTCTTCTTTAAATCTTTGAAGTCTTTTAAAGGTTTAAAACATAGACATGAAATTTTTTTAAAAACAAGAAAATATATATTTATAAACGACTCAAAAGCCACATCTTTTGAAGCATCAAAAAAAGCTATTTTAAAAAATAATGATATTGTTTGGATTTTAGGAGGTTTACCAAAAATAGGTGATAAAATTAATATTCGATTAATAAAAAATAGAGTTTTACACGCTTTTATTTTTGGTAATAATACAAAATTTTTTTCCAATATACTTCAAGGAAAAATTAATTTTACAATTAGAAAAAATTTAGAAGATATAGTTAAACTTATATCTAAAAAAATTTTATATAAGAAAAAAATTACTATTCTATTTAGCCCTGCTAGCGCATCATTTGATCAATTTAGAGATTTTGAGGAAAGAGGAGATGCATTTAAAAGATATGTAAAAAATTATGCCAAAAGATTTTTTTAATTTAGAGAGATTTAATAATTATTGGAGAAATTTAGATAAAAATATCTTTTTTTGTTTCATTATTTTATTTTTTTTAGGCATATATTTTTCTTTCTCTTCAACCTCTTTTTTGGCGGGAGAAAGACTTAATAAAGATTTTTATTTCTTTTTTTCAAAACATTTATTTTTTGCTTTTTTTGCTATCTTATTAATGATTTTTATATCCTATTTGAACTTACCTTTTTTAAGAAAAATAATAATACCTTTATTTTTATTTTCACTAATTTTACTACTTTTAGTTCCATTTGTTGGTTTAGAAGTTAAAGGATCGAAACGATGGATAGATCTATTTTTTTTCCGCTTACAACCAATAGAAATAGCAAAACCTTTCTTCGTTTTATTTACTGCTGAGATAATAAGTAAATTCTACAAAAGAGATACATACTATTCTTATGGTCTTAGTTTAATTATATTAACTATAATCTCTATTTTGCTTTTATATCAGCCAGACATAGGTCAAACTATATTGCTTATTGCAACATGGACATCAATTATTTTTGTATCGGGAATAAAAATTTCTTTCTTGATAATATTTTCGATACTTTTAATTTTTATATCAGGTTTTTTATTAATTATTCTTCCTGAAAAATTTGGCTACATCATTCAAAGATTTAAAGTTTTTTACGATCCAACCAAAGGAGATAGTTTTCAAACTGAAAAAGCATTGGCAGCAATTAAACAGGGTGGTTTAAAAGGTCAAGGAATGGGTGAGGGAGTGCTCAAGGAAAGTGTGCCTGAAGCCCATACGGATTACATTATTGCGGTAATCACTGAGGAATATGGTTCAATTATCTCAGTCTTGGTAATATGTATATTTCTATTTATTTCTTACAGGATTATAAAAAACTGTTTAGATACATCTGATAATAATATTAGAATTTCATTATGTGGACTTTCTTCATTACTTATTTTCCAAACTTTTATTCATATAGGTGTAAACACAAGTTTACTTCCAACTACAGGAATGACCCTACCTTTTTTGAGCTACGGAGGATCCTCATTAATTGGAAGTTCTATTTTGGCTGGGGTGATACTTAATTACACAAAAAAGAGGTTTGACAATGAAAAATAAAGAAATTGTCATAGCTGCAGGTGGAACTGGCGGACATGTTTTTCCTGCCTTAAGTTTATATGACAATTTAAAAAAAGAAAAATATAATGTAACTTTGACTAGCGATTTAAGAGGTCTAAAATTTATCGATAAGTCAAAAAATCTAAATCTAAAAATTATTGATACAACTAATTTTTCAAACAGAAATTATTTTACTTCTTCTTGTAAGATCATTTATGCCATAATTAAATCGTTCTTTTTAATAACGAAAATTAAACCACAATTAATTTTTGGTATGGGAGGATATGCGTCTCTTCCAATTTGTTTCTCAGCTATTTTACTTAAAAAACCATTTGTAATTTACGAAAACAATTTAATTTTGGGTAAAGTAAATAAATTTCTTTTACCTTACGCTAAAAAAATCTTTTTAGCATATGAGATAACTGAAAGGATTCCAAATAAGTATAAAAATAAAATTTTTTATACGGGAAACATATTGAGACAAGAAATATTAGATTTAAAAAATGAAACTAAGGCGGATAATAAAAAATTAAATATTCTTGTTTTAGGTGGAAGTCAGGCTGCTAAAATATTTGGCGAAAAACTCCCAGAAATTTTTATTAAACTAAAGGAAAATGAGGTGAATTTTAAGTTATACCAACAATGTATAATAAGTCAGAAAGACAATTTAAAAAAGGTTTATGATGATAAAAAAATACATAACGAGTTGTTCAATTTTAGTTTTGACATTAAAAATTATTATAAGGTGGCTGATTTAGCAATATCTAGGGCAGGTTCATCTGCTCTTTCCGAGTTATTACACTGCAAAATTCCAATAATAGCTATACCTTTAAAATCAGCTGCCGATAATCATCAAGAGAAAAACGCAAATTATTTCGAAAAAAAAGGTTATTGTGTAAATATTGATGAAGACGAAATTAATATAAAATTATTTAATTTTATCAATTTAGCCTATAAAGATAAATCAATATTAGAGAACATTAAAAAAAAACAAAATTATCATAATGATAAATTTGCTTTAGATAATATAAATAATGAAATTAAATATTTACTATGAAAATTAATCTTGGAAAGAATGAAAATATCCATCTAATTGGTATCGGTGGGATCGGTATGAGTGGATTAGCCCAGATCATGAAAATTATGGGATTTAATGTTCAAGGCAGTGATATTAACCAAAATAAAAATGTAGATAATTGTAGAAAATTGGGTATTAGATTTTTCATTGGTCATAAGAAAAAAAATATAAAAAATGCTACAATTATTGTTAAATCAACTGCAATAAAAAAAAATAATTCGGAATTAAGGGAAGCCAAAAAAAGAAAATTACCGATTTACGAGAGAGTAGAAATGCTTTCAAATATAGTATCACTAAAAAAAAATATTATAGTTACAGGTGCTCACGGAAAGACCACAACTACTTCACTAGTTGCAAAAATCTTATCAGAGTCAAAATTAGACCCAACAATTATTAATGGCGGTGTAATTAATTCTATTAACAACAATGCAAAGTTAGGTAAGGGTGAATGGGCTGTTTTAGAGGCCGACGAGTCTGATGGGAGCTTTTTAAAATTACCAATTAACTATTCAATAGTAACGAATATTGATCATGAGCATATGGATTATTACAAAAATTATAATAACTTAGAAAAAAGCTTTCTGAAATTCATTAATAGAACACCACCAATTGGAAAATGTATAATTTGTTTAGACGATAAAAATATAAAAAAAATAAGAAAAAAAATTAAAACTAAAAATATACTTTCGTATGGATTTGATAAAAATTCAGATTATCAAATTATAAATACAAAATTTAATAACAAAAACTCAAAATTTGACTTGTTAGTAAAAAACTTCTTTGGAAAGAAGAAAATAATAAAAAATATATATTTAAATTTAATTGGTAAATATAATATTTTAAATTCTACAGCAGCAATATGTGTTTGCATAAATTTAGGTATTAAAATCAATATAATTAAAAAATCATTATTGAAGTTCTCTGGTGTACAAAGAAGAATGACAAAAATTCTTGAGAAAAATAGTAATATTTTTTATGATGATTACGCCCATCACCCAACTGAAATTTCTTCAGTCTTAGAGGGAATAAAAAAAATTTCAAATAAAAAGGAGATAACTGCTGTTTTTCAACCACACAGGTTTTCTAGAGTAAAACTTTTGAATAAAGAATTTTCAAAAGCTTTTAAAAAATCTAGCAAAGTAATTTTATGCCCAGTATATGCTGCAGGAGAAAAAATAAATAAAAAATTCAATCTCATAAATTTTGGTAAATTGATTTCCAAAAATTCCGATGTTCTTGTGATAATGATAAACAACGAGGATGAGTTAAAAAAATATTTTAAAAAAAATTTAACTAAAAATGAAATAGTAATTGGTATGGGAGCTGGTTCAATAACTAATTGGATGAGGGGTTTAACGAAAATTTTATGATTACTAATATTGAAGAAATTAAAAAAAATTTTAAAAAAAATATATTCTTGAATGAAAGTCTGGCAAAATATAATTGGTTTAATCTTGGTGGACCGGCTGGTATTTTTTTTAAACCAAACTACAAAGAAGAATTAATTAATTTTTTAAAACTCATAGAAAATAAAGAAAAGATATTTTGTTTAGGGGCAGGTTCAAATACATTAATTAGGGATGGTGGATTTGATGGAGTTGTAATCAAACTCAGTTCAAAATTTTCATACGTAAATTTACTCGAAGACAACGTAATTGAAGCTGGAGCTGCAACTTTAGATAAAAAGGTATCTAGTTTTGCACAAGAAAATGAACTTGGGGGTTTGGAGTTTTTATCTTGTATTCCTGGATCAATTGGAGGCGCAATAATTATGAACAGCGGGTGTTATGGTGAAGAAATTTCACAATATTTAATCTCGATTAAAACTCTCGATTTCAATGGAAGAGAAACTGAAATAAAAAAAAATCAAATAGATTTTTTTTATAGAGGTACAAGTTTACCAAAAGATTTAATTATTTTATCAGCAAAGTTTAAGTGCAAAAAAATGAAAAAGGAAAAAATTAATGAAATAATGAATAATTTTATTTTAAAAAAAAAGAATACTCAACCAAGCCGTATCAAAACTTGCGGGAGCACATTTAAAAATCCTAAGGAAGCTAAAGCATGGAAACTCATTAAAGACTCAGGCTGTGGAAAGATTTCAGTTGGTAAAGCAAGCATCTCTGAAAAACACTGTAATTTTTTTGTTAATGAGGGTGGAGCAAGTTCTAAGGATATAGAAAGTTTAATTCATATTGTTAAAAAAAGAGTTTTAGAAAAATATAAAATAAAATTGGATTTAGAAATAAATTTAATTGGTGAGTCGAAATAAAATGAAAAATAAAAAAATTTTAGTTGTATTAGGTGGCAATTCAAAAGAAAGAGAAATTAGCAACCAAACAGGGAAAGCCTGTTACAAAGCAATGATTAAACTTGGTTATAAGGCAAAACTTTTTGACCCAAAGAAAAATTCATTTTCTAAAATAGACAAAAAAAAGGTGGATGTTATTTTTAATGCACTTCATGGAGAAGAAGGGGAGGATGGGCTCGCGCAAAGTTTTTTTGAATATTTAAAAATACCTTATACTCATTCAGGAGTCTTATCTTCAATGAACGCTATGAATAAAGAAGCATCTAAAAAAATATTTTTAAAGAATAAAATTAAAACACCAAAATATGTATCTATTGATAGAGAGAATTACAACATTCATAAAATAAATTTAATTGTTAAAAAATATTTTTTAAAATTCCCAATAGTTGTTAAACCTTTGAATGAGGGATCAAGCATCGGAGTGAGGATAGTAAAAAATCTTAAAGAGTTAAAAATCAGTATTAATTCTTTATTTAAAATTTATAAAAAATTATTAATTGAAAAGTACATTGGAGGACAGGAAATTCAAGTAGCTGTAATAAATGGAAAAGCTTTGGGAGCAATTGAATTAATACCAAAGAGGAAATTTTATGATTATAAGGCGAAGTATTCAAAATCAGCAAGAACCAATCATGTAATGCCAGCAAAAATAAGTCCTATTAAATATAGAGAGGTCTTAAAGATAGCAGAGAAGACACACAGAGTTTTAAAATGCAGAGGAGTAACAAGGTCAGATTTTAAATTTTATAATAATAACTTTTATTTATTAGAACTTAACACTCAGCCAGGAATGACTAAATTATCTCTTGTTCCAGAGATTGCAGATTATTGTGGGATTTCTTTTAATATTTTAGTAAAGAGACTTCTCCAGGATGCAAGTATTAATAGATGAAAAAATTTATATTATTTTTATCTCTTTTTTTAATTTTAATAACTTTAAGCACTTTCAATCCTAAAAATTTTAAAATTAATAATAAATTTTTCGCTGTAAAAAATATATTGGTTGTTAATACTAAAATACTTAATAATAAAGATATTAAAAATTTGTTTTGGAATGAACTAGAAAATAATAATATTTTATTTTTAAATCTTAATAAAATACAAAAAATTACTGCAAAAGAAGAATTAATTTCTCACATTGAAATAAAAAAAAAATATCCTAACACTATAATCATTAAAGTTTTCGAAAAAGAACCAATCGCAATTTATTTTGATAAGAAAAAATTTTATTATATTACGAAAGAAGGAGATTTAATATACTATTTTAAAAGTAAATTATTAAACTCTTTACCTAATGTAATAGGATCCAAAGAAGAATTTATGATAATTTTTAAATCTTTAAAAGATCAAGATTTTCCTTTATTAGAAATTGAGTCACTTCATCAGCATGCAATTGGTAGATGGGATATTTTACTTAAAAATAAAAAACTGATAAAATTACCCAAAAATAATTTTAAAGAAAGTATTCAAAATTATATAGAAATTCACAATGATCCTAATTTCAAAAAGTATTCAGTTTTTGATTTTAGAGTTAAAGACCAATTAATTTTGAAATAATGGAAACAATTAATAAAAATATTTTATTGATCGAACTAGACGATAAATATTTAAAAATTACTGCTGGATTTCAAGATGATGAATTTAATTTTAAAATTATAGCCACAGAGGTTATTTCAACAAATAACTTCGAAAATGGACAAATCAAAGATTTAGAAAGAAGCGTGATTGATTTGAAGTCGGGCCTAGAAATTATAGAAAAAAAATTAAACACTATTTTTACTGAGGCCTATGTAATTACAAATCAAAAAAATTTTGATTGTATAAATGTAAGTGGGTTTAAAAAAATGAACGGTAATCAAATTCTTGAAGACGATATTTCATTTATATTAAATGATTTAAAAGCAAAAATTAATAGTTCAGAAAAAGACAAAACTATAATACATTTATTTAACACAAAATTTATTTTAGATAACAATGTTATAAAAAATTTACCGATTGGACTTTATGGAAATTTTTATTCCCACCAATTAACTTTTTTTTTAATTAAAAATGATTATATAAAAATTATAAAAAAACTCCTTAACAAATCAAATTTGAATTTAAAAAGAATAATTTTAAAAAGTTTTTCAGATGGAACGAGTCTAGTAGATAACTCTAATAGCGGATCATTTATTAAAATTTATATGGGCAGAAAAAATTCTCATTTAATTTCTTTTTATAACTCAGCCTATTCTTATTTTCAAAATTTTAATTTTGGAACAGACTTAATTTATAGCGATGTTGCAAAAGTTTGCTCTCTTGAAACTGATGAGGTTAAAAAATTTTTTCAAAATATATGTTTTGATAATATAAAAAATAAGAAGAACCTTTATATTGATGAAAAATTTTTTAAAAATGATTTTAAAAAAATAAGTTTTGAATTTGTCGAGAAAGTTATTTCTTCCAGAATTAATGAATTAATTTCAATCATTTTTAATAAGAATATTCATTTAAAAAATTTAGAAAATAAAGATTTACAAATTTATCTCAACCTTGAAGATACAAACATAAAATTAAGCCTTGGTCTGACTTTTCAAAATTATTTTAAAAACAAAATTAATTTTATGAACTTTGATAAACAAAAAAATTCTACTCAAGTTTCTGGAGAACTCTTAACTAAAGGTTGGCCTAATGAGGCTATACCAGTTGTGCAAAAAAAAACTTCAGTAATATCAAGGTTTTTTTCTATATTTTTTGATTAAACTTGTTTTTTTTTGAAACATTTATTGTTTTTTAAATTTTTTCAACAATTATATAAGATTGGTCGATGAATTCTTTAAATCAAAAAACACTTAATAAACCTATTAAACTTTGTGGAGTAGGATTGCATAATGGTGTTAAAGCAAATGTCGTTATAAAACCTGCAGAAGCAAATTCTGGAATTAATTTCTGTAGAGTAGATATAAATAATTCAAAAGTAATTAAAGCAAATTATCAAAATGTAGTCGAGCCAATACTTTGCACTAAGATACAAAACAGTTCAGGATTAACAGTATCTACCGTTGAACATCTTATGGCATCTTTTTTTGGAGAGGGTATTGATAATGCCATTGTGGAAATTGATTCATCAGAAGTGCCAATATTGGATGGATCAGCGAGTGAGTTTGTTGAAGCAATTAGATCAGTTGGAACTAAAGATCAAAAAGAGTTAAGAAAATTTATAAAGGTAAAAAAAAAGATTGAGGTAAAAGAAGGTGAAAAATATATTTCTATCGAACCTTCAAATGATTTAATTGTTGACTTTGAAATTGTTTATAAAAATCCATTAATAAGAACCAGAAGAAAAGAATTTAATGCAAGTAATGATAATTTAAGTGAAATTTATAACTCAAGAACTTTTTGTTTATATGAGGACATTGATCATATTAAAAGTAAAGGATTAGCAAAAGGAGGATCTCTAGATAACGCTGTAGTAGTTAAAGGAAGTGAAATTCTTAACGAAGATGGTTTGCGAAACCGTCATGAATTTATATATCATAAAATTCTAGACTGCTTGGGAGATTTAATGTTATCCGGAAATAGAATATTAGGACATGTGAAAACTTCTCAAGGTGGTCATGCTTTAACAAACAAGTTACTTTTGAAATTTTTTTCTGATAAAAGTAATTGGTCATTAGAAACTAAAAAATTATTAAAAAAAGAAAATAAAACTGATAACGTTAGTAAAAAGTCAATATCTGCAAGTATTTAATAAAACTTAATTTTACCTATTTTAATAAATTTGATATGTATAAAAAATGTATCAAAAGTTAACTCAAACATTATTTATATTATTTATATTACTCAGCTGTTCCAAAAAAGAGGAATTATCAATAAAACCTCCAGATGCAGACAAGGCTTATGAAATATATGAAGAGGGTTTGACCTCAATGAAAAAAGGAGATTTTTTTTACGCAGCAAAAAAATTTTCTGAGGCAGAAAAAATTCTTCCAGTAATTGAACACTCTGCAAAAGCGTCTTTGATGACAGGATTTTGTTATTATAGTATTAACTTTTATGATGAAGCAATTTCAAGTTTAGAAAATTTTTTAAGAAAATATCCAGCTGATAAAAATCAGGCATACGCAAATTATTTGATAGTTCTGTCCTATTATGAGCAAATTTTGGATGAAGAAAAAGATATAGGCCCTCTGATCAAGTCTAGAGAGATGATTAATTTATATATAAAAAAGTATCCAGATACTGATTATTCTTTAGATTTAAAATTTAAATTAGCTCTTATAAAAAATCAGTTGGCTGCTAAAGAAATTTACGTTGCAAAATATTATATTAAAACTCAAAAATGGATACCAGCAATAAATAGGTTAAAAAATGTCATCGAAAATTATGACGAAACAATTTTTGTTGAAGAAGCTTTACACAGGCTAGTGGAGATTTATTACAATCTTGGTTTAATAGATGAGGCAAATAAAGCTGCAAAAATATTGGGTTATAATTATAATTCAGGCGAATGGTATGAAAATACGTATGCTTTATTGAATAAAGATTATAAAAAAGAGCAAATCAGATTGTCAAAAAAATCCAAAAAAAATGAAATTGGACTTGTTAAAAGAACAATTAATAAAATCTTAAGAAAATAAAAATAATGAAAAAAAAAGATATCATTAAAACTTTTAATAAAAATTTAAATTTAATTAAAAAATATAACCATAATTATTTTAACCTAGACTCGCCGCTAGTGACAGATGAAAAATATGATCAGTTAAAAAGTAAGCTTATAGAAATGAGTAAAAAACATACTTATCTAAATAGGATTAATTCAGATCTTGGAAAAGTTGGTGCACCTCTATCAAAAAAATTTAAAAAAATTAAACACTCCAAACCCATGTTGTCCCTCTCTAATACCTTTGATGAGAAGGGAATGTCAGACTTTATTTCAAAAATTGCAAACTACCTCAATACAAAAAATAAGAATTTTGAATTTTCTTCTGAATTAAAAATCGATGGTATCTCTGCATCATTGACTTTTGTAAACGGATCTTTAGTTAAAGGTTTGTCCCGAGGTGATGGTATTACGGGTGAAGATATTTTAGAAAACTTAAAAACTATTAAGAACATACCAAAAAAATTAATTGATAAAAATTTACCAAGGACAGTTGAAATAAGAGGTGAAGTTTATATCGGAAAAAAAGATTTTAAAAAAATAGCTAAAAATTTTGCTAATCCAAGAAACGCAGCAGGAGGAAGTTTAAGACAGAAAGATCATAATGAAACTGCAAAAATTCCACTGAAGTTTTTTGCCTATGGTTTTGGCGTTATTGAGCCTTTAATATATAAAACACAATCAGAATTTATTGAAAAATTAAAAAATTGGGGATTTGATATCAATCCACATAATAAGGTGTTAAAAAATTTGAATGAAATTGAAAGTCACCATAAAAAAATTGAAGAAATCAGGTCTAGTTTAGACTATGATATTGATGGAATAGTTTATAAAGTAAACGATCTAAAATTACAAAACAGATTAGGAAATACATCTAACTCACCAAGATGGGCAACAGCATATAAATTCTCCTCTGAAAAAGCTGTTTCAAAAATTAAAAATATTGTTATTCAGGTTGGAAGAACAGGAGCAATTACACCTGTAGCTCAGATAGAACCGGTTACTGTGGGTGGAGTTGTTGTCTCGAATGCAACTTTGCATAATGAGGATGAAATAGAAAGAAAAGACATAAGAGTCGGTGATACAATCAAAATACAGAGAGCGGGTGATGTAATTCCCCAAGTGGTTTCAGTTGATCTTAGCAAAAGAGGAGCTCAATCTAAGAAATATATATTTCCTAATAAATGTTTATGTGGATCAGAAATTAAAAAAGATTTTAATACTCAAACAAAAAAAGAAGATGCTGTGAGGAGGTGCACAAAAGGTTATGACTGCTCTTTCACTGCTATAGAAAAATTAAAACATATAGTTTCAAAGGAAGCATTTAATATAGATGGATTAGGAAAAAAAGTTATAGATCAATTTTGGAAACTCAAATTTATAAAAAGACCCGCAGATATTTTTGGTTTAAACTATGATAAAATAAGTATTTTGGAAGGTTGGGGAAAATTGTCTACTAAAAACCTTGAAGAAGCTGTAAACAAAGCAAAAAAAATTTCATTAAATAGATTTATATACTCTATAGGAATAAGACATATCGGACAGGAAAATGCAAAAATTCTGGCAAGATATTTTAAGTCAGCTAATAAATTTAAGGATATTTTTAATTCTAAAAAAAGAGAGGAGATTTTAAATGATTTAAAAGATCTTGATGGAATAGGTATGACCCAAATTCAATCTTTGGATAGTTTTTTTTCTAATGATCAAAATTCAGAGGTAGTTAAGTCACTAATAACAAAATTAAAAATTGATGATTTTCAAGAAAAATCTAGGACGGGGAAACTAAGTAATAAAAATATTATGTTTACTGGCGCTTTTAAAAAAATAAGTAGATCTGAAGCTAAATCAATAGCTGAAAACTTTGGTGGAAAAGTTCTTGGATCAATATCAAAAAAAGTAGACATACTAGTGGTGGGAGATAAAAAACCTACAAGAAAAAAAATAGATACAGCTAAACAACTTAATATAAAAATTTTTTCTGAGAAGGAATGGTATAAACTTTTAAATATTTGAGCAATAATCTTTTAAATGACTAATTTCATTTTTGTTCATATATTTTTTTAATTTTTTATAAACATTTTTGTGATAATTATTTAACCATCTAATTTCTTTTTTTGTCATCAATTTTTTATTAATCAAACTTTTTTCTATAGGAACCTGTGTTAAATTCTCAAATTTGAAATGATTTCTAATTTTTTTTACAAAAACTAAATTTTCAATTCTAATTCCAAATTTACCCTTTTCGTAATAACCCGGCTCATTTGAAAGTATCATTCCAGGTAAAAATTTTATTTTATTAAATTTTGAAATTGATTGAGGACCTTCGTGAACATTGAGATAGTAACCCACACCGTGACCTGTGCCATGAGCATAATCTAACTTTTTTTCTTTTAATGATTTTCTAGCCACAAAATCTAGCTTTGCTCCAGTTGTGTTTTTTTTTATGTTATAATTCGCAACGCTTATATGACCTTTCAATACTCTAGTAAAAATATCTATTATTCTTTTGCTTGAATTTCCAAGAGAAATTGTTCTAGTAACATCAGTTGTACCAAATTCATATTGCCCACCTGAGTCGACTAAATAAATATCACCCCTTCTTAATATCCGAGCATTTTTTTTTGAAGCGTTATAATGGATGATCGCACCGTTTGGCCCAGATCCAGAAATAGTGGGAAAACTTAAAGATTTAAATTCAGAAAAAGACTTTCTAAATTTTAGGAGTTTTTCTTGAGCGCTAATTTCTGTGATCTTTTTTTTTTTATAATTATTTTTTACCCAGAAAATAAACTTTGTTAATGCTGCCCCATCCTTTTCGTGCACTTTTTTTGTGTTTAAAATCTCAATTTTAGATTTAGTTGACTTTAAGTAATAAATCGGATCAGTAAATTGTTTAATCTTATTTTTTTTATTAAGAATATTTTTAAAATGTATTGAGCAGGTTAAATTATCAATTATAATTTTTTTTCCACTTATAGAGTCTAAAAAATCATCAATAAAATTTATATTAAAAAATGTAACATTTTTTAGGCGTTGTTTAAATTTCTTATCAATTTTATTTGGTTCACAGAATAAGTAAATTTTTTTTTTTCTGTTTATTATTAAATGAGAGTTTGGAATTGGAGAGTAATTTGAGTCATTTCCCCTTATATTTAATAACCAGGCAACATTTTCAGAGGATGTTACAAAGTGAAAATCCATTTTATTTTTTTTTAAATTATTGATTACCTTATCAATTTTATTTTTGTTATTTTCTCCAGTTGCAATTTTATTTAAGAAAAAAAACTTTTTAAACTTGTGATTATTTTTTTTTGGTTTTATCAAATTTATATTTATTGGTTTAAAATCGCATTTTAATTTCTTTGAAAATATTGAAAGAGTGATCCCATTGAATAATTTAGGATTAAATCCAATTTCTTTTTTTGACAAGTTTAAAAATGAACTGGAATTTTTTAGGGGCCAGTTAACTATTGAAAATTCCTTTCCTGATTGCTCTTTGGCTTGTAAAGTATATCTACCGTCTACAAATAAAATATTTTTCTTTTTTAAAATTAATGCAAAACCGTAAGATCCAGAAAAACCTGATATGTATTTTAATTGATCTTTAAATTCAGGAATGTATTCACCAAAGAACTCGTCATTTTTTGGAATAATATACCCATCAATTTTATATTGATAGAATAATTTTCTTAACTTTTTTATTTTTTCCATTTAATTAATTTTTTTTTTAATCTATCCCAACCTGGACTTCTATATCCCTCATCAAACTGTATTGAATTATCTTGATTAAATTCAAAATCTTCATCATCTTTTTTAAAGATCTCATTTTTTTCTATATTTTTATCTGGAAGTTCATTGACAAATCTTGATGGTATCGCTTCCATCCAATCTCCCTGATAGGCCCTTCTCATAGCAAATGAGAGAAATGCCTCTTTCTTAGCTCTAGTTATTCCAACATAAGCTAATCTTCTTTCTTCTTCCAAAGCAAAATCTCCTTTCTCCTGCAATGATTTTTGATGAGGAAATAAACCTTCCTCCCAGCCTGGTAAAAAAACTACGTCAAACTCCAATCCTTTGGCAGCATGCATTGTCATTAAAACAACCTTTTCTCCATCCCATTTTTGATCGATTGATGTTGCTAGTGCAACATGCTCTAAAAAATTTTGTAAATTTTCATAATCTTGCATCGCTCTTAAAAGTTCTTTAATATTTTCTAATCTATTTTCATTTTCTAAATCTTTTTTATTTTTTAGCATTGATGAGTAACCTGATTCATCTAAAATAAGTTTCATCAGTTCATAATGTTTCATTTCCTTTGAGTTTAACCTCCATTTTTGAATCAAATTTATTAATTGTTGAAAAGTGTTTTTAATTTTAGGTTTAAATTCATTTTTTTCAATTAACTTCAAAATTGAGTCTTCTAAACAAAGTTTATTTTTTTCACCGTAACTATAAATTTTATTTAAAGTTGTTTC